>Ga0224557_1001227_pt1 | contig 25452 bp, 20 predicted proteins | sample 714S31014metaG_FD_180677 | JGI IMG/M metagenome (GOLD analysis project Ga0224557, IMG submission 180677) | Peat soil microbial communities from Stordalen Mire, Sweden - 717 S3 10-14 | ecosystem: Environmental > Terrestrial > Soil > Wetlands > Peat | place: Sweden: Norrbotten County, Stordalen... | reverse complement strand
GCCGTGCTCGTCCGGGTCCTCGATGGCCGATCTGGTGTTGCGCTGCTCCTCCGGCACGCCGGCCCGCGCGAGGAAGTCGTCCCACGCGGCCAGCGGGTCGGCGTCCTCAGGCAGGTCGATTCCGGGCGGCCCGGGGTGGACGTAGCCCAGCACGTCGCGCCAGAAGGACGACAGCGCTGCCGGGTCGTGGGCGTCGAAGGTGACCTGGATGTGGCGGCTCATCGGGGTTGCTCCGTCCGTAGCAGGTTTTCGTGTGCCGAGCATTATGGACGATCAGCACCCGATCGACGTGCATGACTCGCCAGCTACATTTCTTCACGCGACTGACCGGGCCGGTCAGCCGTACGTGGATGTCGGCAGAGGTGTCCCGCTCTAACCAGTTGTCCACAACGCGGAAATGGGTAGGCAGCCCAGTCCGTCGCCAAAGCTCAGCGAGTCAGCGCCGCAGTAGAGGACGTAGCCAGCGTGCATCCGGGAGCCGAGCTTCTCCTTGAGGTAGCGAAGGCCGAGCAAGTCCTCTGACCTCACGGATTGCGCGGACTTCACCTCGATGCCGATCACACGTCCGGCGTTGTCCTCAAGGACCGCATCGACTTCATGACCATCACGGTCGTGATAGTGGTATAGCGCTGCCGCCGTTCCCGACCAGGTGAGCTGCCGTGCAAGTTCGCCCATCACGAGGTTTTCCATCAGGCCGCCCGACTGCTCGCTGGTGCGAGGAGTCTGAAGGTAGCTTGCGAGGCCCGGGTCCACGAACATCAGCTTCGGCGCGCGCGTCACCCGTTTGGTCGCCCCAGACGACCAAGCAGGGATCAGCTGAATGAGGTAGATCGTTTCGAGAATCTGGATGTAGCGCCGGACGGTGGGCTCTGTGATTGTTAGCTCGCTTGCGAGCTTGGCCATGTTGATCATGCCTCCGCAGCGGGCAGCCAGCAGCGTGATCAGGCGGCGCATGTCTGCGGCCCGCTCGATGTCCGCGACCTGCTTAATGTCCCGGACGACGATGTCGTTGAGGTAACTGGAGAAAAACCGGTCCCTTCGCCTCGGGGTGTCCCGCTGAACCGCGGTGGGATAGCCGCCCCGGGCGACGCGTGCCAGGTAATCACTGCGGTGCAACCGCGAGACACCGGCTGAGAGCAAGGCATCGGCACTGAACACCGCGTCCACGAAACCGTCTGGCTCTCTGTCGATCTCCCCTTGGGACAGCGGCCAGAGTTCGATGGTCTCCGACCGGCCGGGCAACGCGTCAGGAAGACTCTGCAACGCAAGCAGTCGCGCAGATCCCGTCAGGATGAACCTCCCCGGCCTCGGGTCTCTGTCGACGCTGTTCTTGATCGCCAGCCAGAGCCCGGGCACTCGCTGGACCTCGTCGATCAACATCAGTCCGTCGAAGTCTAGGAAACCAACCGGGTCGTTCTCCGCGGCCAGGCGCGTCTGCGGGTCGTCGAGGAACCGCGCCTGCCGCCTTGGCGCCTCATGGAGCACCCGTTCGGCGAGAGTGCTTTTGCCGACTTGCCGAGCCCCGTTTATGATCACCACCCGTGTATCATCCAGTGCCTCCGAGACCAACTCTGCGGCTCGTCTTGGAACGTAGTCAGCAGCCATCTTCACAGGACAACTGTAGCCGTGGATTTAGATCTGCGGCGTTCCTGCTTCAGATATGCCGTTCACAGGATTTAGATCTGCGGTGCTCATGCTTTAGATCTGCCGTAGGACAGCAAGACCACGCCGCCGGCACCGGAAAGGGACCCCTTTCGATGGCCACCCCGCAGCCGCCGCACCCGCTGGGTGCCCTGACCACGTTCGAGCTGCCCCGCGTCCCGTGAGGAACATGACGGATATACCGAACGGCCGGCCGTGCGCGCCCAGCGGACTCCCGGCTAGCCCAGGGCTCCGACAGCACAAGAAGAAATCATGACGATGTCTGTCAGTTAAAGATCTCGGTACTGGTCAGGACTCCAGGTAGCGGAGGACGGCCAGCACCCGGCGGTGGTCGGCGTCTGAGGGGGCCAGGCCGAGCTTGCTGAAGATGTTCCCGACATGCTTCTCCACGGAACGCTCCGACACGACGAGAATCCCGGCGATCGCGCTGTTGGAGCGGCCTTCGGCCATCAGGCCGAGGACGTCGCGTTCCCTCGCGGTGAGCAGGCCGAGCCCGTCGGTGCGGCGGCTGGCACCAAGCAGCTGCGTCACGACCTCCGGATCCAGGGCGGTCCCCCCGGCCGCCACCCGGCTCAGCGCATCGACGAACTCACCGACATCGGCGACCCGGTCCTTCAGCAGGTACCCGACGCCCGCCGCGCCTGCGCCGGACGCCGCGCCGAGCAGGTCGGCCGCATACCGGGTCTCGATGTACTGGGAGAACACGAGCACCCCGATCCCCGGATGGTCGCGGCGGATGGCGATGGCGGCGCGCAGGCCCTCGTCGGTGTAACCGGGGGGCATCCGCACGTCGACCACGGTGACGTCCGGCTGGTGCTCCTCCACGGCGGCCAGCAGGTCCTCGGCGTTGCCGACGGCGGCGGCCACCTCGTGCCCGCGGTCGGCCAGGATCTCGACCAGGCCCGCTCGGACTACGGCGGAGTCCTCGGCGATCACGATCCGCATCTGGCGCTCCAGTTCGTCAGGCGTGGGACGGCAACTCGACGGTGACCACGGTGGGACCTCCGGCCGGGCTGTTAACGTGCATCCTGCCGTCCACGGTCCTGACGCGCTCGGCGAGCCCGGCCAGGCCGCCGCGGGCCTCGAGGCGGGCGCCGCCTGATCCGTCGTCGCTGACCCGTACCTGCAGCAGCCCGGTCACGCGGACTGCCGCCAGGGTGGCATGCCGGGCGCCGCTGTGCTTGGCCACATTGGACAGCAGCTCCGCCGCGCAGAAGTAGGCGATGGTTTCGATCGCGGCCGACGGACGCTCAGCCAGGTCCACCACGAGCTCAACCGGTACGTCGCTGCGCGCGGCGAGGGTAGTGAGCGCGGTGCCCAGACCGTGGTCGAGCACCGACGGGTGGATGCCGCGGGCCAGGTCACGCAGCTCGGCGATGGCCTCCTTGGCCCCGCGGTGGGCGGTGTCGACCAGCTCCAAGACCCGCTCGAGGACCCGCTCAAGGTCGGGCGGCACGGTCTCGTTGAGCGCGCCGCCGAGCTTCTCCCTGGCCAGGCCCAGCTTCATCGCGACGGCGACCATCTGCGCCTGCGCTCCGTCGTGCAGGTCCCGCTCGATCCGGCGCAGCCTCGCCACCGCGTCCTCCACCACGTCGGCCCGGGACTGCTCAAGCTCACGCACCCGCTGGACACTGTCCTGCTGCAGCCGGTAGACGGTCCAGAAGATCAGCGCCGCCCCCGCCAGCGGCAGCGCTGCCAGCCAGGTCAGTGGCCCCAGCCAGTGCACAGAAGCGAGCAGCAGGACGCCGAGGGCGACGTTGAAGATGCCGCAGGCCACGCGCACCCCCACCCAGAGGCGGGGGCGCCGGTATTCCCATGACCTGACCAGGAATCTCATCAGCACGGACGAAGAAGGAACGTCGCCGGCTGGTGCGTGCATCGGGATGTCTCCCCTGTGACCTGTCGATCCGCTACCCGGAGATGCTGCCAAGCTAGCTCTGGACGGTGGCCTGCAGGCGGTAGACGGTCCAGAAGATCAGCGCCGCTCCCGCCAGCGGCAGCGCTGCCAGCCAGGTCAGCGGCCCCAGCCAGTGGACAGAAGCGAGCAGCAGGACGCCTAGGGCGACGTTGAAGATGCCGCAGGCCGCGCGCACACGCACCCAGAGGCGGGGGCGGCGGTATTCCCGCGACCTGACCAGAAATCTCATCAGGGCGGGGGAGGGAGGGATGTTGTCAGCTGGTGCGTGCATCGGATGTCTCCTGTGATCTGCGGTGCCGGCCACTCCGGTCACCCGCATCTCCATGCTCGCCGCGCGCGAGCAGAAGATCCACCGTGCGGCCACCCGAACCCGAGGTACGGCTAGCACGGTCTTCCGGTCAGTCGGACCGGACGAAGCCGGTGGACGCCGATAGGACATTTGTACTGCCGAGGCGTGGGCCGATGAATCTACTGCCGGCTGCGGGCGCTTGCCAGGCTGGAGACATGACAACCACGCAGCTCAACCTCCCGCCCGCGACCACTCTCCGGACCCGCCAGGCCGGCCAGCCGGGGTCCGGCGCCGCCGCTGCGTTGCGCCCCCTGATCCTGGACCGAACCCAGGGCGGCGGACAGGGCAGGACTGGGGCATATCCTGGCCGCCGTGGACCTTCGCCCCCGGTACTGCCGGGTTGGCGCCACTGGGCAGAGGCGCACCAGGTCAGATGCCGTCTTCGTCTTGCTCGACGGCGTAGGGCACATGAACAACGCGATTCACGGCATTCGTTATCGCATGCCCGGCCGTTGCTCAGGCCGGCGATTTACCGCAGGTAGGAGTCTGAGCTTCTGGACTGAGCGGACGACCGGTGTTGGCGAACCTGCCCACTGAGTACCCCTAGCTCACCTAGGGACACGTCGAGGCGGCGCACGTTAGCCATGTCCTGCCGAACGGGCGGGCGCTGCTCGCGGGCCTGGGGGCGGCCGCAACCGCGAAGTCGCCTGGCGTGGCGCCCATCGGCGCGTTGCCTTAGGGTTTGGGCATGGCGGACCCGCAATCCAGCAGAGACGGCCAGAGCGATCTGCCTGCCACCGTCGCGGGCGAGGAACTCCGCGCATCACACGCTGACCGGGATCAGGTGGTGGAACTGCTGCGGGTAGCCGCCGGGGACGGCCGGCTCTCCCCGGAAGAACTGGACGACCGCCTGGAGCGCGCGCTGACCGCCAGGACCTACGCCGAGCTCGCGGCGCTGACTGTCGACCTGCCGGCCACGCCGGGTGCCGCTGTCGTGCCGCCCGGCGCGGCCGCGGTGAACGCCACGCCGAAGGATCTGGTACGGATCCACGTCCGCGGCAGCAGCGCCCGCCGGGATGGCCGCTGGGTAGTGCCCAAGGAACTGGACGTCAAGGTGAGAGGCGGCGGCGTGACGCTGGACTTTACCGAGGCGGTGATCACCCAGCCGCTGCTGCGCATCACCGCCGAGGTGAGAGGCGGGGGCCTCAGGCTGATCACCCGGCCGGGCATCGTGGTGGAAGCCGATGACATATCACTGCACGGCGGGGGTGTCGAGCTGCCCGAGCCGCCTGGCCCTGGCGTCCCCGTCCTGCTGCGCGTCGAGATCTCGGGCTCGGTTCACGGCGCAGGCATCACCGCCGGGCCGCCCCCTCCGCCCCGCCGGCCGCGACGCACGTTCTGGCAATGGCTGCGCCGCGCCCCGCGTCCCCCCGCTATCGCCGCCTAGCGCGATGCCGGGTGCCCGATGGGAGCCGTCAATTCCCGCCCGCGTGGCCAGTCCACCCCATGGGGGCGGCTGCATGCCTGAATTGTCAGGATCCTCACGCTCATCGGGACCTACTTAGTTACCCCGTGGAATCGGACCGCACCAGCCACTCCGGGACTCCGCCGTCGGCTTCGAAAGAGGCCAAGATGGCCTCACGCAGATCGTGCAGAGCCTCTTTCCTGGATAGTCCCTGGCCATTCGCTCCCACATTCGGACTGAGCTGAGCATGCGCGCACCACCAGCCGTCCTCACCTTGCTCGACGGTCATCGGCACCAGGCCTGTCACGACCGGCTCCTCCTTAGTCGATGAGTAGCCCCAGGCTACCGAAACGTGAACCGCCCAGGGTGCAGGTCAGGCCGCGCCGCCGTTGGTGCCAGCGACTTAACGCGTCAACCCGCTAGCTCTGAGTCACCTCTGCATAAGCTGAACGAGCCGACCGAACGGCGTCGGCAAACCCGAAACGCTAGAACTCCGGGCCGGGGCCGCGCGGGGGTGGCCGCCGCGCTACAGAAATTGAATGGCTGAGATATGGGTGCGCAGGTTCGCTGCGTTTCACTGAACCCTGTGGACCACCGGGGTGGTCGCGGCCGGACCCTCTGGTTCCGTGGGTGCGGCTGTGCCGGGAGGAGCTGGCCCTCCCTCGTGGGGGTCCTGATGCCGCGGGAGCGGTGATGACAAGGGGCAGCGCGACGGGCAGCCCTCCCCCCGGCCAGCTCCGCCGGGTCCCGCGTGGTCCCCGTGTGGCGTGACAGCACCTGCCGGGCCTGTGGTGCGGCGGCCGGGGATTAGATTGTGGTGGATCCGGGCTACGTGGCGGATCCGGTGCATCCCCGTGCACCCGATCCACCGCCAAGCCCGGATCCACCACGCAAAACCCGGCCAGGACGCCGGGAACGGGGGCGGGCGGGACAGCCGGGACCACAGCGGCCAGCGGGACGCCAGGGAGCGTCACCCTGACGCCAGGGAACGTCACAGCCGGCATGACCGCCATCGCCGTCGGCTCAGCCGCTGCCCTCGACGGCCCGGCCTGGTACACGGCAGGCACAGATGAGACTGCGTCCGTTTTCTCACCGGGTCTGACGCCCGGCGCTCTAGGCAGGGTCGCGAAATCTCGTTGTCGGCGCGGTGGCTTGCTGGCTATTGTCCGATGGTGGTGAACTCCTGGGGGCACGTCGAGGTGGCGCACGTCAGCCATGTGCTGCCGGACGGGCGGACGCTGCTCGACGATGTCAGCTTCCGCATCGGCGAGGGGCTCACCGCGGCGCTGGTCGGGCCGAACGGCGCCGGCAAGACCACCCTGCTCCGGATGGTGGCCGGCGATATCCAGCCCCAGTCGGGCACGGTCGCCGCCTCGGGCGGCCTCGGGGTGATGCGCCAGTTCATCGGGACCAATCAGGGTCATGACGTGACGCCACAGGTTCGTGACCTGCTGCTTTCTGTCTCCGCGCTTCGGGTGCGGGAAGCCGCGACCCGGCTCGACGCGGCCGAGCTTGTCATGATGGAGCGGGACGACGAGCGGGCTCAGCTGCGCTACGCGGCCGCCCTGGCCGAATGGGGCGAGGCCGGCGGCTACGAGGCCGAGGTGCACTGGGACGCCTGCAGCGTGGCGGCGCTCGGCATCCCGTACGAGCAGTGCCGGTGGCGGGACGTGAGCACCCTGTCCGGCGGCGAGCAAAAGCGGCTGGTGCTTGAGTCCCTGCTGCGCGGGACCGATGGCGTCCTGCTGCTCGACGAGCCGGATAACTACCTGGACGTGCCGGGCAAGCGCTGGCTGGAACACCAGCTGGCCACCACGGCCAAGACCGTGCTGCTGGTCAGCCACGACCGGGAGCTGCTCGCGGCGTGCGCCGAGCGCATCGTCACCGTCGAGGACCGGCACGTCTGGGTCCATGGCGGCGGCTTCTCCGGTTACGCCAAGGCCCGCACCGACCGGATCAGCCGGCTGGAGGAGCTGCGCCGCCGCTGGGACGAGGAACACGAGAAGCTCAAGGAACTCGTCCGCACCTACCGGCAGAAGGCCTCGTACAACTCCGACATGGCCTCCAGGCTGCAGGCCTCGGTGACGCGGCTGCGCAGGTTCGAGGATGAGGGTCCGCCGCAGCTGGCCCCGAAGGAACAGAACGTCACGATGAGGCTGCGCGGCGGGCGCACCGGCAAGCGCGCCGTGATGTGCGAGAACCTGACCCTGACCGGGAACACCGGGTCGTTCGGCACCGAGATCTGGTTTGACGACCGGGTGGCGATAGTGGGTGCGAACGGGTCAGGGAAGTCGACGTTCCTGCGCCTGCTGGCCGGCCAGCCGGTGCCGCACGAGGGACAGGCGCGCCTGGGCGCGCGGGTGGTGCCCGGCTTGTTCGCGCAGACCCATGCCCGGCCTGACCTGGACGGGCGGACCGCGGTCGAGATCTTGATGACCGAGCACGCGCTGCTCATCAACGAGGCGATGTCCGCGCTGGCCCGGTACGAACTGCAGGCGTGCGCCCGGCAGCCGTTCGGTACCATGTCCGGCGGGCAGCAGGCCCGGCTGCAGATCCTGCTGCTCGAGCTGGCCGGTGCCACCCTGCTGCTGCTCGACGAGCCGACAGACAACCTCGATTTGCCCAGCGCCGAAGCCCTGCAGGAAGGCCTGGAGTCTTATCAGGGCACCGTGCTCGCCGTCACGCATGACCGGTGGTTCGCCCGGTCGTTCGAGCGGTTCCTCATTTTCACCTCCGACGGCGACGTCCGCGAGGCGACCGAGCCAGCCTGGGACTGAGCCTGTGGGGCGGAAGGTCACAAATCTGCGGGCAGGATACGGAAAGCGTCGAAGCGCCTGGTCAGCGGGGTGATCGCACGGAAATGCCGCTGGTCAAGGGTGAGGATCTCATTAGTGTCGTAGCGCTCGGCTAGGACAGAGTTCACCGCGTCGGTCATTCCGATCTTCAGGTCCTGGTGTTTGGCGGCTACTCGCCTGGCTGTGCGCAAGTCGTCGATGTCCAGATCGGGAATTTCGTATGCGCCGCTGGTTAGGTCGTCGATAACGTCAAGTTCCCTGGCAACCCCCGCCTTATCCAGGACCATATAGTCGATCTCCGCTATCACGAGCGGCGAGATGACCGGCGGCTGGCGGACGCTGCCCAGTATCTTGAGCACCGTGTCGTGCAGGGGATGCGCGGCGGCGGTCCCGGCGAGGTAGCCGGAGGTGTCGATGATCAGCTGTGCCACGAGGCGCCCTCGAAACCGGCCGCTCCGAACCCCTCAGAAAGCTGCTCGTCCACGTGGTCAATGACCGCCGGGTCGAGATCTAGCTGAGGCGGGCGCGGTCGCGGGCGTTCCGGTTCATCCGCTAGGAGCTGGTCGATCGCGTCCCTGATCAGTTCCGCTTCGCTGCGGTGACGGCGGCGCGCGGCTGCTGACAGCCGCCGTTTGGCGTCCTGCGTCAGGTAAACAGTCGTACGGGTCATCGTCATGACATATATGGTAGTCCTCACTACAGGCGGTCTGAGACGACGTCCGCGAGGCGACCGAGCCAACAGAAAGTGGTTACCTGACTACGATAATTGGCACGGTGTGGCCGGTCGCCCAGCGCTTACTATGAGCGGGTAAAGCTCTCACACTTCGGGTGACGCCAGGGCACGCGAAGCCCTGAGGGCGGTAGCCGTGGGGGTGGCGGCGTGGCCGACCGGCTGTTCGTTGATCTGGCTGCCGACGGGCAGGTGTCGGTCAGCACGTGCCTGGACGGTGAACCTCCCGGCGAAGCCTGCGCACCGTGCAGCCTGACGTGGCCGCTGGACGCCGTCGCGCTGGAAGAACTGCGCTGGTACCTCGAGGACTATCTCCGGGTGCCACCCGGGGTTTCCCAGGACCGCGGGCCGCAGGTGGCGGTCCGGCTCGAGCCGTGGGGTGAGGCGGTGTTCGGCGCGGTGTTCGGGGCGGGACCAGCGCGGGATGCCTACCTGCGGATGCGCGCCCGCGGAACCGGCCTGCAGGTGGTGTTCCGCTCGGATTCGGCCCGGCTGCTGGCACTGCCCTGGGAGCTGATGCGGGATCCGGAGCGCGCGGCGCCGCTGACGTTTGACGTGGCCGGGACAGACCGCAGCCTGCCGGGCACGGACCTGGGGCCCCTGCTCGAGGTGACAGGCAGCCGGCTGCGGGTGCTCATGGTGACCAGCGGCCCGCCCGCTGGGCCCGGCGACGGCTACCGCATCACCGCCCGGCTGCTCCCGGAGCGGCTGGCGGCGATCCGCGGCCCCGTGGACCTGGTCGTGCTGCGCCCGCCCGCGCTGGACACCCTCGCTGCCACGCTGGCGGAAGCGGCGGCCGGCGGAGAGCCGTTCCATCTGGTTCACTTCGACGGCTACGGCCTGCTGCCGGGCTCGCAGCCGTCTGGTGCCAGCGGGCCCGGAACGGAACCGGACGCCGCGCTCGAGGAGACCCTGGGTTTCCCGGCACCGGACGGCGGTCCGGACCTGGTGCCCGCGTCACGGGTGGCGCAGGTGCTCGCGGCCGCCAACGTGCCCGTGGCGGTGCTGAGCGCCTGCCAGTCCGGGGCGGTCGGCCAGGAACTGGCGGCCGCGGTGGCAACCCGGCTGCTGCGGGCCGGGATCGCGTCAGTGGTGGCGATGCCCTACCACCTGCAGGAGGTCGCGGCGGCGGAATACCTGACGGTGCTGTACGAGCGGCTGTTCGCCGGGGACACGGTCGCGCTGGCCGCCGCCGCCGGCCGGCGGCGGCTGTTCAGCCGGCCTGAGCGTCCGGGCCCGCAGGGAGAGCGGCCGCTGCCGGACTGGCTGGCGCCGGTTCATTACCTGAGCCGGAACGTCCGCTTTCCCGCACTCGTGACTACCCGGCCGGCGGGTATCCCGTGGCTGGAGGAGAATCTGGACCGGCTTCGCGCCCCCCGGTTCGGTAGCCCGCTCCGGCCGCTGGCGCCGGCCGGTACCTTCACCGGCCGGGACGGCCTGTTCTATGCGCTGGAGACCGCGGCCCGGCGGCAGCGGGTGATTATCCTGAACGGCCCGGCCGGGACGGGCAAGACCGAGCTGGCCAAGGCGTTCGGCCGCTGGTGGCGTGACACCGGTGGGGCCGAGCGGCCGGAATGGGTATTCTGGCACGACTTCGCACCGGGGCTGGCCGCCGCCGGCCTCGACGGTGTCACCGACGAGATCGGCTTCGTTGTCCGTGGTCCTGACTTCGCAAAACTAGACCAGGCCACGCGCTCCGAGACGGTCGAGAAATTTCTCCGCGACCACCGTGCGCTGCTGATCTGGGACAACTTCGAGAGCGTGCGCTCCGTCCCGGATCCTCCGGCGGCTATCCCGCCGCTCGGTGAGAGCGAATGCCAGCGGCTGCGCGGATTCCTGCGCCGGCTGGCCGCCGGGGGCCGCAGTGCGGTCTTCATCACCAGTCACTCCGCTGAGGCCTGGCTGGATGACGGCGCCGCCCCCGCCGCCGGCGCCGAGCCCGGTCCGGACAGCCTGTGCCGGATCACGGTGCCGGGGCTGCTGCCCGAGCAAGCCGCGGAATACGCCGGGTACCTGCTCGCCCTTTACCCGGCGGCGAGGCGAACCGGGCCGGCGTTCGGCGAGCTGCTGCGATGGCTGAACGGTCACCCGCTGAACATGCGCCTGGTGCTCCCGCACCTGGCGACCACCGACCCGGAGGCGCTGCTTGACGGTCTGCGCGGCAGCGGGCCGGTGCCCGGCGGGGACGGTACCGAGGCGGGCCGCACTACCCAGCTGACCGCCAGCCTCGGCTACTCGTTCGGCCGCCTGGACCCAGCCGCTCAGCGACTCCTGGTGGCGGTCTCTCTCCTGCAGGGCACCGCCCAAACCGTCGTCCTGGGTCCCTTCGCCGTGGCGGACGGTGTCCCCCCGCGATTCCAGGACGTGGACCTGGAAACCTGGACCAGTGTCCTGGACGCGGCCGACCGGGCCGGACTGCTCGCCAAGCTCGGCAGCGACTTGTACTGGGTCCATCCCGCCGTGCACGCCTACCTCACCGCGCAATGGCGCCGCGAGGACCCCGGCGGCTACCCGGACCAGCGAGCCGCCGCGACCCGGGCACTGCTGATCGCGTACGCCTCCTACTGCGACTGGTGGAGGCGCCAGACTGGCTCGGGTGAGGGCGGCGACTTCCGCGACACCGTTATCGGCCTGCACCAGCGCACCCTGGGTGGCCTGCTCGGTTTCGCGCTGGACGGAAAGCACTGGAAGGAGGCCCAGGCCGTCGCCCAGGAGCTCAGCCGCTACTGGGACGCCCGGGGTGCGTACGCCGAGGCCAGTGCCTGGACCAACCGGGGACGCACCGCCCTCCAAGACGCACGTGGCACGGCACCGGCCCTGGACAGCCCGGCCGGCCGTCTCTGGCTTTTCCTGGCCGCGGCGCAGGCGGCCAGGCAGGTTTCCAGCGGACAGCCCGGCGACGCGGAAAGCGGCTACCGCGACATCGTGGGCATGCTCCAGGCCCAGCCCGCGTCAGCCGTCCGGCAAGGCCAGCTGGCGGCCACCTACCAGCAGCTCGGCGCGGTCATCGAGCACAGCCGCCCGGACGAGGCCGCGGACTGGTACGCCAAGGCCCGGGTCATCACGGAGGAACTCGGCGACCGGCGCGGTGCGGCGGCCAGCTATCACCAGCTCGGCGCCGCCGCGGAACGCGAGGGGCGGCTGGAGGAGGCCGCGGACTGGTACGGCAAGGCCCGGGTCATCACGGAGGAACTCGGCGACCGGCGCGGTGCGGCGGCCACCTACCACAAGCTCGGCATCGTCGCGCTGCTCCGGGGACGGCTGGAGGAGGCCGCGGACTGGTATACCCAGGCCCGGGCCGCCGACGAGGAAGTCGGCGACCGGCCCTCCGCGGCCCTGGCCTGTCAGGGACTCGGCACGATCGCGCTGCGCCGTCAGCAGCTGGACGAGGCCGAGGACTGGTACGCCAAGGCCCTGGCCATCAGGGAAGAACTCGGCGACCGGGCCGGCCTGGCCCTGCTCTACCAGCAACTCGGTGCGCTCGCGCGCGACCGGTGGCGGCTGTACCAGGCCACGGAGTGGTATACCCGTCTGCTGACCATCACCGGGGAACTCGGCGACCGGCCGGGCCGTGCGTCTGCCTGTGACCAACTCGGCCAGGTCGCGCACAGGCGCGGGCGGCTGGCTGAGGCCGACGACTGGTACCAGCGGTCGCTGGACCTCACCGGGGAACTCGGCGACCGGCCCGCGATGGCGCGTACCTATGCGCGGCGCGGACTGCTGGCCGCGGCGCACGGGAATCCCGGGCAGGCGCTGGACTGGGCAGTCCGGTGCGTCGCGCTGTTCGACGATGTGCCCCATCCGGACTGCGGGAGCGGCCCCGGCCAGCTCGCCCGGCTGAGCCGGGCGAGCGGAACCGAGATGCTCGAGGCGTGCTGGCAGCGGGTCACCGGCGGCCCGCTGCCCGGCCCGGTGCGCGATTACGTCCGGTCACCTCATCCGGAGGCAGGCGGCAAGTCAGGCCAGGAGGAGGAAGCGCGCGGCGGCGCGGCGGAAGTAGCCGACTTCCTCCGCGATCTGGGGGAAGCCAACCCGGCCGCCTATCTCTCCGTCCTGGCGCCCGTACTGGGCAGCCTGTCCAGCACGTGGCGCGAGTCGGGCCAGTGGCCGGAAGAGGCACGGCAGGCCGCCGAAGACTCCTGCCGCCTTTACCGTGACCTGGCGGCGGCCAGCCCCGCCGCCTACCTTCCCGGGCTGGCCGCAGCCCTGCTCAACCTGTCGGCCTGCTGGCGCCAGGCGGGCCGGGGGGAGGAAGCGCGGCAGGCGGCCGAGGAGTCGGCCGGCCTCTACCGGACTCTGGCTGAGTCTGATCCCGCCGCCTACCGTCCAGCGCTGGCCGGAGCCCTGCTCGACCTGTCGGCCTGCTGGCACGAGACGGGCCGGGGGGAGGAGGCGCGGCAGGCGGCCGAGGAGTCGGCCGGCCTCTACCGGACTCTGGCCGGGACCGATCCCGCCTATCTCCCGCGCCTGGCGCTCGCACTGAGTAACCTCGCCGACGTGGAGCTCGGGGCGGGCCGGTGGGAGGAGGCACGCCGGGCCGCCGAGGAGTCGGCCAGCGTGTACCGGCCGCTGGCCGCGGCCGGCCCCGCCGAACACCTTCCGGGCCTGGCGCAGTCGCTCAGCGGCGTCGCGTACGCCCTGCTCCAGACGGGCCGGCGGGAGGAGGCGCGTCCGGCCGCCGAGGAGTCAGCCGGCCTCTACCGTCAGCTGGCCGAGGCCAGTCCCGCCTACCTCCCCGGGCTGGCGCCCGCGCTGAACAACCTGTCCAACATCTGGCGGATGACGGGCCGGGGGGAGCAGGCGGTCCGGGTTGGCCAGGAATGCGTCGGCGTCTACCGTCAGCTGGCCGAGACCGACCCCGCCGTCTATCTCCCGGGGCTGGCCACCGCGCTGGACAACCTGTCCGGCGTCGGGCAGCAAGCGGGCCAGTGGGAGGAGGCGCGCCGGGCCAGCGAGGAGTCGGCCGGTGTGTACCGGGAGCTGGCCGAGGCTGATCCCGCCGCTTACCGGCCGGGTCTGGCGCTGTCGCTGAACAACCTGGCGAACGCGCTGGTCGGCGCCGAGGCGTGGCTGGAGGCGGGCCGGGCGGCTGGGGAGTCGGCCGGCGTGTACCGGGAGCTGGCCGAGGCCGATCCGGCGGCTTACCGGCCGGGTCTGGCGCTGTCGCTGTACAACCTGGCGAACGCGCTGCTCGGCGCCGAGGCGTGGCTGGAGGCGGGCCGGGCGGCTGGGGAGTCGGCCGGCGTCTACCGGACCCTGGCCGAGGCCGACCCGGCCGCCTTCCTCCCGGGCCTGGCTACAGCGCTGGACGCATGGTCCATCGCTCAGTACGAGACGGGCCGGCCGCAGGACGCTCTGCTGTCCAGCCAAGAGGCCGTCGACATTTACCGCAGGCTGGCCCAGTCCAACCTCGACCTGTTTCTCCCGGCGCTGGCCGATGCGCTGGGCAACTTCGCCACGGTAGCGGACGGGCTGCGGAGCCCGGCGGACATCGACGCGCTGTATGACTCCTTGGGCGCAGCTCTCGGCGCGGAAGCTGAGGCGGTCTTGCTGCTCAAACGCGACGAGCGGCGGCCCGACCGGGGAATCGAGCCGCGTTTCGCCGACTTGGCCCGCGCACTGGCGCTGGCCGGGGACGCATCCGCGGAAACGCAGCAGCGGTTTCAGCGGGCGGCAAACCAGTTGCGTGACGCGGCCCCCGGGACGTTCGACCGCCTGTGGCGAGCCCGGCTGGGCGAACTGCCGGAATGGCTGGCCGGCGGGGAACGCAAAGACGGGGAACCGCCCCCCGCGACGGACTAGCCGAGGCTCATCCTGATGCTCGTCCAGGCGGTACCGTCGGCATCCGTGACCGTTTCGACCGTCAGGAACGTCAGGTCGGCGGCGAGCGTGAAACTGTCGTCGGTCAAACCCAGGTAGGCCGAGGCCAGCCGGGCGGCCTCGGTTGCCCGCCACTCCGGGCGCTGCGAGTTCGCCCGCAGCCGCTCGTCGAACCGCAGCGACCGCAATTGACCGATCAGCGGCCCCAGCCTGGTCCTGTCCGCGGCGGGGACGACCGTGGCCAGCCAGCTGGCGGCGATGTCGGTCGCGGACGGTTTACTCGCTACCCGGTCTCCGAGCACCCAGGACCGCCGCAGCCGCAGGTCGGCTGAGCTGATTTCTCCATTCTCGTAGCAGTAGAGCTGCATCGTGGCGTCCCCGGCCAGGACGGCTGACTCGAGGGTGACCGGGACGTACGTCGGGTCGGAGTCGTCCCGCGCCGTCTCCCGGAGGCGGAAAAATGACCAGAGGTCGGACGCGCGGAGTTCGGCCAGTGTCGAAAGGCCAGGCTGGCCGGTCATCTTGGCCCAGACCGCCGGGCTGATGAACGCCGCGACCAGGACCCGTGTCAGCTCGTCGGCCGTCACCTGCCACGCGTCGCCGGCCCGCCGGGCCGCCACGCCGGCGGCGTTGTGCTCCCGGCACAAGAAGGAATCGTCCCCCCACGAGTCCCGGTAGGTGATGACCGTACCAGCGAGGTCCGCGGCGGTCGAATAGACCGCGTGCCCGGTGCGGCCGTCGAAGAGGAACAGCTGCGTACCGACTCTGGCCCGGTAGTTCTGGGCAGTGCCGACGAGCCGCACCAGTTCGTCCACCGGTACCAAGACCAGCCGGCTGACGCCCGCACCGGTGACCCGCGGCTGCTCGGCGGAGAGCAAGCAAACCGGCGGCGGACTGCCGAGCAGCTGCGCCACCCGCCAGGATTGCACCAGCGTGCCTCCCTGCCGCGGATCGCCGTACCGCTCGCGCGCAGCCGGGTCTTCGGTCAGCTGGGCGAACGCGGCCCGCATGATCTGCATCATCAGCCCGGGTGGCAGGGCGCCAGGCCGCGGCCAGGCCAGCCCGGCCGCGTCCGTGGATCCGGCCGCGGCGGCCGGCCCGGCTCCGCCGAAGACAATCTCGGGCATCTTCGGATCAGTCATCCGCCTGCCTCCCTCCGGAGTGTCCGGGCAGTGACACCGGGTACGGCGTCATGCAACGATCCAACCATGGCCGGACCCCAAGACCGTCTTGTCAGGCACAGCGTGGATCACTGCCCGCATTGTGGCCAGCAGCATGAATACATCGTGGAACTCAAGCCGGCGCCACTGCTGTTCGGCAGCAGCCCTGACTCCCCGGTGTCGGGCGACGGAGCCAGCCAGATCCAGATTGCCGTCAGCTGCCCGACCACCGGCCTGCCCGTCGAGACCACCCTGGACGTGCCGGGCAACGAGGAGTTCGTCCGAGTCGTCCCCCTGGCCCCGAGCGCACCCGGGCAACTGGTTAGCGCCGGGCCAGCCGCCCCGGCCCGGCCGGACGCCGGACCGGGGCCACCCGAGACCGCCGCCCCCGCGGACGACAACCCGGACGAGTACGCCGAGTGGGTGAAGTCCTCGCGGGACACCGCCGTTGATTTCGGCAAGACGATGCTCACGGCCAGCTCCGGGGCGGTCGCGGTCTATTTCGCGGTGCTGCAGTACCTGGGTACCTCGACGCTGCCGAAGTCCCCGGGCGGCGTGCTCAGTGCCCTTCCCCCGGTATTGTTCCTGGCCGCGGCGGCCGTGTTCGCCCTGGCGCTGCGGCCCAGGCTTTCCGCGGTGACCCGCCGGCAGTTCCAGTCGTTCCGAGACGACCGGCTGCGGCAGCTCAACCAACTGCTGGTGATCGGAACCGGCCTGTTCATCGTCGCTCTGGCCGTGGCGCTCGGCGTTTACATCGACGTGATGAAGCTGATCTAGCCGCAATGCAGGGGAGTTAAGGTCCGGCGGGGTTTGCCGTCGGGGTGCTTGTTCCAGCGGCTGAGCGGGGACTTGACCTTGCGGGCGCAGACGCGGGGCCGGCGGGGTCCGTGGAGCCTGGCGAGGACGGCGCGGCCGATGTCGCCGGTCAGGTCGCGCCCCGCCGCAGCCCCCCCTCGAGTCAGCTACCCGGAGGGGTGTACAAGGGAAGTTATGGACAGACGAGCGCTTGTCCTGGGCGGTGGCGGGGTTACCGGCATTGCCTGGGAGATCGGAGTGATCGCGGGGCTGGCCGACCAGGGTATCGACCTGGCCGCAGCTGACGTGATCATCGGGACATCGGCCGGGTCGGTGGTCGGCGCCGACATCGCCTCCGGACAGGAGCCTGAGGCGCTGTACCGGACTCAGCTCGCGCCGCCTGAGCCTGAGCCTGCTGCCCGGCTCGGCTTGGGTGTCATCGGCAGGCTGCTGTGGGTCATGAACACCAGCCGGGACCCGGTGCGGGCGCGGATGCGGATCGGCCACTGGGCGCTGGCCGCACGCACCATGCCCGAGGCCGATCGGCGCAAGGTATTCGAGGCCCTGCTGCCCGTCAGCGACTGGCCCGCCAAGATGCTCAAGGTGACCGCCGTGGACGCGGGGACCGGCGAGTTCGTCGTGTTTGATTCCGCTGGTGAGGCCGGCCTGGTGGATGCGGTGGGCGCCAGCTGCGCGGTGCCCGGAGTCTGGCCGCCGGTCACCATCGGGGACCGCCGTTTCGTGGACGGCGGTGTGCGCTCGGTGGCCAACGCCGACCTGGCGGCCAGATACGAGCAGGTGGTTATCGTGGCGCCCGTAGCCCGGGGCGGCGGGCCCCTCATGCCCGGCCCTGGCCGGCAGGCGGCCGCGCTGGCCGCGGCAGGAGCCCGCGTCGCGATCGTGCGGCCGGACCGCGCGGCCCTGCGGGCCATCGGGCACAACGTGCTTGACGTGTCGCGCCGGGCGGCAGCGGCGACGGCCGGCCGGGCCCAGGCCACCGCCGAAGCGGCCGCGGTCCAGGCAGTCTGGCGATCAGAATGACCACGTCGGCCTGACCGCCCTGGACAACGTCATCGCCCCGTCCTGCATGGCGAGTCCCGGACCACGGCCGTTCGGGATAGGGGCTTGTAGTATCTCCCGGTGACCAGTGTGTGGGAACTAATCAGCACCGAGCGTCAGGGCAACGCAGGGCGGCGTGCCATCGTCGCGAAGACCTTCCGGATGCCTGACGGATCTGAGACCGTGTTCACGGTGACGGGAGACACGGACAGCCGCGCGGTAGCGTGCGTCGCCCTGACTCCCCGGCAGACTGCCGTACTAGGGCGTGTTTAAGAAGTGAGGGGTCGGAGCCATTCGCCGATGGCGGCGACGTGGAGGGTTGCTTCGTAGCGGACGGCGAGTTTGTCGTAGCGGGTGGCGACGGCGCGGTTGCGCTTGAGCCGGTTGATGCCGCATTCCACGGCGTGGCGCTGCTTGTACTTCTCCTTGCGGAAGGCAGGGGGCCTGCCTCCTGAGCTGCCCTTCTTCTTCCTGTTCCTGACCTGGTCGGCTTTTTCGGGGATGGTGCAGCGGATGCCGCGGCGGCGCAGGTACGCCCGGTTGGCGCGGGATCCGTAGGCCTTGTCCGCCAGGACCCGGTCCGGCCGGGTGCGGGGCCGTCCTGCGCCGGGCCGGGGAACGCGGATGGCGTCCAGCACGACGGTGAACTGGGGGCTGTCGTGGCAGTGCCCGGCGGTGACGATGATGGCCAGGGGTTTCTGGCCCTGCTCACAGGCCAGGTGGAACTTGCTGGTCAGCCCGCCCCGGGACCGGCCCAGGGCGTGATGGGCGGGCTCGGGGGCGCCCGTCCCGCCAGGCGGCTCCCGCTGCGCGGCGCCGTTCTTCCTGGCCCCGGCCGCGTGCTGGTGCGCCTGCGCGGTGGCCGAGTCGACGGAGACGTCCCAGGTCACGTGGCCGGCCGCGTCGGCCATGGCCTGGAGCGCGGTGAGCAGCCGCTTCCAGGTGCCGTCCCGTTGCCAGCGGCGGAACAGTCCGTACGCCGACTGCCACGGGCCGTACTCCGGGGGGACGTCCCGCCAGGGCGACCCGGTCCGGATCCGCCAGCGGATCCCGTCGATCAGCTGCCGCCTCGCCCATTTCGGCGGCCGTCCCGCCTTCCTCCCCCGAGGCAGCAGGGGCTCCAGCACGCTCCACTCGGAATCGGCCAGGTCATGGCGCCCGGCCGCCAGTAGGGTAGGCACGAGGCCTCCGGTATGAACATGTCTTCTTGGTCGTTGACACGCATACCGGAGGTCTCATCACGTCACAGCACAAGCCTCCGCACTGACACCAACTCGTAACCCACGCCCCACACACCGCTTTTTAAACACGCCCTAGCCGAGCAGTACCGGCCAGGGCCTGAGCGTCTGATGAGGGAGCTGCCGGGAGGCGGCGTTGAGCCCGGCGAATCACTCGCGGACGGCGCCGCCCGCGAGCTCGCCGAAGAGACCGGCTACGTGCCGGAGGAGCTGATCTACCTCGGCGAGATGTGTTACGACGGGTACTTCGGCGGGTCGCGGCACTACTTCCTCGCCACCGGCTGCGAGCGGCAGCAGGAGCAGCAGCTCGACCCAGCCGAGTTCGTCACCGTGGGCGAGGCGGCCCTAGGCGACCTCGTGAGGCTGGCAATGACCGGCGGGATGACGGACCCGGGCGGCGTCCTGCTGGCCCTGCCCTACCTCATGGACGACCCAGGCGTCCGGTCGGTGCTCACCTACCGGCCGCGCTAGGCGTACCGGGCTGCTTACCCACGTACGTTTCCACTCCCGCAGGCCGGGCTGCGCAGGAGCCTCGTCGTGCCCGTTGACCTGTCTGTCTCCGGGAGTGTGACTGAGATTGCCTGGCGGGCGTGCTCGACTTGCACGTAGAACGAGCGGCTCAGGCCACGACACGATGACAAAGCAACGCCGGAAGGAAGCTGGGTGTTCACAGCCGAAGAACGGGACCGCGTCCGGGAGCAGCTGCTCACGCGCGCCGAAGCCGACAGCGCAATCACCGGTGCCGCCTTCACCGGCTCGCACGCAACCGGGGAAGGCGACCGCTGGTCCGACACCGACCTCGTGCTGGCAGTCCGCGGCGAGCTCAGCCCGGTGCTGAACCAGTGGACACGATGGCTCTGCGACGAGCTCGGCGCGCTGCACCACTGGGACCTGCCCGCCGGAGCGAGGATCATCCGCGTGTTCCTGCTGCCAGGCTGGATCGAGATCGACCTCACGTTCGCGCCAGAGGACGAGTTCGGGCCGCGCGGCCCGCAGTGGCGGACGGTCTTCGGCCACCCGCAGCCGCTTGCGCCCTTCCCGGCGCCGGACCCCCAGCACCTGGCCGGGCTCATCTGGCACCACGCTCTCCACGCCTTCATCTGCACCGAGCGCGGCCGCTGGTGGCAGGCCGAGCACTGGATCAGCGCCCTGCGCGATCACGCGATCACGCTGGCCTGCCTGCGGCTGGGCCACCCCGCCGCCTACGCCAAGGGCGCCCACCTGCTGCCCGGCGACCTGACGGCACCGCTGGAAACGACACTCGTCCGCTCACTGACCGAACCGGAACTCCGCCGCGCCCTGGCCGCCGCCATCAACGTAGCGACGGACGAACTCGCACAATCCGATCCCGCGCTCGCTACCCGCCTGCGGCCCATGCTCGCAGAACTGGCACCACCGGCACCCCGAACGCAACCTGGCTCCGGCGAAGGCCACCCTCGCCGTCAACGGTAACAAGCAGCGCCGGGCAAGTAACACCTACCGACCGATGCGACTGGGGCCAGGCGGTGGCTAGCTGGCCGCCGGGCTGATTTCACTACAATGACCGCATGACGGTTCCAGGTCCCCTGCATGGCGCGATGCTCCTCCAGCGTGGCACCGAGGACCTGGTCGCGGTCGCCGACGGGACAACGGGGAACAGCCCGGACACGGAGTGCACGCTCGGGACCCGCTTCCAGATCGCCTCGGTCAGCAAGCAGTTCACCGCGGCGGCCGTGCTGCTGCTCGCCGATCGCGGCGTCCTGTCGGCGGACGACCCGGTGCGCGACTGGCTCGATGGCTGCCCGGCGGCCTGGGACCGCATCACCGTGCATCACCTGCTCAGCCATTCCGGCGGCCTGGTCCACTGGCGTGACCTGCCCGGGCTGGACCTGACGAAGCCCGTCGGCGCCGGTGAGCTGCTGAGCAGGTTCGCCAGCGTCCCGCTGCTCAGCCCGCCGGGGGAGCGCTTCTCCTACAGCAGCCCGGGATTCGTGCTGCTCGGCCTCATCGTCGAGCGTGCCGCCGGACAGCCCTACGGCGCGTTCCTCGCCCGTGAGGTCTTCGAGCCGCTGGGGATGACCGCGACATTCAGCGGGAACCCCAGCGGCGAGCCAGGCCCGGCGACTGGCCGCCAGGACGGCGCCGCGGTGCCTTCCTGGGAGCTGGATACCGCGAACCTGGGCACCGGGAGCATCTGGTCCACAGTCGGGGACCTCGCCATCTGGGATCGCGCCCTCGCTGACGGCGGGGTGCTCTCCGACACCGCCCGGCAGGCGATGTTCACGGCCCACGTGCCCGCCCAGGACGACGACGGCGTCATCCGCACCGAGGGCTATGGCTACGGCTGGTTCACCGGCACCGCCTCCGGCGGCCGCCGGATCTTCTATCATCCCGGCGACCAGCCCGGCTTCTGCTCCTTCAACGCATGGTTCCCCGACGACGACGTGCGCCTGGCCGTGCTCAGCAACGAGGGAGCCACCCGCCTCGGCCCGATCGTCCATGACTCGATCCGGACCACCTTCCCGGAAGACACGGAGCGGTGATGATCCCCGGCCTGAGGGGGAATCCGCCATTTCCTGGTCGATCTCGTGCGCGGACAGCTCCGTGATCACGGCCTCGGCCTCGGCGGCCTCTTCGGGGAGCCGGAACGGGACGGCCTGCTGACGCAGGACCGGGTCGCCGTCCAGCTTGCTGACGTTGTGGTTACGCATGACCGGTGAGCCTGGCGCGGTCGTCCTGTTCGGCTAGGACCTCGGCTAGCTTGGCGCGCAGGTCGGCCTGGACTGGGGCGTCGGCCGCGATGCCCTTGATGGAGTGTTCGAGTTCGCGTCGGTAGCCGTTGAGCTCGTAGGTGGTGAGTGCGTGGACCGGGTGGGCGGGCTGGCGGGCGGCTGCGGGTTCGGCGGGCTGGTCTGGTGGTTCATGGGGCGATCTCCCTGGGGACGGGACGGGTGAGGTAGTCGGCTCGGATCAGCTCGCGCAGCGCGGCCGGGGCTGAGTGCATGAAGGACGATGGTCCCCGGGCGTGCATGACAAGCATCAAGCGGTGGCGTAGCGTGCGCATTAGGTCACGGGCGTTGGTAAGAGCCGTGGCGGTCTGGTAAGTGCCCGGCTCGCGGTGTGAGGGGATGTGGGCAGGTGTCGTCAGGGCGTGAGCGGGACATGACGGCGTTGTCGCTGTTTGCCGATGAGATGAAGGCGGCCCGCGAGCAGCGCGGCTGGTCGCAGGCCGACCTGGCGGACAAGATCCCCTACAGCTTGTCGACCATCAGCATGGTGGAGGCGCTGCACCGGGCCCCGGCGCGGGACCTGGCCCGTCACCTGGACAAGGGGTTCGGGACTCCGGGGACTTTCACCCGGCTGGAGGCCCGGCTCCGGGACCTGCCGTTCCCGGCATCGTTCCGGCCGTTCGCCGCGTACGAGGCGGAGGCAACGGCGCTGTACGTGTTTGAGCACAGCCTGGTTCCCGGGCTCCTGCAAACCCCCGGTTACGCCCGCGCGGTGCTGGCCACCAGGCCGAACACGGCTGAGGATGAGGTCGATAACCTGGTGGCCGCGCGGCTGGCGCGGCAGGTCATCCTGACCCGTGACGATCCGCCTGCGCCGCTGCTGTGGGCGCTGATCGATGAGGGCGTCTTGTACCGCCCGGTGGCCCCGGCCGAGGTCATGCACGATCAGCTCACTTGCCTGGCGGAGATGTCGCGGCGGCCGAACATCACCGTCCAGGTGGTGCCGTACAGCGCGGGCGGCCATACCGGGCTGCTCGGGGCATTCACGATCGCTGATATGAGCAGCTCGGCGGGTATCGTCAACGTGGAGGACATAACGTATGGGCGGGTCTTCGAGGACTCCGCTACGGTGTCCCGAGTGACCTTGCACTACAAGTCCCTCCAGAGTGAGGCCCTGCCCAAGGGGGCCTCACGCGAGCTGATAACGAGGGTGGCTGAGGACCGATGGAAGGAACCAGCGCCGTAACCTGGCGCACGTCGAGTTATTCCGGAAATAGCGGCGGTCAGTGCGTCGAGGTGGGTAACGCCGCCGCGCTGATCGCAGTGCGTGACAGCAAGGACCCGGACGGGTCGGTGCTAGCCTTCGCCGCTGGAACGTGGGCGGCGTTCGCGGAGCGGATGAAGGCTGGGATCTGAGCACGGTCTCTGCCGTGGTCCAGGGGGCGTTCCGTGTCAGGGGCGCCCCCTTTACCTGCGCGACGGCTGTTCCCGGTCGGTTCGGGCGGCGGGATGCTGGTGTCTCTTGCGATGAGACGTCGCTGCCCGCGTCGCCCGCCACAGCTACGGTGAGCGGAAGAAAGCCCTGTGGCCAAATTCACTTCAGCCGGACACCCATCCGTACAACCGTAACCTGAGGAACTTCGCGGGTGAATTGAGGCTTAGCTTGCGACGGCACGCCTGGTATTCGGTGACTGGACTAGCTAAGCGGAATTGCATTATAGCAGGTCGGACGGCCTGCCGGCGGTCCGTGAAGCTAATGGCGGCAGGTCCCGGTTTCTGCGAGGATCGGGGAATGCGAGGCCTGGTCATTGCGATAGCGCATACTGAGTTCGTCGATCACGTGAGCACGGGGCGGATGAATGGTGAGTCTGGCTGGGCCCGGAAAAATCCCAGTGCCTGGGCGCGCTGATGTCAGCGCGCTGTCCTCTCCGGGACGGCTGGCGGCGCTGCGGCAGGTGGGACTCGGGGCGGCGGCGGACCCCGGCATGGAGCGCCTGGCCCGGCTGGTGGCCAGCACGCTGCGGGTGCCGGTCGCGCTGGTGTCGCTGGTGGAGAAAGACCGGCAGGTGTTCCCCGGCATGGTCGGTTTGGCCGAACCGTGGGCCACCACCCGCCAGACCCCGCTGTCGCATTCGACGTGCCAGCACGTGACGGCGAGCGGCAGCCCACTGATCCTCGCCGACGCCCGCGAGGACGAGCGGACCTGCAACAACCTGGCCATCGGCGACCTTGGGGTGATCGCCTACGCCGGGATGCCGCTGACCGACGGCCAGGGTCATGTGCTGGGGTCGCTGTGCGCGATCGATACCCGGCCGCGATCGTGGTCCCCCCAGGAGCTGGCTGATCTGGCCGACCTGGCCGAAGCCTGCAGCGCGGATCTGCGGCTCCGGATCGTGTCCCTGCAAGCCCACGTGGCGCTGGAACGCTCGAAGCTGGCGCTGAGAGCCGCTGAGGAGCTGGCCGACACCACCAGCCTGGTCGATGTCCGCACGAAGGTGCGGGACCTGGTCACCGGCGGGCTCCGCCCCGCCTACATCGGGCTGGCGCTGGTGGACGGGGAGCAGTTGCGGCGCCTGCCTGACCCCGAGATCAGCTACGTGGCCGAGATCATCGAACCGGTATTCCCGCTGAGCAGCTCCCGGCCAAGTGCCCACGCGGTCCGTGACGGCCAGATCGTCCTCATCACCGACCGTGCCGCCCTGGAGCGCGGGTATGGTCCGGACGCCGCCGCCACGTTCGCCGCATCCGGGCTCGAGACGGCGGTGTGCGTGCCGATCCCCGGAACCCGGCGCACGCTGGGCACGTTGATCCTGGGCTGGGCGAGTCCTTATCAGATCGACGTCAGCGAGCGGGCGATCCTGTCCACCATCGCCGGGTACACCGGGCGCGCGATCGAGCGGGCGCTTTACCTGGATGACCGGATCACCGTGGCGCGCCAGCTGCAGCAGGCCATGCTGACCGACCTGCCCGCCACCCCGGGCCTGGAGCTGGCCGCCCTGTACCGGCCCGCCGCCCGTGCCGACCTGGTCGGCGGTGACTGGTACGACGCCTACCCGCTGCTCCCGCACGCTGACCAGACGGGCCTGAGGTCACCGCTGGCGGTGACGGTCGGAGACATCACCGGCCACGACATGCACGCCGCCGCGATCATGGGGCAGGTCCGCAGCATGCTGCGCCAAGCGGATCTCGACCATCAGAGCCTGGGACCCGCCGCGGCCGTGACCGCGGTGGAAAGCGCGTGCCACGCGTTGTCCCTGGAGGCCACCGGGAGCCTGGTCCACGCTCACCTGCACCCGCTGGACGCTGGCGGCGGCTGGCGGCTGACGTGGACCAACGCCGGCCACCCGCCGCCGCTACTGGTCCGCCCCGGCGCCCGGACCGAACGACTTGCCTCCCATGACCTGCTGCTATGGCCAGGCATGCCGGACAGCCGCCGCACCGACTGGCACCGGGTGCTGGCTCCCGGTGCCAGACTGCTGCTCTACACCGACGGACTGGTCGAGCAGCGCGGGGCGGACACCAGCCTGGCCATCGACCGCGCCGCCGCGATCCTGGCCGCCGCGCCCGCGGACCAGCCGCTGCCCGACCTGCTACAGACAGTCCTCGGCGAGGTCGCTGGTCCTTCGTCACGCGACGACATCGTCCTGCTCGCCGTTCAGGTTCCGGGGATCCCGGCTCAGCCGATGGTGCCCTAGCCCGAGTTTCCTTGTGCCACGAGCACAGAGAGGAGTCGCCGTGTAGGAGGCGATGACTGATGTGTGTGCTGCACGCAAGATGAGGGTTCATGGCCCCTCGGTGCCGCCCTGCGGGGGG
>Ga0224557_1001226_pt1 | contig 25453 bp, 12 predicted proteins | sample 714S31014metaG_FD_180677 | JGI IMG/M metagenome (GOLD analysis project Ga0224557, IMG submission 180677) | Peat soil microbial communities from Stordalen Mire, Sweden - 717 S3 10-14 | ecosystem: Environmental > Terrestrial > Soil > Wetlands > Peat | place: Sweden: Norrbotten County, Stordalen... | reverse complement strand
TATCGTAGTCACAGGTGGCGCAGGTGGTGGCCCCGGTCATGGAACCGTTTCCGAAATACTGCAGACGCCACCAATTCGCGATTCCGTCGCCGACACTGTCCGTGCCATAGACCTGGGCGACCTGGTTGGCGGACAGGGCGCTGCCGTAAATCCGCACGTCATCGATGACGCCGGCGAAAGACGTGAGCACGCCGCCGGAGGGCTTGTCTCCAATGGCGAGCGGGTCGGTAGTGATTGCGAGCGGACCGCTGGCTGATTGTTGCGCGACCAATTGCCCGTCGAGATAGAGGCTGATCAAAGACCCGTCGTACGTGCCGGCCACGTGATGCCAGGCCCCTGCGGATGGCGGAGTCGCCGACAGATTGCCATTGGTGATACCGGCCAACAGGAATTCGAGTTGGCCCGACCCATTCACAAAGAGTCCGTACTGATTGTCAGTCTTGCCCTTCTCCAGAATCCTCGGAGTGTTAAACCAATAGCTCGCGTTGACCCACGCGGCGATTGTGATTGTCTGCACCGGGTTCAGTGATGCGGCGTTGGAAACCGTCACCTGGGTCGATTCCCCGTCGAAATACAGGGCACCATTGATAATCCCGTTGGTCCAGTAGCCACCGCCCCCCAAGACCACGGCACCGGTGTTGGTATTCCCGGAGGAATCGAAGGCCGTCGAGCCGGTTCCCTCATCGAACGTCCAATACGCCAGCAGATTGGTAGCGCTGGTCGCCGGCAGCGTCGTGGCGCAAGCCGACACGGAATCCGCCGAAATTCCCCCGAGATTGTTGGTCGCCGCGACCGTGTAACAGTAGGTCGTGCCCACCCCCAAACCGGTGTCCGTGTAAGTCGTAACCGACGTCGTGGCGATTTGGGTGCCGGCCCGCTTGACAATGTATCCCGTGGCGCCACCGGAGCCGCCCCAGGCGAGGTTGATCTGGTTGGTGCCGACAGTAGTGGCCGTGAGGCTCTGAGGTGTCGGGGGCGCGCCAGGCACGTTCTGTGACAGGATCAGAACGCTGTAGGGAGCGATGGAGATCGTGGCGGTGTTGACGGCGACCGTGGTGGAGAGGCTCCCATAGTTGCCGTAGTCAGAACCGTACTTGGTAAAATCGCTATTGAGCTGGGTGTACCAAATGCCCGTATGGGGGAAACCGCTGACATTGTACGCAGGCCAGTTGGTATTGGCGAAGTTGCAGATGACGATGACGTCGTCTCCCACGTTGCCGGTGCTGTACCGACGGTAGGCGATCAGCTTGTTGCTGTTGTCCGTCTGGATGGTGGCTGTGTTCAAGCCCGTCAATCCCGAAGAGCGGCCATCAAGGTTCCGGCGCAGGCGGATGAGATCGGTGTAGAAAGAGACGATGGTGCTGTAGGCGTTCGTCAGCGACCAGTTGATGGGGATGACGGCACCAAACTGATTGGTGGTCAGCATTTCCTCCCCCTGCAGCAGCATGGGGATTCCGGCCGTGGTCAGAGTGAGGGCCGAGCCGAGCGTGGAGCGTTTGCGAGCGTAGTAACTCGTCGGGGCAGAACTGCTAATTCTCACCGGCAGACGTTGGGCTCCCGAACCGTTCCCGTCCCCGCACTGATCGTGATCTTCCATAAAGACAACGTTCCCCCAGCCGCTGGGTCCCTGGCCGTTATTGCCGATATTGACCGCGGTGCTGATCGAGCCCATGTTCCGCGAGGAGTCACTCGAAGCGGTTAATTGAGGCAGGACGTCGTTGAAGAAGCCGTTGCCGTTCCACGTGGCGTCGAATCCGTTGGCTCCGAACTGGTTGTTCGGATCATCCTCCCCGATGTTGATCTTACCCCCTGGCTGGGAGTGGATCATCCCGCTGATGGTCGAGACCATGGCGTACCCGGCAGCGTAATTACCATTATCATTGCACGGGTAGTCTCCCTCGATTTCCCCGACTGAGTCCCACCGAAACCCATCGACATGGCATTCACTCATCCACATGGTGAAATCGTCCTGAATGTACTGCGAGACCTGCGCTGTGCCGTAATTGGGCCTCGGTCCCCACGTCTGAGCGAAAGCGAGACAGGCGGATGTCTGGTAGAAATAAATCCCGCCAAACCCACCGGAGGACGAGCCGTCAAAATCCCACAAGCTATGATACAAATCCCCGTAGCCATTGGAAGCGTCGTTGCCGCCATAGTGGTTGTGTACCACATCAAGAAGTACCCCAATGCCGAGTTGATGTGCCGTCTGGACGAAGCTCTTGAACGCATCCGGACCGCCATAGGAGTCTTCCGCGGCGAACTGATCGGCCGGATTGTAGCCCCAACTGAAACTGCCGGGAAAATCATTGATGGGCATAACTTCCACGTCGGTGATTCCGAGCTGTGCCAGATACGCCAAACGGTTGGTCGCATCATAAAAGGTCCCGGGATTGGCCGGCGAATTCGGATCGTTGAACGACCCAATGCACAATTCGTATAGTACCGTGTTGCCTAAACTGGGATTGGTGAAATTGTCGCCCGCCCAATTGAAATTGGTCGTATTGTAGATGTAACTATTACTGGCCGAATTCACCACGCGACGGCTTCGGGGATCCTGTTTCGTAACGTTGGTGCCGACAGTGGAATTGGAAATGTAGTACTGGTACTGCATTGTGTTGGTGGCCCCGGCTACATCGGCGGACCAGTTGCCGTTCCCCTCCGAGAACAGCGGTGTGGCCGACGTGGAGAACGCGTTCCAGGTCCCTTCCACATGCATGGCGGTCGCATTCGGCGCCCAAACGCGGAATGTGGTGCCGGGAGTAGAGTAGCCGGAATTGGCGGCGTTGTCGCTGGCACTCGCGGAAATGATCGTGTTGTTGAAATACGCGTTGTTATTGGTGCCGCTGCCGGCGTTGAAATTGAAAAGCCGCACGCTGGCGATCGCCTGGCCGCCACCCGGGTTCAAGAGAGTGCCGGTATACGTGATGGTGGTTCCCACCCCCGCCGAACCGCCCGCGGTATATGTAAGAACGCTGACCGAATAGGTGCTGGCCGATGTCAGCGAAAACGTCAGCCGCATGCCATCACGGGTAAAACTCGGCAGCGCGGGGCCACTAATAGTCGCCGCATTGATGGTGTAGGTATTCGAACCGCCCGTGAAATAGTACTGCCAGACGGCCTGGGCGGAACTATTCTCCAGGGAAAAACCGACGCTGCCCCCCGTCGTTATATTTCCATTGTCCATGTCGATCTGGAAAGTCTGGTTCGTGGTCAACGCACTCGGGAACGGACGTATCGCATTGGCCAGCGTGCTGTTGAGTGCCGTAATTCCCCAGGCGAGGCCGCCGCTATTAATGTCGTTGCCGCCGTTTCCCGCGGCTCCCCCGTTGTCATTCAGGGTCGAGGTTTGAACGTAGTAGAACACATTCGCGTTGTTGGTGGGGGGACTAAGCTGCCACGGTCCGAAACCGCTACCCGCGGTGCTGCCGTTGGTCCAGATGCCGACGTAAGGAATCGAGCCCATGCCCGGTTGTGACGACGTACCCGAGGCAAGCGAGGAAAGCGGTTTACCACTGACGGCAAAAAAAACCAAACTGCCTATCAACAACCGGGGGATTTTCCCATAGCAAACATTCATATGTAACACAACAATTCAGCCTGCGACCAAAACTCCCGGCTTGGGATCGCTTTTCCCACGCCCTACCTCATGATAGGGTCGACGGAAGTCCCCTTGCCTGAGTAATAGTGTATACATATTCCGTCAGGATGCAAGTCGGAAAACGTTGCTCCTAGGCCCGCAGGTAGTGCGAACGTTACGAACATTTCGACCCAGGCGATCCCATTTCGCGCCAAACGAACCCGATTGGACAACCCGAAATTTCTCCATATAAGCCATTCTAGCTCAAATGAATACATGCTGTTTTTCGGGTAAAATAATTCGGGTTCGTTTCGCAGAAACACATGTTTTTTGCGATCCCTCTCCTGCCCTTCGTAGCGTCCTCGTGAAGTAGGGTCGAGTCGTAGCCTCGGCGAAGACGGAAGCACGAAGTGCGACGGCGGACTTGTCGCGCCGTAGCGATCTCGCGAAGGCGGTTCCCCCCGTCTTCTTGAAAGTTGGAAGTTGAATGTTCACTTGTTTCCCGGACTATACCCACCCCATCCCACCGCGTCCAGCATAATTATCTATTCCCGATATAGAGGCGGAAGGGGTGGAGGGGCCGCGCCGCCTCACAAAGCCAAATAGGACAGTACCAAACGCGCATTGCTCTCCCTCAGATGGATTCAGGGCTGCCTGCATGAGGGGACCTTGCCCTGTGAGGTCAGCATAGTAGTAATAAATTTACCAAATCGAGGTATCCGCCTGAGAATCAAAAGGCCGAAAACGAACGATTCGTGATTGACATGCGTTCCCAAGTTTTGTATTCGGGAAGTCAATGACACGGTGGTGTGTCAGTGTTTGGTTGAATTCAGCAACGGGTTTGGATCGCAGATTTCCGAGAAGGCCAGCATGTTAAGCTGTTACGGAGTCTCAGTAAAGCGTTTTTACTTTACTTCCAATTTGGGTTGTGATTAATTGCCATACAGTGGCATTTGGACGGAGGTCTAATAGATAGTATGCAAAATAACCGAAACGTCATTCTTCGGGGAAGAACGGCAAGAACCGCCGCCTTCACGTTGATCGAACTCCTTGTCGTTATCGCCATCATAGGCATTCTCGCCGCGATGCTCCTGCCCGCTCTGAATAAGGCTCGTGAAAAAGGCAAACGCGCCCTTTGCTTGAGCAATCTCAAACAGATCGGCCAGGGAATGATCATGTACTCAGACGACTACGAAGGTTGGTTCCCAAGCTCCAAACCCGTCAATGACGAATCAGGTAGTCCCCTGTTTCAAAGCGAAACCGGCATAGGCTGTGCCGGGTGCAGTCCCCCACCCGCCAATAACGTAGGTGGATTCACCGCTGTCGCCCGGCTCCTCATTAAGAAGCACTACATTGGCAGCACCGGAGTGTTTGTCTGTCCCAGTAACAGGTTCACGGGCCAGAATAGTACCGTGCCGGTCTATGTGGCGGCAGACTGGCAGCATTTGAATTGGTACAATGTCAGCTACTTGTACATCGTAAAGTTGGGCACCGGATTACCGTTGAAGGGATCCAGCAGCGGCGGTATCTACATGCTGTGCGCGGACCGATCGAACAGCGCGAGCGTATCGTCAACTCCCCCCCTGAATCCGACCTCCGCCCACGGAACCGACGGGCGTAACGTGCTTTTCACAGACAATCATGTTGAGTGGATTAACGGCGCATCAGTCAGTGACCTTTACAGCAATATCCAAAATGATTGGGGCGAGTACGGTCCCGATCCCGCAGCACAATCGCCTCAGACTCTCGGCCAGATAGATGGCATCTAACATCGCCCAGACTATCGGTCAGGCAAATAACTGTTAGCACTTCGGGATTCTCAATTCTTCCATAAGTCTGGTGCTGCCAGAGTTACAAAACTCCGCCTTATAGGGGCGCTCGGCACCTTCTCTGAAGACGTGCCCCCTTTTTGTCGTTTTCAGTGACATCTCTACGGTCGTGGGCAGCCACAGCACCCAAACTGTGCCACGACTAAAGAACCTCATCCGCCCAACAAATCGCCTTCTGGCCCAGAAAAGTGTTGACAGTTTGATGCGAAACCGTTATACGGGACACTGACGTTTGGAGCGCTTTACCAGTATGGCAAAGCGAAACGTCAAACGACGAGGCGAGGGTAAACAACTAAGGCGAGGGAGATGAGTTATGCAGAGGCTTTCGAAAACTATTCTGTTTGCGAGTTCCATTGTGGTGTCAGCGGCGCTGGCTTCCTATGGCCAGATCTCGGGAAATTTGGGCACGACGACGATTCCTTACGGGAGCGCCTTGTCCTACCAGTCAATCGCTACTGGGTTTGGGCTCGCTGCCGGCGGCAATGATTCGGCCGGTGGTTCGGAATTGGATGCCGCTTACGGCACAGTTTCCGGTGGAAATCTGTACCTGTTTCTGGCGGGTAACTTCGAGAACAACGGCAACCACTTGAATGTATTTGTTGATGGCGGCGCACCGGGCCAGAGCGTTCTCGCGGCTCCCGCAACCGGCACACTTCAAGCCATGAATGGCTCGAAATTCAGTCCGGGCTTCCAGGCGAGTTGGGCCTTCGATATGAATGATTACGCGGGCACTCTCTACAACGAAGAGTACGTTTATGGCGGCCCGGCAACCCTCCTTGGCGGTTATGTCGGCTCGGTCGCTGAGAGTTCCACGGGAATCGGTGCGGGCACACCGAGTGGCGGCAGCAACCCTGCCTACACCTCCCTTGCGATCAACAACAACAACGCCAGCACCATGAGCGCGACACCGGGTGCCCCGTTTAGCGGCCCCTATGCGACAACGGGTATCGAATTGCAAATCCCGCTCTCCGTGATCGGATATACAGGTGGCTCGATCATGGTGGTGGCCGACATCAACGGCGGTGGCGACACCTATCTGTCGAACCAGTTCCTTCCAGAACTGCCTGCCGGATACGGCAACCTCGGTACTGCGGGCTTCGACTTTAGCTCGACACCCGGTCAGTATTTCACCGTGGCAGTACCCGAACCTTCCACGATCGGTCTGGTCGTGATCGGTTTGCTCGGCGCGGTGGGCCTCCGCCGCCGCTCAGCCTAATTCGAACTCCGTCCGATTTGGACATTCCGACGAGCCCCGCAGAGTTGCGGGGCTCGTTCGTTTTTGTACGTGAGGAGAATACAAGCTTCCCCTTGGTTGTCTCCGACCGCATCAGCCTTCTACGAACTGCCAAGGTGGAGCGCCAAAGGACCGTCGGCACCCGAGAGTCTGGCACGCTTTGTGGTGGTATATTATGTTACCAAGGAGGCAAATCCACTCCAAACCAAGGCGTATCAATCAATGACCACCACGGCAAGGTGTTTTCAGGCGTTTAGTTGTTGACACGAGACCGGATGATATGATAGGGGTAAGTGGTAAAGCGCTTCAATTGATTTGGTAGCGTTGTGTGTGAAACCGGCGAGATAACCAGGAGCCCAAGTGTTATGAAATCTACCTTTGCAGTCTTCGTTGCGGCTTTGTTAGCCATCCCCACCATCACGAAAGCGGGGATCACCATCGACGGCGCGCTGGACGCGCAGTATGGATCCGCCATTGTCAGCCAGAAAATCGGTACGTCAACCTACAAGAACACCGAGACAAATGTCGACGCCGCCGGCGGCTCCGAACTCGATGCGGCCTACGGAACCATTTCCAACGGCGTGTTGTACCTCTTCCTCGCGGGAAACCTGGACTCGGGTGGGGCTGACTCACTCGAGAATCCCTACGACAAACTCCACATCTTTTTCATGACCGGGCCCGGCGGAGACAACACTCTCGGGACCAATTACAGCACGGCCGCTGATTCCGGCAACATAAACCTTATGGGGGTTAACGGAGGCAGCCAAATGGACGGCAATCCCGGGTTGACGTTTGATACCGGTTTTGCACCGAATTATTGGATCGGCGTGACCGTTGGCGGCGCCGGTCCCGGCCCGACGATGTACGTGAACTATGAAGTGATCTGCTCCAACTGCTTCGGTGCCTACTTGGGCAACGTGAGCCCGGGCCTTGGCCAAACGAACAACATCTTTGTCGACACCATGGGCTTTGGCATTCGAGCAGCCCTCAATAATAGCAACACCAATGGCGTCCAAATGGACCTTTCGGGATGTTACGTGAACGGTGCGCCTTTTAACCCACAAGGCGTCACGAACGGTCTCGAACTGGCCATCCCGCTTTCAGCCATCGGCAGTCCGTTCGGGCAGGTTTCCATCTGTGTGTTTTTCACGGACCAGGGTTATGCCAGTATGTACAATCAAGTCCTCGGCCCTCTCTGGGATGGCACGACGAATTACTGTCAAGGCAGCTTCGGCCAGGTAGATGCGGTCAACTTCAGCGCGCTTCCGGGTTCGCCGCATTATTTCACGCTGACGGTCCCTGCGTGCAACGACTTCTTGCTCAATTATACCAGCGCTACATTCGGCCCCGGCGGCGGCTCGAGTAATGTGACCTTCACCGATTCGGGCGCCTGCTCCTGGAGCGTGACGAGTAACGTGCCGTGGGTCACGATTACATCCGGCTTGAGTGGCTCGGGCAATGGCACCATCACCTATTCCGTGGCCTCGAATACAACGATCAACGCCAGGACGGGAAGCTTGATCGTTAGCGGACAGTTCGCGACGGCGAGCGTGACCATTACGGAATCCGGTATATTTCTGCCTCCGTTGAGCAACATTATCACCATCGATGGCATCGCCGACGCGACCTACGGCTGTCCGCTTGCGGTGCAGCAGATCGGCACGGCATTCGGCAAGAATACCAGCACAAACATCTTGACCGGTGGCGGTGGCGGCTCCGAACTGGATGCCGCATACGGAATGATAATTAATAATGTCCTCTTCCTCACGATCGCGGGAAATCTGGAGGACAACGGTAACGAAATCAATGTTTTCTTCATGACCGGTCCCGGCGGACAGAACACGCTTACCACCAATAACCCCGCTATTGGTGGTGGTACACTTGGTGTACTAAACTATATTGCAGCAGATGGCTTCACCTTCGATCCCGGCTTTGCGCCTAATTATTGGATCGGCGTGAATATAGCCACGAGTCCTTACCGCTTGTTCGTCGACTATTCCCAAATGTGGCCCGGTAGCACGAACGCCGCTGGCGTTGCCACCAATGGCTACTACCTGGGCCAGACCACTTCGACCAATGGCACCCTCTCCTTGGGCAACAATCCATTGTTCATCGAGGCCGCCCTGAACAATGGCAACACGAATGGTGTCTCCGGCAATTCATGCAACACGAATTCCCTGGGCGCACAGCAATCAGTGGCTGCGGCGCAGGTCAGAACGGGTCTTGAACTGGCCATTCCGCTCGCAGCACTCGGCAACCCGACGGGTCCGATTGCCGTCTGCGCAATCCTTTCCGGCCAGGGCGCCGACCACAATTATCTGTCGAACCAGTTCCTCAGCCCGATTGGCACCAATGATCCCACGGTGTCAGTCTGCCAGGGCAACTTGGCGACAGCTGCCACCAACTTAGGGACGCTCCCCGGCGTACCGCACTTCTTTCTGGTCGGCCCGGAGGTGAGCGTGAAGAGCGTCACGGTTTCCAATAGCAACGCCACCGTCATCTATCAGACGGAAGACAATACGAACCTGCTGTATCGGGTGGAACGCGCATCGGGGAACTACTCGACCAACCTGGTCTGGACCCCGCTTTCGGGTTACTTCGCCGGCACGGGCGGTACTCTCACACAAATTGATAACAGTGTGACCTCCAAGACCAATGTGTATTATCGCGTCCGGCAGACACCGCAATGCCAGCCGTGAGTTGACGCGCAACCATTCATAGAGGACGGGAAAGTGGATCCGCGGGGCAAGACTCCTTGCGGATCACCGATGACGCTGGTGGCCGGTAGGCAGAAGCGGCGTTTTCTGTTGTGAACTGGTCCTGATGGCTGAAGACCCTGACAGTCGTTCTCAGTTAAAGAAAGAGCGCCAGAGCCTTGCCGTCCCCCCCAATATCATCGGCTCCTCCGGGACATCTGTCGGGCCGCCGACTCGCCGGCGGATATCTGCTGAACACCGGCAACGGTTGTCCAAGTCCATGAAAGAATGGGCCAGAAGAAGGAAGGCGCAAACGGGTCAGTAAAGTCACCCGGTCATCAAGCCGCAGGGGTCGTTGTACCGCCGAGTTCTGCCACCGCAGTGTATCCCATTCCCCCGTCAATTCCATCCTCGCCGCGATGCTGCCCGAGGAAATCCAGCAAGGACGAGTTTCTTGATCACACGAACGCTTAGGGATAGGTAATGTGGATACGATAGAACTTGTTGGACTGGGTCGCGGTCAAATCCGTAATCGACACCTGACCGCCGTTGGTCACTGGACCGGCGAAACCGGTAAGCTGCGTCCAAATGCCACCTACCAGATCGAGACTGAATTGCGGCGTATACGTTCGGCCCAGGGCCAGGGGTGCAAAGAGCAGACTGTTCTGTGACGGCTGGTTCGGTACGCTGGCGATGTTGAGAACAAACACCGATGTCGGGTCTGTGGGATTCAATCCGGCGACGTACTTGAACAGGTTGTCCTGGCCGGTGCCGTCGGCATCGTCGCCGGCCAGCGAATTGTCGGCACTCTGGCCCGTGGGGTGATTGAAGTACGCGAGCATCCACCAATCGGGAATGCCATCGCCGTCGCTATCAAGGTCGGCGATCTTGCGGACTTGAATTCCCGAAGCGCGGGCGTTGTCGATAATCGGAATGAAGTCCATTTCGAGTTGCGCGGCGGCCACGGCGCACGTGAAAACGCGGCTGATCGGGATGTTCTGGCCGCCAGCCGCCTTGAAAATGTCGAAATTCGTCAGTACCTGCTGCCCTTGAAGGAACACATTGAACACGCGCGCGTTGGTGCTGCTCCAGTACGTTTCCGCTTCGTTCAGCGTCGTTTCGTAGATACCGGAAGGGCAGTCGAAGAGGTAGCTGAAATTGCCGTAATGTTCGCGCTGGTAAAGCGGATAGACGCTCGTACAAACACCAGAAATCGGATTGTTGAGATAGCCAGCCGTGCCACCGGAGTAACCAAACGACCCCGGTGTGTACGCCTGGTCCGCCACCCACACGTTGGTGGCGCAATCCGTGACATTGCTCGGGTTCCCGGGGCTGACGCGCGCGAGGTAGGCGCCCGGCACATTGATCACGCGCACCGTAACGGACGGGATGCTCGACACGTTGCCCGATCCGTCGGTGGCGCGCGCGGAGATGTTGTGCAGGCCGTTGAGCACCGTTTGCGTATTGAACGAGTACGACCAGCTCGTGGTACCGGACGCAAGGATCCATGTGCCGCCGTCGATGCTGATCTCAACCTTCGCGACTGCGACGTTGTCGCTGGCCGTGCCCGAAACCGAGATCGAGCCGGCGACCGTCGAGTCATTGGCGGGCGCGAACAGATTGATGGTTGGCGGAATCGACTCATAGACCGGGTCTGCGATTTTCCTCACGCGGATGGCGGAGACGCGCGCATTGTTGTCAAACGTCGTGGCGACCCCGCTGAAATCAATTTCCAGTTGGCCGTTCAAGACCGTGTTGGTGAACGTGGTAATGACCGCCGTGTTCGAACCGCCCGCCGCGGCGATGATGTCGTAATTGCTCAAGACCTGCTGGCCCTGGATGTTCACGTTGAACAGCCTCTGGCCGACGGCATACCATTGGGTCTCGGCATTGTAGAGGCTGGTCTCATAGGTCCCATCGGGGCAATCGAAGAAGGCCGAAAAGGTGACGCCCAAGCGCTCCGATTGAAACATAACCGGGTCAAGAGTGTTGGCGATTACATTGGGGATCATATTACTGCTACCGCCATTGATGCCAAACGAGCCCGCGTGATAAGCGCGATCTTCCACCCACATCGCCCCGCCACGATCGAGATAGGGACGACCGCCGCCGTTAATCCGAGCCTCATAAGGAGGCGGCGATGTCAGGTTGAGATAGGACGTAACCAAATGCGGTTGGGTAATCGATGCCGACGGGAGCGCCATGCGCAACAAGTGGTCCGCACCGTCGACATAATAACCGGACCCTGCTGCCGCTAACAATTCCGCGCTGGTGACACTGGACAACGGAACGCCGTCGGCCACGACATTGGAGACGGCATTGGTGCAATACAGTTCCACCTGCCAGGCGCGCTGCGTTGGCTGCCCAACGTATGAGCCCACGGCAGCGCCGATGTTTACGGCAACGGTGTTGCTCAACGTCGCCGCGCTGATGGAAGTGGTGGCGAATTGATTGGACCTATATCCATTGGAGGCGCCATCGTCATCGTAGAGTGTGTAGCTGGCGTTCGTACTGCAGTAGACGCGCACACCGCGCTGACTGCCGTCGTCGAACTGGCTGGATTCGACGTAGGGACCGAGTGCCGTGATCGAGTTGTCGCGGTAGAACGCCGGGATCTGTCCCATGGATGCCGGCCAGTTTGTCGTCAGCGGCGCGTTCAATACTTGTCCGCCCCAAAGGTCGATCCATTTTCCGGCCGGCAAATAGACGGACTGCGCCGTCGCTCCTTGCGCGGTGACCGGAGCAACCATGATATTCGACCCGAACATGAATTGCGTACCGTTGACGAGGACGTTCGTATCGCTCGGGAATGCCAGCGGTAGGGCCCGGCAAATTGGCATACCGGTGTCGAACGTCTCACGCGCCGCCGTGTAGACGTACGGCAATAAACGGTAGCGTAGTTTCGACGCGTTACGACAGTGATCTTGCACGAATAGATCAAACTCGTAAGGCGCTGTCGGTTTGCTGTCCTCGCCATGGGCGCGAAACACGGGACAGAACGCGCCGAACTGGAACCAACGCACATACAATTCATCGGTGGGCGTGCCCTGGAATCCGCCAATATCGCTACCGAAATAGTTCAGACCGGAGAGCCCATAATTGCAGATGGCATTCAAGTGGGCGGCGAACGTCGTCCAGTCGGCCCCGGTGTCGTTCGTCCAGTGCCCCACACCAAACCGCTGGTCACCAGCAAACCCCGAGCGGCTGAGGATGTACAACCGCGCATTCGGATAATTACTTGCAAATCCTTCCGCCAGTCCCTGATGCCAGAGGTAACTGTAAACGTTGTGGATTTCCGATTCGCGATGGCCACCGTACAGGTAATCGGTCGTCGTATCCTGCTCTGGCTCGCCAAGGTCGGTCCAGAACCCGGCGATTCCGGCCGTGTACAAGGGTTGGATCTTACTGAACCACCAGGCGCGCGCTGAGGGATTGGAGTAATCCACATAACCCGCGGTATTGTAGAAGCCGGAGTTGGACTGGATGCTGGGCGTGGTCATTTGCGGGTTGGTAGCGACCAGATAGCCGGAGGCAGCAGCCGCAGTGAAGTTGCTCAGCGCTGGTTGGTTTACATTGTTGATGTACTCCTCTTGGATGTTAATCGTCTTGATGCCCGATGCGGCCAGCGCCGTCAGATTGCTGGAAGGATTCGGGAAGTTTATCGGGTCCCAGGTCAATCCACCCATCACACTCGGCGTTCCGTACCAGTACAGATCAAGGATGAGTGTGTCGCACGGCAGGTCGTTGGTGCGAAACGCATCGAGCGCCCCGTACATCTGTGACCAATTGCGGTACCCGTAACGGGATTGCATATAGGCGAGGGCCCAGCGTGGCGGCACGGGCGCCGTGCCGGTGATCTGGGTGTAACGATTGAGCGCATCGGCGGGGTTGTTGGCGCCGATGAAGTAGTAATTCAACTCACCGGAAGTAACCAATGCGCGCCATTGCGTGGTGCTGGAGAGGGTAAAATCCCAGGTCTGTGAGAACGTATTGTCCACGAACACAGCGTAGCCCTTCGACGACAGCATGAGAGGCACCGCCATGTCGGTCATTGCCCCCGACGAGAACCCGGTCCGCGCGTTATAGAGTGTACGCGTCTGACCGCGATAACTCAGCGGTTTGCCGAGCACAAGCCCAAGTCCGTAGAATTGCTCGCCGCTTGGCATGCCAAACGTCTCGCTCAAGTTGGTAATGGAACCGTTGGGTGTGCTGACGAAACCGGTGGCGTTGGTGTCGGTCAGCCACACGGTGCCATCCAGTTTGCGAAAGGCAACGCGGAACGGTGTTTTGGAGACATCCACTCGCAGGCCGGAGGTCGTAACGGTCAGCGTGTTCCCATCGACCACGGTGATCGGGGGTAGCACCCAATTCTTGATGACGGTGAAGGAAGCATTTGTGCTGAAAGCCACACCACTGGGTTCCATGCGCACCCGGGCGACATTCACATCCACCAGGTTCAGCTTCACGACGGCAGTTTGACAGGTGAACGTGAGTTCGTTCAGCGAATTACTGTACCAGGAAACCACGTTACCGGGATCAGCGACACTGACAGCGGGCAGGCCGAGCAGAAAGCCAAATAGGAGCTTTGCGGCGTGTTTCACGAAGTCCTTGGGTGTGCGAGGGTCAGAATGTGTTCGCCTCCGGTCGTCGGCACTGTCACCATGACGGTGAAATGTTTCGTCGCGGCGTCGTACTGAACCGGCAAGGCTTTTCCGTCCGCCAGTTGGCAGATGGGCGCGACCTCAGCAAAACCATGGAGTGTCACCGCCGATTCGCCTGGCGCGGTAAGAACCGTGACCCTCAAAGCTTCGGCTGATTCGCGGATGTCGGCGATGCGCTGTTTCCCGGTGGAGGTGATCTTGTCCTGGTCGCCAAGGAAAGCAATGCCGGAGGGACCGATTGGCGCGATAATCACGAACGCATATTGGCCGCCCTCCAACTCCGCGCTGTAGGGCTTGCCTGCCGCCAGTGCCACACCCTGTTTGTGGGTCACGTCATATACGTAAGCCGCCGACCGGATGCCCAATGCCGCAGGGGTGATGGTCCAGCCAAAGTTTGCATCCATCACCTTCTGTTTCCCCGGTACGAAGGCGAAACCGTACAGCGTTCGATGATCGCCATGGTCCGTGCAGGTCCACGCGCTGACTGCGCCGCCGGCACCATGCGCCTCCCGCAAATAGCTGTCGTCGGTGGGAACCATCGGCTGGTCGGGCTTGACCAGGACGCCATCGGCGCGGGCTGCGAGTCGGATATTCTCCGGCGCTTCCTTGCCCATCGCATCCCCGGTGCCAACGGCGCCGGCAGAGAGCACGGCCACAATCATGTTCCCCAGTTCGCTGCTCTTGAAAACATCACACCATGGCCAGATGCCAAGAGCGGAGGCGAGTTGAGACGTGTAGAGGAAGTGCCGCCACTTCCCCGGTTCAAACCGGTCGCCGCTGGTGCGGATGGTCGTGAGGTTGGAGTACTTCGCGCCTTGCAGGAAATGGCGCGGCAGCGCCATGCAGTATTGCATCACCAAGCCATGCTTCGCGCTCGCCGCGGCCATGCCGTCAGTAAACGCGTCACCGAGACCGACGGTGCGGCCCAGGTCGCTATTGAAATAAATCCGGTCCAGCCAATCCTGTTCGTAACAGCAAACGCCATTCGTTGCGAGATAGGCCATGCGATCTTCCCAATACGCAGGATCAATCGGGGCCACACCGGAGAATTTGTACTGCTTTTGGTAGGGGCTTTCGCGGTCCACCCAACGACCGTGCACCACCAGCGGCAGACCCAGTTCGTTCTGAAACGCGGCCAGACCCTGCGGGAACAAATCGGGATCGGCTGTGTAATCCATCGTCCCGCCGTAACGGTTCCAGCGGCCGGCGGGCAAATCCGCGACCTTTTTCTCCTTCCCCTGCTTGCCATCGGGTTCCCGGGTGGATTTCTGGTACCACCAACTATCGAGTTGGAAGTAGCCCAACGTGATGCCCTGGTGCCGGTAGCTTTCCACCATCTTCAACAGCGTCCCGCGATAGCCCAGATCCTTGTCATACTTGTAATAGTAATCCGCACCATTGTCTGTCCAGTAACCGAAGTATTTCAATGTTGGATCGGCGTCATATGGCGGGCGCTTCTTGCCGTACAAATCGGTCAACACGCCTCCCCACGCCTGGAAAGTTGCCCCCACGCCCCGCCCAAATACCAGCAGGCTGCGGTGAGTCAACGGCTTTTCCAGCGGGCCGATTTCAGGATTCAACCCGCTGGCGATTCCCGTCCGCCCATCCCCGGACAGGCGCGCGACGAGGAAGTTCGTGGCGGGCGAAAGGACAGCCGTGTTGGCCGCGTCATCGAACAGCAACCAGGGGGTTCCGTTTTGTTCCAGCTTGAAATTCGGCGGCGCGAAGTTTTCCTCACCATAACTGAACCCATGCAGGTCGGCGGGGATCCGGGTAAACAACGGGAACGCCACATTCGTCACATTCACGCCGGCCGGTGCGTTCACCGAAAAGAGCACTGCGGGTTTGTCGTTGTAACGGCGGATACCACCCGAAAACTGCGCGTTCCAGCGAAATGTCACTTCCTGATACGCGCCAATCGTGTCCCGACCGGCCGTCGTCTCGATCTCCTGAATCGGATGGCCCACGGTCCCGCCGAATGTCCACGCCAGTTCGCGCGCCCGGATCTCGTAGTCGCCATTCGTGTTCACCTGAACGCTGACCCCGCTCCGCGTCTCGGGCAGCGTTACTACCGCTTGGCAGTTGCCAGTAATGAGAACTGCGGTCAGAATGGCAAGGATCAAACTCGGTGGCGCATTGCAGTGCATGTTTTCTTTCTCGCCTTATAGTTTAGAGAAAAGTACGCGCTAACTCCAGTTCATATACGATCGTTCTCCACATACAAATTGCCGCCATTGCGCGCAAGAATCAGAGGCCGCATGGTTCTTTGGATCATCGTCGAACGTCCTCTTTCGTCACCCCCCGGTTTTTCCCGTACGGGAAACTGGGTAGGGGTACTACAGGGGTTTGCCCCACGGAAGCTACTGCGTTTTCGCGATTTTAGGTGATTTTGCACACATTGGTGTCTTGCCTGCTAGTACCCCCCCCGTGAGCTCGACAATGATCGCCAAGCAACACACCGCACGAAGGACTCACTGGGAAGAGAACAGGAACGAGATGGAGGGGCATGAAACAACCGCGCCCACCACCGAACAGCCCAAGGAAACACCGGACTCATCACCGGTGGACATGGAGATTTTCCGGGAGATTGCCGGCACTGAGGAACGAATGCCAGAAATGGCGCGCCGCTATACCGAGCAGGCCCGTGAACATCTCGAGAAACTGCAGAAGGCCATCACTGCCGGCATCGCCGCGGATGTCAAAACCCTCGCCCACAAGGTCGGAGGCTCGAGTGCGATGTGCGGCATGAACGCCATGGTCGTCCTCCTGCGCGAACTCGAGCGGATGGGGTACGCGGGCCAACTGGCGGACGCCGATCGCGTGTTCGCTCGGGTCGAACAGGAATTTGCGAGGATCAAGGCCTTTTTCGCAGACAACCTGGAAACTACAAACATACCGGCCGCGCTGGCCGGCATCGAGGAGACGAAGTCATGAAACGCATTCTCATTATCGAAGACGACCGGTTTATCGCGGACGTGTATCAGGCCAAGCTGCGCGCCGAAGGATTCCTGGTCGACGTCGCCAGTAACGGCCGAGCGGGATTGAAGCAATTCGCTCTCAACCAGCCGGACCTGGTGCTGGTAGACCTCATGTTGCCGGAGATCAATGGCGTCGACGTGATCCGCTCCATGCAAGCGCGCGTGGGCAACCGCAAGCTTCCTATCATTGTGTTCTCGAATGCTTACCTTGGCGGCATGGTCCAGGAGGCCTGGGAAGCCGGCGCGAGCCAGGTGTTGACCAAGGCAAACTGCAAGCCCGGTCAAGTGGTACAGGCTGTGAAAGACGCGTTGCACATTTCTTCTCCCATCCCACCGGTGCCAGCGGAGACTGCCATTGAAAAGCGGGCCGAGTTCATACCGGAAATCTCCGAGGTGTTTTTCCGAAACTTCCCGCAAATGTTGGTCACCTTGCGTCTGCCGATGAGTGTCTTGAGCAAATCCCCAAAGGACGCGCCGTCTCTGCAAACGTTGTATCGGACGGTGCATTCGATCGCCGCCAATGCCGCCCTGGCGGGCATTGACCCGTTGGCCCAGATGGCCGCGGCACTCGAAAGTCTGCTCAAACTTCTCTGGGAAAAACCGGAACGCGTCACTCAATCGACGTTGCGCTCCGTCGGCCAGGCCATCAATTTGCTGGAGAACATTGCTGCCTCGCCCCACGAGCGTGCGCTGAAGGACCCTTCCGCGGCTCGAGTTCTGGTCGTGGACGATGATGTACTTACCCATCACGCGGTGTGTTCCGCCCTTGAAATTGTAAACCTGACGGCGATTTGCGCCGACAGCTCCGCAAGCGCTCTGGAAGAGTTGGAGCAGGGTCATTTTGATCTGATCATCTCGGACATCGAGATGCCGACGGCGGACGGTTACAGCCTGTGTACGATCCTGCGCGGCGTGCCGACGTACGAACAGATACCGATCATTTTCCTAAGCCAGCATACCGACTCCGACCATCGCAAAGAATCCTTTGTACGTGGAGGCAACGATTTCATCAGCAAGCCCTTCCTGTACATGGAGCTGGCGGTCAAAGCCCTGAGCTTTGTGATGCGCAGTACGGCGGACAATCGCAAGCCCGTGACACCCCTGGCAAGCCAGGGTCGGTCACGGCAACCAGCCGAGACCAATTGCCAGATTGCGAAGGCGGTTTGAGAGCAGGGGGCTGATGGCAACGCAGTCCGTCCGACCGGCAATTGAAGACAAGGGCTAACGAGGTCAGTTGTGCTTCCAATCAACAGTAAATCCAGTCCCTCCGCCTGTGAGAGTGGACGGTTGTGCGAGAATCGTGCTGCTGAGGGAGTTTTCCATCGTCACGCCTTCATTTTGCCACGAGACGTCATTGATCGGGCCCTCGACCCCCTCAATATTCGCCGAACACCCGGTAAAGGTCACGGTCCCGAAATCCGCCAGTGAAAGGATCCGGTGAAAGAATGGGGCTTCGACGATCCATTCCACCGAGGTGCGTTTGGCGGATCGTTTCTTTTTGATCGAAAACCCAACGTTCTGCGTGAGGTTGCTGATGCTCAGGACAAATTGGTTTTTGGCAATGAACTGGACTTCAGCGCTGATCTCATCACCGGGCTGGACGGGAAACGTCGTGAGCATATATCCGGCCGCGGGATACATCTCAAACCACGCGTAATACGCCGGCGCCCCCGATGTCCAATCCTGTTCGGTGCCAATCTGTTCCACTGTATTGTCGGAACTGCCATCGATTCCCACCCAGATCGCCGACGCAGTATTCAGCGCGCCTGAGGAAACGACCGTCGGCACCCGCCACGACGCTCGCACATCCGTCACGGAATGTTTCAGGGGAATTGATAGATTCGTCGCTGCCACGTACCCGGCCCAGTTTGCCGCCCTGCCCGAACCGTGGCGGATTGCCGGCGCGAATCGGCGATGAGGGGTGAACGTTGAGGAGTGGCCCTCGGCCAGAACCAACAGCCCGGTGGAAACGACCAGAAGTGAAAGCATGGTGAACGCACGTGTCATAATCCTCAGGCCCTTTTGCTTTTATGCCTGTTGATTTGAAAAGTCAAACAATCCGAATGGAAAACGGATGTCGACTTCGTCGTGGCAACGACAGGACACCGACTTCCAAGGTTCCGGCGCCTCTCATCTGCGCCAACCGGCGACAATCCGGGACAAATTGAGACGGCGCGTTGTCAGCGCGAGCGTAGGCATGACCATAGTTTCCTTCAGATTCATTTTCATCAGGAGAATGGCCAAAGGGGTCAGAGGGCAATCCCCGTTGTGGCGCAACGGTGTTGAAATTGGCTCCCCGCTTTGAACGATTTGCGAACCTTAAGGTTTCAGTTGCCGAGACCACCAGTGGACGCCACCGCAGATACAGCAATCCCTAAGGCGCATGCCAAAAACACCAGAGAAACCAAGCCCCAAAGCCGTAGAGAACAAGACACAATATCGACCAGCTAAAACCCTGCAGCCACGCCTTGAATGTCTCTCTCTTCGCTAGTGCTCTTACACCCTCACCTAACGCGAACCAACAAAGAAGTGCAGACGTAAAACCGCAGACGTACATCCATCTGGAATCGACCCCAAACCGATTGTTGATCGACCAGTAGAGTGCTACCCCCGACTCCCACGGTGCCAACAAAGCGTACCAAAAGAGCGAAAGCTTGAGAAAATCGCGGATGCCGACACTGAACAGCAAAATTGGCAGGGATGCGAGGACCGTCGAAATTGTCAGTGTAATTCCCCTACCCTTGACTTTCATACCCATATAAAACCTCTAAAAGAATCGCGAGGAAAGCATAAACGCAACCCCTACGCGGGCCTCGACGGCCCCACCCCCTCAGCAGAGGTTCCCCAATTGCTTCTACTCTTCCCCTGGCACTCGACGCATACGTTGACGCGCCCTACGGCGACAATCGCCTTGCTTAGTCCTGGCCCACCAAACGCACGACCGCAAAGACCGCATTCGAACCACACCGCCGTTTCACCGAAAGCCAGTATCTCCTCTTCCAAGTCCATTAAAACACGTCCACAACATCACGCCCTCGGAATTCCAGCAGCGTCTCACCCAAGAACGCCTCACCGAATTCCAGCAAATGCTCCCAAGCCGCGACCAGTTCGGGCATCGTAAAGAGGTACTCGTAACCGAACCACGAAGTACCCACCCCTTTAGCGCCCCGAGAAGGAGAATCCGCCTTCGCTAAGGCTACGGCGCGACAAGCATGCCAAGTTGTATCGTTAGTCGATAATTGTTCTGGACATGGTGTTTCCGGGTAGGTATGGTGGGAGGTGAGACAAATAGACATGCAACGCGCAAGCCTACTTCGCGAGGACGCTACGAAGGCCAAGCTTTCCAACCCCGAAAAGGATTCGGGGCGGGCCGCTCAACTCTCAACGGGATGGGAAAGGGCATCCACCGTCGCCAAGGCTTTGGCGGACGGGGAGGACCTCGAAACATGTGTTTCTGCGAAACGAACCGGATTTATTTTTGATGGAAAAGTGCATTTATCCTTCAGGGTGGCAAGGGGTTGCGCGATAAGAAATGAGGAAAACGAATCCGGTTCGTTTGGCGGGAAAACACGGACTTACACAGACGGACATGAACCGACACTGACGAGCAAGGATCAGAAATGGACGATGTGGACGCGATGGATGGACGTGGACAAGCAATGGACGGCGGAAGGCGACGCACGGCGACAGAGCGCCGTGACTACAAGGGAGAGGAGAGTCCCCCCTATACGTTTCTGCGAAACGAACCCACCGTTTTTTGGCCGGATTTTTATTGCAAGTGACTATGAATAAATGCTTTGCACAAAAAATATGCGAGAGAAATCGGTGGGTTCGTTTTGGAAAACGAACCCACCGGAGAGGGTTTTTGGGGTCGTTTCCGGTGAAAAGTGGGTTCGTTTCAGGAAAACGAGGCCAGTTGCCGCAGACGACCGCGGCGTTTGACTCGGCTACGTCAAATATGGCTTATGGGCCAGAACAGGCGGCTTTTGGGAGGAAATTGGCTCCGCAGGTAGGACTCGAACCTACAACCCGCGCATTAACAGTGCGCTGCTCCACCATTGAGCTACTGCGGAACGGAAAGTGGTGGCCTTGTTATATAGGCGACACACCGAGTTTCGTCAACTCTGCGCGTGCCTGGTCAGGATTTTGGTAATGGATGGCCTGCATTCCCACGTGACGGGCGGCCTCGGCGTTGGCGGCGATATCGTCGAGAAATACGGTGCGGGAGGCGGCCAGGCCGGACGTGCTGATGGCGTAGCGATAGATGGCCGGATCGGGTTTCAGCAGGCCGACTTCGTGCGAAAGGATGTGGGCGTCGAACTCCTGCAAAAACGGATAATGCTGGAAGACGTAATCCATGTGGATGCCGTTGGTGTTCGAGAGGATCAGGCGCGGCAGGCGGTGCTTGAGGGATTGGGCCAGCGCCAGCATCGGCTCGATGGGCGTGAAAATCTCGGACCAAATCAGCGCAAATTCCTCGTAGGTGCCCTCGAATTCCAAATCCCGCGCGACCGTGTAAAAGAAACGCAGCTTGGTGATCTTGCCGAGAGCCAATTCGGTTATGTGCGGCGTACCGCGGGCGTACTCGTCGATTTGCTGCCGCGTCTTGCCCGTGCGCGCGGCGAGGCGTTCCACGGCGCGCGACTCGTCAAACGCCAACAACACGTTGCCCAAATCAAAAATAATCGCGTCGATCCCGTTCATAATTTCTTCAAGACATCCTCGGCAACACGTCCCGCCTCTTCCATTGTCCCGCCCAGTGAGACAAACCCATGATCGCGCATGATGACGAGTTTATGTCCGTCCAGCACCTCCAAAATCTCGGCGACCAACTCGGCGGTGCCGTAGGGTTGTTCGCGCGCCGTGACCGGCAGGCCCAGCCGCTCGGCTTGCGCCAGCAGCTTCTCACTGTGACCATGAAACACGGCATCTACTTCGGGCCGCGCCGCGTAAATCCCCGCGTGCATCAGGCTCTCGCTGGAAGGTTCGTACAAACCTGCCACCGTCAACTGCCGCGCGTCGCGGTCCGCTTCGAGCACCTCGACAAATTCCTGGCGCGTGATCCCGCCCAAATCACCGGCGGTGCGATTGATGATGAACCCGTTGACCGTGCGAAAGCTCAGGTTGCCGACCGTATCGCCGACCAATCCGAGCGCGGCCCAGCGACGGCACCACTTCAGCAATTCCCCCAATCGCTCGTCGCCCGAGACCGCGCGGCGCGCGAAGACGGTGCGAAATTTCGTTCCGGAGTAAACCTCGCCCATGACGCGAACAGTGTCCTAATTTCAGCGCACGAACGCCAGCGGGAAGTTCGAGCACAACTCAGGAGTGACGTCTTATGGCTTGAATTCGCGAGGGTAAGGGTATACCGTTCCCAAGCAGTTACTCCAGCCACGTTCGCTGAGAGGCGTCTCAAGAGATTCGTTCCATTATTTCGCAGAGCGGCGGGTGGCCCGATATTCGGGAGTCTTTTGGTTGTTGAGGGAGATACGCACGTCACATCATGAATGGCCGCTGCTCCAGTGTCCGTCCGCTGTTTGTTGTCGGCCTGCTTTTTTTAGCTGTTGTCAGTAAACCGTTTTCCGTCAACGCTGCTCCGTCCTCCCGTCCCGGCTGGGGCTCGATCCCCTACAGCGGTGGTGTGACATTTCGCGTTTGGGCACCGCACGCATCCAGCGTGACTGTCGCCGGCGCGTTCAATAGCTTTTCCACGACGGCCACACCACTGTTCTCCGAAGGAACGAGTGGCGTCTGGTCGGTTGATGTCCCGGGCGCCGCCGCCGGTCAGCAGTACAAGTATTTCCTCAACGGTAGCACCTACAAGCAGGACCCCCGCTGCCGCCAGGAGATTTCCGAGTCAGGCAACTCCGTCATCTATAACACAACCAATTTTAACTGGACGGGTGACACCTTCTCCACCCCGGCCCTCAATGACACGGTCGTGTACGAAATGCATATCGGGTCGTTTTACGATCCGAGTTCGCCCGGCAGTCCGGGCACGTTCTATAATGCAACCAACAAACTCGCCTTTTTGAAGCAGCTCGGTGTCAGCGCCGTGGAAGTCATGCCCATCAACGAATTCCCCGGGAATTTCGATTGGGGTTACGACCCTGTCGATATCTTCGGCGTGGAAAGCAGTTACGGCGGCCCGGATGCTTTCAAGAACTTCGTGAAAACCGCCCATCAGCTCGGTATCGCCGTGCTCGTGGATGTGGTTCACAATCATTACAACTCGGGTACTAGTTGGGTTCTCTGGGACTTCGATGGCTACGACGGTGGTCTGAACGGTGGCGGGATCTATTACAACCCGACCAACGGCTGGTGCTGCACGCCGTGGGGTCCGCGCCCCAATGCCAGTAGCACCCAGGTCCGCAATTTTATCAGCGACGATATCGCGATGTGGCTCAGTGAATGCCATGTCGACGGCTTTCGGTGGGATGCACCGGGTAACTTCATGAACGCCCCGGACGCGAGCACGAATATCTTCCTTCCCGACGCGCAAAGTCTTCTGCAGCAAATCAGCAGTCTGATTCACACGGGCTACGTGGGCAAGATCAATATCGGCGAGAACTCCGGCTACCTGAGCGGCACGGCCGGGTTCGACAGCACCTGGTACTCGAGCCCGTTCCAGAGTGATCTGGTTTCGCAACTGACGGCGACCAATGATTCCGGGCGCAACATGAGCGCCATCGACGCCGCGGTCAACCTCAATCACAACGGTCAGGGCGCATCCGGGTGGGGGAACGTCGTATTCACTGACACGCATGATTCGGCGGGCGACCTGAACGGCGGCCAGCGTATGCCGGTTCTAATCGACAGTGCCGCTCCCACCAGTTGGTACGCACGCAAGTTATCCACACTCGGCGCGGCGGTCTTCCTCACCTCGCCGGGCATCCCGATGATCCTGCAGGGCGCGGAGCTGCTCACAACCGCCCAGTTCGGCGCCAGTAATCCGCTCGACTGGTCGCGTACCAATACCTACAGCGGCATCGTCTCGCTCTATCAGGACCTGATTCACTTGCGCCGCAACCTCAACGGCCGCTCCTCCGGCCTTGAGGGCTTGAATTCAAGCACCATTTGGGAGGACAACGGCAGCAAGACCAAACTGATCGCCTACCGCCGCTGGAACACGGGCAATGTGGGAGACGACGTCATCGTCATCTGTAACTTCGCGAACACCAACTGGCCCGCGTACAATATCCCCGGTTTCCCTCATACCGGTATTTGGTACACCCAGCTGAACAGCGACTTCACCAAGTACAGTTCCGACTACGGCAACTATGGGAGCCTCTCCACCACGGTCGCTGTCAACACCGCCACGATCTCCATTGCTCCCTACAGCGTCCTGATCCTGTCGCAGAACATCCCCGGCGCGCCCGCAACACCGCAGGGCCTCACGGCCACTACTGTCGGCACCAACCAGATCAACCTCGCCTGGGGCGGCTCCGGCGGTGCCTCGGGATACATCGTCAAGCGGGGCGGCTCCCCGATCGCCACGACGTCGGTTACGACTTACTCGGATACCGGTTTGGCGGTGGGCGTGAACTACTGTTACGCGGTCGCTGCGACCAACAATCTCGGGGGAATTTCGGCGGATTCCGTGTCGACTTGCGCCACGACGCTGCCGGCGACCAGCGCTACCAATCTGCTGGCGTATTGGACGTTCGATGAGGGAACCGGCTCGACGGCCTACGATTCCTCCGGGAACACCAATACGGGTATCGTGAACCTGGGCAGCGGCAACTGGAGCAGCGGCATCATCAACGGCGCGCTGAATTTCGACGGCGAATCGACGCAGGTGACGGTTTCCAACGCCGCGTCGCTGAACCCGGTGCAGACCATCACCATTTCCGCGTGGGTCAACGCGAGCAATTGGTTTGACACTCCCCGGATTCTGGAGAAGGGCAATTCGGACAATCAGTACGGACTCTTTGTGAATGGGTCGGGTCAACTCGAATTCCTGTTGGCCGGCGTCGCCAACGGCACTTTGTCGACGACTCCGCCATCGGCGGGGGTCTGGCATCACATAGCCGTTACGTATGATGGGTCGTTGATCAGCCTCTATATCGACGGGCAACTGGTCGCGCAACAATCAGCCAGCGGTCCGCTCGCAATCACTACCGACCCGCTCGCCATTGGAGACAAGCCCTCCGGCGGCGTACTCACGTCCTTCGCCGGTGTCATCGATGATGTGCGGATCTATGGCAGCTGCCTGTCCGCCAACCAGATCGCCCGGGTCTACGGCACGGACAGTGTCGGCGACGGAATCGCGAATTGGTGGCGTCTGCAGTATTTCGGAAACGGTTCCATGACCGGGGCCACCACCTGCGCCACCTGTGACTACGATAACACCGGCCAGAATAACCTGTTCAAGTACGTGGCCGGGCTGGACCCGACCGATCCCACGTCGGTATTCTTCCTGCAGATCGCCAGCGTCACCAACCAAACAGCGCAGGAGAACCTGCTGTTCAACCCATT
>Ga0224557_1001225_pt1 | contig 25494 bp, 18 predicted proteins | sample 714S31014metaG_FD_180677 | JGI IMG/M metagenome (GOLD analysis project Ga0224557, IMG submission 180677) | Peat soil microbial communities from Stordalen Mire, Sweden - 717 S3 10-14 | ecosystem: Environmental > Terrestrial > Soil > Wetlands > Peat | place: Sweden: Norrbotten County, Stordalen... | reverse complement strand
CCCACCAATTCATGGCGCGGACCGCCCCGACAAGATCCATCCGCCCACCAGAAGCGGCACCCGCCCGCTCTTTCCCTTCCCCCACTGTCTGAATTGCAGGCGGGGAGAAAAGGCTGTTGACAGTTCGACGAATGTGTGGCAATGTTTGGTCAATCCAGTTTTCTGGAGGTGGATTGCCCGTGGGGGCAAGCGTAGGAAGGCCCTGAATAAGGGCCTTTTTATTTGACGGGGCAGAGATGCTTTCCGCTTCCTTTCACTTGGCCGGTACTGATATGACGGTGAAACTTGTCCTCGATCACCACCAGTAAACGCTTTGAAAATGGACGAGGCTCATCGTCTATGCGCCCGAATTCGCGCAAAATGTCCTGGCGGCATGGATGAGCGAGAAGATCGGCCAATTGAAGACCTGAAATATTTGCGGATTTCGGCTTCAGTTTAAGCTCTTTTGACGTAAGTGCAGGTTGGGAAGGACCGCCGTCTTGTGGCTGCCAATTCCAGGTCACTGATCCGAGCACCCCATAAACTCTCTTGAGCAATCGATCTTCTTTTGCACCCCTGCTCTCAGCCATCACATCGCCGCAACATTTTACGTGGACCAAATAATCGCAAAACTGCTCACGAAGGAATTGAACTCCCATGTTATAGGGATGTAAGATGCCTTCAAACGAGCCGACTTTGTCCAGCAGAGCTTTCTTGTCGATAACCACGGCAACTATGCAAAAGTTGGCCGCTCCAATCGTTGTCAAAAGCCGTTCATTGAAGTGTTGCGCCCTTTCCGGATCGTGCAATTTGCTGAAAACGCCACTGCGGTGAACCATATCTTCGCGGTGAAGAATGACCGGGGCGTCTGGATGTGGATTGAAAAACTCTTGTTTGAGCTGCTCCAGATCACGGTGGAACGATAGGTAATCGGGATTCTTGAACCACACACCCAGCAGGCAAAGATAACGATGGGCTGGCTGATCGAGGTGGTTAAAAACATGGTCGCCGGATTCATCAATATAAAGACGAAACCGTTCCTCGTAAGGGGGGTTTGGCGTGACAAGGCCTGAACTGGCGGACTTTGCTCGCTCATTGTGCAGGCATGGTTCGTTCAAAATCGGATGTGACACAAGCAAAACGTGCCGTCAGTCGATTATGCAGGATAACGATATTCTACCCCCCCGGCTTCTTGAGGCCGAGGTTTTTCTCGTAGGCGCCCAGGTGCTTGGTTTGCGTTTGCTCGCCCGCCTTGAGTTCAAAGGGCAATGAATTCAGGCGAATGGCCGCGATTTCGGCCATCGCTGTTTTGGGAAAGCGCTCGATGACGCGGCGGAGGGCCGCTTCCGCGGCAGGGCCGTCTTTGGCGCAGCGGACGTGCAGCGTCGCCAGCAAATTGAGCCAGCGCGCGACGTGCTTGGGCGTCTCGCTGGGAATGGCGATCAATTGTTCGAGCTGGGCGGCCGCCATATCAATGCGCCCAAAACGCTCCGCGTACAACTCCGCCAGCTTCTCCCGCGTATCGGTGTCCGTGGGATACTGTTCGAGTTGCTTGACATATTCGGCGGCCAGCGCGTCGGCATCGGGCGGCGCGGGCGCGGCCAGTCCGCCCCCTTCCAACCCGATCTTGCGCAGGCGCGACTGCACCTCGAATTTGGCGTTCTCACGAAACTCGCGGGCTTCGTCAACGCCGCCCAGGCGGGCGATGCGTTGCTGGGCGGCATGGGCAAACTGCGAGTCTGGAAACAGGCCCACGATCCGCTCCAGCGCGACTCGGGCCGCCTCAGTGTCGCGTCCGACTTGCAACTGCCAATCCGCCATCGCGTGCAGGGCGGAAGCGGCGGCCTGCTGCGGCAGGTCTGGCAGCGCCAGCAGTTCCTCAACCGTCGCGGCGGCGGCCGGCAAATCGCGCATGTCCTCCGCCTGGATGGCGGCCACCAACATGTAGCCGGTGACGTCGCCCGGGAACTTTTCCAGTTGCTTGCGCGCCTCGGCGATGGCCTCGGGGAATTGGCTCTGGCGCCGATGGCCTTCGGCCACGAAGTAAAAGGGCTTCAGCTCGGCTACGTCGTCCCCGCCGGTCCAGGCGTCCGTAACTGGCTTTACCATGAACCTGCCGATGCTGGGAGCCAGAAGGAGTCCGATGGGCAAGGCCGGAATCAAAATGAACAGGGGCAACCACGGCCCGCCAATGCGCGCCGCGATCATCCACCGGATGAGCAGAATCATCGCGGCGATTATGATCCAGAAGAAAACCTGTCTTGCAGGGTCCTCGCTCCGTGACAGGGTGCGATAGCCCGCCACGCCCAGCGCCAGCACAATAACCAGCCAGCCGAGCGCGTCAAAGACGCCGCTCCAGGAAAATGCGATCACTCACGGGCTTATATCAAACTTCAGTTCCGTTTGCGAGCGCGTTTTTCGGTTGCTAATCTCCATCTTTTCCAGGCGGTAATGTCCGTTGACCTTCTTGAAGCTGCTGCCGTGCAGCGAGAACTTCTTGGCCGCCTGCCCGCCCGCGTCGAACGCCTCGGCGATCAGCAGCCCGCCGCTCTCCTTGTCAAAATAAGACCGGACCCGCGTGATGCCGCTTCCTTGCGGGTTGCGGCTTTCCAGAACGTAGCAGGCGCGGTCCAGGCGCGTTTCATCCGGGAACTCCCGCTGGTCGGGCCAATGCAAAAATTCCAATCCAAGGTCGGCCAGCGAAAAATCAGACCCGGCCAGGGGAATGTCCGCGTCCGCCGGAGCCAGCGGCGCCGGCGGCGGCAGGGCCGCGTCGGGCGCCGCAGCCTTGGCGTAGAGGTATTCATCCGGCCCGTTGGTGCTGTGGCGGATGACCAGCCGCTCCGCGCCCGCGTTGGTCGTGGCGAAGGTGTCGTAATCGGTTTCCCAGGTCCCATCGTGAAGGATAACGCGGCAAACCACGGGGACTTGCCGGGCGTGTTTGCCCGGACCGATGATGAGCGTGCCGCGAATCTCGGAGGCTTCCTCGGGCATGGCTGAACGGAGGCGCTGGGCCAGGGATTGCCCGCCAACCGGGTCGCCAGCCGGCGCGGGCGCGGCTGAAGCCGCGCCGGCCCCCAGCGCCAAAACGATGGCAAGCATGATCCCCCCAATCCTTAGCGAAGCCCGGTAGGGCGAGGCTCCTGCCGAGCCGATTCCGCGGGGGAAGGCTCCGCAGGAGCGTGGCCCTACCGGCCTGACCTGTTCGGTGACCGACGCCCCCGTTTCGCCAAGGATTGGGGTGATCCTCATTTGGGCATCAGCGCCAGGGGAAGCATCTGCGAAATGTTGCTCACGAAATGGGCCTTTAATTTGTGCCGCACCTCGGCGGGCACTTCCAGCCAGTCGTTGCGATTTTCGTCAGGCAGGATGACGTGCTTCAAGCCCGAACGCGCCGCCGCGAGAACTTTCTCCTTGACGCCGCCGACCCGCAGGACGCGCCCGCGCAGGCTGATCTCGCCCGTCATGGCCACGTCGGAGCGCACCTTGCGCTGCGAGAAAAGAGAGGCGAGCGCGGCGACGATGGTGACGCCCGCGCTGGGGCCGTCCTTTGGAGTGGCGCCGGCCGGGACGTGGACATGAATGTCTTTCTTATCGTAGTCGGCCATTTCCAGATTCAAGGAAGCGGCGCGATTGCGCAGGAAGCTCAAGGCGGTTTGGGCGCTTTCTTTCATCACTTCGCCCAGCGAACCGGTGAGGATCAAGGCGCCTTTGCCCGGCATACGCGTGGCTTCGACGAAGAGGATTTCGCCGCCGACGGGCGTCCAGGCCAGGCCGATGGCGATGCCGAATTCGAGGATTCGCTCGGCGGCCTCGGAGGTGAAGGAGGGAGGGCCTAGAAAGCCGGCGAGCATCCCCGGGTTGATGGTCAGCGGCGTTACCTGGTCCTTGCGGGCGACGATTTTGCGGGCGGCTTTGCGGGTGAGCGCGGCGATTTCCCGTTCGAGCTGGCGCACCCCGGCTTCGCGGGTGTAGCCCTGGATGAGATGGCGGAGGGTCGCCTCGGGGAAGCGCACGAGCTTTTTCTTCAGGCCGTGTTCTTCCAATTGGCGCGGGACCAGGTGCCGCTTGGCGATTTGCACCTTTTCCGCCGCGGTATAGCTGGGCAGCTCAATGACCTCCAGGCGGTCGCGCAGGGCGGGGTGGATCGGGTCGAGCCAGTTGGCGGTTGTCAAAAATAAAACACGGGACAAGTCCCACGGCACGTCCAGGTAGTGGTCCACGAACGAGTTGTTCTGGGAGGGGTCCAGCACTTCCAGAAGGGCGGACGCCGGGTCCCCGCGGAAATCTGAGCCGACCTTGTCCAGTTCGTCCAGCAAAATGACCGGGTTGCCCGATTCGAGCCGGCGCAACGTCTGAATAATGCGGCCCGGGAGCGCGCCCACGTAGGTGCGGCGATGGCCGCGGATTTCCGCCTCGTCGCGCATGCCGCCCAGCGAGATGCGGCCGAATTTCCGGCCCAAGGCGTCGGCGACGCTTTTACCGAGGGAAGTCTTGCCGACGCCCGGTGGGCCGACCAGGCAGAGGATGGGGCCTTTCAACTGGTGCTTGAGCTTGATGACCGCCAGGAATTCCAGGAGGCGGTCCTTGACTTTGCGCAAGCCAAAATGCTGTTCGTCCAGCAGGCGGCTGGCGGCGGCGAGGTCCAGTTTGTCCTCGGTGAACTTCGACCAGGGCAGGTTGATGAGCCAGTCCAGGTAATTGCGCGTCATGGTGTATTCGGCCACGGCGGTGGGCATCTGCTGCAAGCGGTCCAGTTCCTTGAGGGCGATCTTGCGCGGTTCTTCGGGCAGGTTGTTCGCGTCGATCTGCTCGCGCAGTTCCTTGGCTTCGGCGGCGCCGGGGTCCACTTCGCCCAACTCGCGCTGGATGGCGCGGATTTGTTCGCGCAGGAAGAAATCGCGCTGGTTCTTGGACATCGAGGTGACCACCTCGTTTTGAATCTTGGAGCCTAGCTTGAGGACCTCCAGCTCGCGGCTCAACAAAGGCAGGAGCCGCGCCAAACGGTCCTTCACGGAGGGCATTTCCAGCAGGTGCTGGCGCTCCTCCAGGCTGAGGTTCAGGTTGGCCGCGATCAAATCGGAAAGCTTGGCGGCGTCCTCCGTGTTGAGCGCGGCGACTTTGACCTGCTCGGCCAGCGTGGGAGAGAGCTTGATGATTTCCTGAAATTCCCGCTCCGCGTTGCGCGCCAGCGCCGTCAACTCCAGCGACTCCTCCGCCACGTCCTTGAGCTTCTCGGTTCGCGCGATGAGGTAGGGGCTTTGCGAGCTGTAGTCCAGGATGCGAAAGCGGCGCAATCCCTGCACCAGCACGCGGACGGTGCCGTCGGGGAACTTGAGCATCTTCTCCACGCGCCCGGCGCAGCCGTGCTGGTATAATTCGGCCGGAGTGGGGTTCTCAACTTCCGCCTTGCGCTGCAAAACCAGACCCAGGAAGCGGTCGCCCGCCACGACGTCGTCGATGAGCCGGATGCTTTGCGGCGTTTCAACCAGCAACGGCGTGACCGTGCCCGGAAAAATGACAATGTCTGAGAGGCCCAGGATGGGAAGAGCTTCGGGCAGCGACTTGGACCAGACTTTGGTGCCAGAAGCGTCGCCGGACCCGCCGGCGCCCAGGATGCTGATGAATTCGGTTTCCGGCGTCGTCATGCCCGGGTTTAATCGTCGGTGACCGAGATTGAACGGGGGCTGGAGTCGGCAAAGGGAACATCGACGCGCAAGAAGCCGTTTTGATAGACGGCCTTGCCGCGGCTCAAATCGCAGCCCTCAGGAACCTCGATGACGCTTTCAAAAGCGCCGTAATTGATTTCCATGACCAGGAACTTGCAGTGCGGCGAGCGGCAGCCGTCGGGCCGCTGCCCGCTGATGTGCAACTGGTTGCCATCGACGGTTAGTTCCAGGTTCTCCCGTTGCATCCCCGCCAGTTCCACCTTTATGACCACGCCGGTATCGGTGGCGTAAAGATCGGTGTTGGGGGTCCAATGGGTGTCGTATTCTTTGGTTGCGGGGAGCCGCCTTTTGGCGAATTGCAAGGTGGTGCTGATTTTTTGCATGACAAAAAACTATGTTATCTCATTAGAAACGTTTGTGCAAGCGGAAATTAAAGAAGCAAAGTTAATTTGCCTTCATGATGATTCTGGAACGCTCACCTTTGCGCGCCGTAAAAAGGATCGAGCCTCCACCCCCGGAGGACGGAGCCGCGCAACCACAGTGGGTGTGGCGCTGGAAGCTGAATTTGCGCCGCCGCATGTTGCTCCAGATAAACAGCCCCGCGGTCACGGCGACCACCGAAAGAGCTGCGATTCGCTGCCAATCCATGTCTTAACATACCCATTTGTCCGCCGCGCGCAACTGGATGTTTAATGGTCTTGGTTGGTTTTCTTTGGCCGGATGGCGATGTGGATGAGGGCTTTGTGCTCCGCGTCGCCAATAAAGATGTCTCCGGGGAAGGTGCGGCGCTCCAGGATGGCGTTGGCGATTTCCGTGGCTCGATTGCCGGTGGCCGATAGTCCTGCCAGGTATTGCAGCCGCAAGTTGGCGTCCCGGTTGATCTGGGCGCCGGCCAGCCACGATTCCAAGTCCGAGGCGCTCCCGCCATAAGTGCTGAGCAGCGCAAAGACGGAGCCAAAGCCCGCTTCGTTCAGCGCGTCCTTGATCCCCGTTTGGCTGTGCCACCGTTCTTCCATCATGTCCAGGTCGATCCGCAGAGGTTCAGCCGATCCGAGAAGGACGGTATCGTATCCCTCCTCGTTTTGCGGGTTGTTCCAGAGCGCGCCATTGGGGAAGACGGCGAAAAAGGTGGCCAGTTCGCTTTGGACGGCGGGCAGGTCGCTCTCGTAAAGGGGCACCCATTGGGTGACGAAGCCGCCGGGGTTCAGGCGCCTCTTGCACATCTCAAAGTAATCCTCCGTGTAAAGCGTTGCGGCCCCTTTGACCCACGGATGGATCGGGTCGGAGGTGATGATGTCGAATTTCTCTTGCGTGGTGAGAACAAAATGGCGGGCGTCGTCGATGACGATTCTGACCCGCGGATCGTTGACCACATTGTCGTTCTCCTTCTTGAAATAATTGGCGACGACGGCGGGAATGAGCGGTTCGATTTCGCAGATGACGACGTTGGTGACCTCCGGATAGCTCAGGAACGTCCCGGCGGTGATGCCCGCTCCGCATCCCACGACCAACACGGAGCGCAAATGGGGATGTATTAACGCCGGCAAGTGGCCCAACATGAGCTGCAACCGCATGTCCTCCGTGCCCGTGGAGGCTTCGATCTTGCCGCTGACATGGAAGTTGCGCACGCTGGTCCCGTTCATTTCGGTGACGGCTACCGACGCATTCATTCCCTCCCCCATGTAGAGCAGCGTCCTGTCCTCTCCATAAGTTGGAAGATACCGGCCGTGGGCGACCAGTTTCCAGGGCACCGGCTGCACCGACCAGACCAGAAAAACGGCCGCGCCCGCGGCGGCCAGGATCGCGGCGGCGGCGGCAACCGCTTTTCCAAACGCGGGTGGCTTTCCTGAAGCAGCGTTGACATCCCGCCGCGCGAACGCGGACACGAGCATGACGAATCCGGAAAGCGCGGACAATGCGATGAGGAGGCGCTGGGTTTGTTGCGTGCCCACCCAGGCAATCAAAACCAAGCTGGCCGCCAGTGCTCCGATGATGGCGCCGACTGTATTGGCCGCATAGACCTTTCCGACCAGGCGCCCGGGGTCCTGGCCGCGCGCCGCCGCCGCGGCAAGGGCGAGGGGAAAACTGGCGCCCCACAGGATCGTGGCCGGCAGCAAGGCCCACAAACAGCGCACCAGGTCAAGCTGGAAGGTGTACCATGGGCTGGCAGCCAGCGAAGGGTTGACTGGCCAATAAGGCACCGAATTGGTCAACATGAACGCCGCCCACGCCATCCCCGCCGCCAGCAGCATTTGACACCAGCCCAACGCCACTTGCGGCCGCGCGCAGCCCCTCGCCAGAAGCGACCCGGCCGTGCTGCCAAGTCCCAGCCCGGCCAAAAACACCGCCAGTATGATCGAAAACGCATACACCGTCGCCCCGAGCATCAGCGAGAGCCACCGTGTCCAGATGACTTCGGCGGCCAATGCGCAAAATCCAGACAGCGCGATTGTCACATAGACGGCTTTTGCGCCGGGCGCGGAGGCGGCCGCGGTCTCCTCCTGTGTCCTGGGGTGGTGCGCCGTTCGCGACGCCAGAACCAGCGCCGTCAACGCCACCGCCGCATTGATGCCGGCGGCGACGCCGGTGGCGGCGACCATGTCGTATTTGCGGAGGAGGTAGAATCCGGCGAGCAGACATCCAATGACGGCTCCCAGCGTATTTCCGCCGTAGAAAAGGCCCAGCCAGGACATGCCGTGGGCGGTGGTTTCCACCCATCGGGAAACAGCGGGCAAGGTTGCGCCCATCAACAAAGTGGGCGGGAGCAAACAAACCGAAGCCACCACGCCGCGCAGCAGAATCCCTGTCAGACCATGCCCGGCATGAGGGGCGTAGAGACGGCCGATGACAGGCACGGCAAATAAAACCGCCAGGCCCAGCACCGCCATGCTGCCTTCCAGAAGGGCATAGACGCGCAAGGGATGGACCCGCTCGGGGATGATTCGGGCCAGAGCCAGGCTGCCCAGGCACATGCCGCCCATGAACGTTCCGAGCAGCACGCCCAGTGAAACGGCTGAGGAACCGATGACAAGCTGGAGCAATTGCAGCCAGACGATTTCGTAAATCAAAGCCGCGCAGCCGCTGCCCACAAACAGCAGCAGCAGCGCCGGCATGGCTCTGGACGCGGGGACGGACCCTTGGGGTGGCGTGTTCTGTTCCTTCATTAAATGATCGAATGAGCGTAGCCGTCAACGGGTTGTGACACAAGGTTTCCAATGACGAAAGAATTCCCAAATAAGGATCGGGGCTGGTGAACGGGGGTTCAGGCGCGGCTTGACGGGCGACGTGGCGGCGCATAGATAGTCGCAAATGCAATTGCCAGACGAGCCGCGCAGTCCGTATGAAAGCTGATGATTTGAAAAAGTCCGCCTTGATGCTCATGTTGTGGCTGCCGGTGGCGGTCGCCGCCCAGAAGTTCCCGGAACTGGCTCCAACGCCTCCGATGGGATGGAACAGTTGGAATACATTTGGCGTCCACATTGATGAAAACCTGATCAAAGAAATGTCCGGGGCTTTGATCTCGTCGGGGATGCTGGAAGCGGGTTTCAATTACATCGTGATTGATGACGGCTGGGAATCGATGAGCCGGGATGCGCATGGCGCCTTGATACCTGATCCGGCGCGTTTTCCCAGCGGCATGAAGGCGCTGGGGGATTATCTGCATTCCAAAGGTTTCAAATTCGGGATTCACAATTGCGCCGGCACAAAGACGTGTTCGGGTTTTCCCGGAGGGCGGGGTCATGAATTTGAGGATGCGCGGACGTATGCGTCTTGGGGAGTTGATTTTTTGAAGTACGACTGGTGCGAACACGGCACGGCCAACGCGGAGGAGACCTACAAGACGATGAGTGACGCGTTGCATGCGGCCGGGCGGCCCATCGTGTTCAGCATTTGCGAATGGGGCAATAACAAGCCCTGGCTCTGGGGGCCGAAAATCGCCCAACTTTGGCGAACCACCGGCGACATCACCGACTGCTACGACTGCCAGGATGTCTATGCGATGGGATGGAAGTACATCCTCAAACTCCAGATGGGTCTCGAACCCTATGCCGGGCCGGAACATTGGAACGACCCGGACATGCTGGAAGTCGGCAACGCGGGGCTTTCGCTCGCGGAATCCCGGTCCCATTTCAGTTTGTGGTGCATGCTCGCGGCGCCGCTGATGGCCGGAAACGACGCGAGGAAGATGCCGGACGAAATCCGCGGGATTCTCACCAACCGGGAATTGATCGCGGTGGACCAGGACCCTTTGGGCAAAGAGGGCTTCCAATTCATGGAGCATCCCGGAAAGGAAATCTGGGCCAAAGAGTTGTCCGCGGGCAGTTGGGCGGTGTGCTTTTTCAACAACAGCGAAAGCACGGTGCGGATCAGGGTCAAATGGGAGAATCTGTCCTTCCTCAAGGGCGTTTATGGAATACGCGATCTCTGGCAGAAAGAGAGCCTGGGAACAACTGCCAAGGATTACACCGGCGACCTCGCCCCGCATGACGTGACGGTCTTCAGGCTGGCACCGGTCCGGGAGCAGCCTTGATGAGATCGCTGGACGCAAAGGCCGTGCAAGAGCGTGAAATACAATTCCCCGTCTTATTGCGGGTGACGGAACAGGAGGTTGATCTATCCGGCTTGTCCGGGAGGCAGAAGGACTTTTATTCAAGGCTGATTGACAGCAGGGATGTTCAACGACCATAGTTGAGAGATGCCGGAAAGCCCCGTGCCTCATACCATGATCTTGCGCGCGCGCAGATTTGAATTTGCGTTTCCGCGACCGGCCCTGCTCATGGGCATTGTCAACGTCACGCCCGATTCCTTCTATCCAGGCTGCCGGTTCGCGACCCGCGATGCCGCCGTGGCGCAGGCCCTGGAGTTGGCGGCCGAGGGCGCCGATATCATCGACATTGGCGGCGAATCCTCGCGGCCCAAGTCCCAGCCCGTGAGCGAAGCGGAGGAAATGCGCCGGGTCATCCCTGTCCTGGAGAGCCTGGCTGGCGCCGTGTCCGTCCCGCTTTCCATCGACACCGTCAAACCGGCGGTGGCCCGCGAGGCGTTGCGGGCCGGGGCGTCGATCCTCAACGACATCGGGGCCAATCGTGAGGCGGATGAGATGTGGCTGCTGGCGGCCGAAAGCGGCGCCGCCTACGTGGCCGTCCACATGCAAGGCTCGCCCGCGACGATGCAGGAAAATCCCCGGTATGACGATGTGGTGGCGGAGGTGGGGGGGTTTTTTGAAAATCGTTTGCAACGTTTGCGCTCGTGCGGTGTCAATGCAGAGCAGGTGGTGTTGGACGTTGGGATTGGATTCGGGAAGCGGCCCGGGGAAAATTTGCGGTTGATTGCGGAATTGGGCCGCTTTACAAAATGGGGGCGCCCGTTGTTGCTCGGGGCCTCGCGCAAATCCTTTATGGAAGCTGCCGTCGGCGCCGGGGTGGAAGACCGTCTGGCGCCGTCGCTGGCGTGCGCCTGCTGGGGGGTGCAAAAGGGCGCGCGCATTATCCGGTGCCACGACGTCGCGGGGACGCGCCACGCGGTTCGCATGACAGAAGCGCTGATGGAACAGCAGGCAAATGCCGCATATATTACATTTGATCGATAGTGTCGTTGCCAGGGGATGGCGTCCCGCCTTGGAGATAGCCATTCTGGCGGTGGGCATTTACTACAGCTTCAACTTCGTTCGCGGCACGCGCGGGGCGCCGGTGGTATATGGATTCGTCCTTTTGGTCTTGAGCCTGACCGTACTGTCGGTTCTGCTCCAGTTGGAGGTGCTCAGTTGGTTGCTGCGCTCCTTCGTCACCTTCGCCGCGGTGTCGGTCCTCATCATTTTTCAGCCGGAATTGCGCCGGATTCTGGCTGAACTGGGGACCCATCCCATTTTTGCCACGAGCCACGAGCAGCGGGAGAATATCGAGGTCGTCATTCAGACCGTCGAACGGCTTTCCGAGGTGCGCATTGGCGCCCTCATCGCGATCGAGCAGAGCATCAGTTTACAGGAGGCGACCGAATCAGGTCTGCTGGTCGATTGCGAGGCGACGCCTGAAATGTTGGAAACGATATTCTTTCCCAACAACGCCATCCACGATGGCGGGGTGATCATCAAGGGCGGCCGCATCACCTACGCGGCGTGCATCTTTCCCCTCACGCAGCGCCAGGACTTGAACGCCTCGCTGGGGACACGCCACCGCGCCGCCATCGGCTTGTCCGAGGAGACCGACGCGGTGGTCGTGGTGGTGTCGGAGGAAACCGGGGCCATTTCCCACGCGTACAAGGGCCAGTTGGTGCGTGGAGTTACCGCGGAGCAGTTGCGGGCGTTCCTGACTTCGATTTTCGTCAATCCGAGCAAGCCGAATCGGCTTCTGCGCCTCATGCGCCCCGGGGAGTCCGCCAAAGGCGGCCCTGTTGCGGCTGATTCGCAACCCAAAACCTGATGTCCTTCCAGAACCTCATCCTTCGCAATTTCTGGCTCAAGGCCTTCTCCGTGGTCCTGGCCACTGTCATCTGGTTCTTCATCCACGACGGCATCCGCCACGACGCCGCCTTGAGCCAACTGACTCTCGAGCAGCCGCTGCCCCATGAGTATATCCGCGTGCCGGTTACCATTCAGACCGCCCCTGGAGACACCCGGGTCTTTCGATTAACGCCCAAAGAAGTCGTCATCATCGCCGAGGGGGAGAAGGCCAGCCTGGAAAGGGCGGCGAAGCAAGACTTCAAGGTTTATCTGAATCTGACGGATTTCCATGCCAAAGGCACGGTGACGGAGGCCTTGCAAGCCGACGTTCCACCCAGCATCACCATGCTGGAGATCAGCCCGCCGGTGGTGCAGGTTCAGCAGATTTCGCCGTAGTACTCCAAGTGGAACGGCAAGGCTTGTGTTTGGCAATCGCTTCTGTATGATGCGGGCGTGAAGAGAAACCTGGTTTGGCCCTCGCTGTTCATGGTGGTGCTCGTTTTGAGCCGATGGCCAGGACTGATGCCGCAGAATTTCAGCGCGGCTTACGCGATTGTTTTTTGCGCCGGTCTTTATGTGCCCGGCGCGTTGGGCTGGATCGTTCCCCTGGTGGTACTGGCGGCGAGCGATTGGCTTCTCTCGTTCGTATTCTACAGCAATGGCGCTTTTTCCTGGAGCCAGTTCTTGATTCAACAGGCGCCCAATTATCTCGTTTACGCCAGTTTGATCGCTCTGGGTCGGATGGTGGGACGGAGAAGGCCATGGTGGCTGCTGGTGGGCGGGGGCGTCGCGGGCGCGATGCTGTTCTACTTGGTGACCAACACGGCGGCCTGGCTGGCCTCACCCTACTACGCCAAAACGCTGGGAGGATGGGTTCAAGCGTTGACGCGTGGGATGCCCCAGTATCCGCCGACTTGGGAATTTTTCCGCAACACCCTGACCAGCGGCGGGCTTTTCACCGGCTTATTTGTGGGGGCGATGAAAATGACCGGCTGTTCGGAGGCGCGGGAAAAGGACGAAGATGAAGAAGAAGAAGCGGAAGGGGAACCAGCGGAAGCCGACTCCTGAGCGAGCGGGGAAGGGCCTTCCGGGGAGGGCGAAAAGTTTTGAATGCGATTGTTACAACTGCGATTCAGACAGTAGGGAAGGCATCGCTAAAACCCCGTAAGAACGACGATTTCCGCCCCCCCCGCAGCCTGGACTCGACTTTTTGCTCCCGGAGGCGTTTTTTCGCTTGCAATCTGTATTTAGTATATTATATATAGACACAGATGAAGCGCAAACCGCCCGCGCTCCGCCAGAAACTCTGGCGCGATTTTCGCGCCTGGGGCCGGCTCCTTCGCGCCATGACCTCGCAAGGCCCTTTGACTCCGGGCTCTTTCTACTTGATGCGTCGCAAGTGCGGCAAAGCCTCCTGCCGTTGCGCCCGGGGCCATCTCCATCCCGCTTGGGTTCTGACCCGCACCGAGTCTGGCCGGCACAAACTTTATGCGGTGCCCGCCGACCAGCGCGCCCGTGTCCGCCAACTGGCGGCCGCCTGGCGGCGTTACCAGCGCGCCCGCGCCCGTCTGGTCAAACAGGCGGCCGCCCTGTTGAAGCTGGCGGATCAAGTCGCCCAGAACGAGCGGGTGGATTGGCCCGCCCCATGAACCTGACCTTCATCGAATACCAGCCGCAGAGAGTCCTGGCCGCCTTCCGCCAGGGAGACTTCGATAACTTGGAAGTCATCGGCCAGGCCGATGAACGGGATTTTTTCCAGCGCTGCTTCCAAGAGCACCTTTTGACCGCTTTGGCCGACTCCATGCCCACGGCCCGGAAAAAGGAGGAAGTGCCGCGCTGGTTCATTCTGGCGGCCTGTCTGAGCCTCAAACTGCATCAGGAAAACTCCTTCCTGGCCTTTGAGCGGGTGGTGCGTTGCGGGGGGCTGCTCTCGGCTTTGCCGCCGGATTTGGCCGTCAAACATCTGGACGCCCAAACGCGGCAGTGGGTCCTGCAATGCCAAGGGTTCAACGACAAGAACAATTATGACCGCCAGACCCCTTGCGACCAGGACACCTTGCGCAAGGCGCTCAAGGACGTGCCGGCCGGCCGATGGCTGGATTGGTTCAACCAGCCGGTGCAAGAGATATTCCAATCGTATGGGTTCTTTGATCCGGAGGGCATTTTCATCGGGGATGGCTCCTACCTTTTCGTCCCGGACAACCCGGCCTACGAAGGCAGCGCGGTGCTCTGGTTTGATGAGCACAACCATCCGGTGGACTATGAAAAACTCGGTCCTCAAGAGCGCAAAAAGGCGCACCGGGAGCGCTGCTACAAGTGGGTCAGCCTCTTGCACCTGCGCGGCGGCGCGTGCGTGTACGCCGGGGCGGTGGTGTTGCCGGGCAACGCGCACGAGGTCGGGCCGCTCTTTGAACTGGTCGAGCAGTTTGTCCGGAAGGTTGGAAAAGGCGTCATCAAGTGGCTGATCCTGGATCGAGGCTTTATCGACGGAGAACGCATCAGCCGTTGCAAGAAGCAATGGGACATTGACGTGGTCATCCCGATGAAAAAGAACATGGATATTTGGGCCGACGCTTGGGCGCTGGCCCAAGGCCAGCCCTGGACACGGCTGCCCCAGGCGGCCCCGACCCCCGTGCCAATCCCGCCTGCGCGCCCGACCGAGCTTGTCCGGCGGGAAGCCCAACGGCAAAAGACCCTGGCCCAAAAGAAACAGGCGGCCCCGCCGCCACCGCCACAGGAGGTTTACACCCACACCGAGTATGGTTGGATCGGAGGCTTCACCAGTTGGACCGCGGCCACAGTGCCCATCGCGGTGGTCTGCCTCAAGGATCATTATGCCGACGGGCACCATCAAGATTGGGCGCTGATGACCACCAGCGCATCGGCCCAACCCCTGCGCCTGATGGATCTTTACCGCAAGCGCACCGCCATTGAGGAGCGCCACCGGCAACTCAAATGCTTCTACGACTTGAGCGACTTTCGCTCGCGCAGCTTCGACGCGATCGCGGCCCAGGTGGTGATGGTGCTCTTGACCTACACGCTACGGCAGTGGCAACTGTGGAAGTTCCTGCAAGAAACTCTGGCCAGCCTGACCCCGGAAGGGTTGGCCGCGCAACTGAAACTGATGCAGCAGTGGGTGGTCATTTATTTGGGGTTGGCCTACACCCAATTGCCGGTGGTCAGCTTCACCCGCGAAGCCATCCAGTTGGAAGGAACAGCCAAAGAGAAAGCTCTGCGCAAGCTGGCCATCCTGGAGGACGCCCTGTTCACTCCGCTGGCCAACCCTCGTCCCATGTAAAACTGAACACGTCATGCACGTTCGTCAGACCCGCCACGTTGGCCGAAGGCCCCAACGCGGTCCGCCAGATTATCGTCTCGAACCTGCACCGCTATTGTCCTCCATATCCGCCCCTCTACTGTCTGAATCGCAGGTGTTACAAGTTGTTGCTTGCATTTGCCAGAGCGGGTTGCATATAACTGTCCCCGCCGAGCCATGCTGTTGCCTATTTTACATCAGTTGACGAAAATAGGAGACCATTCGACGCAGAGAATGGCGCAAATTGCTTTGCCCACTCGAGCGACCGCCTGGAAGCTCGTTTACCGCCGCTTCCACCATTCGCTGCCACCGCTCCGTCCGGGGGCATCTTCCGGCCACTTATGCCAATAAGAATAAACCTTTTGGCCGAGGCCCAGGCAGCGGAAGAGATGCGACGCAAGGACCCCGTCAAGCGCGCCATTTGGATTGCTGGCTTCTGCGTGTGCGTTGTCCTGTTATGGATGCTCAAGCTCCAACTGGACATTCACTTCAGCGAATCGGAATGCAGCAGCTTTGAGAAGCGGTTCAGTGACATCAATGCCAAGTACGCCGCGGTGACCAACAACCAGATCAAAACCGTCCAGGTGGACCAGAAACTTGCCGCCTTGGACAAGTTGACGACCAATCGGTTCCTCTGGGCTCCGCTCCTGAACGCCCTCCAGAAGACCCTGGTGGACAACGTCCAAGTCATCCGATTGTCCAGTGAGCAGCGCTATTCCAAGGAAGATTCCCGCACTATTGGCAGCGGCGCGACAAAAATTGTCTTTCCGGGCGCTGTGGTCGAGAAGATCAGCCTGACGATTGACGCCAGGGACTTGAATCCGGCTGAACAGGGCTACACCAAGTACAAGGAAAGCTTGGGCAACTGCGATTACTTCGTCAAGAACCTCAAACGTCGCGACGGCTTTGTCCTGGACACGTTAAGCCCCCCCTCCGCTGACCCGACGGACCCAACCAGGCAATTCGTGACGTTTACGCTAACGTCGCATTTCCCGGAGATACGGCACGGTGAATAAACTCCTCACCAAAACCCAGCGGGAGCGAATTCTGGGAGTGATCATTGGGACGCCCATTGTCATGGCGATGCTCTGGTACTTCGTCGTCCAAGCCGAGCAAATCAAACTGAAAGCCAGCGGGCAGAAACTGGCCGGAGTGCAGCAGAAACTGGCAAAGGCCGAGACGGTCATGCGGCAGGAAGTCGCAATTGCAGACACCCTGCAGGCGCGCGGCGACCTTTTGGCAAAACGCGAAGCCACCCTCGCCCCGGATCGCGATGCCTACGCCTGGATCATCAGCACCATCAACCCGTTTATCCTCAACCGCAAAGGCGTCAGCATTTACGCCTACACCCAGCCCGACGTCTCTGACCAGGGCCTTCTTTCGGACTTTCCCTACCGCTGGGCCACCTTTCATTTGAAGGGAACGGGTTTTTATCAGGAATTCGGCGCTTTCTTTGCCGACCTGGAAAACAGCTTTCCTTACTTTCGCGTCCAGAACCTGGAAGTCTCCGCCAATACCGGCCCCGGCGTCGAGGCGGAGAAACTCAACTTTAGCTTTGACTTGATCACTCCCGTGGTCACGACCGAATCAAAATGAGCATCCCTTCCCCATTTTCACAGAGTGCGCGCGTCCTGGCCGCTGTCGGCCTGGCGCTCTGCTGCGTGGTTGGATGCAAAAAGCCCCCCCGACAGGCTCCAGTGGCCAAGCCCGCCAGCGCCGTCGTCAACACCAATCTGCCCGCCGCCATCACAAACAATGTGGCCTTGGCGTATGTTTCGGTTTTTGAGGATTTGCCCTCGCCGCAGGGCAAAGACCCGTTTTTCCCCAAATCACATCGGCGTGACCCTGCACCCCCGCCAGGCACACCGCCGCCAAAGCCGCCCGTGGAGGTTCAACTGTTCCTTAAGGGCATTGTCGGTTCCGCCAACCGTCGTTTCGTGGTCATTAATAACGCCACTCTCGCAGTGGGCGAGGAATCCTCCGTGCGTGTGCCCGATGGACATGTGCGCGTCAAATGCCTGGAGATTGGCGAGGATTATGCTGTCGTCAAGGTGGACGGCGAAGCTCAACCCAAAACATTGGTACTCGGGAAAAAACGCTAGCGAACGCATCTCTTAACCCATGCGGCCTATACAACTGTTGAACATTCGTGAAGCCATTATGAAACCGGAAAGTTTCTTCGCGGTCATCCTGGCGGTTCTGGCTCCGTGCCTGGCCGCTGTCGGTCAAACAGCCCCACAGCCAGTGGCCGCTCCCACGGCGCCCATGGCGGCGCCGGAATCCCCCGCCACCAACGCAATCGCAGGGGAGGAGGTGGCCGACGTGCTCCTGGAGGATGTCTCGTTGCCGGACGCGATTCGGTCGCTGGCGCGCCAAGCCAATCTGAACATCGAATTTGACCCCAAGCTCTTGAACGCGACGGGCCCCGACGGCCGCCCCATTCTGCCTCCCACCGTAAGCGAGAAATGGAGACAGATCACGGCGACACAGGCCCTGCAAGCCCTGCTGGATAACTATGGATGGCAAATGGTCATGGACCCGCGCACCAAGATCGGGCGCATCACCGCCAAAGACAGCGCCGCCTTGGAACCGTTGGTTGTGGCGGTCTTCCCCCTCAGATACGCCAATACCACCAATATGGTTACACTGGTCCGTGACACTCTTTCCCAGCGCAGCACAATCTTTCCCGACGTGCGCACCCACCAATTGATCGTCCGCACCACCGAGAGGGAACTGCCCGGAGTTGAGGCACTTATCGCCAAATTGGACAGTGCAACCCGCCAAGTCTTGGTCGAAGCCAAAATTATTCAAACCAGCAAGGACATCAATTCGGCCAAGGGAGTGGATTGGACCGGAACGCTCGCCGCTCAACATGTCAGCTTCGGCAATGGTTTGACATCGGGGACTTCTGTCAATGCCTCCACGGCCAATTCCAGCTCGGGCGCCTCCACAGGCACCGTTTCGCCCGGCGGCGCACCCATCAGCGGTTCGGGGGCTTCTCCTGTGAACACCCTCATTTCCAGCAACGTTACCAGTCTGACGACCAGTATTCTTGGCTCCACCAGCGCGGGTGGCGGCTTCACTGCCAATACTTCCAAGGGTATCAGCCCGGCCACCGCCTTTCTCAACGCCGACGGCCTACAGGCTGTACTCTCTTTCTTGAACACCGACACCGACACCAAGACCATTGCCTCCCCGCGCGGAGTCGCCTTGGACGGAACGCCCACGGAGTTGATGGTGATCCAGAACATCCCAATTTTGGAGCAAACACAAAGCGCGCCCGCATCGGGCGCATCCCAGGGTTTGGCCACGGTCCAACCCAATTATGACAAGTCGGTGGCCGGCACCATTTTGAACGAAGTCGGCGTCAAACTGACCGTAACACCCAGGATCGCCGGTCCGACCAACGTCCTGCTGGAACTTGTCCCCGAAATTTCACAGCAGCAGGGCGAAGTCAGCCAAACGTTGAACGGCCAGAACAACACCGCCCCGTCCTTCAGCCGCACTCGAATAAAGACGTCCGCCTCGGTTCCGAGCGGATACACGCTGGTCTTGGGCGGGTTGGACCAGGACGTGACCACCAAGGCCCTTACCAAGGTGCCTTTCCTGGGGGATTTGCCCGGCTTGGGAAACCTCTTCAGCAGCGCCAACAAGACCCATACCAAACAAACCATTCTGATTTTCGTCACCCCCACCATCGTCCGGGATCAGGACTATCAACCTTCCGAGAGCAAGTTTCTCAAACGGAAGCAGGAGTCGCCATCCGGCATTGATGAACCGCCCTGGGACACCGCCGAGCCTTACGATTGGACCAAGCCCAAGGACAATGGGATAGTTCCTGAGTACAAGCCCTAAACGCCAACCCGCCATGAATCTCAATCGCACAGATCAGGCGCGCCGAAGAAGGCGTCGGCCCGGGTTGATCGCCGCGCTGGCAGGCGTTGGCATCCTGGCCATTGCTTGCGGCGCCAACGCCCAGGTCAAAGTCCAGACCATCGGCGGCGGCGTGCGCGCTGAATGCGAGTCCCCCGCCGGATTTGTCGCCGGCAACACATACGACACCGCCAAATTCAATTGCCCATTCGCCACCGCCTTGGATGCCTCCGGCAATTTGTGGCTGGCGGACAAGACCAATTCCGACGTTGAAGAAATCACATTGGCCGGCAATCTGGTCTCCAGCATCACCTCCCATACCGCGCCCAGCACAGCCCCCGGCAATGACAAGGCCTTCACCGACGTCAACGGAGTCGCGCTGGATGCGTTCGGTGATTTATATGTGTTGCTGCCATCCATTGGCGTGGTCGAATACCAAATCGCCTCCCCGACCCTGAACAAGCTCGCGGAAGTCTCGTTTGCCTCCGGTTTGATTGGCACCGCCATGTTGGTGGATTTCAACTCCAATGTCTTTGTCGCCTTTTCCAATGGCGACATCAGCCGCTTCGACCTTTCCGCTCAGACCTCCGCAACCGTCGTCAGCGCTTTCAACTGGCAGCCCGCGGGGATGACTCTCTGCGCCAACGGCATGCTTGCGGTCAGCGACACTCTTAATGACGCCATCTACCTCGTCAACACCAACACCGGCGTCGTCACGCTGCTGACCGGCGGCAATGGCGCCGGCTATCAGGAAGGCGGCCCGGCTTTCGCCAAGTTCCAGCAGCCGCACGGCCTGGCCGCTTCGGCCGATGGGCGCATCGTCGTCTGCGACACCGGCAACAACCGGGTCCGCATCATCGACACTTTGACCAACACCAGCCTGCTCTATGGGTCCGACACCAATGTCTGGCCACACACCTGCTGCAGTTGCGATCCCGCTCTGTATGCCGGATGGGTGGACGGCACGCCGGGCGCGGCCTACAACAGCGCCGCGGGCCGCGGGCAGGTCAGCGTCACCATTGCCCCTTCGGGGACGTTGTTTATCACCGAACTCTATTATGACATCATCCGCAGCGTCACGGGCAGCGGGCTGACTCCAGTCAACCTGGCCGCGACCCCGGCGGCGGTCGTCACGTTGCCCGCCACCGGAATCACGCCGACAAACGCCACGCTCAACGGGACCATCAATCCCGGCGGCGATCCGGCCGCCTATTATTTCGAATGGGGCCTCACCACCAATTACACCAACTTCTCGACGACCAACTATCTGACGGCGAACCTGGCCGAAATCTACACGGTGGCGTTTCAGACGCTGACCAACAATTACCAACTGAGTCCGAACACGACCTATCACTACCGATTGGTCGCCACCAACGCTCTGGGCTTCAGCGCGGGAGGCGACGTTGCCTTTGTCACCTTGCCGATGGTTTCCACGGTGACCACTCTTCCGGCCACCAACATCACGGCCATCTCGGCGGTTTTGGGCGCCTCGGTCAATCCCCAAGGCGAACCGGTCTCCGTCTATTTCCAGTGGGGCCTTTCCACTAATTTCGGGAACCTGACGGCCTCGACCAACCTGATCTCCAATTTGAACGGCGTAACCAACGTGAGTTTGCCCGTCGCCAATTTGCTGCCCAACACGCTTTACTTTTTCGAAGCGGTTGCTGTCAACAGCGCGGGGACAATCACGGGCAACGAGGAGGTTTTCACCACCCTGCCGGCGACGCCGCCCATTATTGCGTTCAGCCCAAATTCGGGCTACTTCCCGGAATGCCAATTGATTGCAATCACCAGCACCGTGCCAAATGTATTTTACACCATCGACGGCAGCACGCCCACGACCGGCAGCGCCGCGGTGGCCATGACCAACATCTCGGCCCACTTGTATGGCGGCTCCTTTCTTTGGTGCAATCCTATGATTGACCTATCCGCCCTCCGCATCCTGGCTTTCGACTCCAATTCCGGCACCAGCGCCATCGTCGCCGGCAATTCTCCTCCCACCAATCTCGTCGGCTTCCCTCAATCCTTCGCCAGCGGTCCCGGCGCGACCGCCTACATTCCGGTGGTGGTGGACCTGGCGAGCAACGCGTTGCTCAAGTCCTTGCAGTTTTTGGTCGAAATCAACCAGAACAGCGTGAGCACTCCGCCGATTACTTCCGTCGCCCTTCAGCCATTGACGCCCAATGATCTTGTGCCGTACCCCGGCCCCGCGCCCGGCAACACGCCCGTCGCTTTTGAACCGTATTTTTACACAACCTCAAGCAACGGTATGGGCGTGGTCATCACGGCGGACGCGGCCAACAACGCCGGCTTGAACATGCAAAGTTCCGGCGTGGCGGTGCTGTTGGCAGTCCAGATTCCGCCCACCGCGACGGTTGGCCAGTCTTACAACCTGAACGTGCTCTATCCTTCGGCCACTTCCAACGGCATTGAAGGGACCGTCACCATCACCAATATGGCCAGCCAGACCTTGACGCTCTCGGCCCCGCGATACATGGTCGGCGACTCCGCCCCGGCCAACGGCTACAACGCCGGCGCATTTGGCAACGACATTCTCAATAACAGCGACGTTAATAATGCGATCTACGCATCCATGAACATCCGCGTGCCGCCCGCCAACAGCGATCTTTTTAACGCGATGGACGCCTATCCTCCCACTTCAGTCAGTGGCAAAGGCGGCGACGGCGCCATTCATTTTCTGGACTGGGCCACCATCCTGGATCGTTCCTTGGGCGGCGTGGCCATCTTCGCGGGCTTGGACACCAATAACTACGAACGGTTCTGGGCAGTCGGCGCCAATGGCTGGCCGTCCAATCAGGTCATTGACTGGTCACCTTCCGGCCCGCCGGCCACGCTCTCAATCTCCCAGGATTCTTCCGAGCCGGAGTTGACCAAACTGTCCGCCGGCGGGAAGCCGCCTGGATTGGTTTGGCTCAGCCAGGCCTCGGTCCGTGCTGGCACGGTCGTCGGCGCCATTCCCGGCTCCACGTATTCGCTGCCGGTCTCCGTCAACATTTTACCCGGCTACAGCCTCGCCGGCCTTCAATTCCGCGCCATTGTCACCCCCAATGGCGGCGCGCCTGCGGTGGGACAAATCCAGTTTAATCCGGCGCCCGGCGTCCCCGGCCCGATGATTCTTCCCGGCCTATCTCCCAATGACCTCGTTCACGCGTGGGCTTTCGGGTCGTTCGCCGCTCCGCTGCAAAACAGCAACTATCTGGGGACCATTTCATTCCAGGTTCCGCCGGGCGCCGTTGCGGGAGACTCGTACTCCCTGCGTTTCGTCGGCGTGGATGGCGCGGTTGACTTTACGACACCCTATCAATTGGAGAGCTTCCCCGGCGCTCTCTGGGTGATGTCCGCCGCCCTGCAACCGCCTTCCCTGACCTCCGACGAATGGAAGACCGCCTTCTTCGGCAGCATCACCAACGCCCTGGCGGCGGACGACGCGGACCCCGACGGTGACGGAGCGCCCAACTGGCAGGAGTATCTGGCCGGCACCAACCCGACCAATTCCCGCTCCGTCCTGCAATTCAGCGGCGCGACCCTCAATGCCGCCGGCCTCAACGGCATCGGCATCAACTGGCTGACCGCGCCGGGCAAGGTTTACGTCCTGGAATCAAGCCCCGCGGTGCAAGGCGCCGCGTGGAGCGCCGTCCACACCAACACGGGCGATGGCAATGCCTGCGAATGGTTTATCAGCAACTACAGCGGAAGCCCTCGCTTCTATAAAATCCGCGTGCAGCCATGAACATACCCGAATCATTAGCGAAGCTTGGCAGGGCGAGGCTCCTGCCGAGCCGATTCTGCGGGAGAAGGCTCCGCGGAAGCGTCGCCCTGCCGGCCTCACCTTTCGATGAAGGACGCCTCGTTTCGACAAGGATTGGGGTGAACACACCTTTCCATCGCCCCATTTCCAGTTCGGCTCCCCGCCTGGCCGGGGGCATTCTGGCGGCCGCCCTGTTTGCTACCTCTCTGTCCGCCCAACAGGTCTCGACGGATATTTCCTCCGGCCTTCTCAATCCCAGCGGCGTTGCCATCGACGCCGGCGACAACGTCTATATCGCGGATGGCGCCAATAACTGCATTGCCAAATATGTGCCGTCCACGGGAGCGCTGACCTCGCTGGCCGGGCTGTCCGGCGTGCAGAACGTCGGAACAAACAACGGCTGGGGACCGTATGCCAGCTTTTCCAATCCACAGGGGATCGTCGCCGCGCGCGGTGGCTTGGTAGTCGCCGATCAGGGCAATCAGGAGCTTCGCCTGGTAACTTTCGGGGGATACGTCACCAACCTTGTCGTTACCAACGCCGCTGGCGCGCCCTATCAATTCAGCAATCCGGTCGGCATTGCCGCCGACACCAAGGGCGATCTGTTTGTCGCGGACGAGGGCGCCAACGCGATCGTCGAGATCGATGCCAACAACTTTGGCACGAACGTTGTGACCAACGGCTACAAATTTAACGGCCCCCAGGCCGTCGCGGTGGACGATGCCGGCAACCTCTGGGTGGCCGACACCGGCAACCACGTCATCTGCCTGATCCGCAACCAGAGTGCCAGCGTCGTGGCGGGAATTTCCGGAATGCCAGGAACCAACGATGCGCCCCCGGCCATCAACGCGCAGTTTAACCTGCCCGGCGGCTTGCTTTGGGTCAGCGCCTCGCAAAGCCTTTTGATCGCCGACACGGGCAACAACACGCTCCGCAGCCTTTTCCTGACCAATCTCTACGGCTCCAGCATCTACGCGGTTCAGACTGTCGCCGGCGTGTCCGGCCAGGCCGGTTCCAAGGACGGCGTGCCCGCGGTTGCGACGTTTTCCGGTCCGGTTGGGTTGTGCCTCGATCCGACGGATTTCGGCTATTACGTCGTGGACAGCGGGAGCAGCGAGTTGCGGGTGTTTCAGGCCGTGGCGCCGCCGCCGATACCCGCGGCGCCGGTGCTTGGGTACGTCACATTTGTCGCCCCGAACGCCAGCAGCCAGCCGCTGTCGGTCTTCAACGCAAGTTCGAGCGCCGTCTTTAACAATACGGCGATTATTGCGATTAAAGGCCAGCCCAACACCCAGACATTCATCACCTCCGGCCCCACCGCCGATGCTTCATCCATTCCGCTGCCCGGACCTGGTTCAGGCCTTTCGCCACAGCTTTATGATGGCGACGGCCTGACCTACGCCGCCCCCTCCATCGTCAGTCCCCAGCCGGACATCACGATTTACGCGGTCAGCGAAGGCCCCGGCGGACGGTTGAGCGTGGTTGTGAGCGGGCGCTACGAGTTTCTGACCGCGAATCCCGGCATTGTCGGGACCAGCGCGGCCGACATTCAACTGACCGATATCACCTCCGGCGCCGCCATGTATTACACCATTGATGGTTCAATCCCTGTCGATGGGGCCACGACCAACTGCTTCGGCCCCATTTATAGCGGTGGAAACCTCTCACTGGCCATCACCTCAAATACTGTGTTGTCCGTGCGCGCCTTCACCAATGATTACGCCCCCAGCGGCACGGCCAGTCTTACGCTGGCCCTCTCCAATTATGTCCCCAGCACGGTCGGTTTTGCGCCCATCAGCAAGTATGGCGGCACTGGCGCCACGCTGGCCATTCCCGTCTATGTGACACTGGCGCAAAGCAATGCGCTCTTGGAAAGCTTTCAATTTCTGGCCGCTGTCACCCCAACCGGCGGCAACACCTCGATGGTCGCTCCCTTGACCGCCCTGTCCTTCTCCCCATCGGATTACCTTCCCTTTAACGGAGGCGCGGCTTATGAGTTTTTTTTCCAAGCCTCGGACTATACTGAAGGCTCCTCGCAGGAGATCCTCGTCAATACCTACACCAATTCCGGGCTGACGATCCAAGGTCATGGCGCGCTGTCGTTGTTGGAAATTCCCATCCCCAAGACCGTCACCAAGGGTCAGACTTACAGCCTGTCCATCCTCAACCCCTCCGGCACCTCTGATGGCAACCAGAGCGGCGTGGCGCTCTTGGGCCTTAACACCACCTTGACCATCACCGATCCCGTCTATTTCGCAGGCGACTCCTCGCCCGCCAACGGTTACAACGCCGGCGAATTCGGCGACGGCAGCCTGGACAATGGCGACGTCAACAACGCCATGTATGCCTCCGTCGGCATCCGCGTTCCTCCTGTGTTCACCGATGCTTACAACGACATGGACGTTTATCCGCCGGACAATGGCGATGGACTGATCACCTTCCTGGATTG
>Ga0224557_1001224_pt1 | contig 25514 bp, 24 predicted proteins | sample 714S31014metaG_FD_180677 | JGI IMG/M metagenome (GOLD analysis project Ga0224557, IMG submission 180677) | Peat soil microbial communities from Stordalen Mire, Sweden - 717 S3 10-14 | ecosystem: Environmental > Terrestrial > Soil > Wetlands > Peat | place: Sweden: Norrbotten County, Stordalen... | reverse complement strand
ATTGGCGTGGGGGCCATGATCGCGTCCATAGTTACTCGATTTCGGCCCGAAAACATAAGTGCCAATAAATGTTTCACTTCCGAGCGCCGCTCGAAAAGTAAGTGGCATTGGGTTGGCAACCTGCAGGCCGATTGTTAATCGGCCTGATTTTGCTAGTTCTCGCTTGAAAGTGCACGATTTCGAGGCGCGGCCAGCGCCCCGCCCTCAAGCCTCGCTTCTGGCACACTTGTACTGCGGCAGCCCGATGAAACCGATATCGATCACCAGCCGACGACCGCCAGGATCTTATTGAAAACAAGCATAAATCGCCAGCCTGTCAACCAAAGCCGCGGAACACCCGTGGTAATCTGATCTTCTCGGGAGGCAACAGCACCTCAACGGCCACCCGTCGCTGCAACCGGATGCAAACATGAAATCGAGAAAAACGTTGCTTATTGCATCCGCGAATTCCAATAGCTCGCAGAGGCTACGAGCATGTAACACCCGGGGGAAATCCGAGCCGGGCCAGGTGACCCGATTGGAATCGGTTCAGATCGCCGCAAATCCGCGGAACCTTCGCACAAACCACGGCCATGTTATTTATAATCAATACGTTAGGCTTTGTTCGTCACACCCGCCGGTGCCAGTGCCGATGGCCAAGCCCCCCTGCAATGACCCACCCCGATGCAACCAATGCAACCAAATGCAACACGAAATCGTCTTCTTGGCGCACTTGGCGGCCCCTTGGCGTGAAACTCCCCGCGCCCCGCATGTTACAACGGTCAATATGCCCACCTTCCACGTAGAAACCCCGCCAGCTCCCTACAACGCCGTGGTAGAACGCGGCATCCTGCAACACGCCGCTAAATACGTCCCCCCCAAGGCCGGCAAAGTATTCGTCGTCTCCACCGAGGACGTATGGCGCCACCAGGGCGCGCGCCTGGAACAAGGTCTCGCCGCGATCCCCCACCAACTGCTCTTCCTCCCCGGCGGCGAAGACCAGAAGCGCCTGGCGCACGTCGAGCGCCTGGCCGAGGAGATGGTCCGGCGCGGCGCCGACCGCACCAGCCTGGTGATCGCGTTCGGCGGCGGCATCGTGACGGATATGGCCGGCTTTCTGGCGGCCATCTTCATGCGCGGCATTCCGGTGGTCGAGATCCCCACCACGCTGCTGGCGCAGGTGGATGCGGCCATCGGCGGCAAGACCGGCGTCAACCTGGAAATCGGCAAGAACCTCATCGGCAGCTTCCACCAGCCGCTGGCCGTGCTGATCGACCCGAGCGTGCTCGACACGCTGCCCGACCGCGAATACCGTGCGGGCTTGTACGAGATCCTGAAGGCGGGCGTGATCCGCAGCGAGCCGCTGTTCCGGTTCCTCGCGGAAAGCAGCGCCGCCGTACTGGCGCGCCAGCCGGAAGCGGTGGATCGCATCATCGCCGAGTCGGTCGAGATCAAGGCGCAAGTGGTTTCCGCCGACGAGCGCGAAGGTGGGCTGCGGCGCATCTTGAATTTCGGCCACACCTTCGGGCACGCGCTCGAAGCCGAGACCGGCTACACGCGCTTCCTGCATGGCGAGGCGGTGGCGTTCGGCATGCGCGCCGCCGTGTACCTGGCGCAAATGACCGGCCATCTCTCGGCCGAAAACACCGTGGACATCCTGGAAGCCATCCGCCTGTACGGCCCGATTCCTCCGCTCACCGGCATCCCGGCCGAGCGTTTGCTGGCGCGCCTGGTGAGCGACAAGAAGACCATCCAGGGTAGGGTCCACTTCGTGTTGCCTGTGCGTATCGGAGAAATGCAAGTGGTGTCCGGCATCGGCGACGAACCGGCGCTGGCCGCCATCCAGGCCGCCCTGGCATGAAGGGCGCCACGCCGCAGGGCGCGCGCAGCGAGCGGGAGGCAGCCGAGTGGGTGCGCGCCATGTTCGGCCGCGTGGCGCATCGCTACGATCTGGCGAACCATCTCCTCTCGTTCAACATCGACCGCTACTGGCGCGCGCACGCGGTGGCCCGCGTTCACGATGTGCTGGCGCGTCCCGCCGCGCGCGTGCTGGACATCTGCTGCGGCACCGGCGATCTGGTGCGCGCGCTCCAACGCGGGCGGCCCGCCGGCGCGCCCGGCTCGAAGGTGATGGGCTCCGACTTTTGCCATCCCATGCTGGTGGCCGCGTGTGCGAAGCTCGGGGGCAATCCATTGTTCGAAGCCGACGCCCTCCGCCTGCCCCTGGCAGACGCTTCGCTCGACCTGATTACGGTGGCATTCGGCTTCCGCAATCTGGCCAATTATGAAGCCGGCCTGCGGGAGATGCGGCGCGTGTTGCGCAGTGGTGGACTGGCGGCCATCCTGGAATTCTCGCAGCCGCCCAATCCGCTATTCGGTGCATTGTACAGCTTCTATTCGCGGCGCGTGCTTCCCGTGATCGGTGGCGCTCTATCGGGATCGCGCGACGCGTACACGTACTTGCCAGAGTCGGTGCGCAAGTTTCCCGCGCCGGAGGAATTGGCGGAGATGATGCGCGCCGCCGGCTTCGGCCCCGTAGAGTTCGAAAGGCTCACCGGAGGGATCGTCGCGCTGCATCTGGGATCCGCTCCGTAGTGGGGCAGGCCCCCGGCCTGCAAGCGGCCTCTCAGGCCGCTCTTCAGCTACAATCGAAAAGAAGCATGCCTTCTCCCCACAAGCTTCGGGGGGCGAAACTCCGCATCGTCCTCGTGGCAGTGTCCGCCATTGCCGTGCTATTGGTGCTGGTCTTTTTGCTGAGCGGCGGAACGTGGCTGCAGCCTAAGGCATACCTCACCATCCACATTCCCGATTCCACGGGACTCGAACCGGGCGCCGATGTCCTGCTGAACGGCGTGAAAATCGGCAGGGTTGCGTCCGTCCAGCTCTCCCGTTCGAAGGATCCCCATCGCGTGGTGGAGGTGCGCCTGAAGATTGAGGCGCAGTTCCTGCCCTATATCCCCGACGACTCCCTAACCACCATCGACAGCGCCAACCTGCTGGGCGACCAGTACATCGACATCAACATGGGGCGAAGCCCGCAACCCGTGCGGGCCGGCGGCGAATTGCGCTTTCCGCCGCCATCCAACTTCATGCAGAACATCGATCTGCGGCAGTTCGACGCGCAGTTGCGGAAGATCGACCAGATTCTCCAGGACATCCAGGCCGGTAAAGGTCCCCTCGGCGAGTTCGTGGTCAGCACCACCTTGTACGACCAGTTTGTGGATGGTGTGATCAAGGTGGAGAAGGAGTTCCACGCCGCCACCGCATCGCAGTCCGATTTGGGACAAGCCTTGTATACCGCCACCATGCACGACAACCTGAGCGCCTCGCTGCGGCAACTGGATGATCGGCTCGCACAGTTGCAGGCCAACAGCCTCCTGCGCGACACCACGCAATACGATCGGATCCGCGACCAGCTCGCGCAGGTGCGCCATACGCTGGCCGATCTAAATGCGGGCAAGGGCGCCGGCGGCGAGTGGATCGCCAGTGACGCGGCGTATATCGCATGGAACCGGCGCGTGGCTGCCTGGATCGAAAACGTGGACGCACTCAACTCCGGCGAGGGCGCCATGGGGCAGATGCTCTCGAACGCGCAGGCCTATGAGTCGCTGAACGGCGCGCTGCAGCAGCTCCATTCGACCATGAAGGAGTTTCGCGAAGATCCGCGGAAATTCCTGCGGCTCAAGATGTTCTGATCTGGCCGAGCACCTGCTCCAAAGCTTCGCGGCTGGGCAGACTGCCTTGCGCCATTCGCTGATTGCCGCCGCCGCGTCCGCCAGCCTGCGTCAGGGCGGCCTTCAGCACCTTGCCGGCATCCACGCCGCTATCGGCCGAAACGGCCAGCAGCAAGGCAGGCGGCTCGTCCAGCGCGGCTACGAACACGGCTTTCGCTTGCGCCGTGAAGCTCTGCGCGATGGCCCGCAGATCCTCCAGATTGCCGGACGGCTGGCGGCGCAGCACCCGCCGTACGCCGGCTTCATCCGGCGCCGTGGCGGAGTACAGTTCCCTGCCCTGATACTGCGCCAGGTCCGCTTCCAGCTTGCGGCGCAGCTTGTCGGCATTGCGGGCCGCCTCGAACTGCGCAGCCACCAGCCCCGGCGCCTCGTCGAGCGATCCGGAGACCATCTGCGCCACGCGCGAGAGCGCGTCGAAATCGGCGCGCGCACGGCCCACGGCCCGCCCGCCGCACAGGAACTCCACGCGCGTCGTATTGCGGATGCGCTCCAGCTTGCGCAGCAGGATCGGCCCGATCTCTCCGGTGCGCGCGACGTGCGTGCCGCCGCAGGCGCTGCGGTCTAGGCCCTCGATGGAAACCACGCGCAGCGTGCCGGCGCGCTCGGATGGCTTGCGCAGGTCGCGAGTCTCGGCGGCATCCTCGAAGGAAACCGCGAGCGGCCGGTTCTCGCAGACCACCTGGTTGGCGCGCCGCTCGGCTTCCAGCACCCGCGCGGGATCGAGCGTCCCGGTTTCCAGGTCGATCGTGGAACTCTCCTGTCCCAGGTGGAAGCTGACGGTCGCGACGCCGAACCGCTCCACGAAGACCGCCGAGAGCAGATGTTGCCCGCTGTGCTGCTGCATGTGATCGAAGCGGCGCTCCCAGTCGATGCGGCAGTCCACCTCGTCCCCGTCGACCGCTGCCGCCACCACATGCGCGATGCGCTCGCCCTCGTCTTCCACCTCCACCACCGGCACGCCCGCGATCGAGCCTGTGTCGTGCGGCTGCCCGCCCGACGCCGGATAGAACGCGGTGCGGTCCAGGTAGATGCGGCGCCCGTCGGCGGAGCGCCCCGTCACAAGCGCGCGGAACTTACGCAAGTACGAATCAGTGTAGTAGAGTCTCTCACTCACTACATCAGCATAACGCCAGATGGAGGGCGGGCTTGAGCCCCGCCGCCGCAGTGCTATACTCCCGAGATGCCGTCCTACCGTTCCCTTGTCCTAACGATCGCCCTAACCGCCGCCGCGTCCGCGCAACAGCCCAGAATCCTGATTCGCGCCGGCCACGTCCTCAACGTCCGCACCGGTGCCGAGCCGGCCGATCAGACCATCGTCGTCACGGGCGACCGCATCGCCGCCATTGCCGCCACCGCGTCCACGCCCGCCCAACCCGGCGACCGCGAAATCGACCTGCGCTCCATGACCGTGCTCCCCGGCCTGATCGACGCCCACACCCATCTCACCTTCGCCAACGACTTCGACCCGTACACCCGCCTCTCCACCGACGCCGTGCGCGAAGCGCTCAACGGCGTCCGCTTCGCCAAAATCACGCTGGAGGCCGGATTCACCACCGTGCGCAACGTCGGCGCATCCGGCTATTCCGATGTAGCTCTGCGCGACTACATCGACGCGGGCCACATCCCGGGCCCGCACATGCAGGTGAGTGGACCGCCGCTGAGTATCACCGGCGGCCATTGCGACAACAATTTCCTGCCCGCCGAATACCACGCTACCGCGGACGGAGTGGCCGACGGCATCGCCGCCGTGCAGCAGCGCGTGCGGCAGAACATCAAGTACGGCGCCGATCTGATCAAGGTTTGCGCCACGGGCGGCGTGCTGTCCAAGGGCGACGATCCCAAGGCCAGCCAGTACAGCCTCGACGAATTGAAGGCTCTGGTGGCCGATGCGCACCGTCTGGGCCGCAAGGTTGCCGCGCACGCGCACGGCGCGGAGGGCATCCTCTTTGCCACTCAAGCGGGCGTCGATTCCATCGAGCACGGGACCTACATCGATGAAGACGACATTGCCGCCATGAAGCAGCACGGCACCTGGCTGGTTCCCACGCTCTACCTCATCGATTGGATGCGGGAGAACGGACATCTGCCCGCGATGTTCCAGAAGAAGATGACCGACGTGAGCGCCGCCGTGCTCCAGAACCAAAAGAAAGCCGTCGCCGCCGGCGTGAAGGTTGCGCTGGGTACGGACGCCGCCGTTTATCCTCACGGCCAGAACGCGCACGAAGTGGAAGTCTACGTGACCAAGCTCGGCATGACGCCGCTCGCCGCGCTGCAGACCGGCACGATCAATGCGGCCGAACTGATGGGCTGGTCCGACCGCACCGGCGCCCTGGAGCCGGGCAAATGGGCGGACGTGATCGCCGTGGAAGGCGATCCCCTCAGCGACGTCCGCACTTTGCAAAAGGTGCGCTTCGTAATGAAATTCGGCACTGTCTACAAGCCGTAGGACAGGCCTCCTGGCCTGTCCACAAGCAACCGTATTATCATATCCGGCATATGGCCAAAGCTACCCAACCCGTTCCCCCCGGATTCTCCACGCTCACCGTACACCTGACCGTGCCCGGCTGCGCCCACTACATCGAATTCCTGAAACGCGCTTTCAACGCGGTCGAGATCGGCCGCGCGCCCGGACCGGGTGGCAAGCTGATGCACGCCAACGTGAAGATCGGCGATACCCTCATGATGCTGAACGACACGTTCCCGGAAATGGGAGGGCCGCCCATCGCCGAGGGCAACTGGCCGCTGCGGCTCCACCTGTACGTTCCCGACGCAGACGCCACCTGGGCGCAGGCCTTGGCCAACGGTTGCCAGGTCGTCTTCCCGTTGCAGGATCAATTCTGGGGCGATCGCTACGGCCAACTTCGCGATCCCGCCGGCTTCGTCTGGGCCATCGCGACGCACCTCGAAGACCTAACGCCGGAAGAAACGCAGCAACGCGCGGCAGCCGCGTTCGGCGGTGGCAACGCATGAGCGCCCTGCCGAAGTGGCTGCTGGCGGCCTTGCTGGCGCCCATCGCGTGCGCGCAAACGCTCGGCCCCGAACTCTACGGCGGTCTACGCTGGCGCATGATCGGGCCGTTTCGCGGCGGCCGCACCGTGGCCGCCAGCGGCGTGCCCGGCCAGCCGAACGTCTTCTACATCGCCGCGAACAACGGCGGCGTTTGGAAGAGCACCGACGCCGGGCGCGTCTGGAAACCGGTCTTCGACGATCAAGCCACCGGCTCAATCGGCGCGCTGGCGGTGGCGCCCTCCGACCCGCGCGTCATCTATGTAGGCAGCGGCGAAGGTCTCCAGCGGCCAGACCTCTCGGTCGGCGACGGCATCTACAAATCGGCCGACGCCGGCCAAAGCTGGCAGCACCTAGATTCAAACCAGGCCCTGCATGACGCCCAGCAGATCTCCGCCATCATCGTCGATCCGCATGACTCGCAGCGCGTCTTCGCGGCGGTGCTCGGCCATCCCTACGGCCCCAACGCCGAGCGGGGCGTCTTCCGCTCGACCGATGGCGGCGCCACCTGGCAGAAGGTGCTCTACAAGGACGAGAACACCGGCGCGGTGGATCTGGCCTTCGATCCATCCAACGCGCAGACCGTGTATGCCGCGCTGTGGGCCGCGCGCCAGGCGCCCTGGGAGATCGGCGAGTCGTTCAAAGGGCCGGGCAGCGGGCTGTTCAAGTCCACCGACGGCGGCAGTACCTGGCAGCCGCTCACCGGCGGGCTGCCCACCGTCGCCGAAGGCCTGGGCCGCATCGGCATCGCCATCGCGCCCAGCGATCCGCGGCGCATGTACGCGCTGGTGGATGCCAACGCCAACGCGGGCGGCGTCTACCGCTCCAACGACGCGGGCGCCACCTGGCAGCGCATCAACCACGAAGAGCGTGTCTGGGGGCGCGGCTCCGATTTCGCCTGCGTGCGCGTCGATCCGAAAGACAAGGACGTCATCTACATCGCCAACACTTCCACTTACCGCTCGATGGACGGCGGCGCGACTTTCACCTCCATCAAAGGCGCGCCCGGCGGCGACGATTATCACACCATTTGGATCAACCCCGAAGACCCCAGCATCATTCTGCTGGCGTCCGACCAAGGCGCCACCATCAGCCTGAACGGCGGCGAGACCTGGAGTTCCTGGTACAACCAGCCCACCGCGCAGTTCTATCATGTGATCACCGACAATCGCTTCCCCTACTGGGTCTATGGCGGCCAGCAGGAGAGCGGCTCGGTGGGCACGGCCAGCCGCGGCGACGACGGCGGAATCAACTTCCGCGACTGGCATCCCGTGGGCGTGGAAGAGTACGGCTACGTGGCGCCCGATCCGCTGCACCCCGGCATTATCTATGGCGGCAAAGTGACCCGCTACGACCAGGCCACCGGCGAGGTGCAGTCAGTCGGTCCGTCGCTGGGCCGGCGCGGCGGCAAGTACCGCTTCGTGCGCACCATGCCGCTGCTATTTTCGCCGGTCGATCCGCACATTCTGTATCTCGGCTCGCAGTATCTGCTGCGCACCGTGAATGGCGGCCAGTCATGGGAAGAGATCAGCCCCGACCTGACCCGCGCGTCTTACGAAATCCCTCCCAGCCTGGGCGTGTTCACCTCCGCCGACCCGGAGAAGGGCAAGCATCGCGGCGTTATCTACACCATTGCGCCATCTTATAAAGACGGCAACGTGATCTGGGTGGGCACCGACGACGGCCTGATCCACATCACGCGCGATGCCGGCAAAACCTGGACGAATGTCACGCCGCCCGCGCTCACTCCCTGGAGCAAGGTTTCGGTGATGGACGCGTCGCATTTCGATACGGCCTCCGCCTATGCGGCCATCAACCGCTTCCGGCTGGACGATCTGGCCCCGCACATCTGGCGCACTCACGACTTCGGCAAGACCTGGAAGGAGATCACGCGCGGCCTGCCCGACAATGCGCCCATCAATACCGTACGGGAAGATCCGCAGCGCAAGGGCCTGCTGTTCGCGGGTTCCGAGCGGGCCGTGTGGGTCTCGTTCAACGATGGCGACGATTGGGAGCCGCTGCGGCTCAACATGCCGGCCACGTCGATCCGCGATCTGACCATCCACGAGGACGACTTAGTGGCAGGCACCCACGGCCGTTCGTTCTGGATCCTGGACGACATCACGCCGCTGCGGCAGGCGAGCGCGGCGATTGCCACCTCCGACGCGCACTTATTCAAACCGCAGACGGCCGTGCGCGTCCGCTGGAACAAGAACACCGACACGCCGCTGCCGCCCGAGGAGCCGGCCGGACAGAATCCGCCAGATGGAGCGATCCTTTATTACTACTTGAAGAACGCGTCAGACTCGGTTGTAATTGAGGTGCTGGATGCCGCGGGCAAGTTAGCGCGGCGTTATTCGAGCGCTGACCAACCACCGCCCCCCGAAAACGATTTGACTTATCCGTCTTACTGGATCCGCCCGCCGCAGATTCCGCCCGCGGTGCCGGGCATGCATCGATTCGTCTGGGACCTGCGCTACACGCCGCCCGATGCAATGCGCCACGACTATCCCATGACGGCGACCTATCACGATACGCCGCGCGAGCCGCGCGGTCCGATTGCCCTGCCTGGCGAATACACCGTGAAGCTGACAGTGGACGGTAAGTCACTTACTCAGCCGCTCACCGTGAAGATGGACCCGCGCGTGAAGACGCCGCCGGCCGCGCTGAAGCAGCAGTTCGACCTGGCGATGAAGGTGATGGATATGATGAGCCGCACTAAGTCGCCGGACGAGGCACGCCTGAACGGCGAGTTAAGTCGCGTGCTGGGGGCGATCGAAGCCGCCGATGTCGCGCCGACTCCGCAGATGGCGGCCGCGGTGGCGGAACTGCAACAGCGGATTAGGTAGGGGCTGCTCGGCGGGTCACCGGCAACGCCAAAACCTCCGAGCCCAGATCAACAATGACTATTTTGAAAACTTTGAGACCTTCAGGAAGCTACGTGATCGACCTGCCGCAAGAGGTTCGTGAGCAGTACGATGGGAGGGTTTGCAGCTTTTGGAAGGACGGGAAGCCTCTACTGCTCCAATTGTCAAGCTATCTCCGCGCTGAAGGGACGCAATTGGGAGCTCGGGGTCGCCTCCGGGAACGCATGGCGAAGCATGCTGAGGACTGGAAAGCGTGGGATGAGAACCTATTTCCGGAACTTTCGGTGGACCAGGCCACGGCAGAATTCTTGGACGAGAGTGGCCTCCTCTGGATTCACTCGTATTTAGTTTGGCCGCACCTGACCGTCTATGCGACGATATCCGGCCCGGAGGCCGACGTTCGCAAGTTGGATAGCTGGGCGATGGACGCGCTGAGGAGCCTCAAACTCGCCCTTCAGTGAAGCGGGCCGACTTGCCGGCACAAGTCGATTCCAGATTTTCAGACAAGCAATCGGCGGGATAAGAGACGTGAAGCGGCTCTCCAGTACGCAGCAGCTTAGAATCCAGCGGGAGGCCGCTGGACGGACCGGAAGGGACCACGTGGTGATGACTGGGGCTAATACAAACCGCCATCCCCACCGTCGAAAGGCCGCCCACAAGAATTGGCCGTAGAGACGATCTGAGGCCTAAACAATGAGCTCGAAGCAAGATTCGGAAGCCCTCAAAGAACTGGGGCACGCCGTGGGCTTTGAGTCGGACTGGTGGATCAACAAGGTAAGTGGCGGCCTCATGGACATCGTGCGCTCCAACATAATGGACGAGAGCCAGGGGATTCCAACGCACCCCGAAGCCTTTCGATATGTCATCTGACAAGAACAGGCGCGTCGTCGAGGAGATCAACAAAATTGGCGACAACACTCTCAAGCGATAGAAGCCGACAAACGCTCAGCAGCACCATCGTCACACCAGAGCAATCCGTGGAGCGTCAAGGCGGCCGAGTTCAACTCCGCTCTCGGACGCCCCTATTTCATTTGGGATGGTCCTACGGGGTTAGTGCAGTACTGGTTTGAGAATATCGAGTAAGGTCGCAAGCCGGCGTGAACGCCAGTGGCGGCACGGGAGTCCTGCCACTACTGCTTCTTAGGCGGAGGCACCGACCCGCGCAGAATGATCTTCACCGCGCGGTCCCCGTCCCCGTTCTCGCCGCTCACCCACTTCACCGTCACCTTCTGCTTCAGCTTGGGCTTGCCGCCCTGGGGCTGCACTACGGTCTCGGCGGAAATCGCAAAGCTGCGCACCGTCGCTTTGCCCAACACCGTGCGCGTGAGTGTAATGCTGTCGTCGGTCAGGGCCGTCACCACTCCGGCAAAGTACTGATCCGGCTGCTGAACGCTGGGCGGCGGGTCCTGGCTGCGCACCGGATTGGAGCCGGCCAGGGCCAGAAGCACACCGATCACACCGCACCAAAGCAGCCGCACATTCCTTAGATTAAGGAAGAGGAATGAAGGCTGGGTAAACTTCGGATTAAAGTTCATTCATCCCCCGCGCCGCCCCACTTGCGGCCCCGGCCGGCACGGGTTCCACCGGCGCCGGTTCGGCTGCGGCGGCGGGCAGCGTCACGGTGAAGCGCGTGCCTTTGCCGGGCGCGCTGTGGACGCCAATCGTGCCGCAGTGGGCCTTCGCGATCCAGGCCACGAAGCTCAACCCGAGGCCCAGCCCCGGCTCCGGATTCGCACAGGTTTCCTGCGCCGGCACGCGGTAGAAGCGCTCGAAGATGTGCGGGATGTGCTCCTCGGAGATGCCGCAGCCGGTGTCCTCCACTTCGATCGCAATGGATTCCGGCAGGCTGTGCAGCGCGACGTGTACGCGGCCGCCTGCGGGGGTAAACTTCAGCGCGTTGGACAGCAGGTTGGAAAGCATCCGCTCGATCTGCACGCGATCCACTTCGGCGGCGCACTCCGGCGGCAAATCGGCGGAAAGCTCGACGCGGGCGCCTTCGGCGGGTATCTGGAATTGATCCACGATATCGCGCACCACGGCGGCCAGATCCAGCCGCGTCTTCTGCAACGCGAGCTGCCCGGACTCGGCTTGCGAAAGCAGCAGCAAGGCGCGCACGATTTGCGAGAGCCGCTCGATATCCTGCAGGGAATTCAGCGTGGCATCGCGATACTGGTCCACGGTCTTGGCGGTAAACAGCGCCACCTCCAGTTGGCCGCGGATGGCCGTGATCGGGGTGCGCAGCTCGTGCGAGACATCCGTTGAGAACTGGCGAATCTGCTGGAAGGAGCTTTCCAGCCGCTCGATCATGCGGTTAAAGGTAAGGATGAGGTAATCCAGCTCATCGCCTGCACCGCGCGTGGGGATGCGCAAGCTCAGGTTGGAGCCGGTGATGCGTTGCGCGGCTTGTGCCACTTGCATCACCGGCATCAGCCCGCGGCCGGTAAGGAACCATCCCAGCAGGCATCCGCAGAGCAGCGATAACGGGATCAGCGCGACGTACATCCAGGTGTAGCGCTTGAGGATCTTTTCACCCTCGTCCATCGGGCGGCCCACGGCCACGTAGAACGGGCTATGGTGTTTCTCGTCGAAGACCACACCAGCACGAATCAGATACGGTATGCCATGCGGGCTCAGGCGGCGCTTCCAGACCGGCTGGCCGCTCTTGATGGCCGCCTCGATTTCCTTGGGCTGCTCGATGCCGATAGACTGATAGATGGTGGAGACTTCCATCACCGCGCCTTTGACGTCGGTGAGCAGGTAGACGCGCCGCAGTCGCTCGACGGCGAAATCTTCGTCGGGATCGACCTTATCATACTCCCAGATCGCGCACCAGTCGCCGACGCAGCCGGGCGGGATGTGGCCATGTTTGGGCACCTTCTCGATGTGCAGATAGCCCTTCATGGCCACCCACTCCTGCTCCAGCAGATCGTGCGCTTCGGAATTTAGGGTGTAGGCCAGGCGCTCGCGGAACAGCGCCGCGGTGCCCACCAGCAGCAGCGCGAACAGCAGCGCGTAGCCGGCCGTGAGGCGGAAGCGCAGGCCGCGCGTGAGATGACGCTTGGCGGACACGTTACGCCTGCGGCTCCGCGGTCGGCTCCGCGGGCGGCTCCGTGGGAGCCTCCGGGGGCTTCTCCACGGGCGCCTCGATCATGTACCCGATGCCGCGCACGGTGTGGATGAGCTTCTGCGTGAAGCGGTCGTCGATCTTGCTGCGCAGGTGGCGGATATAGACGTCCACGATGTTGGTGAGGCCATCGTAGTCCATGTCCCAGACGTGCTCGACGATCATGGTGCGGCTGAGCGGGCGGCCCTTGTTGCGCATCATGTACTCGAGGATGCCGAATTCCTTGGGGGCCAAGTCGATGGGCTCGGCGGCGCGGTTGACTTTGCGGCGGATGCAGTCGAGCGTGAGGTCGGCCACCTGCAGGCGTTCGGGCGCGGGCTGGCCGCGGCGCAGCAGCGCCCGCACGCGGGCCAGCAACTCCACGAACGCGAAGGGTTTGACCAGGTAGTCGTCGGCGCCCTGCTCCAGGCCGCGGACGCGGTCGTCGAGTGCGCCGCGCGCGCTCAAGATGAGCACCGGCGGACCGGCTTTGCGGTCGCGCATTTTCTCCAGCACCTGGAGACCGTCCATATCGGGCAGCATGATATCCAGGATGACGAGGTCGTAGTCGGTGGCCTGAAAAAACTCAAGGGCGGTGCCGCCATTGAGCGCGGCATCCACGGCGTAGCCCGCGCCCTGGAGGCCGCGGCAAAGGAAATCCGCAATCCGCTTTTCGTCTTCCACTACCAGCAGTCGCACAACCTTAGCTTAGCGCAGGCAGAGGTGGGGCAGGCCCTCGGCCTGCGGCGGCCTCCCAGGCCGCCCTCAACCGCTTGCACTTGCAGTTTGCGCAATAACTACAAAAAGAGCTACAGTGTAGGGTGAGATACGAATGGGACCAGGCGAAGAACCGCAGCAACTTCGCCAAGCATGGCCTGGATTTCAGCGACGCCGAACAGGTGTTTGCCGGACCCTGCGTCACTTTCGAGGATAGCCGCTTCGACTATGGAGAGGAACGGCTTGTCACCCTTGGCCTGCTTGCCGGGCGCGTGGTTATCATAGCCCATGCGCCGCGTGGGGACGCAACGCGAATCATCTCCATGAGGAAGGCAAACCGACGTGAGCAAGAAGTCTATCACAAGCGACTTGACGAGGCTTGACCGCATGAAGGATGCCGATATCGACTATTCGGACATCCCGCCCCTCGACAAGTCTTTCTTTACGAAGGCGACGGCGGCGTGGCCTCCCGTCAAAAAGCAACTGACGATTCGCCTTGACGCGGATGTGTTGGCATGGCTCAAGGGCAACGGCAAGGGTTATCAGACGCGCATCAACCGCATTTTGCGCGTCGTCATGGAAAGCCAGCCCTCGCGCTCTAGATAGCTTCGGGATCGTTCTTTGCTAATCCTTATACTTAACATATGGACAAGAACTCGACAATTCGCGACAGTGCTGCCGCTGTAGATAGGATGACTGCGGAACTCCTTCATCTCCAGACTGGAACGGACGAGACACGCGACGTCATGCGCGCCATAATGGACCCGAAACACCTCTTGGTTTACGACCTCGCACTGCAATGCGAAGAGGAAATGCTAAAGTGCAGCGCGGCCTCGGCGTATTTCGCCGGATGCCTGATGGGTGCTGCGATGAACGAGGCGCTGCTCTCGCTCCTTTGCATGTTCTACGAGGATGACGTTAAGAACACTTCGCAGTATGCCCGGTCGACAAAGAAAGGTAAACCCAGCACGTTTCGAAAAATCGTCGGAACATGGGGGCTCGACCAGTTCATCAATGTTGCTGAACAATTGAGTTGGATTCCCAACAACGTAGTTGCCCCTGAATTCGTCCTCCCCCTCTCGGATGCTTATCGGGAACTCGCGGCCATATCACATCCTGAGCTTCTGCCTCATGAGATCGAGAGGAGAACGGTCGCATTCCGCACAAGCCCAGGTTCCGCGATGTTGCGCATGCTCCAGGACCTACGGAATACGATCCATTCAGGCAAGTGGATCAGGGGTGAACGAGCGCTTAATGTCGCTCACCTTGACTGGTGCCGAATCGCGATCTTCGTGTCGGCGGAAATCAGATCTTGCCTTCTGCATCTGATGGTTCAGAGGAACATTCCCGTATTGGAGGCCGCAAAGGCTAGGTTTGACGAGGCGATGGAGAAATTGCGGTCGGACTGGGTAGCCGCGGGGCGGGAGCCGGCAGACTTCGAACGCATGGTTCGAGAAAAATTCAATGAAGCACTTGAGGACAAGATCCGCCATGGAGCAGACAGGCACGAGTAATCAGGCCAGTCGCCTCCTGAGATAGGCTGTGTTAACTAGGCCCGCGCTGCCCGGTTCCTGGATTTGCGCCACCAGCAAATTTCGTGGACAGTCCTATCTTGGCGGCCAGACGCCGGCTCAAGCCTGCGCGCTGTAGCTATCGTTACTGCAGCGGCAGCTCCGGCTGCCCGTCCTCGCCGTTCTTCCCTTCCCCGTTCTCCGCCGCTTCCGGAATCACCGACGCCGCCGCCACCTGATCGTCGTCCTCCATCCGCACCAAGCGCACGCCCTGCGTGGAGCGGCCCGCCTGCCGGATCTCGGCCGATTCCAGCCGGATGATCTTGCCGTTCTTGGTCACGATCATCAGGTCGGTATCTTCCTTCACCGACAGAATGCCTACCACCTTGCCGTTGCGCGTGGAGGTCTTCATATTGATGACGCCCTTGCCGCCGCGCGACTGCAAGCGGTAATTGGCCAGCTTGGTACGCTTGCCGAAGCCATTCTCGGAGATGGATAGAATCAGGCCCTCCTCTTCGACAATCTCCATGCCGACCAGGTAGTCGCCCGCGTCCAGGTCCATGGCGCGCACGCCGCGCGCCGGCCGGCCCATGGAACGCACCTGACTCTCGGCGAAGCGAATGGCCTGTCCGTCATGCGAGCCCAGGAAGATGTAATTCTCGCCATTGGTCAGGCGCGCTGCGATCAGCTCGTCGCCTTCATCCAGCGAGACCGCGATGATGCCGCGCGCCATGGGGTTGTCGAACTCGGTCAGTTCGCACTTCTTGATCACCCCATGCTTGGTGGCCATCACGATGAACTGATCGGGCACGAATTCGCGCACCGCCATGAACGCCTTCACGGTGTCGTCCGGCTGCAGATTGATCAGGTTCGAAACGTGCTTGCCCTTGCCGACGGTGGCGGCGTCCGGAATCTCGTAAATCTTGAGCCAGTACACGCGGCCCTTGTCGGTGAAGATCAGCAGGTAGCTGTGGGTGGAGGCCACGATCAGGTGCTCGAGGAAATCCTCGGTGCGCGTGCCCATGCCGATGCGGCCCTTGCCGCCACGCGATTGCCTGCGGTAGGTATCGACCGACGTGCGCTTGAGATAGCCGCCGTGGGTGACGGTAACGGCCACGTCCTCAACGGCCACCAGGTCTTCCAGGCGGATCTCGCCGGTGTCCTCGATGATCTGGGTGCGGCGCTCGTCGCCATACGCCTTGCGGACTTCCTTCAATTCTTCGATGATGGCTTCGCGCACCAGTTTTTCGGAGCCCAGTAGTTCCAGGTACCCGGCGATGCGCCGCTGGATTTCCGCCAGCTCGTCGGCGATTTTCTGCTGCTCCATGCCGGTGAGGCGCTGCAATTGCAGCTCGATGATGGCCTGCGCCTGGCGCTCGGTGAACTGGAAGGCGGCGATCAGCGAATCGCGGGCCTCGCGGGGGGCGCGCGCCGCGCGGATCATGCGGATCACCTCGTCCAGGTTATCCAGCGCCTTCCTGAATCCGAGCAGGAGATGCTCGCGTTCGCGGGCCTTGCGCAGCTCAAAGTCGGTGCGCCGCCGGACCACTTCCACGCGGTGCTCGATGAAGAACTTGATGCAATCGATCAGGCCCAGCTCGCGCGGCTGGCCGTTGACGATGGAGAGCATGATCACGCCGAAGCCGATTTGCAACTGCGTGTGCTTGTAGAGATTGTTCAGGACCACTTCGGCCTGCTCGCCGCGCTTCAGCTCGAAGACAATGCGCGTGCCGTCGCGATCGCTTTCGTCGCGGATTTCGGAGATGCCTTCGATCTTCTTTTCGTTGACCAGAGCGGCGGCATTCTCGATGAGCCGCGCTTTGTTCACCTGGTAGGGGATTTCGGTGACAATGATATGCTCGCGATCCTTGCCGCGGCTCTCGATGGCGGCCTTGGCGCGTATTTTGAGCTGGCCCCGGCCTTTGGTGAAGGCGTCGATGATGCCCTGGCGGCCTAGGATGAAGCCGCCGGTCGGGAAATCGGGGCCCTGAACCATCTCCAGAATTTTGGCGAGCGGTGTTTGCGGATTCTGGATGAGCGCAATGGTGGCGTTGACGATTTCGGTGAGGTTGTGCGGCGGAATGTTGGTGGCCATGCCCACGGCGATGCCGGCCGAACCATTCACCAGCAGGTTGGGCACGCGCGTGGGCAGCACCTCGGGCTCATTCTCGCTCTCGTCGTAGTTGGGCCGGAAATCGACGGTTTCCTTGTCGATATCCTCCAGCAGGGAGGTGGTGATGCGCGCCAGGCGGGCTTCGGTGTACCGCATGGCCGCGGGCGGGTCGCCATCGACGGAGCCGAAATTCCCCTGGCCTTCCACCAGCGTGTAGCGCATGGTGAAGGGCTGCGCCATGCGCACCAGGGCGTCGTAAATGGGCGCATCGCCGTGGGGGTGATACTTGCCCATCACCTCGCCGATAATCTTGGCGCACTTGCGGGTGGGCCGGTTGGGCGTCAGGCCCATCTCGTGCATGCCGAACAGAATGCGGCGATGCACGGGCTTGAGGCCGTCGCGGACGTCGGGCAGGGCGCGGCCCACGATTACGCTCATGGCGTAATCGAGGTAGGACCGCTTCATCTCGTCTTCGATGTTGATGGGGATGAGGTTCCGGTCGCCGCCGCTGCCCAGAGGCAGTTGGGGGCCGGGCGGTGGCGCGGGCGGACCTTGCGGCGGGTTTTCCTGATCGGGCAATGGATCTCCTTGGATGGGTGGTAAGTTCTATTTTACCAAGAGGCTGGCGGGTGATGGGCGCAGTGGGGCGGGGCCGGCGTGGTGCGTTGTGTTTCGACGCGGGCGCTACTGGTGCGTCTTGCGCCCCTTGGCGATCAGCGGGTGCGCGACCTTTTCCCATGCGCTCCACGCGTGAAACCAGCGGCCTTCGACGCCGCGGTAAATCAACCAGACGTTGTCCCGATATCCCGCGTCCTGCTTGCCCGGCAGATACACGTATCCCTTGTTAGTCGATGGATCGATCAGGTACGACACCACGTAGGTGCCGGGGTCCCGGCGCGTGGTGTGAAACGAGACCTCATAGACTCGTGGGCCCTTGGGCGGTTCCGCCACACCTCGGGACCAATCGACGATCAAGCCCTGGGCTTCGTTCGTACTGGTTCCGGGCCCGGACCAAACGCTGAAGGCGGCGACCACTTCCCGATCGGCGATCTCGATCGGCGCGGCGAGGTCTCCGCCTTTGATCGTGATGCGGATGGTGTCTCCGGCAGCCGACAACTGCGGAGGCAAGCCTAACAGCGCCAACGCCAGCGGCAATGAGGCGAAGGTCTCCCTCATACAACCTCCTACTGTTGTTTCTATTATAGGTGAGGTCGGGCTGTCCGGCGATGCCACGGGAATTCGTGGCAGACTGGATGATCTAGGGTCCGATGGGGAGGATGTCGCTTGGCTGAGAATCGTGTAACCGTCGCCGTGGTGCAGGCCGGATCGATCTTATTCGACCGCGAAAGAACGCTGCAGAAAGCCGCCGATCTGACGCTGGATGCCGCACGGCGAGGCGCCCGGCTGGTCGTCTTTCCGGAGGCATTTGTAGGTGGCTATCCGAAAGGGCTGGACTTCGGGGCGCGCGTGGGCTCCCGCACTCCGGCCGGCCGCGAACAGTTTCGCGTCTACTACGAGAGCGCCGTGGAAGTTCCCGGCCCTTGCTGCGATGCGCTCGGCGGCCTGGCGCGCGAACACTCGGTGGACTTGGTCATGGGCGTGGTGGAGCGCGATGGCGGGACGCTATACTGCACCGTCCTATTCTTCGCGCCGGATGGGAGCCTCCGCGGCAAGCACCGCAAGCTGATGCCCACGGCCGCGGAGAGACTGGTGTGGGGCTTCGGCGATGGTTCCACCCTGCCCGTGTTCGATACGGCTGCAGGGCGCGTGGGCGCGGTGATCTGCTGGGAGAACTATATGCCGCTGCTGCGGATGGCGATGTATGGCAAAGGGATCGAGCTGTACTGTGCGCCCACCGTGGACGATCGCGAAACATGGCTTCCCACAATGCGGCACATCGCGCTCGAAGGACGATGCTTTGTGCTCTCCGCATGCCAGTATCTGCGCCGCGCCGATTGTCCGCCCGCGTATGACCTTGTGCGACCGGTTGAGGCGGATACCGTACTGATCGGTGGTGGCAGTGTGATCGTCGGTCCGTTGGGCCAGGTGTTGGCGGGACCGAATCGCACGGGTGAAGCCGTTCTGACAGCGGACTTGGACCTTGGCGACCTGGCCCGCGCTAAGTATGACCTGGACGTTACCGGGCACTACGCGCGGCCGGACATTTTTCGTTTGACGGTGGATGAAACGCGGAAGCCGGCGGTGGTGAGAGTCGCGGATGTGGGATAAGAGCGCGACCTGGGGGTCGCGCGCGGACGAGGGCGTCCGCCCCACTACGGCGCGCGGCTCAGGTGGACCTTGCCGGTGATCTGGGAGCCATCCATCGATCCGCTCATTTCGCCGTCAAGTCTGTCGCTGTCGAGCGTGAGGACGAATTTGACCAGGCCATTGGCTTCCGTCGAGGAAACCTCGAAGGTCAGCCGTTTGCCATCCAGCTTGGCGTTCCGGATGTTTTCGCCTTGCTGGTCCTCCTGCCGCCCGATGGCGCCCGTGATGGCGTCAACCTTCTGCTGCAGGTCGGCGCGCACCCGGACCTCGATGTTGGGACCGCCGGTAGGGTCCTCCACATTCACGGTTCCGGTCCACTTGCCGGACACATCCGCGGCCATGAGCGTCGCGGCGAGGCAGGGTAAAAGCCAGAGTTTCTTCATCGCGTTGGATAGCTTATCACGCTGCGAAACAGGATAGAATAAGGGGCTATTCTCCAGTGAGGCGGAGCATCGAAGTGCCCGCCGGTGAAAGGAAATGATCCATATGAAAACAACGATTGGTTTGCTCGCTATGGTGGCCGGGGCTTTCGCCCAAGCGCCACCTGCCGCTGCGCCCGCTGCGACGCCCGGCCCCGAGCCGGGCCTGTACGCCACCATTAACACATCCATGGGCGCCATCAAGGTGAAGTTCTTCGAGAAGGAAGCGCCTATCACGGTGAAGAATTTCAGAGCCCTGGCGACGGGCACGAAGGCGTGGAAAGATCCCAAGACCGGTCAGATGGTCACGCGGCCGCTCTATAACGGCACCATCTTCCACCGCGTCATCCCCAACTTCATGATCCAGGGCGGAGATCCTTTGGGCTCGGGAATGGGCGATCCGGGTTTTACGATTCCCGACGAGTTCGCGCCGAACCTGAAGTTCGATGTGCCGGGACGCCTAGCCATGGCCAACACTGGACCGCCGCACACGGGTGGCTGCCAGTTCTTCATCACCGTCGTGCCCACGGCGCACCTGAACGGCAAGCACACAATTTTCGGCCAGGTGATTGAAGGGCAGGATGTGGTCAACAAGATTGTGAACGTGCCCACGAGTGCGGACAAACCGCTAACGCCCGTCAAGATCGTCAGCATCGTGTTCAAGCGCGAAGGGCCGCCGCCGGCAGCGCCCGCCGCCGCTAAGAAGGCCGCACCGAAGAAGCAATAGACGCCTCGTGGGGCAGGCCCCCGGCCTGCGGCGGCCTCTCAGGCCGCCCCGACTTGGGCCCGGATTGCTACGCTTGCGCAGCGGGGGTGGGCACACTGGCTTTGGCCGGCACCGCCTTGGGCGCAGGCGCCGGTTCCATCGCGCGCCGGATCATGAACACCAGGTACAGCCCGAAGGCAAGCGCGACTAACAGGCACGCCAGAAGCAGGAAGAGACCATCCACCGATCCGGCTTGACCGCTGACCAGGAGCCAGCCCGCCGCCGCCAGCGACGCGATCTCGACCACCACACTGAACAAGAATAGAATTGCGCGATCCGGCACAGTCCCCCTCAGAACGGCGGAAATACCGCCGAAAATCATTGTATGCGTTTGGACGGCGCATCGGCAAGTACATCCGGCGTGTATACTCAGTATTTCGGGAGGCGATAACCATGCTCACCAGCGGGCTCACCAGACGCGCGTTCCTCGGGTCCAGTACGGCCGCGGCGCTGGCCACGCGCCTGTTTGCCGCGCCGCAAGGTTCCACTAAACCCAACCCCGAGTTGGAAAACCTGGGCGCGGCGGCCTTGCACGAATCCAAGAAGCTGAAAGCCTCATACGCCGACATCCGCATCATTCGCTACCGCCAGCAATTCCTCACCGTGCGGCTGAACCCCGAGCGCGGCACGGGTAAGACGCTGGAAGTGCCGGTGGTGTCCGATGGCGGTTCGTTCGGCTTCGGCGTGCGCGTGATCGTGGATGGCGCGTGGGGCTTCGCCGCCTCTCCGCTGGTCACCAAAGAGGAAATCGCACGCATGGTCGGCGAGGCGGTGGCCGTGGCGCGCGCCAACGCGGCGATCCGCTCCAAGCCGGTGGAACTGGCGCCGGTGCCCGTCTATCGCGAGCGCTGGCAGACGCCGCACGAACGCGACCCATTCGCGGTGCCGCTCGAGGAGAAGCTGGAGTTGATCCGCACCGCGGCCGCCGAGGCGAAGAAAGACAAGGGAGTCTTCTCGGCCAATTGCAATCTGTCGTTCCGCTCCGAAGACAAGTACTTCGCTTCGTCGGTGGGATCTTCCATCCAGCAGCTCAACTTGCAGACCTACGCGGTGGTGAACGCCACGGCGGTGGATTTCAAGCGCGGGCTTTCCAAGTCGCGCCGCTATCAGCCGCAGCAGGTCACCGCCGGATACGAGTATGTGCCGCTGATGAATCTGGTCGAAAACGCGCAGCGCATCCGCACGGAGGTCGTCGAGCATCTCAACGCGCCGCCGGTGACACCTGGCAAGAAAGACCTGGTGTTGATGCCCAGCCATCTGTGGCTCACCATTCACGAGAGCATCGGGCACTCCACGGAACTGGATCGCGCGCTCGGCTACGAAGCCAACTTCGCGGGCACCAGCTTTCTGACCACGGACAAGATGGGCACGCTGCGCGTAGGCAGCGACCTGATGAATATCTGGGGCGACCGCACCACCGACCGCGGCCTGGCCACCACGGGCTTCGACGACGATGGGGTGAAGGCCACCAAGTTTCCCATCATCGAGAAGGGCATTTTCAAACACTATCAGACCATCCGCGACCAGGCCCATCTGATCGGCGAGCGCGAGTCGCGCGGCTGCTGCTATGCCGACAACTGGTCCAGCGTTCCATTCCAGCGCATGCCCAACGTGTGGCTGGAGCCGGGCAAGTCCGGGACCAATCTCGACGAGCTGATCTCCGGCGTCGACGACGGCATCCTGATCGATGGCGATGGCAGCTTCTCGATCGACCAGCAGCGCTACAATTTCCAGTTCGGCGGCGACGCCTTTTGGGAGATCAAGCACGGCAAGAAGCAGGGCATGGTCTCGCGGGTGGCGTACCAGTCGCGCACCACCGACTTCTGGCAATCGCTCGACCTGATCGCCGGACCGAGCTATTGGCAGCAGTGGGGCGCGCCCAACGACGGCAAGGGCGAGCCCGAGCAGATCAACTCCGTCAGCCACGGCTGTTCGCCGGCGCGCTTCCGCCAAGTGAACGTGATTCAGACGGACTGACTGGAGGGCGAGCTTTAGCCCCGCTCTTTGTGAGACGAAACCATGCTAACCAGAGAACAAGCCCAGAAAATCACCGAAAAGGCGCTCTCGTTTTCCACCTTTCCCGAATGCGACATCAGCGTGAACAGCTCGGAGCGCGCGTTCATCCGTTTCGCGCTGAACGATGTGACTACCTCGGGCTTCACCGTGGAGCAGTCCATGTCGATTTCATCGGTGCGCGAGGGCCAGAGCGGCTCGACGCGCGTGGATGAGTTCGACGACGACTCGCTGCGCGAGGCGGTGAAGCGCACCGAGCGTCTGGCCATGATCGCGCCGCCCAACCCGGAGCGCGTGCCGCCGCTCGAAAAGCGCAAGAAAGGCGGCGGGACGCTGGCCGGCGAGAAACTGTTTCCGGAGTTCATTACGCTGCGTTCGGACCCGTTCAACCGGCTGTACTCGGCGCTCCCTTGGGGCGGCGGCGGTGGCGGTTTTGGGGGTGGAGGCGGGGGCTTTGGCGGGGGCGGTGGCGGGTTGCCCGCCGACCGCATAACCTGGATCGAAAACGGCGTGGTGAAGAACCTCGTTTACGATCGCTATTGGGCTGTCAAAGCGGGCAAGCAGCCGACGCCCTTCCCCAATCGCCTGGTGCTGGATGGCGGCGGCAAGAGTCTGGCCGATTTAATCGCCGCGGTGGATCGCGGGCTGTTGGTCACGCGGTTCTGGTATATCCGGGTCGTCAATCCGCAGTCGATGCAGATGACTGGACTCACGCGCGATGGCGTCTTTCTGATCGAACAAGGGAAAGTCACATCGCCGGTAATGAACTTCCGCTTCAACCAAAGTCCGGTGGAGATGCTGAAGAACACGGTAGCGATGGGCGCTCCGTTGCGCGTGCGCGGCGGCGAAGGGCAAGGCATGATCGCGCCCGCGATTGTGGTGAAGGATTTCTCGTTCACCAGTATCTCCGACGCGGTATAGTCAATGAAGTGGGGCAGGCCCCCGGCCTGCGGCGGCCTCTCAGGCCGCGTGGCCGCACTAGCGCTCGCTGTACTTGAGTGGCGGAGAGACAGGGATTCGAACCCTGGATAGAGTTTCCCCTATACACGCTTTCCAAGCGTGCGCCTTCAACCACTCGGCCATCTCTCCGTTTGGGAACCGGTTGGGTCTCCACTCAGGATAGCATGAGAACCGCGCGGAAACCGCTCCCTCACGGTCGCGGCTCGGTATCGGCAGCGGCCGGCCGACAAGGGGGCGGTCGGTATCGGCCGGGGCGATTAGAAGAAGCCCATCGCCTTGGTGCTGTAGCTGACCAGCACGTTCTTGGTCTGCTGATAGTGTTCCAGCATCTGCTTGTGGGTTTCGCGGCCGAAGCCGGATTCCTTATAGCCGCCGAATGCGGCTCCCGCCGGATACACGTGATAGCAATTGGTCCAGCAGCGGCCGGCCTTGATGGCGCGGCCCACGCGGTAGCAGTTGTTGATGTTGCGGGACCACACGCCTGCACCCAGGCCGTAGACCGTATCGTTGCCGATGGCCACGGCCTCGTCGAGCGTCTTGAACGTAGTCACCGCCAGCACCGGACCGAAGATCTCTTCCTGGAAGATGCGCATCTTGTTGTGGCCGGTAAACACGGTGGGTTGGAGGAAGTAGCCTTTCGCGAGGTCGCCCGGCATTTCCGCCCGCGCGCCGCCGGTGAGGCACGCTGCGCCTTCTTCCTTGCCGATCCGCACGTAGTTGAGGATCTTCTCCATCTGATCCTGGGAAATTTGCGGCCCCATCATGGTGGCCGGGTCGAGCGGGTTGCCCACCTTGATCTTCCGCACGCGAGCCACCGCCATCTCCATGAACCTTTCGAAGATGGATTCCTGCACCAGGGCGCGCGACGGGCAGGTGCACACTTCGCCCTTATTGAAGCAGTACAGGGCGAATCCTTCCAGCGCCTTGTCGAGGAACTCGTCGTCGTGATCCATGACATCGGCGAAGAAGATGTTTGGCGACTTGCCGCCTAATTCCAGAGTTTGCGGAATGATGGGCTCCGACGCGTACTGCATGATCAACCGGCCGGTAACGGTTTCGCCGGTGAAGGCGATCTTGGCAATGCGCCTATTGGAGGCCAGCGCCTTGCCGATCTCGGCGCCCGGACCGGTTACCACGTTGAGAACGCCGGGGGGCAGGATGTCGTGCGTCAGTTCGGCGAACACGGACAGGCTCAGTGGCGTGTTGGAAGCCGGCTTGATCACCACGCAGTTGCCAGCGCCAATGGCGGGCGCCAGTTTCCAGGCGGCCATCAGCAGCGGAAAGTTCCAGGGAATGATTTGCCCCACCACGCCCATGGGTTCCTTGAAGTGATAGGCGACGGTGTCTTCGTCCAGTTCGCTGACCGCGCTTTCCTCGGCGCGGATGCAAGCCGCGAAATAACGGAAATGGTCGATGGCCAGGGGCACATCGGCGTTGCGGGTTTCGCGGATGGGCTTGCCGTTGTCGAGGGTTTCGGCGAGGGCCAGCACGTCCAGGTTTTCCTGCATGCGGTCGGCGACGCGCAGCAGGATGGCGGCGCGCTCGGCGGGGGATGTGCGGCCCCAGTGGTCCTTGACGGCATGCGCGGCGTCGAGGGCCTTCTCCACATCGTCGGGGGTGGATTTGGCGAATTCGCAGAGGGGCTCGGTGTCGATGGGGCTATGGCTGGTGAAGTACCGGCCTTGGACCGGCGGTGTCCAGCGGCCGCCGATGTAGTTGCCGTACCGGGTGTGAACTCCGGCTTTGTGGAGGCTGTCCAGGGCGTGTTGGACAGTGGTTTCTTTGGCGAGATCGATTGCAGCCATTGATTGCTCCTTTTTTGTTTCTGGCGCGCGATGGGGCGCGCAGTTGCCATTCAGGTCTTATTGTCTTTCTTGTGGGGATGGCTGTCAATGGGGTTCACGACGGGTGTCACGACGGGTTGCCTCGCGCGCACGGCCTTCAATGACCCTCGACGAGTATGTTTACCACGACAGCAAGGCACACGTCGGGGTTGGTTTGAGGGGTCGCGCTGGATGAGTTTTTGCGTGCCGGCGGTCAGAGGGGTGTAGCGAGTCC
>Ga0224557_1001222_pt1 | contig 25528 bp, 22 predicted proteins | sample 714S31014metaG_FD_180677 | JGI IMG/M metagenome (GOLD analysis project Ga0224557, IMG submission 180677) | Peat soil microbial communities from Stordalen Mire, Sweden - 717 S3 10-14 | ecosystem: Environmental > Terrestrial > Soil > Wetlands > Peat | place: Sweden: Norrbotten County, Stordalen... | reverse complement strand
ATCACCGGCTCCGCCAGCCTGAAGCTGACCGAAGTGAACGAGGCGTCCACGGTCATCCAGAACGCGGCGCATGAGGACTGCAACATCATCTTCGGCGCGGTGCAGGACGAGCGCATGGGCGACGCGGTGAAGATCACCGTGATCGCCACCGGGTTCCGCCAGGAGATGCCGGAACGGCGCGCCCGCATGTTGGCCGAATCCACGCTGATGTCCGACGAAGAGGTGCCCATCCGGGGCCGCGGCTTCACGCCGCGCGACGCCGCGCCGCGCTTCGCCAGCGAGATTCGCGAGGCCCGGCAGGCACACGCGCAGCGACCGGTGGAGGCCGCGCAACAATCCTCGCTGCCGGTTCCGGCGACAGCAGCCGCCCAATTCACTGCTTCCGCTGCGTCCAGCCCCGCTGAACGCACCACCGTCCTGCTTGACCCCGATTCCGATTCCGATTCCGATTCCGATGCTGACGACGATGGCCAGTTCGATCTCGATGCCGATGTCGATTCCGATGTCGATGCGGATGGCGATTCCGATGTCGATGCGGATGGCGATTCCGATGGCGATCCCGATTCCGATCCAAATGCAAATTTGGATTCCGATGCAGATGCGGATTTAGTGCCCGATGATGATTCGGATTCCGATTCCGGCACGCGCTCCACCGCTCCCGATGTGGTTGCCGGGGACGAAGACGCCGAGCCGCAGTTTGCCAGCTCGTCCAATCCCCAATTCGAGCGGCCCTCCGAGCCGGAGCTGGTCCCGGTGGCCGCCTCCGTCTTCGACGACGAGTTCTTCCGCACCCCGCGCGTCCGCCTGCGGCCAGCGGTCGAGCCCGATCCAGCCGGCCCCAGTGTGGCCGAGCCCGGCGCGCGCGAGGTCCGCCTCTTCGCCGGTGCCAGCGCTTCTCCTGCGGGGCCCTCCGAGAGCGATGAACTCGACATTCCGGCGTTCCTTCGCCACGGCCATTGAGTGCGATCATGCTCAGCCGAGGTCTCAGCCGGAGCTTATCAATGCCGTTGCATCCGACGGGCATAGAACTCCCGTAGAATGGAGAGAGCAGCTTCGAAGCACCGGGGGAGTGAACCTGCAAGCCGGGGATAGCACCTCCGAGTGATAGCCGGGTGGTCGAATGTAGCGTCGAATGCGTCTTGAGGGTGTGGTCTGGAGTGGTCGCTCGCAAGCCTCCAGGTGAACTTTTGCCGCCGGGCCGGGTTTATAGATATAGCAAGAGAATTGCAGGAATCGTCGATAGAGTAGGCAAGAGAATTGCTCCAGAATTATAAAAAGCACGGATCGAAGCACTCAGTGGCCGGAGAACAGACGTTCCAGCCAACTCGGAGAAGCACCCTGATGGCCCTGAACTTCCGCAGCAACACTCGCTTCACGGTCTGCCTCTCGCTTGCGTTGCTGTGCGCTCCGCTCGAGTGCGTGGCGCTCGCCCACCCGACGCCCCTGCACCGGCGCACTCACGCATCCGTGGCATCCAAAACCGCGGCATCGCACAAGGCCAAGGCCGTGCCCTCCAAGGCCGTTGCATCCAGGACCGCTGCAAAGACGCCCGTGTCAGGCTTCCGCACAGCGACGCGCAGCTCTGGCAGGGCCTCGGTTGCAGCCTCCCGCGCCCGCACTGCCAACGCCAGCGCGCGAACCACCCCCGCAACCCGCCGCAGGTCCATACGCGGCCCACGCGCCATCAGCGAAGCGCGCACGATACAGGCACTTCGCCGCCGCCACCATGGCCCCGTTGAGCGCTTTTACGCCAGCTCCTTCACCGACAGCCTTACCCTGGGTGACTCGGCCTCCGGCGAAGATCCGGTGGTCCGCGCCGCCGCTGTCCAGGCTCTGGGCAACATGAACGGCACTGCGCTGGCCATCGACCCCTCCAACGGACGCATTCTCGCCATGGTCAACCAGAAGCTCGCGCTCTCCAGCGGCGCCGAGCCCTGCTCCACCATCAAGCTGGCCGTCACCCTGGCCGCGCTCGACGAGGGACTCATCAAGCGCGACACCCCGGTCAACCTGGGTGGCCACTATACGCTCACCCTCACTCCGGCGCTGGCGCACTCCATCAACCCCTACTTCGAGACGCTGGGCCGCATGATGGGCTTCGAGCGCGTCAAGCACTACGCCAACCAGTTCGGCCTGGGCGAGCTGGCCGGCTACAACATCCCCGGCGAACAGCTCGGCGTCTATCCAGACGCGGAACTGCCCGCCGCGCAGGGTGGCGTCGGCCGCATGTGTTCCTTCGGCGAGGGCATCTCCATGACCCCGCTACAGCTCGGCGCGCTGGTCTCCGCCATCGCCAACGGTGGCACACTCTATTACCTGCAACACCCGCAGAGCCCCGAAGAGATCGCTAACTTCGTTCCCATGGTCAAGCGCACGCTCGACATCGCCCCCCTCATCCCGGAGATGCGCGACGGCCTGGAGGGCACCGTCGACTACGGCACTGGCCGCGCGCTGCGCGCCAGCTTCCGCGAGTTCCCCGTCCTCGGCAAGACCGGCACCTGCTCCAACAACGGCACCCGCTTTGGATGGTTTGCCTCCTACGCCGACACCCCCACAGGCCGCATCGTCACGGTGGTCTTCCTGGAGGGCGGCCGTCCCATGTTCGGCCCCAAGGCCGCCGAAATCACCGGCCAGCTCTACCGCGCGCTCTGGGACAGCAGCTACTTCGACCCCCAATCCCCCCAGCTCGCCACCTCCTCCCACTCCGCCCACAGCAACCCATAAAGACAGTGATAAGAGTGAGTTAGTGGTCACTCCGTGATTCCGACCCCTGAATGGCGTGCCGGGGAAGAACCCCCGGACCTCGCCGCTGTCTGTTTCCGCATCCTCCCGGACGACTACGTCATCAACTCCTGTGAAGCAGTGATTCGGTTGCCAGACTGTGTCGGAACCCATGCTGACGGTCTCCCATAGGCTTACGCGAGTCACCCCCTCCCACGTTAGTTGTACAGGGTGAGTAACACTGTCTCAAAACGACACACAATCGGGCTGCCAGCGGAAAAACCCTGTTATTTTGCTAGTTTTTCTGCTATAAAGGAATGTGGAGAACTATCTCTGATGAAGAGCCTTCGCAATCTTCTCGCGGTGCTGGCAGTCGTCATAATTGCCAGCCATACTGCGTTTGCCGGATTCAGTGATAACGGTGGCAATGCGCCGGAGATCGACCCTGCAATGGGGACGGCAGCGCTGGCGTTTCTTAGCGGCGCCATCCTGGTGATCCGGGGCCGCATCAAACTCTAAGCCGAGTCAAGCTCTAACCAGAGTCCACTGTTTTGTCCGGAAACAACATCTTCGCAGGATGAGGATTCCATAATCACGAAGAGCGGGGGACGGGAATTCTCGATGAGGCCACCGCATCAAATGCCGCCGGCACTATTTTTTGTTGAACTTTCCGTTATCTGCAATACTGACCTAGGAGAGGTTGTCCAATGAAGATTATCCGCAGTATTCTTGCTGTGCTGGCAGTTACCATCCTTGCCATACATCCCTTATTTGGAGGGGGTGCGCCGGAGATCGACCCTGCGACGGGGATAGGAATGCTCGCGTTCCTTGGCGGGGCCATTCTGGTTATTCGGGGCCGCGTTAAGCTCTAAGCTGCGTCAAGCTCTAACCAGAGTCCACAGTTTTGTTCAGGAACGTAAAATCATCGCCGGATGAGGCTTCCATAATCACGAAGGGCGGGTGGACGGGAATTCTCTATGAGGCCACCGCATCAAATGCCGCCGACAATATTTTTTGTTGAACTTGCCGTTATCTGCAATACTGACCTAGGAGAGTCCTCAGATGAAGATTTTCCGCAATCTTCTTGCTGTACTGGCAGTTACCCTCATTGCCATACATCCCTTATTTGGGCCTCCTGGGGGTGCGCCAGAGATTGACCCTGGGATAGGGATGGGAACGCTCGCGTTTCTAGGCGGTGCCATCCTGGTGATCCGGGGCCGCGTTAAGCTCTAATCAGAGTCCACAGTCTTGTCCAGGAACATAAAATCTTCGCCCGATGAGGTTTCCATCGTCGCGAGAGGCGGGTGGTCGAGAATGCTCGGCAACTCTATCTACTCGCGCTGCTGGTGGACGGCCTGCATTCTCATGGTCGAATGCATCCTGGCCACTCTATTGCCCCATGGCTGGTTACAGGGGCAAAGCGGCTACACGCCTCTGGGGCAGCCCGTCACCCTCAACCCGCTACCCTATCCCTGGTTGCAGGCGCGGACCGTCACCACCTCGACTATTTTCTTCTTTGTGGCGCTGCTGTTTTTCGGGCGAGACAAACTGAAGGCCTTGCAATGGAACGCTTCTCCGCTGCACAAGGGCTGGGCTGCGCTTCACGCATGCGCTCTGGCACTGTTTGCCGCCACCGATCTTTACCTTGCCCATTCCGCGACGCCGGGCACTGCTCTGGAGCGTGGGGCAAAGTGCGCCTGGTTCGCTCTGATCGCTCTCTTGCCCGTCACGCTTGGCGGGGCACTGATTTATCTCCGCAAACCGATGCACCTGTTTCGCAGTCTGGGCAACGCGTGGGGCCTTGCGGCGATGTGCGATGTGCTGATGATGTCTGTGCGCAGTCTGCTGATACTCGCGTGGGACAGGCCTCATTCCTGGCTCGGACATCGAATGCAGGCGGCAACCTTTCGCGGAGTGAAGTTTTTGCTGGGCTTCTTCTACCCCGATGTGTTCCGGGATTCCGCGCATTTTATGGTCGGCACCAAAGCGTTTCCCATCGTCATCGCGGACCAATGCTCCGGTGTCGAGGGATTGGCCCTGATGTTGAGCCTGACGGTGGGTTGGCTGCTTTACACGCGCCGCGAGTTGCGGCTTGGCCGGGCGTTGTTGCTGGTGCCTGCCTCGCTTCTCCTGAGTTGGCTGATGAACCTGGTGCGGCTCACAGCGCTCATCGCAATTGGCAGTGCCGGCTATCCGGCGGTGGCGCTGGGAGGCTTCCACTCCCAGGCCGGGTGGATTCTATTCAGTTGCGTAGCGTTGGGCTTCCTGCTCACGGTCAACAACGTCGCCTGGTTTCGACAGTCCGGCCCCGCTTTGGGAGCGGTCCCATCCCCAGCCCCGCAGGTCAGCGGCAGCCCTCTGGCTGCGACCAATGCCGCCGCCGTGTATCTTCTGCCATGGCTTGCAATCCTTGCCGCGGGACTGCTGGCCGAGGCAGCCTCGGACGGCTTTGAATGGATGTACGCGCTTCGTCTGGCCGCGGCCCTTGCCGTCTTTTACGCCTACCGCCGCCAGTACCGCCGAATGGACTGGCGGTTTGGCTGGCTGGGGCCGGCAGCCGGCGTTCTGGTCTTCGCCTTCTGGATTGCGATTGACCACTGGATCGGCAGGGACTCAACCGGCAGTGAAGTGGTCCTGACCGGCGTAGCCCAGGGACTGGCGCGGCTCAGCAGCGGCCAGCGCGCCGCATGGATCATAACCCGCACCATCGCCGCCGTTCTCACGGTCCCGCTGGCCGAAGAGCTTGCGTTTCGTGGATACATCGCGCGCCGGTTTATGTCGGCCGATGTGGAGAGCGTTCCATTCGCCAGCATGGGCCTCTTTGCCGTGCTTGCCAGCTCGCTGGCATTCGGCATCCTGCACGGCCGGATGTGGCTGGCCGGCACGCTGGCCGCGGTGGTCTTCGCCGTCGTCGCCAAACTGCGCGGCAGGCTGGGCGAAGCGGTCGCCGCCCATGCCACGGCAAACCTGCTGCTCGCTCTCTGGGTAATCGCGCGCGGCGACTATTCGCTGTGGTGAGCGGTCCACAGCTCAGGCCCCAAAGCCGAACTGAAGACACCACTCCCCACTCACAACCTGCAACTCCCAATTAATTATTAATTAATGCTTGATGAGCCACATCGCCCAGCTCGCCGCGATGGTACCGCCGACGAAGAGCGCAAAGCAGAGCGCGCCGAAGCGCACCATCTTCTTCGGCTGCGCCCGCTGCGTGATGCCGAAGACAATGGAGGTGAAGAGCGAGAACAGCAGTACCGCGCTGAAGTGGGAGATGGTCACGACGGCTTCCTCCCGCTGGCCAAGGAGTGCGCATCCACCGCGGCGACGACGTTCAACAGCCCGGCCACCACGATGAACTTGGTTCCATAGTCCGCCACCGCCGTCAGCACCGGAGCCTGTCCCCAGCCCAGCAGGCGCGCCAATCCGTACAGCAGGCCGGAGCCAAGGTCGCCCGCAAAGCCCAGCATGTCCAGCGGCTCGCCCGTATTCGGCGTGTAAACCTTGCCCTGCAACGCGATTCCGATGGCGAACATCCCCACGATCGAGACCATCAGCAGCCCTGCGCGGACCCACTTGCCCAGCAGCAGGTGTCCCGCTCCGGGGACCAGCCAGCCTGCCAGCAGCGCCAGCGCCGGAGACGCGCCGCTCGCGACCGCGTCCCCGCTCCCTGTCTTGCCACCGGCCGCCGCGGGCTCCTGTACCTTGGTCGTCATCCGAATCCATCATACCAGCCGGATGCCGACTCGAGGGCCAACATTGAACTGCCCTGCATCACCGCTCCGTTCAGAGTGTACTCTTGAGAGGACAAATAGTCAGACCAAGCCCGCACCCGAAGGAATGGAAGATGACCCAACCGAAGTTCGCATCCGCACGCAGCGCGCTCCAGCGCATCGCACTCGTCGCCCTGGCCGCAAGTCTCACAGCCTGCGCCGCAGCCCAGGCGACGCCCGCGGCAATGCCCGCTCCAGCGGCCACCGCAGCGGCCCCAACCCAGACGCCGCCGTTCAACGGAATCGCCCATATCGCCATCCGCGTGCAAAGCATCGCCGCCTCGCTCGCCTTCTACAACAAGCTGGGCTACCAGCAGGCCTTCGCCAATACCGGCAGAGACGGTAGCGTCTCGCAGTCCTTCGTCAAGATCAACGACAAGCAATTCATCGAGCTCTACCCGGCCGTCCCGCCCAACCCGGCCAGGCCGCAGAGCGCCGCGCAGAGCACTTCCAGCTTCCTCCATCTCTGCCTCGAGGCCGCCGACATCAACGCCACCCACGACTTTTACGCCGCCGAGGGCCTTGCGCCCCGCGCCGTGGAGACAGCCGGCGCGGGCAACCTGCTCTTCACCATCAGAGGCCCGCAGCAGCCCACCTTCGCGCAGAACATCGAGTACACCCAGTACATGCCCACCTCTCGACACATGTTGGACATCGGCCAGCACCTCAGCCCCGACCGCGTCGCCGACAAGATGACCGTCGTCACGCTGGCCATGCAGGACCCCGCCGCCGCGCGCGACTTCTACCTCACCAAGCTCGGATTCACCGCATCGAAGACCAACCCGATGCTGCTCAACCTTCCCGGCACATCCGGCCAGATGGTCGAGATCGTTCCCGCCGATCCGCTGGGCTCGAAGTCCAGCATCGTCCTCACCACCCCCAGCCTCGACAAGGCCGCGGCGCAGCTTACTCGGCAACAGGTTGCATTCAAGCGAGCAACTTCCACCACAACCGACGCCAACGGCAAGACGCGCAGTGAAGAGATGCTCACCGTCACCGATCCCGACGGCAACATCCTGCGCATCGTCGCCGCCCACTAAACCTCGAACCCTGAACCTCGCACCTGTTTTATGACCCTCCGCGAAGCCCTCACGCGCGCCACCCGCCAGCTCGACGCGTCACCTGATTTGTGCGCCGATGCCGCCCGCGACGCCGCGCTTCTGCTGCGCCATGCGCTGGGAATCTCCCACGCCGCGCAGCTCGCCGAACCCGAACGCGCGCTCACCCCCGCGCAGCAGGCAACGTTTGACGCGCTGGTCCAGCGCCGTTTGGCCAATGAGCCGATCCAGTACATCACCGGCGAACAGGAGTTCTATGGGCTCGCGCTGCGCGTTACGCCCGCCGTCCTCATCCCACGACCCGAGACCGAGCAACTCGTCGAAGCAGTCATCAACGAGATGAAGCAGGCAGAGCTTGATTCCAAGCAATCATTGCGGATTCTCGATGTTGGCACCGGCTCGGGAGCCATCGCCATCGCGCTCGCCCACCACCTGCCCCACGCGCGCTTCACCGCCGTCGATCTCTCCGCCACTGCGCTCGAAGTCGCCGCGTCGAACGCAGCGCGCCACGCGCTCGCCAGCCGCATCCGCTTCGTCGCGTCCGATCTACTCGACGCGCTTCCTCCGGACGAACTTCCCTTGGACGTTATCGTCTCCAACCCGCCATACGTCCCCACCGCCGACCGCGCATCGCTCCATCCCCAGGTGCGCAACCATGAACCCGCCGCCGCGCTCTTCGCCGGGCCGGACGGCCTCGACATCGTTCGCCGACTCATTCCCCAGGCGCGCGCCGCGCTGCGGCCCAACGGCCTGCTCGCACTGGAGATCGGCCACGGGCAGCGCAAAGCCGTCGCCGCGCTGCTCACCGACTGGAACGGACTCCGCTTCCTCGATGACCTGCAACAAATCCCGCGCATCGCCCTCGCACGCAGGCCGTGAATTACGCAGGCCACAGCCACGCGGCCCCGCGAACCCCGCTGGCGTCCCCGTGCTTCGCCTTCAGCACCGGAGTCGCAAGCTCGCCGCCGCCGAAGAGATGGCGTGCAATCAGCGCGGGCAGGTGCGCGTAGAGCCGGTCCAGCTTCGACAGTCCGCCGCCGATCACGATCACATCCGGGTCGAGCAGATTGACCACCGACGCCAGCGCGCGCCCAGCGCGGTCTTCCAGCCGCACAATGCTGGCCTCGGCCGCCCCGTCTCCGCCCGCCGCCGCCGCGACAATCTCCGGCCCGCTGAGCTGCTTGCCGGTCATTCGCAGATGGTCGCGCGCAAGCCCAGTGCCGGAGATCCACGTCTCAATGCATCCGCGCTGGCCGCAGTAGCACTCGGGCCCGGGCAGTTCCTCGGGCGTGGCCCAGGGCAGAGGATTGTGCCCCCACTCGCCGGAGACTCCGTTCGGCCCCACGCGCACCGCTCCGTTGACGCTGATTCCACCGCCGCAGCCTGTGCCCAGAATCACCGCGAAGACCAGCCCCGCGCCAGCCGCCGCTCCGTCGGTTGCCTCGGAGACGGCCAGGCAGTTGGCGTCGTTGGCGCAGCGCACGGGCCTGGCCAGCGCAGCCGCAAGGTCGCGCTCCAGCGTCTGGCCGTTGAGCCACGTGGAGTTCGCATTCTTCACCAGCCCGGTGGCGCGCACAATCGTGCCCGGAATCCCCACGCCGACCGAGGCTGCTTCGCGCGCGCCGCCGCCGACGCGCCGCTCCAGCTCCTGCACCACCGCTGCAATCGCCCGCACCGTGGCCGCGTAGTCGTGCTGCGGCGTCGCGATGCGCATCCGCGCAATCTCCACGCCGCGCCCATCCAGCGCGAGCCCTTCGATCTTGGTGCCGCCCAGATCGATTCCGATGCGAATCCGTTCTGTCATACGCCTCCCTGAAGACTGTATCGCATTCACGCTTTCGCGGGTTCCGCTCGCCCACACAGACCATGAAAGGCTCGAAACGGATTGGCCGGGCATTGCAGTGAAAATGTAAACTGTCGCAGCCTTCATCCGCCGCGATGCTGTTGCGGCGAAAATTCTGTCAGCGCTCGCTCCGAAAGGCATCCGCCCCATGAAAACCATCCGTCGTATCGCTCTAGTCTGTTGCACCGCCCTGGTCTGCTCGTCCCTGTCGCTGATGGCCGCGGCTCAGGCTGTGCCGCCCGCAGCGCCACCGGCCGCGGCACAGGCCGCGTCACGGCCAGCTCCAAGGACTCCATCGCTGACTGCTCCGCTGGCTGCGCCCATCGATCTGAAGTTTGATTTCAGCGCCGGCCCCGCCAAGCCCGGCACCACGCGGGTCGCGCCCACGACCGTCTACGCGGACGATGCAGGCTACGGCTACGAACCCGGCGCGCAGGTCGCCACCGGCGACAACGGCAACACCACAACCAGCGAGAAGCCATTTCTCTTCTCCGCCAAGGTTCCCGAGGGCAACTTCAACGTGACGGTCACCTTCGGCGACTCCACTGCCGCGACCACCACCACGCTCAAGGCCGAGTCGGGCCGCCTGATGCTGGAGCGCGTCAATGTTCCCGCCGGGCAGGTGGTCGAGCGCACCTTCACCACCAACGTCCGCACGCCGCATCTGCCCAAGCTGCCCACCAACGCCACCGGCCGCGAAGAGGTGACGCTGGACCAGTTCGACCCCAGCAGTTCGCGCGACTGGGACGACAAGCTGACGGTTGAAGTCGTCAGCCCGCACGCCGCGTTGCGCTCCATCGAGATCGCCTCGGCGCCGGACGCGCCGACCGTCTTTATCGCGGGCGATTCCACCGTCACCGACCGCGATGGAGGCGGCGATGTGAGTTGGGGACAGTTGCTCCCCGTCTTCTTCAAGCCCGGCGTCGCGGTCTCCAACAACGGGCAGTCCGGCGAGACGATGAAGTCGTTCATGAACGCGCTGCGCCTGGACAAGATGCTCAGCCAGATGAAGAAGGGAGACTATCTCTTCCTCCAGTTCATCCACAACGACTCCAAGGCGAGCTGGCCGCAGACCTACGTCGAGCCGGAGACCACCTACAAGGCCTATCTGAAGGTCTACATCGCCGAGGCCCGCCTGCGTGGCGCAACCCCCGTGCTGGTGACGGCGATGGACCGCGGCGCGCGCGGCACCGGAGCGCCCACCCACGGCCACGGAGGCTATCCGCAGGCCATGCGCGAGGTCGCCCAGGAGGAGCACGTCGCCTTCATCGACCTGTACAGCATGAGCGATACCTTATATGAGTCCGCCGGTGCCGATGCAGGCAAGCTTCTCGCCGACGGCACCCACTCCACCGCATACGGCGGCTACGAGTTCGCCAAGTGCATCGTGATGGGGATCAAGCAGAACAAGCTCGACGTGGCCAGCTTCATCGTGGACGGTTTCAAGGACTTCGATCCGGCCCACCCTGACACCGCCGCCGCGCTCAACCTGGGGCCTCTCTTCACCAGCAGTGGGGGCGGACGCGGGCCGCGACCCGTAGGTGCACCGCCATCGCCAGGCGCAGCCCCTGCGGCGAATCCCACTGCCGCTCCGGGCAACCCCGGTCTGGGACCGCTCTAATTCAGTCACATCCCAACTGTTCCTCCGCGCCAAACGGTTGAGGCAATTAGACCTCATCGATCGCTCACAAAACCAGGGCATACGGACTGAGCCCTGAACCATGCAACCTGCGACGGGGTGGCAGATTGCATGGCTCAGAGAACCTGAGATTTCAGGTGGGATCAGTTCGGAGGACGGAAGCTGGCGGAGAGTGAGGGATTCGAACCCCCGATAGCCTTGCGACTATGTCTGATTTCGAGTCAGGTGCATTCAACCGGGCTCTGCCAACTCTCCTGCATAGCAAGTTTACGCGAAAGCGCCTCCGCGGAACAGGCCGCAGAGGCATTTCACGCGAGTCCGGATCCAGGACGGCTTCTGACTATCTGAGCATAGAGTCGTTTTGAATGCTGCACAGCGATGCGGAGCCAGGGCAGGGCCGAAGCCCTGCCCCACAAGAAGCCCCGCCCCTCACTGCGCGGCGGTTCGCCTCGCCGATGAATTACTTTGCTGCGACCGGCGACAGCGTTATCTGTTCCTCCTGCGACAGTCCGTCCGTAATCGTGACGGGCTTGGTGTCGAAGGAGACCGTCGCGGGTTGCAAGCCTGCGCGCGTGGCCGTCAGCTTGATGGTTCCCGGAATCAGCGTCGAACGCATGGCCACGCGGTTGATCCCGTCCTCGGTGTTGAGATACAGGTTGTTGGTGGAGTTGATCTTGCCGCTGTTGTAGCCCCCGCGCCAGATGGCGGGGCCGGTGGCCGAGACGGTCCGCCCCACCGAACTCCAGGTGAAGTCAACGCGGGCGTCGTCGGTTGGGCAGCGCTGGCCCTTGGCGTCCACCACTTCAACGTCGATCAGGGCGATGTCTTCGCCATCGGCGCGCACGCCTCCGGGCGCGGTGTGCAGGGTGAGTTTGATCGCCGCGGGCGGGCCGGCGGTGGTCAGTTCGTGCGTTGCGACCGAAGCGCCACCCTTGTATCCGACGGCCTTGATGGTGCCGGGCTCGAACGCGATGTTCGGGAAGGCATACAGATAGCCGTTCTCGGGCTGGGTCAGCTTGCCCTTGGAGACGCCGTTGACGAACAGTTCGACGCTGTCCACATTGTTGGCGACCACATCGATCGTCTTCACCGTCTTGGAGCCGTCGGGCTGGGTGGCCGGGTAGCTCCAGTGCCCGACGATGTGGATGTCGGGCTTCTCGTTCTGCATCACCTGCTCGGCAAAGTAGGCTTCCTTGGGCAGGCGCACGGCGTCAGTCTTGCCGCTGACGCGCGAGACCTCGCTGGAGTCCTGGCGACCGTCGGCGTTCTCATCGGTGAAGTAGATGGATGCGTAGGCGGCGAACTTGGCGTGTGCCGGATCGGAGTTGGAGATGCGATTGGAATAGAACTGCCAATACTGCTTGATCTGCGCCAGCGCGAAGCTCTCCGAAGTATAGAGATAGTCGGAGCGGGGCATCCAGGTGTCGTTCGGCCCCTTCTTCGCTTTGTAGTACGGAGGCGAATAGTCGTCCCAGAAGCGGCGCGCTCCCTCATCGCGGAAGTCCTCGGTCTCGACGATGGGCATGCGGTCGCGCGCACTGTCGTTATACGGGCCGCCCAGCATGGTGCCCCACCACTCCGCGACAGCCACCGCGCCCGGTTGCATCAGGGAGCGGCATCCCATGGCGCGTCCGCCGTGGGGATCGTATTCCTTGCGCAGCGCCACCATCTGCTCCATCTGCGGCCCGGTGACTCCGGTGTTTCCCGCCTCCCAGAAAAGAATGCTCGGGTTGTTGCGCAGGTAGATGATGCTGTCGCGCATCACCGCCGCGCGCTGCTCCCACTGCTGGCCCTGCGCGTCCTCTTCCTTGTCGGCGGCCGGCGCCACCTCGACGATGCCGAAGCGGTCGAAGGATTCCACGTCCTCCTTCTGCGGCGTGACGTGCATCCAGCGCATGTAGTTGGCGTGGTCGTCGCGGATCATCTGCGCGGTGAAGTCGTGCATCCACTCCGGATAGCCCACGCCGACGCCGGCCCATTCGTCGGCCGAGCGCTCCGAGAATCCCTTGAGGTAGACGAACTTGTCGTTGATATAAACGCCGCCCGTGCCCACCCCGCCCTTGAACTCCACCTTGCGGAAGCCGGTGGTGATCTTGGTGACGTCGACCACCTTCCCGTCGACGGTCAGCGCGGTGTAGACGTCGTAGAGATTCGGGTCGTCGGGACTCCAGAAGCGCGCGCCGGTCAACGGGCCAGTGGCGGTCAGAACGGTCTTCGCGCCGGCCAGCATATCCACTGGCGTTCCCGTGAACGTGGCCCGCACCACGCCGTCCTTGTCCACCACCGTGGCCGATAGCGTAACGTTCGCCTTGGGAACTTGCCGGTTGGCCGTCGCATTGTGTACCTGCGATTCCACGTTGACCGTGCAGCTATGCCCGGCGATGTTGTAGTCGGTGCAGTAGATGTAGGTTCCCGTCGTGCCCAGGCCGTAGTAGAGCGGCAGGGTCTGGTAGATATTGCCCGTCAGGTGCAGCCATACGCGGCGGTTGATGCCGCCGAAGTCGGGATTGAAGTCGTTGGCGTTCCATCGGAAGGCCGTGTTGGTGGCGCGCTCCCGGTAGCTAGTGGTGTTGTCCATGCGCACCGCGAGTACATTCTCCTGGTCGCCGAAGTGAACGCCGGAGGTGATGTCCACGCCGTATCCGGTGACTCCGTTCTCAGATAGACCAACAGGCAGGCCATTCAGATAGATGTCGCCAGCCTGGCGCATGCCCTCGAACTCGATGAAGACCTTGGAGCCTGCCGCCGCGGCGGGCAGCTTGAAGTGCTTGCGGTACCAACTGATTCCCTTGTATGTGCCGCGATCGCCTCCGCTGTGGTCGATGATGACGCGGAACGAATCGACATCATTAAACGTGTGCGGCGTGCTGACGCTCTCCCACTGCGAGTCGTCGAACGACGGGACCTCGGCCCCCGGAACATCCTGGCGGATGAACCTCCAGTCGGAGTTGAAGCTGTAGGTCACGCGCGGCGATGCAGGCGGCGTGAACTTCGCATCCGCCGACCAGAGCGGAAGGGTGGAGGCGAGAAGGGCGAACGCAACGAGGGGCAGAAGGGCTTTTAGCTTCATGGCGGGCAAGTCTATCCGATGAGAGAAGTGCGTGGCAAACTGAGAGGCGCAGCCGGCCTACGATATTGGGGAGACGGGTGCGGCAGGCCGAAAGTTTCCCCGGCAAAGCAAGGGGAACTCCCGGTTGGAATAGCCGGGCGCCCCATTCATCGCGCTCACCGCGATGAGTGGGCATTGCGCCCAGCGCGATGGCTGCACGTCTGAGACGCGCTGCTAAGACGCGCTGATGTTCCGAGATCCCGCAACCGCACCTTCACCCCCGGAAGTATGGCTTCAGGTAGGTATCGATCGCGTAGCGGATATACTCTTTCTGCTTGTCTGTCGGTGGTCCGCCGCCTCTGCCGCCACCTCCGCCCGCACCGGCTCCGCCGCCGGGTCTGCCTCCGCCACCGGCCCTGCCGCCACCACCGGCTCCGCCTCCCGCACCCCCGAGATCGCCTCCCGCTGGAGCTCCGGCACGCTGTGCTTCCTGCTCCATGGGCTGCGGCCGCGACTTCGTCCCCTCCGGGAAGACGCCGCGCGCCACCATCATGTACCCGGTCGCGCCTGGGATCGCCGCAAACGTCTGCACCCGCGCGTACATGTCGAAGGCCGCGCTCTTCTTGCCCGCCCATTCGAGTTCCATCACCTGCTGCAGCAGCTCGGCGTACTGCGGAGTCGGGCACAGTCCCACAATGCCCAGTTGCATCTTTTCCAGCAGTTGGTCGCCGGTTCCTCCGCCCGCCGACCACACCGCCAGCTTGTTGCCGGTTCGCTCGATCAGTTGCGGCGCGCGCTCCATAATATTGCCGACCTCGTCCTTGGTCGCCTTCATGGTCGGGATCTGTTGAAATAGCTGCACCATCAGGTCCACGCTGACCGTGCCTCGCGACTGCACAATCAGCGGAAGGTCGGTGGCCACGGCGATGGCCTTGTAGTAGTCCAGTATCTCCGCATCGCTGCGGTTCCAGCCGTTGTTCAGCGGTATCGCGCCAATGGCGTCCGCGCCATGCGCCGCCGCGTGCTTGGCGTAGCGGACGGCGGTCGGAATGTCCCACGCATTGTTCTGCACCTCGATCACAATGGCCGATCTGCCGCCCTTGCCCGCAGCCAGCATCGCCTCCGTGCCCTCAATCCGCTCCGCGTCGGACAACGTCGCCCATCCGCTGGCCCACGCCGGCCATATCATCCCGGCCACGCGCCCCTTGTTGAGCCACTTCACCTCCGCCGCCAGCGCGTCGGTGTTCAGCTTGTCGTCCGGCGTGAACGGCGTCTCCATGATCGGATACAGTCCGCGCAGCGGCTTGCCGCTCGGCGTCTTCAGGTCGGCGCCATGCACATCGGCAGCCTGCGCATTGGCAACCTGCACATCGGCCACAACCTGCGGCAGTGCGGCAGCCAGCCCCACCATCCCCACACCCTGCAAAAAAGTCCGTCGGTTCAATCGGTTCTCAGCGGCAGCGTCGCGCATCGTCATTCTCTGCTCCTTAGCAATGGAGTTCGTATTTCGTGGTCCAGATCGCCAGCAGAACCGCCGCAGCGTCTCTCGTCAACGCTCGCGAACACTCTCTCCCGGCACGAGTTCGAAATTATACCCGACTTGCAACACACTTGATGCGACTGGTCCGGCGAGCTTGAATGCCGCCGGACGCCCCATCCTCTCGCGTCTCACGGGTCCGTGATCCGGCTCAGCGTCTTCGGCGGAATCAGCAGGTTCAGGGCCTGCGGCTCCACTTCGATCCGCACCGGCAATGTGCCCAGCAGCTCTCCATCCGCCTCCACAAACAGTTGCTCCGCCGAGCCCTTCCGGTTGCGGCACTCCACCGAGATGCACTTCACCAGCTCAATCGTGCGCGCGTAGTGATGGCGTCCAAACAGCACCGCCGTCAAAAATCGCAGGTAGCGCACCCGGCTGAACGTCTTGAACGCGATCACCCGCAGCTTGCCGTTGCTGATGGAGGCGCCAGGCGCGAGGTTCCCGACCAGCCCGCCAAAGTTGCTGATGCGCACCGCCAGCAGTTGCGACGCTTCCACCTCGCGCGGCGTCTCGCGTCCGCTCTCCGTGAACGATGCGGTAAACATGGGGAACTTGTACGTCGCCCACAGGCGAAGCGCCTCCACCAGGTACACAACGTACCCGAAGCGCTGCTTCAGCCGCGAGTCCAGCCGCGAGAAGAAGAATGCGTCCGCGCCCACTCCCGCCGCCACAATGAAGTAGCGCGAGCGCTCGCCGCCCTCGACGCTGCGATAGAAGAGATGGCCCACGGATATGCGCACCGGCGTCGCCGCCAGCAGCATCTTCACCGCCTTCACCGGAGAATCCGGCAGTCCCAGGTCCGCCGCCAGCGCGTTGGCCGTGCCCATCGGCACCACGCCCAGCGCCGCCTCGCCGCCCACCATGCGCTGTAGCACCTCATGCACCGTGCCATCGCCGCCGCACGCCAGCACCGTGTCGCACCCCGCGCGCACCGCCTCCTGCGCCTGCCTTCCCGCGCTCTGCGGCGATTCGGTCGCAATCGTCCGCACCTCAATCCCCGCCCCGAGCAACACTGCCGCCACATCCGCGATCTGCGCCGCGCGCCGTCCCGGATGCTGGCCACTCATTGGGTTGTAGATCAGCGCAACACGACGCATCGAATGGCACCCCTTGGCCCCGCTGTTGAATGAATCCCGCAAGAGGTCCACTCCGCTTCATTCTTACATGCCGTAGCCAACCAGACATTCGAGATTGAGTAGGAGGAGGCCGCGTGCGCCAACGGGCTTTTGCGATGCGTGGGCTATCGCGCCCCGCGCGACACCGTCTCTTATCGCGCGCGCACCAATCAATCCTTGCCCCAGCCCACCCGCTCCACTAAGCTAATCTCATGTACGAAGAGTTCACCGTCACTGATCGCTGGACCGGCGAGCCGCTGCATTGCGTCTGGAAGGGCACCATCGTCGCCATCGCCACGCGCCACGCCGACGCCACCGACATTCGCTTCGCCGTCAACGGCAAGCCCGTCTGGATCGCCCTGCCCAACCTCGCCTGGGTCGAGCAGAAACGCCGCACCGGCAATGTCATCACCGACGCGCTCGCCGCACAGATCGCCGGGCGCTATCTGAAGACAGCCATCGAGTCCGGCTACGATAATGGCCGCGAGATCTACACTATGACCGTCGACGAGGTCCTGGACCACGCCAACGCCGTCGTGCGCGAGGCCGGGGGAACCACGCGGCTTCCCAGCCTCCCCATCATCCACCAGAACGAGCAGCCCGAGAAGGAGCTTGGCATCCGCCTCCCCGGTGAACCCGCCGCATAAATTCGCACCGCTGAACTGGCCCTCGGAGTCACCGTCCATGTTCTCCCGTCGCCGATTTCTCGTCACTCTTCCCGCGCTCGCCGTCGCTCCGCGCCTCGCGGCAGCCCAGTCCTTCCTCGCTCCCTTCCACAAGCGGACCGTTCCCCCACAGCCCGTCTTCGTCTACTTCGGCACCGACACCGCAAAGGGCGTCGCCAGGGGAATCTATCTCTCCCGCTTCGACCCCGCCTCCGGCCTTCTCACGCAACCAGTCCTGGCCGCTGAAACCCTGCGTCCGTCCTTCCTCGCCCTCTCACCCAACACCGTAGGCCGTCGCCGCCTCTACGCCGTCAATGCCGTCAACGACGCCTCCGCCTCCATCACCAGCTTTCTTATCGCCGACTCCGCGACTGGCGCGCTCAGGCCCATCAACCAGGTGCCCTCCGCCGGCGCCGGCCCCTGCTACATCTCGCTCGACGCCACGGGCGAGGCCGCCTTCGTCGCCAACTACTACGGCTCCTCCATCGCCAGCTACCGCGTCCTGCCCAGCGGCGCGCTCTCCGAACCCGTCGAACGAATCGACTACAAGAACCCAAAATTCGGCAAGCGAGGCCCCAATTCAGCCCGCCAGGACATTCCACACCCTCACTCCGTCCATCTCTCGCCAGACAATCGCTTTCTGTTGGTCAACGACCTCGGCTCCGACCACATCTCCGTCTTCGCCATCGACCCGGCCACCGCCCGCCTCGGCCCGCCCGCGCTCTTCTCCAACGACCGTCCCGGCTCCGGCCCGCGCCACATCGCCTTCCATCCCAACGGCCGCTGGCTATACTCCATCAACGAGATCGACTCCACCCTCGACCGCTTCCTCTGGACCACAACCAGCTCGCGCACCGATCCCCAGGGCCTGCTGGTCAACACCGGCGCGCCGGTCAAGACCATCGCCCCCAGCTTTCCCGTCGTCAAAAACACCGCCGCCGAGGTCGCCATCTCGCTCGACGGCAACTTCCTCTACGCCAGCAACCGAGGTGAGGACTCACTCGTCGTCTTCAGTATCGCCTCCGCCGACGGCGCGCTCACCCTCGTCCAGCGCATCTCCTGCGGCGGCAAGACCCCGCGCCACTTCACCCTCGACCCCTCCGAACGCTGGCTCCTCTGTGGCAATCAGGACTCCGCCTCCATCACCATCTTCCGCCGCGACTCCGCCTCCGGCCGCATCGGCGGCCCCACCCAGACAATCCCCCTCGACTCCCCAATGTTCTGCCTCTTCGCCTGATTCAGGCCTGTACCGACCCGGGTGCCCCATCTTCGCGAGGGCCTCATCGTCGCTATAGTGTGCATCGCGCCCGACCTGCTCTACGCTTTTCCCGACTCCGAGTCCGTCAACGAAACCCTGCGCGGCCTGAAGAAGATCGTTGTCCATTCCATCCGGCCGGCAGCCCAGTCCCGTAAAGCCGCATCAGCCGCGCAATAATCCCCGCTCAGCGGGTGACTCGACCCACCACATCGGTACCGGCGGCCAGCGGCTTCTCCACCACATGCCACAGGTCGCCCGCCTCGTCCGCCACCACCGCCAGCACAGGAACCTGGATGCGCGTTCCGCCGCGCGAGACGGCATGAAGCACGCCCACGTCGCCCGCGGCAAATTCGGTGCGATCCAGCGTCATCCGCCAGCGCACCGCCGCGCCGTCGCGCGACTCCAGACGGATGTCCGTCACTACGGCTGAAAAATCAACTCCCACCTCACCGCTCAAATCGCAATCTCCTGCTGCAAAAATTCCGCGCGTTTATGTTAGATCGTCTGTGTCGAACGGCTTCTTGCGTCCCAGCGCGGTCATGTCGTGCCGCCCGCCGATCAGCCCCTCGACGACAGCGTTCAGCTCCTCTTCGGAGCCAGCCTCCGCGGTTGCGGCCATATGCGCCAGCGCATCGGGCGCCTTCAGGCTCTCCAGCAGCACGGTGCAGTGCGCCACGGCCGTGTGTTCCAACCCCAGGCCTTCGGGAGTCTTGGCCTTGATGCCGACCTCGCCGGGCTTGACGCCCAGCAGCTGGGCGACGCGCTCGCGCAGCTCTCCGGCGATGGGCGCGATCTTGGGCCGCGCCATGATGAGCACCGTGTCGATGTTGACGATGCGATAGCCCGCGGTTGCAACCTCCTCCAGCGCCGTCTGCAGGAAGACGCTGGAGTCCGCGCCCTTCCAGCGCGGATCGTTGGGCGGAAAGAAGCTGCCGATGTCGCCCGCCGAAACCGCGCCCAGCAGCGCATCCGTGATGGCGTGCAGCAGCACGTCGCCGTCGGAGTGGCCGGCGAGGCCCTCGGTGTGCTCGATGGCCAGCCCGCCGATGATGAGCGGAATGCCCGCCTGGAAGGCGTGCGAGTCAAAGCCAACCCCGATGCGCATACTCATCGATTCGCCCCCTCCGAAGAACCGCCCGCAGCCGTTCGCAGGTAGAACTCGGCCAGCTCCAGGTCTCCGGGCTGGGTGATCTTGAGGTTCCTGGCCGTTCCCGGAACCACGGCCACCTCGATCCCGGCGCGCTCCAGCAGGCTGGACTCGTCGGTGCCCACGAAGCCGTCGGCCTCCGCCTCGGCGAAGACCTGGCGCAGCAGCCCGCAGCGCGCTCCCTGCGGCGTCTGCGCCTGCACGATCCTCTCCCGCGGAATGGTCGCGGTCACAATCGCGCCGTGCGCCGTGCGTTCCACCTGCTTGATGGTGTCCACCGCGGGCAGGCCGACGATGGCCGCGCCGTGCTCGGCGACGGCGTCGATGGTGCGCTCGATGGTGGCTGCGTCGATCAGGGGCCGCGCCGCATCATGCACCAGCACTACGTCGTCGCCGCCGCAGCCATTCTCGGCGACGAGCAGCGCCAGCGCGTTCGACACCGACTGCTGGCGCTGGTCGCCCCCCTCGACCACATGGACTTTCTGGCCCAGTCCGAACTCCGCCACCTGCGCCCGCACGCGCTCCATCTCCGTCCCGCGCACCGCGACATAGATGGCCGCAACGCGCTCGACCGCGAGGAACGCGCGCAGGCAGTGCACCAGCACGGGCACGCCTGCAATGGTTAGAAACTGCTTCGGAGTGGACGCACCGCCCACACCGCTGCCCACGGACATCCTCGTCCCAATCCCAGCCGCCGGAAGAATCACAAATACTCGCATAGCCAACGAAGTATAACAAGAGTGCCGCGACTTGAGCCGTAAATATGCCGCCAACCACCTCCGCGCCGGCGTCGCGCAGTACCATAAGTCACAATGGCAAACCCCGAGCCCAGGCTGGACCGCACCCACATCCGCCCCGGAGACCGCATCTGCGCCGCCGTCTCCGGAGGCGCGGACTCGGTGGCATTGCTGCTTCTGCTGCACACCGCCAACGCGCAGCCGCGCAACGCGCTCGGCGTGGGGCTGTCGGCGATCCACGTCCACCACGGCCTGCGCGGAGACGAGGCGGACGTGGACTTGGCGTTTGTCGAAGCGCTCTGCGCGCGGCTTGAAGTCCCATTGCATATTCGCCACGCCAGCGTTCCCGGCCGCGTTGCCCACGCGCGCCAGACCGGCCAGCCGGAGACGGTTGAGGAGGCCGCGCGCAACCTTCGCTACGAGCTCTTCCGGCAGCTCATTGCCGAGGGCCACGCCGACTCGGTACTCACCGCGCACACGCTCGACGACCAGGCAGAGACCGTGCTGATGAAGCTGCTGCGCGGGGCGTGGACCGAGGGGCTGAGCGGCATCCATCCCTGCCTGCTGGTCGAATCCAGCCCAAGTTCTGGCTCAAAGCTCCCGCCTCAGTGCCCACAGATCACGCCTCAAGGCCCGCAGCCCGCAGATCACGGGCCCGAGCGCACCAGCAGGATTCTGCGCCCACTGCTCGCCGTCCGCCGCGCCAAGCTTGTCGCCTTTCTTGAATCGCGCAACCAGGGCTGGCGCACGGACTCCACGAACGCCGACGACGCCTTCACGCGCAACCGCATCCGCCACTCCGTCCTGCCGCTGCTGAGGGAGTTCAACCCCGCCATCGACCAGGCGCTGGCCAACCTGGCCGAGTTGGCGCGCGAGGACGAGGCGCGCTGGCAGTCTGAACTCAGCCGCATCCTGCCGCAACTCCTGCTGCCGGGCCGGCCGGTGCGCGGAGGGGGCCGCGCGGTCAGCACCGCGCCCGGCGAATCCGGTGCCAGCTCCGTTTCCCTTGAGATCGACCGCCTGCACGCGCTCGATCCCGCGCTGCGCCGCCGCGTGGTGCGCGCCGCCGCACGGACGCTGGGCGCGCGCCTCAGCTTCGACGAGACTGCTCGGCTGCTCGCGCTGGCCGGCCTCCTGCCAGACTCGAACCCCGTAGACCGCCCTGTCTCCGCGCGCCGCGGCTCCAGCCTCCACCTGCCTAGCCAGTTGCGCGCCGAGCGCTCTGCGCGCGAGCTTCGCCTCTTCCGCGAAGCGCCGCCAAAGGGCCCGAAGAACAGCTAAACACTCTGACCTCTTGGTACGCGCCTTTACGCGAAGCGTGGGGAACGCTGCGAAGTGGTTACGCGAAGCGTGGAGAACGCTGCGAAGTAGTCAAATTGGGACAATTCTGTGGTGGATTCCCTCGCGTTTGTTACCGTTTCCCTGCATCGTTCCGCCCACTCAGAGTAGAATCTTTCTATCTGACGCGGACCAACGCCGGGCCGGGATGGCAACTCCTGCCGAAGACCTGGAACCCTACAGTCCATAGGAGCGTCTAAAGTAAGAGCAGGTTCCGGCGCACAAGCGCATGCCTGCCAGGTCGATGGCCGCACCGACGCGCCGATGCATCCGGGCGCTTCCGGCCGGAAGAATGAGGAAACGCGATTGAACTCGACCGTCAAGCAACTTGTTATCTGGGTCTTCCTGATCACGGGCGTCGTTTGCCTGTGGACCTTTGTCGGCAAAAATATGGGCGCCGTGCATGAGACGGCTGTCACCTTCAGCGACCTGCTGGCCAAGGCTGACGAAGGCAAGGTGGCCGATGTCACCATCGACGGTTCAACGCTGGTGGGTCACTACACCAATAAGGACCAGTTCCGCACCACCATTCCGGCCAACTACCCGGACATGTACAAGATTCTGAACGACCACGGCGTCGCCATCACCATCAAGGACCCGAACTCCAACGCCTGGGTCACTGTGCTGATGAACATCGCGCCCTTCGCGCTTATACTCTTGATCTGGTTCTTCCTGTTGCGCCAGATGCAGTCCGGCGGCAACAAAGCCATGAGCTTCGGCAAGAGCCGCGCCCGCCTGCTCTCCATGCAGCAAAAGAAGATCACCTTCAAGGACGTCGCTGGCGTCGATGAGGCCAAGGAAGAGCTGAAGGAGATCATCGAGTTCCTGCGCGAGGCGCAGAAGTTCCAGCGCCTAGGCGGCCGTATTCCCAAGGGCGTTCTGCTGGTCGGGCCTCCGGGCACCGGCAAGACGCTGCTGGCCCGCGCGGTTGCCGGCGAGGCGAACGTCCCGTTCTTCTCGATTTCGGGTTCCGACTTTGTAGAGATGTTCGTCGGCGTCGGCGCATCGCGCGTACGCGACCTCTTCGAGCAGGGCAAGAAGAACGCCCCCTGCATCATCTTCATCGACGAGATCGACGCCGTGGGTCGGCACCGCGGCGCGGGTCTCGGCGGCGGACACGACGAGCGCGAGCAGACCCTCAACCAGTTGTTGGTAGAGATGGACGGCTTCGAGTCCAACGACGGCGTCATCCTGATCGCCGCCACCAACCGTCCCGACGTGCTCGACCCGGCCCTGCTTCGCCCCGGCCGCTTCGACCGCCGCGTGGTGGTCGATCGCCCAGACATTCGCGGACGCGAAGAGATTCTGCGCGTCCACTGCAAGAAGGTCCCCATGGCCGAGGATGTCGACCTCAACGTGCTGGCGCGCGGAACACCGGGCTTCTCCGGGGCCGACCTGGCCAACATGGTCAACGAGGCCGCCCTCACCGCCGCGCGCTACAACCGAAAGTCCGTCCATATGTTCGACTTCGAGGTGGCCAAGGACAAGGTCCTGATGGGCGCAGAGCGCAAGTCCATGCTGCTCTCCGACGACGACAAGAAGGACACCGCCTACCACGAATCTGGCCACGTCCTGGTCGCCGCCAAGCGCAAGAACTCCGACCCGCTGCACAAGGTCACGATCATACCGCGCGGTATGGCGCTGGGCGTTACCATGCACCTGCCCGAAGAGGACAAGCACACTGTGACCAAGGACTATCTCGACACGCAGCTCGCCATCCTGATGGGCGGTCGTTGCGCCGAAGAGATATTCATGAACCGCAAGACGACGGGAGCTGGCAACGACATCGTCCGCGCCACCGAGCTTGCCCGCAAGATGGTTTGCGAGTACGGCATGAGCGACCTCGGCCCGCTGACCTACGGCAAGAAGGAGCAGGAGGTCTTCCTGGGCCGCGACATCGCCCAGATGCGCGACTACTCCGACGACACCGCAAAGCAGATCGACGTGGCCGTGCGAGCCTTCGTCGACGAGGCCTACCGATCGGCCTACAAGATACTCGAGGAGAACGCCGACATCATGCACCGCATGGCGGCCGCGCTGCTGGAACGCGAGACCCTCGACCGGGCGGAGATCGACCTCATCATCGAGGGCAAGGAGCTGCCGCCCTTCAAGTCGCCGCTGGCCTATGCAGACCCCGGCCCAGGCGAGGGCCAGAAGGTCATCAAGCCCGAGGCAGGCCGCAAGCCGGGCTACGGCGAAGGCCGCCCCAGCCCCGCATAGATCAACCCCATCCAGAACAATTGAGGCGGCCTTCGGGTCGCCTCTTCTGCTTGACCCGGTGACGCCCGCCCCACATTGAATAATTGGGCACACTGCAAAGACGCCCACCTGAAATCCCTCCTCCGAGTGCGACAATAGAACCACCTCGAATGCGCATCCTGTCCCCCACCGCGGCGCGCCGTCTCTCCTGCCTGGTCCCCCTGACCCTTGCGCTTCTGCTCACCGGCTGCGGCTACCACTCCGCCGGCTCGGCCACGCACATCCCGGCCAACGTCCGCACCATCGCCGTGCCTGTCTTCGCCACGCATTCCCAGGCCTACCGCAGCGAGATGGCACTCACCCAGGCGGTCGTCCACGAGCTGGACACGCGCACCCATTACCGCGTTCTCACCAGCAACACCGCCGACGCCGACGCCGTCCTCAGCGGAACGATTCTCACCCAGACCTCGGTGCCGCTCACCTACGACTCCACCAGCGGCGAGACCTCCAGCTACCTGGTCACCCTGACGGTCAAGGTCGTCCTCACCGCGCGCGACGGCCGCGTCCTCTACCGGAACGACGCGCTCAGCTATCGCGAGCAGTACCAATCCACGCAGGACCTCACCGGATTTATCCGCGAGGACCCTGCCGCCATCAACCGCCTGGCCCGCAGCTTCGCCCACGCCCTGGTCGACAATATGCTGGAGTCCTTCTGATGCCCGCGCCCTCCGCCAACCCGTCCCGCGCCGCCTCGCTCAAGAGCTTCGCATCGACAGACCGCTTCCTCGCTGAGATTGCCGCGCCCGCGACTCTGCGTCCCGGCTATGTCCTCATCGGCGACGAGGCATTCCTCTATCAGCGCTGCCGCCAGGGCGTCCTGGCCGCGCTCGCGCCGGAGGCCACCCGCGACTTCTCACTGCACGACTTCGACCTCGCCATCACCCCCATCTTCGAGGTCCTCGACTGCGCGCAGACGCCATCGCTGATGGCGCCGTTTCAGGTCCTCTTCGTGCGCAACCTCAAGCTGCTATACGGTCGCGGCTCCAAAAAGGCCGAATTCGCCGCCATCGATACCTACTTCCGCAGCCCCAACCCGCAGGCCGTACTGCTCTTCGTTGCCGACCACCTGCGCATCCCCACGGATTTGCGACGAATGGACTATCAGGACAAGGAGCGCTACGAGCGAATCCGCGAGACGCTGGGCGACGCCTGCGGCCTGGTCGAGCTGGCCCGCGTCTCTGAAGTCGACGCCATACGCTGGGTCACCTCCGAGGCCGAATCGCGCGGCATCCGCTTCGACCCCGACGCCGCCCGCGAGTTGGTCGACGCCCTCGGCGCGGACATGATGCTGGTCGCCGGCGAGATGGAGAAGCTCTGCCTCTACGTTGCCACCCCCAACGAAGCCATCGCCCGTAACCACATCACCCTGGGCGACGTGGAGACGATGGTGATGTG
>Ga0224557_1001219_pt1 | contig 25553 bp, 26 predicted proteins | sample 714S31014metaG_FD_180677 | JGI IMG/M metagenome (GOLD analysis project Ga0224557, IMG submission 180677) | Peat soil microbial communities from Stordalen Mire, Sweden - 717 S3 10-14 | ecosystem: Environmental > Terrestrial > Soil > Wetlands > Peat | place: Sweden: Norrbotten County, Stordalen... | reverse complement strand
CCACCGCCTCCCAGACCACCTTGGCCGCCACCCGGTACGCCGAGAGGAGCACGTCGAGGGGGACCTCGAGGTCGGCCTGGTCGGCGCCCATCTGGGCCAGCCGGTCGAGATCGCCGAGGCGGGGTCCGCGCCCATCGTGGAGGCGCCGGACCAGCACCCGGAGGGCGTCCCGGCAGGCGGAGACGATGGAGCGGAGGTAGGCGACGGTGTTGAGCCGGCCGGGGAAGACGATCTCCGAGGAGATCCGCCGGGCCATCCGGCCGGCGATGGCGTCGGCGTCGGCGAGCAGACGGGCGGTGACCGCGGAGGGGAGGTTGGCCGACTCGACCAAGCCCGCGGGGCGCGGTTTGGATGTCGGGGCCAAATTATCCACCTCACACAAAAAGCCGTGGTGGGGGCCGCCTTGACGGCGGTTGTTTTGGCCATTCTGCACCAGGAGCATGAAATCGTGCTATACGACGACCTCTTTGTGAACCTGGAACGTGCCCGCTGGAATCTGAGCCGCGACATCGACTGGGACGCCATCGAGCCCGACAAGCTGACCCCGGGATGGATCTTCGACGTGCGCGAGGTCTGCCTCACCGAGCTCTCGGCGCTCTACGCGACGGAGATGTTCCTGCGCGACTTCTACGCCGACATCGACTTCTGCAGCTTCATCTCGGTCTGGTTCTACGAGGAGATGAAGCATCACCTGGTGCTCCGCAAGTACCTGGAGCGGGTGGGCGAGGTGATCGAGGAGGCCGAGCTTCCCCGGCTCCGGCTCAGCTTCGACGAGGGCCCCGCCATCGAGACCCTGACCATGCACTTCTGCGGCGAGCAGCGCCTTGCCCACTGGTATACCGCCTTCAGCGCCAATGCCCCCGAGCCGGTCCTCCGCCAGATCTTCAAGGTCCTGGCGGCCGATGAGCTGCGCCACGGCGCCGCCTACGCCAAGTACCTGCGCAAGGCGGTGCGCAACAAGCCGGAGGTGCTCCCCGCGATCCTGCGGATGGCGCTCTGGATGATCCGCAGCACCAACGACAGCCCCAAGCATCCGACCACTGTCACCGAGCCCTCGGTGGTGTCCCTGCTCGAGGACCCGCAGTACATCCGCCGCATGCTCAACATGTACCTCCCTGGCCGCGACCACGAGGCCCCGGTGCAGCGGCGCATCCTGGCCCTGATGTCCGAGCTGTCCGGCACCAAGCTCTCCTCGGTGCGCGACCTGCTCACCCAGATCCGGAAGGTGGAGGAGACGGCGGCCGTAGCCGTCTGACGCGCCGAGCGCGGCGATCGCGGCTCGCACCAGGCCGCGGTCCCCAGGTTCGGGCACGCGCGCCTTCGCGCAACCTGCCCCCGCCGGCTCGGGCGCCGCCACATCTTGGATAATCGGTCGATGGCGGATGAGTTGCGCATTCACGCGACGGTCAGCGGGCGCGTTCAGAACGTCGGCTTCCGCGCCTTCGTCCTCTTCCGGGCCACCGAGCTCGGGGTCCGCTGCACGGTGGCCAACCGGCCCGACGGGACCGTCGAGTGCGTGTTCGAGGGGACGCGCACCCAGATGGAGCTTTTGATTCAATCACTCCATGAGGGGCCCCCTTCGGCGCGCGTGGACTCCGTCGACGTGGTGGAGCAGCCGGCGCGGGGCGACCTTCCCTCCCCGAGGATGACGGCGTGAGCGGGCTGCGCATCGCCGACCGGATGTCGCGGCTTGGCACCGAGTCCGCCTTCGAGACCCTGGCCCAGGCCAAGCGGCTGGAGGCGCAGGGGAGGGACATCATCCACATGGAGATCGGGGAGCCCGATTTCGCCACCCCGCCCAACATCAGCGAGGCCGCGATCCGGGCACTCCGGGAGGGGGCCACCCACTACACGGCCGCGAGCGGCATCTGGGAGGTCCGCGAGGCCACCGCCCGCTACGTCACGCGGCAGACCGGGGTGCTGACCGTCCCCGAGCAGATCGTGCTCGTGCCCGGCAGCAAGAACCTGCTCTATTTCGCCCTCCTCGCGCTGATGGAGCCGGGCGACGAGGTCCTGCTCCCGGATCCCGGCTACCCGATCTACAGCTCGCTGGTCAACTTCGTCGGCGCCACCCCGGTGTCGGTGCCGATCCGCGAGCAGAACGACTTCCGCCTGGACGTCCAGGAGCTGCGCTCGCTGGTCACCCCCCGGACCCGGGCGCTGATCGTCAACAGCCCCGCCAACCCGACCGGCGGAGTGCTGACCCGGGAGGATTGCGAGGCGATCGCGGCGGTCGCCATCGAGCACGACCTCTTCGTGGTGAGCGATGAGATCTATTCGCGGCTCATCTACGAGGGCCGGCATGTCTCGCTCTACTCGATCGACGGGATGGCCGAGAGGTGCGTGCTGATGGACGGGCTCTCCAAGGCCTGGGCCATGTGCGGCTGGCGGCTCGGCTTCGGGGCCATGCCGGTCCAGCTGGCGGAGCGGATGGACACGCTGATGATCAACACGTCGTCGTGCGCCGCCGCCTTCACCCAGTGGGCGGCGGTCGAGGCCTTCGAGGGCGCCGCCTCCGACGCCGCGGTGTCGGCGATGATGGCCGAGTTCACCGAGCGGCGCGACGTCGTCGTCGACGGGCTCAATGCCATCCCCGGAATCCGCTGTCACAAGCCCGCCGGGGCCTTCTACGTCTTCCCCAACGTCGAGGGCACGGGCTGGGATGAGCGCTCCCTGCAGCAGGCGCTTCTCAACGAGGCGGGGGTGGCCCTGCTGGCCGGGACCGCCTTCGGCGCGTGCGGCCGCGGGTACCTTCGCCTCAGCTACGCCAACAGCGTGACCAACCTGGAGAAGGGCGTCGAGCGGATCGGCAACCTGCTCGCCGGGAACCCTCCGGATGGCTCCCGCTCCGCCGCGGCGGTGACGAGCTGAGCGACGCGTCGGAGCAGGACGTCCGTCCGGGTCTCGAGGAGACCCGAAGACTGGCGCGGGACCACGACCTGGTCGCCCTGGTGCGGACCATCCCCGCGCGGGAGATGACCGGGCCGCGCCTGCTCGCCGGCGTGGGGGATCGGCCCGGAGCCTTCCTCTTCGAGTCGGCCACCGGGGAGGGGGAGTTTGCCCGCTTCACCTTCGCGGGACTGGCCGGGCCCGAACGGTTCCGGGTCCGCCGTGGGCGCCTCACCCGCCTCGGTGAGGGGGAGCCGGCCGCCCCGGTGCCGTGCCCCGACCCGCTCCGAGCCCTCCAGGAGTTCACCACCGGCCCGCGGGTAGCGCTCCCCGACGACCTCGACGTGCCCTTCACGGGCGGCTCGGTGGGGCACCTCTCGTACGAGGCGGCGACCAGCTTCGAGAAGGTCGCCCGGCCCGAGCGCGATCCCCTCGACCTCCCCGACGCCTGGTGGGGTCGCTGCCTCTCCTGCAGCGTCCTCGACCGGGACCGGGACCTGGTCCACCTCATCACCCACATCCCGACCGACTCCGACCTGGCCGAGGCCCACGCCCAGGGGGTGCGCCGCCTGGATGCGATGGCCGCGAGCCTGGCGGCCGCGGTGACCCCCACGGTTGCGGTCGCGCCCTCCGCGCCGCCGCCGCTGCCCGACGCCGCGGCCAACCTGAGCCGCGACGCCTTTGTCGCCGCGGTGGAGCGGTGCCTGGAGTACATCGCCGCCGGAGACATCTTCCAGGTGCAGGTGTCGCGCCGCTTCAGCCTGAAGTTCGAGGTCTCGCCGATCACGCTCTACGCCGCGCTTCGTGAGGCGAACCCGAGCCCGTACATGTTCTATCTCCGCACCGACGACTGCGCCCTGGTCGGCACCTCTCCCGAGATGCTGGTGCGGGTCGCGGCGGACGGGCGCGTCGACTACCACCCGATCGCGGGCACCCGCCGGCGCGGGACCACGGCGGCGGAGGACGCCGCCATGGAGGCCGAGCTGCGCGGCAGCACCAAGGAGCAGGCCGAGCACCTGATGCTGGTCGACCTGGGTCGCAACGACGTCGGGCGGGTCTGTGAGATCGGCAGCGTCCAGGTGAGCGACTACGCCGCCGTGCGGCGCTACGCCAATGTCATGCACCTGGAGACCTCGATCCAGGGGAAGCTCCGCTCCGGGCTCTCCGCGGTCGACGCGCTGCGCGCCTGCTTCCCGGCCGGGACGGTGACCGGTGCTCCCAAGCTGCGGGCCATGGAGATCATCGCCGAGCTGGAGCCCGAGGTCCGGGGCGCCTACGCCGGCGCGGTCGGCTACCTCGACTTCCGGGGCAGCCTGGACACGGCGATCGCGCTGCGCACCGCGGTGGTGCGCCAGGGCCGGCTCCACCTCCAGGCGGCCGCCGGGATCGTCGCCGACTCCGACCCGGCCGAGGAGGCGCGCGAGATCGACAACAAGCTGCGCGCCCTGGTCCGGGCCGCCGAGGCGGTGCGCCCCGCGGTGGGCGGCGCGGAGGGCCGCCGGCCGTGAACGAGGAGTTCCTCCTGCCTCAGCGGGACCTGGGAGATTCAGTCGTCGTTGTCGACAACTACGACTCCTTCACCTTCAATCTGGTCCAGCGGCTGGGCGAGCTGGGGGCGCGCTGCGTCGTGGTCCGCAACGACAGCACCACGGTGGCGGCCATCGGCGAGCGCCGGCCGGCGGCGGTGGTGGTCTCGCCGGGCCCCAAGACGCCCGCCGAGGCGGGGATCTCGGTGGAGCTGATCCGCACGCTCGGCGCCAGCATCCCCATCCTCGGGGTGTGCCTCGGGCACCAGGCGATCGGCGAGGCGTATGGCGGCCGCGTGGTGCGCGCGCCGTCGATCATGCACGGCAAGCTGAGCCAGGTTCACCACCACGGCACCGGACTCTTCGCCGGCGTGCCCGACCCCTTCGCCGCGACCCGGTACCACTCGCTGGTGGTCGAGCCGGCCACCCTGCCGGCGTCCCTGGAGGTGACCGCGCGCACCGAGGACGGCGTGATCATGGCGCTCCGCCACCGCGAGCATCCCGTTGTCGGCGTCCAGTTCCATCCCGAGTCCATCGGCACCGACGCCGGCTACCGCATCCTCGAGAACTTCCTCGAGATGACGTCGGCGCCCCATCGTCCTCTGGGTGGCGTGCGATGAGCGACCTCGGGGCACTCGGCCCCATCGTGGAGCGGAAGCGGCACGAGGTCGAGGAGATCAGGTGCGGCCGCGCCGCCATCTGGGCGACGGCGGAGCACCTGCCACCGGCGCGGAGCATCGAGGCACTCCGTGGCGGGCGGATCATCGCCGAGCTCAAGCGGCGATCGCCGAGCGGCGGTTCCCTCCGCCCGGACCTCGACATGGTCGCGGTGGCGGCGGGGTATGCGGGGGCGGGCGCCGCGGCCATCTCGGTGCTCACCGACGCGGTCGACTTCGGAGGCTCTCCGGCGGACCTCGAGCGGGTGCGTGCCGCTGTCGACCTGCCGGTGCTCCGCAAGGACTTCACGGTCGACCCCGTGCAGATCGCGGAGGCCCGGGTGCTCGGCGCCGACTGGGTGCTGCTGATCGTCGCGGTGCTCGAGGGAGGCGCTCTCGACGAGTGCCTGGAGGCGGTGCGGCGGGCCGGTGCCCACGCCCTGGTCGAGGTCCACGACGAGGCCGAGCTGGAGCGTGCCATGGTCGCCGGGGCCGGCTGCCTGGGCATCAACAACCGCGATCTGCGCAGCCTCCGGACCAACCTGAGCACCTTCTCCCGGCTGCGCCGCCTGCTCCCCGCGGAGACGGTGGTCATCGTCGCCGAGTCCGGGGCGCGCAGCGCCGCCGACGTCAGCCGGCTGGTGGGGGAGGGGGCGGACGCGGTGCTGGTCGGCGAGGCGCTGATGCGTCACGAAGATGCGGCCGTGCTCTGTGCCGAGATGGTGGCCGCCGCCGCCGCGGCCGCGGCCGGAGTGGCGCGGTGATCGTCAAGGTCTGCGGCGTGCGCACCGCGGCGATCGCCGAGTGCGCCATCGACGCCGGTGCCGACTGGGTGGGGGTCGTGCTCGAGCCCCGCAGCCCCCGGCACGCCGGCGACGCCGAGGTGGAGGCGGTCCGGCGGGCGCTGGCCGGGCGGGCCGACCTGGTCGGGGTGATGGTCGAGCCGTCGGCGGAGCGCTGCCGGGAGCTGACCCGGCGCCACCGGCTGGACGCGGTCCAGCTCCACGGCCAGGTGGACCCTGGGGTGGTGGGCGACCTCGACGTCACCGTGATCCGAGGGGTCAACCCCGCCGGTCCGGGCGAAGCCTTCACCACCGACTGGTGGCCGGACTGCCTGCTCCTGCTCGACAGCGCGCCGCGTTCGGGCGGAGCTCTCCCCGGGGGGACGGGGGTTCCGATCGATCTCGCGACCGCCGCCGAGGTGGCCGCCCACCGCCCCATCATCCTGGCCGGAGGCCTCACCCCCGACACCGTCGCCGCCGCCATCGAGCGGGTCCGTCCCCACGGCGTCGATGCGAGCAGCGGGCTGGAGTCGAGCCCGGGCGTCAAGGATCCCGGGCGAGTGCGAGACTTCGTGCTGGCGGCGCGGGAGGCCTTTGCCACGGTCGAGGCGCGCCGGATGCGGGCGGCGGCGGATTCCGCCGGCCGCCAAGGAGGGAGTCGATGACCACCGCCGGACGGTTCGGCATCTACGGCGGGGCCTTCGTGCCCGAGACGCTCGTCCCGGCGCTCGAGGAGCTGGAGGTGGCGATGAACGAGGCTCTCGCCGATCCCGTCTTCATCGCCGAGCTCGACGGCTGGCTCTACGACTACGCCGGGCGGCCCACCCCGCTGACCCTTGCCCGGCGGCTGACCGAGGCCTGTGGCGGCGCCGAGATCTGGCTCAAGCGCGAGGACCTGGTCCACACCGGCGCCCACAAGCTCAACAACGCGCTCGGCCAGGTGCTGCTCGCCCGGCGGATGGGCAAGACCCGGATCATCGCCGAGACCGGGGCGGGCCAGCACGGCGTCGCCACCGCCACCGTGTGCGCCTGCTTTGGCCTCGAGTGCGTCGTCTACATGGGCCGCGAGGACATCCGCCGCCAGGCGCTGAACGTCTACAAGATGGGACTTCTCGGGGCCGAGGTGAGGCCCGTCGACAGCGGGTCCAAGACCTTGAAGGACGCCACCAACGAGGCCATTCGAGATTGGGTCACCAATGTCGAGAACACGCACTACGTGATCGGGTCGGTGGTCGGTCCCCACCCCTATCCCACCCTGGTCAAGCGGTTCCAGAGGGTGATCGGCGACGAGGCGCGCCGGCAGGCGCTGCAGCGCTGGGGGGAGCTCCCCGACTCGGTGGTCGCCTGCGTGGGTGGGGGCAGCAACGCCATCGGCATCTTCACCGCCTTCCTCGAGGACGAGGACGTGGAGCTGCTCGGGGTGGAGGCCGCCGGTCGCGGCATCGAGACGGGTGAGCACGCGGCGTCGCTCGAGGCGGGCAGGCCGGGGGTCCTCCATGGCGCCTACAGCTACCTCCTCCAGGACGCCCACGGACAGGTGCGCGAGACCCATTCGATCTCGGCGGGGCTCGACTACCCCGGGGTGGGTCCCGAGCACGCCGCTCTCCGCGACGCCGAGCGCGCGCGCTACGTCACCTGCACCGACAATGAGGCGCTGCGCGCCTTTCATCGCCTCTGCCGGATGGAGGGGATCATCCCCGCGCTGGAATCCAGCCACGCCCTGGCGGTCGCCGAGCGGCGCGCCCGGGAGCTGGGCCCGGGCCACCGGGTGCTGGTCTGCCTGAGCGGCCGCGGAGACAAGGACATCGACACCGTCAGGGCCGTGGGCGGCACCGGGGAGGAGATGACGTGACCGCCGCCGGCGCGGGGAGGTTCGAGGCCGCCTTCGCGGCGCGGGCTGCAGGCGGGCGGCCCGGGATCATCCCCTACGTCACCGCCGGCTTCCCGGGCCCCGGCGACACCGCTCCGCTCCTGCTCGCCTGCCAGCGGGCGGGCAGCCTGGCCGCCGAGGTGGGCATTCCCTTCAGCGACCCGCTGGCGGACGGTCCCACCATCCAGAACGCCGGCTGGCGGGCCCTGGAGCAGGGGATGACGCCGGCTCGCGCCATCTCGCAGGTGGCGCAGGCGCGGGACGCCGGTCTGACCATCCCGGTGGCGGCGATGACCTACATCAACCCGGTGCTCGCCATGGGCGTCGAGGCCTTCGCCGCCGCCTGCGCCGCGGCGGGGATCGACGGCGTGATCGTCCCCGACCTGCCCGTCGAGGAGGCGGCCGGCCTGGCCGCGTCGCTCGGGGCTCACGGGCTGGCCCACATCCCCCTGGTGGCACCCACCACCCCGACCTCGCGGGTGGCCCGGGTCGCCGCCACCGCTGCGGGCTTCGTCTACTGCGTCAGCGTCACCGGCACCACCGGCGCCCGCGCAAGCGTGAGCCCCGCCGCCCTGGACCTGCTGGAGCGGGTGCGCTCGGTGACCGCTCTGCCGCGGGCTCTCGGCTTCGGCATCTCCCGCCCCGAGCACGTCGAGGCGCTTGCCCGCCACTGCGAAGCGGTGGTGGTCGGGTCCGCACTGCTCGACGCCATCGCGAGCGGCGGGGACGACCCTGGGGTGATCGCGGAGCGGTTTGTCCGCGAGCTCCGCGGGGTGGGCGCGGCCGGGTGACCGCCGCGATGAGCTCCCCGGTGTCTCTCCGATGAGCCCTCCCGTCAACCTGGCGCCGATCTTCCGGCTGGAGGGGGAGGTGCGGGTGCCCGGCGACAAGAGCATCAGCCACCGCGCCCTCATCCTCGGGGCGCTGGCGCGTGGCCGCACCTACCTGGGCGGGCTGGCCCCGGGCGAGGACGTCGCCCACACCGCGTCGTGCCTGGAGGCCTGCGGCGTCTTCATCCGGATCCACGGCGACGGCCGCGCCATGGTGGAGGGCAACGGCCCGGACCATGCGCTGAGCGCACCGAGCGACCGGCTCGACTGCGGAAACTCGGGGAGCACCATGAGGATGCTCGCCGGGGCCATCGCCGGGCATCCGATCACCGCCTGCCTGCAGGGGGACCCCTCACTGATGCGGCGCCCGATGCGCCGCATCGCCGCCCCGCTCCAGCAGATGGGGGCCGCGGTCCGGCTGGGGCCTGAGGGCACGGCCCCGATGACCATCGAGGGGCGGCGTCCCCTCCGAGCGATCACCTTCGAACCCCCGGTGGCGAGCGCCCAGGTCAAGACGGCGGTGCTGCTCGCCGGCCTCTTCGCCGACGGTCCCACGACGGTCCTCGAGCCGGCACCGACCCGCGACCACACCGAGCGCCTCCTCGCGCTCTGCGGCATCGAGGTGGTGAGTGGCGCGGGGCGGGTCACCGTCACCCCCGGCGCGCTCCAGCCGTTCGGTCTGCGCATCCCTGGTGACATCAGCTCGGCCGCGTTCTTCCTCTGCCTGGCGGCGGCGCGCGAGGGCTGGCGGGTGCGCTGCCCGGAGGTGGGGCTCAACCCCGGGCGCGACGGGGTCATCGAGGTGCTGCGCGCCATGGGCGCGTCGGTCGACGTCCAGGAACGCGAGCCCGCCGGCGGCGTGGAGCCGGTCGGCGATGTGGAGGTGCTCGGCGGGCCGCTGCACGGGGCCCGGATCGAGGGGGCGCTGGTCCCCCGGCTCATCGACGAGCTGCCGGTGATCGCCGTGCTCGCCACCCAGGCCGTGGGGGTGACGGAGATCCGCGATGCCGCCGAGCTCCGGGCCAAGGAGTCCGATCGGATCGCCCGCCTGGCCGAGGGATTGAGACGAATGGGTGCGGCCTGCGAGACGCTCCCCGACGGTCTCGTCATCGAGGGGCCGACCCGACTGGTCCCGGCCGCCGTGGATGCCGCCGGCGACCACCGGCTGGCGATGGCCTTCGCCGTGGCCGGATGCCTCGCCGCGGGCCCGGGGCTCACCCACATCGCCGGTGCGGAGTCGGTCGCCATCTCCTACCCCGGCTTCTTCGAGGACCTCAACCAGCTCTCGTCGGTGTAGGCGTCCCACGCTCCGGTCCCGGGTTGGGGGAGAGGGCATCGGGATGATGGCTCGGGCGCGGGACGGCCGGCGGACCCCGTCAGCGTTGACGGAGAGACCATCTCCTGAGCGGCGGGCTCAGCGCAGCAGGCGGGACATCCTCCGGTCGGCGTAGACGCGGCCGCCGGTCTGACACCCCGGGCAGTACTGGAACGAGCGCGAGGCGAGCGACACCTCACGCACCATCTCCCCGCAGACCGGGCAGGGCTCCCCGGCCCGTCCGTGGACGCGCATCCCCGACCGCTTGCCCTCCTTGAGCCCATCGATGTCCAGCCCCCGCGCCTGCTCCAGGGCGGAGCCGAGCGTCTCCCGCAACGCCGCCAGCAGGCGGCCCAGCGCGGCGTCGTCGAGGCGGTCGCCCCGGGCGAAGGGGGAGAGGCGGGCGGCGTGGAGGATCTCGTCGGAGTAGGCGTTGCCAACCCCGGCGATGACGCTCTGGTCGGCGAGGGCCGACTTGAGCGTGCCCGGCCGTCCGCGCAGCAGCTCCCGGAGCCGCTCCAGGTCCAATCGCTCGTCCAGGGCATCCACCCCCAGTCGGCTCACTCCGGCGACCTCAGCGGGTTCGCGGACCACGTGGAGGGCGAGCCGCTTCTCGGTGCCCATCTCGGTGATGTCGAGAGCACCACCGTCCTCGAACCGGAGCCGCGCCGCCAGCGGACCGCGCTGGGCGAGCCGGGCGTCGGAGGGCTTCTCCCGCCAGCGCACCCACCCGGCCCGGCTGAGGTGGGCGACCAGGTGGAGGGAGGCGTCTCCCGCGGCGGCGCCGGCAGCCTCGATGTCCAGGAACTTGCCGTGGCGTTGGACGCCCGCGACCTCCCGGCCGGCGAGGGCCGCGGCCGGAGGGTCATACGTCTTGAGGGCGGCGATCGACGCCACCGTCAGCCCCGCGATCCGGCGGCCCCGGAGCCGGCGGTCGAGGCTCTCAGCCAGCGCCTGGACCTCGGGCAGCTCAGGCATGACGGTTGCGGGTACGGCTGATGGTGGGTGCGGGCGCGGCCGGGGCTGGGACGTCGGGCACATGTCAATGGTCGGGCTTCGCACTCCCTGCCGCTCCGTCCGAGACCTTCCAGATGGAACAATCGTCCCTGGCGCGGCAGGTGACGGAGGGTGGCTGACGGATGGGTGGGCTCGAACGACCCGGCAAGGTCGTCTGCGTGGGGCGCAACTACCGCGAGCACGTTGACGAGCTCGGCCACACCCTGACCCCGGAACCGCTCCTTTTCCTCAAGCCGCCGTCGGCGGTGATCGGGGATGGCGACGCCATCGTCCTGCCCCGCTTGCCCGTGGCCTTCTCCCGGATCGACTACGAGGGCGAATTGGTCGCCATCATCGGACGTCCCCTCCGGCACGCCTCGCCCGAGGCCGCCCTGGAGGCGGTCCGCGGCTACACCTGCGGCAACGACGTGACCGCCCGGGACATCCAGGCGGCTGAGGAGCAGTGGACACGGGCCAAGGGGTTCGACACCTTCTGCGCCCTCGGTCCGCGGGTGGCGATCCTGGACCCTTCCGATGTCGAGCTCACCACCCGGCTGAACGGCGAGGTCCGCCAGCACGGCCGCACCGGCGAGATGGTCGTGGGAGTGGGGGAGCTGCTCGCATACATCAGCCGCTGCATGACCCTGGAGCCCGGCGACGCCGTCTTCACGGGGACGCCGGCCGGGGTGGGTCCCCTCCGTGACGGCGATGTCGTCGAGGTCGAGATCGAGGGGATCGGGGTGCTCCGCAACCCGGTCCGGGGTGAGCGGTGAGGGGGCCGAGCTGTCGGCTATCCGCGGGGAGGCCAACGGTGTACCGTTGCGATCACCGCAGGCCCAGGTCACGGAGGAGGGCATGAGCGTCTCGTCGCCCCCCGCCACGCTCGGCGCCGTGCATACTCATCCCGAGGAGGAGGTCCTCTGCATCCCCCGCACGACGATCTTCCCCGGTGCCGTCTGGCACGGTTTAGTCACGCGTGGGCTCGAGCGGGTTCTCCGGACCATCCGGGCCGCCAGCGAGTACCGGCCGCGCCAGCTGGTCGAGGACGACCCCTCCCAGCAGCAGGTCATCCCCTACTGCATCGTCCACCACCCTGAGGACGACACCTACCTGCTGACCCGGAGGCTCCGCCGCTCCAGCGAGCGGCGCCTGCACAACCTCTACTCTCTGGGGGTCGGGGGCCACGTCAACCCCGGTGACGGCGAGCTGGTCGACCCGATCGTGGGCGGCCTGATCCGCGAGTGGGGCGAGGAGATCATCTGCCCCTCCCGGGCGACCGCCAGCCTGGTCGCCCTCATCAACGAGGACTCCACCCCGGTGGGACGTGTCCACCTCGGCCTCGTCTTCCTCGTCGAGCCCGAATATGGCTCAGTGTCGGTCCGGGAGACCGAGAAGCTGGAGGGCGAGATCATGACCCTCGAGGCGATGCGCCGCCACTACCTGAGCATGGAGTCGTGGTCTCAGCTCTGCTTCGACGACCTGATGACGGGGGCTCCGGCCCGCGCCGAGCGCAGCCCGCTGGTGGTGGAGCTTCCGCCCGCCCCCTGACGTGGCGCGGCAGGCCCGCCGCGAGCGTGGGGAAGGCGTCCGTATACTCCAGCCCATGCCTGTGAACGTTCGAGTACCCGGTCCCCTGCGCCGGCTGACCGCCGGCAGCTCCCAGGTCGAGGTCGAGGGCGGCACCGTCGCCGAGGCCCTGGCCGATCTCGAGGCCCGCCATCCCGGTTTCCGGGAGCGCCTCTACGACGACGAGGGCAAGCTCCGCCAGTTCATCAACATCTATGTCAACGACACCGACATCCGCTTCGGTGGCGGCCTGGACACCCCGGTCGCCGCGGGTGACGACATCTCGATCGTCCCGGCCGTCGCCGGCGGCTGAGCGGGGCTCGGCCCACCTCGAGAGGCGGGTGCGCGGTATTCCCTGCTGGCGAGGATAGCCATGGTGGTCTCCAGCGGATAGCCGGACTGGGGAAGATGGGGTATCCTCGCTGGGTGAGGAAGACCACTGTCGCGGTCGATGACGAGCTGATCCGCCAGGCCCAGGCCGTCCTGGGAACGAGGGGCATCACCGCCACGGTGGATGCCGCCCTCCGGGAGGTGACCAGGCTGGCCGCCCGGCGGGCCGCCGTGGACGAGCTGGTGCTGCGCGACGGCACGGACCTGGACGATCCCGAGGTCATGGCCGGCGCGTGGCGGTGACCGCGCAGTACCTGGCGGACACCAGCGCCCTGAGCCGGCTTCACCTGCCCGCGGTGCGCGAGGTGCTGGAGCCGGTCATCCTGGACGGACGGGTGGCGACCTGCGGAGTCGTGGAGCTGGAGATCCTGTACAGCGCCCGCAGTCACTCGGACGCGGTCCGCATCCGGCGGCACCGCGACGCGGCCTTTGAGCGCGTTGCCGTTGAGGAGCGCGACTTCCGCCGGGCCGAGGAGGTGCTCCTCGCGCTGGCGCTGAAAGGCCAGCACCGCATCGCCGGGCTTCCCGATCTGCTCATCGCCGCCTGCGCCGAGCGCGCCGGCCTAGTGCTGCTCCACTACGACGCCGACTTCGACGCGATCTGCACGGTCACCGGTCAGCCGGGCCAGTGGGTGGTCCCCCGGGGCAGCGTCACCTGACGGCCGCCCTGCGAGGGCGGCCCGCGCGGAGAACGGGCCGGCGGGGCCCCCGCCGGCGCCGGGTACCCCAGGCGGAGACCCTGCCCCGAACTCGCGTAGGCTTTCACAGATGACCGTCGCCACCCTCGAGGCCGCTCCCGCGGTCGTCCCCGCCGACCCCTTCGCCCTGCTGCCCCGGGGTGCCGTGGTCGCCGTCGCCATGTCCGGGGGCGTCGACAGCAGCGTGGCCGCCGCCCGCTGCGTGGCTCGGGGCGTCGAGACCCTCGGCATCACCCTGGCGATGTGGCCCGGCGATCGCGAGCAGGTTCGCGACCGGGGCTGCTGTTCCATCGACGCGGTCGAGGATGCCCGCCGGGTGGCCAACCGCCTCGACATCCGCCACCTGACCTGGAACCTCGAGCGTGAGTTCTCCGCCGAGGTCGTGGCCGGCTTCGAGGACGATTACGCAGCCGGCCGGACCCCCAACCCTTGCGTCCGGTGCAATCAGCGGGTCAAGTTCGGCGTCCTCCTCTCCCGGGCCCGCGCCATCGGCGCGACCCACGTCGCCACCGGCCACTACGCCCGGCTCGGCCGACGCGGGGAGACCTGGACGCTCCACCGGGCGAGGGAGACCGGCAAGGACCAGGCCTACACCCTCCACCGCCTCGACCAGGCGCAGCTCGGCGCCGCGCTCTTTCCGCTCGGTGGGGTGGAGAGCAAGTCGGACGTCCGTGCCGAGGCCGCGCGGCTGGAGCTGGTCTCGGCGGCCAGGCCGGACTCCCAGGAGCTCTGCTTCGTCGACGGCGACCTCACCGCGGACCTGAGCCGGCGCCTCGCCGGGCGGTTCCGTCCGGGCCCGATCACCGACGGGGAGGGGCGCCTTCTCGGCGAGCATCGCGGCCTTCCCTTCTATACGGTGGGGCAGCGAAGCCGGCTGGACATCCGCCCCGACCGGCCCGACGCCACCCCGCTCTACGTCCTGGAGCTCGACCCGGCGCTCAACCGGGTGGTGGTGGGGCCCGCCGAGGCGCTCCAGCGCGGCGGGCTCCGCGCCGGGGACTGCCGCTGGGTCAGCGGGGTCCCCCCGGAGGTGGGCTCCGCGGTCGAGGCGCAGCTGAGGGCTCACGGACGGCCGCACGCGGCAACCGTGGTCGCGGCCTCATCCCATGCGGCGGAGGTGTGCTTCGTCGAGCCCGCTGCCCAGGTGTCCCCCGGGCAGGCGGTCGTCCTCTACCGGGGCAACGAGGTCGTCGGCGGCGGGGTCGTGGAGGAGGCGGGCCGGTGACTCTTCACTGGTATCAGATCGTCCTCGCGTCGATCGCGGTGCTGGTTGCCTGCGCCGTCTCCGCGTACTGCTTCTGGTTCGCGGTGCGCCACCGGAACGCGCTCTTCCACATCCCCGGGGTGGGAGCGACGCTGGTCGTGGTCGGCCTGGTCGGCGAGCGGACCGTGGTGGTGGCCACCGGCAGGCCCGCCAGCGTCTGGGATCTCTCGATCAAGATTCCCCTGATCCCGCTCTATCTCGATGTCGTGACCCTCATCGGGCTGATCATCGCCCTCCTCGGGCTCAGCCTGATCCTCTTCGTGGAGCGGGTGATACCGCCCGACCAGCGTTGGACACCCCCGCCTCCGCGGAGCCTTGACGAGGACGATTCCGTCTGAATCATGGGGGGGCTGCCCCCCACCGGTACAATCTCGCGGCGATGTCCCGGCCAAGCAGCCGTCCCGCCCCTCAGCTCCCTTGCGAGCCCCTCGGTTGCGGTCGCTCATGAGCGCTGCCGGCTTCTATGTGGCGGGGGTGCTCGTGGTCCTGAGCTGTGCGGCCGCGGTCCTCCTCCGGGGCGCGGTGACGTCCGCGGTCGCCGCGGCGGCGGTGGCGGTCTCGATCGGCATCTTCCTGCTGGTGAGCGGCGAGTATCTTCTGACCCTCCTGGAGGTCGTGCTTCTCCTCGCCACCCTCGCGGTGGTGGTGGAGGTCGCGCGTCGCGGTGGCTTCGGTCCCCGGGCCCAGCCGCTGCCGCTCAGCCGGTGGGTGTACGGGCTCGGCCTCGCCGTGCTGGCCGTGGTCGTTCTCGACGGAGCGGTGCTCGCCTCGCGCGGAGGCTGGTTCCGGTCGGGGATCAAGCAGGGGCTGAGCAGCGTCCTCCACCACCAGGCTCCGGTCACCGCGGGGCTCCTGGTGGTCCTCGGCGCGGCGGCCGTGGTGGTCGCGGTGGTCATCGGGCGCACCAGCGCCGACGAGGCCGAGCAACACCAGCGGGCCCGGGCTCGGAGGGAGAGAGAGGAGAAGATGCGCCGTCGTCGCGAGGACCGGGTGGCCGCGCGCCGCCGCCGCCAGGCTGGGCGGGCTGGAGGAGGCGAATGAGCATCGGCGCGGGGAACGTCGCCCTGCTGAGTGGTGCCGTCTTCGCCATCGGGGCCTTCGGGGTCCTGACCCGGCGTGATGCGTTCGGCCTCCTGGTCAGCCTGGCCATACTCCTGCTCGCCCCCGTGATCGCCTTCGCCGGCTTCACCGCCATCGACGGCGGCCGCTCCGGCCCCGGGCAGGGGGAGGTGGTGGCGCTCGCTGCGGTGGTGGTGTGTGCGGCGCTGACCCTGGTCGGCGCCGCGCTGGTGGCGCTGCTGCACCGCCGCCATGAGAGCCTCGACACCGACGCCTACGGTGACGCCGAGGGGGAGCAGCGCTGATGGGCAGCTTTGCCTGGGTCGTCCTGCTGCTCCCGCTGGCGGGTTGCGGCGCCTCCTTCGTCGCCGAGACCCCGCGGCGAGCGGCTCACGTGTGCATGACGTTCCTGGGGATGTCCCTGATCGTGGCGCTGTTCGTGCTCGGCTATCGCCTGCTCCACGAGACCACCAGCATCAACCCCGACATCTCGACGCTCAACTACCTCTCGCTCACCCCGGGGCCGAGCGAGACGGCGACCTTCCCGTCCACCTTCCAGGTCGCGGTCGGTGTCCGTGTCGACAACCTGAGCGCCAGCTTCATGGTCCTGATCTCGTTCCTCTTCCTCGTCGTCCAGGGCCTCGGGACGGCGATGCTCTCGCACGACGCCGGCTACCGCCGCTTCTTCTGGGCGAGCTCGCTGCTCGCCACCCTGATGCTCGGCCTGGTGCTGAGCCCTGGCCTCTTCCAGGTCTGGTTGACCCTCGGAGCGATCAGCGCGACGACTCTCGTCCTGGCTCTCCACTACTGGCATCGGCGGGAGACGACCGCTCCAGCCCGGCGCGCCTTCTCGGTGCTCCTCGGGGCCGACGCCAGCCTCCTGCTCGGTCTGGCGTACATCATCGACAAGATGGGCCCGTACCTCGGGCTTCGGCCGCAGCCGGCCGGCGGAGCACTCGACATCTTCGACTTCCGCCTCCTGAATCCCGCCTGGCAGGCCGCCGCGAAGGGAACGGTCACCAACGGCAGCTATAAGAGCCTGGTGATCCTTACGGTGCTCCTGGTCGTCGCCGCCCTCGCGCACGCCGCCCAGGCCCCGTTCACGGCCTGGCTCACCGGCCTGCGCGAGGCCCCGCTCCCCGTGCTCGGCGCGATCACCATGTCGCTGCTCGCCGGGGTCATCCTGCTGGCCAGGATCTACACCCTCCTCCTGGTCACGCCCGGCGTCCTGAGCATCCTCGCCGTGATCGGCGCGGTGGGCGCCGTCTGGCTGAGCGCCGCGTGCTTCGTGTCGCGCGACATCTATCGCGTCGCCCTCCTCTCCGCTTCGGCACAGCTGGCCCTGGCGATCACCGCCATGGGAGCGGGCGGTTACAGTGCGGGACTGCTGATCACCGTCGTGAGCGCGCCGCTCAGCCTCCTTCTCCTGGTCACAGCCGGCAGCCTTGCCCGCGCCTACCGCACCCGTGACATCGGCGAGATGGGTGGCGCCTGGCGGCGGATGCGGCACACCAGCCTGAGCCTCGGGCTCTGGGCCCTCGCCGCCGCGGGCCTCGACCTGGTCGGCTACGACGTGGTGTCCTCCATCTTCCTCAACCGCTTTCCCAACATGCGCGAGGAGGTGGGCTCCACCACCCGCTACATCATCGTCCAGGGGGGCCAGATGGCGGGCTGGGTCCGTGACCTGGTCGCGGTGCTGGCCATCGCAGCCGTGGTGCTGACCGCTCTGTACGCCGTCCGTCTGCTGGTCACCATCTGCCGCGGCACGCCGGCGGTGCGGCGTGGCTTCCTCGTTGAGAAGCTCACCGAAGCGGAACCACCGCTGCGGACGCTCCAGCGCTGGTGCGCGGCCGCCACGGTGGGAGCCGTCGTCGTCGGTCTGCCGGGGATCGCCGCCATCGGTCACGGCAAGGGACGCGTTCCCGCGCTCACCTTCAGCCATTGGATCTACTACGGCGCGAGCCACCAGATCCTGCCCGTCGAGTGGTGGGCGTTCGCCGCCGCCGCCGCCGCGCTGGTCGTGGGCGTGGCTGGGGGAGTTGCGGTCTCGCGGGCCGGGCTGACCCGCCGGGTCGCTCGGCTCGGAGTCTGGCTCCGGATCCCCACCCTCAGCGCCACGGGCCCGGCGGCCGTGCGCTGGGCGTTCGCGTTTGGTGCTCGAGCCGGGAACGCTCTGGCGGGGGAGGTGGTGGCTTTCGACCACGAGCTGGTCGAGCCTCTCTACGACTCCGCCGGTGAGGGGATCGAGGCGGCCGCCTGGTCCCTGGAGCGTGTCCGGGTGCGCCGGCTGGGCATCGGGCTCGGCGTGACGCTCGCGGTGATCCTGCTTCTGGTCGGCGCCAGCGTCCTCGCGGCGGGGGGGCACTTCCCGGTGCACACCACATGAACTTCCTCGCCCAGACGACGAGCACCACCACCACCACCACGGGGGTCACGTTCCCCACCCTGGTGCTCACCGCCATGGTCTGGAGCGCGGTCGTCTTCGCCCTGGCGGCGCTCCTCATGCCCAACCAGACCCAGGACCAGTTGCGCCGGATCAAGTCACTCGGATCCACCGGTGCGGGCGCCGCCCTCTTCTTCGCGATCTGGGCCGTGGAGACCCAGGTGTCCGACGCGGCAGGAGGGACCGGCGGCATCCCCGGCGGCGACCTCGTCGAGCAGCACAGCTGGCTCTCCTCTTTCCCGATCGTGTCCAGCTACCATCTCGACGCGGACGGGGTGGCGCTCTCGGTGATCCTCGTGGTCTCCGTCGTCTTCTTCTGCGCCGCGCTCGCCGCCTGGCGCAACCAGAGTCACGTCAAGCTCCTGACCGTCTGCCTGCTCACCCTCGAGACGGCCTCCCTCGGCATCCTCGTCTCCTATGACTGGGTCCTCTTCCTCCTCTTCTGGACCCTCGCGATCGTCCCCGTGTATGTGCTGGCCCGAGCCTTCGGGCACGGCCGCGGAACGCGGGCGGCCACCCGCTACGCGGCCACCAGCCTGGTTTCCGCCGGTCTCCTCCTGCTCGCCGCGGTGCTGATCGCCTTCCAGGCCGGTGCGCACTCCTTCGACATGGGCGTCACCCCCGTGTCCCTGCCGGGCGACGGTGAGACAGTCGCCTTCTGGCTCATCACCGCGGCCTCGCTGCTGGCGATGGCCGTCGTGCCCCTGCACGGGGCGCTGCTCGACCTCGAGGAGGACAGCACGGGGGTGCTCTCGGCGATCTTCGCCGCGGTGCTGCCCAGCCTGGGGGCGTACACCCTCGTCCATGTCGCGGTCGGATTCTTCCCCTCGACGTCGGGCAGCTTCTCGCTCTTCTTCGCCGTCCTGGCGGTGGTGACCGTGGTCTGGGGGGGGCTGGCGGCGCTCCGCACCGATGACCTGAGGCGCCTCATCGGGCATGTGGGCACGGTCTTCATGGGACTGGTGCTGCTCGGCGTCGCCGGCCACACCTCGATCGCGATCACCGGGATCATTTTCCTGCTGCTGGCCCGCGGTCTGGTGATCGGGGTGCTCATGCTGCTCGCCTCCCTGATCCAGGAGAGGACCCGGCGCGTGCGCATCTCTCAGCTCGGTGGCCTTGCCTGGCAGGCACCGTTCCTCTCCGCGTTCTGGCTGCTCGCCACCCTCGCGGCGGCGGGCGTGCCCCTCCTGGCCGGATTCGCCGGCGACTTCTTCATCTTCACCGGGTCCTTCCCAGCCCACCGGTGGGCGAGCACCGTGGTGCTCGCGGGCACCCTCCTGGCCTCGGGCGTGCTGGTCTGGACGGCCCAGCGCGTCTTCCTCGGAGCCTCCCGCGACACCTTCGAGCGAGCCCGGGACCTCGGGCCCCTCGAGCTGACCTACATCGGCATCCTGGTCGGGCTGATCGTCCTCATCGGGGTGGTGCCGGGGCACTTCGCCGAACTCTTCCAGAACGGAGCCGGGTACATCCTCTTCCCGGGGGTCGCCTGATGCCCGCACCCAATGGCATGGCCGTGTTCGCCACGATGCTGCCGACGACGTTGCTGGTCGCGCTCGCGGCGGTCGGAGGGCTGCTCGGCTGGCTTCGCCCCGGGCTGCCGCCGTCCTTTCATCGCTGGCTCGGAGCGCTTGCACTCGTGGGGGCCGCCGCGGCTGCGCTGGTCGCGCTTCGCGGCGTCGCGCTCACCAACGGAGTTGGCCTCGCCGCCTACGCGGGGGGCGTGGTGGCCGACCGCTTCAGCACCTTCGCGGTGCTTCTGCTGTGCGGGACGGGGCTGCTTGCGATCCTGACCAGCGGGGCCGCCGAAGAGCGCCTCGGCTCTCGGCTGCCCGCGTACCACGCCCTGATCCTGACCGCGACCGCCGGCGGCGCCATCCTCGCGGTCCAGGTCGAGATGGGGATGCTCGTCGTCGGGCTGGGCATCGTCGTGATCAGTCTGGTCGGCATCGTCGCGATGGAGAAGACCGCCGAGGCTCCCGGCGTCGCGGCCTTCCGGTCGCTCATCTCGGCCGGCGTCGCGCTGGCCCTGATGCTCTACGGCCTGGCCATCGTCTACGGGGCGACCGGCAGCACCGACCTCGCCGCGGTGCGCGGCCAGTTTCTCCACTCGGCGCCTCTGGAGGGGCTGGGACTCGCCCTCACGCTGCTGGGGCTCGCCTACCTGGTGGGGGCGCCCCCCCTTCACCACTGGATGCTCCAGGTGGCCTCCGCCAGCAGCGGGGCGGTAGCGGGCGCCGTGGTGAGCCTCGCCGTGGCGGCCGGCGGCATCGCCCTGGTCAGGGTGGTGGTGAGCGGTTTCAGCGCCACCATGCACCCCTGGGTCGCGGTGGCCGGGGTGCTGGGCGCGGCCGCCTGCCTCTATCCCGCGCTGCTCAGCCTGGCCGCTGGGAGCGTGCGCCGTCTGATCGGGCTCGGTGCCTGCCTCCAGGGCGGACTCGTGCTCAGCGCCCTGGTCGGGAGCGGCCGGGCGAGCGACCTCAAGCCGGCCGGCGGGGTGATCGCCCTTCTCTTCGGCCTGGTCGTCTTTGTGCTGGCCATCCAGGCGAGCTTCCAGGCGGTGACTCGCTTGGAGGAGGACGGTATCGGTGGCGATCTGGCCGGTGTTCGCGGCCTCGCCCGGCGCTCCCCGATGGCAGCGGTGCTCCTCTCCCTCGGCCTCGCCGGGCTGGCCGGCCTGCCGCCACTGGCTGGGTTCCTCGTCCGCATCCTCGTCGCCTCCTCCGCCGTCGCCGGCGGGTACGCGTGGGTCGCGGTGGCCGGTGTGGCCGCCTCGGCCATCTACGCGGTCGCGGTCCTGCGCTGGATCGGCGCGGCGTACGTCGAGGATGACGAGCTGCCGGTCGTGCCCCACAGGACGCCACGGCTCGCGAGCGTGGTCGGGCTGGCGTGCGCGCTCTTCGGGGTGGTGGCCATGCTCCTGGCCGGCCCCCTCCTGTACGCGGCCGACGGGGCCGCCTCCGTCCTGCGCTGACGGTGGCCGGCGGTGAGGTCCGCCGGCCGGTACAATAGGGGTGGTCGCGCTAGACGGGGAGTCAGCGGTGCCCTGTACCCGCAATCCGCTATAGCGGGGTCGAATTCCCCACCGAGGGGGCGCGCAGCCGGGTCCGCTCCGATCTCAGCGGCGTTGATGGCTGGGTCCTGCGCAGCCCGGGCCCGTGAACCGCGTCAGATCCGGAAGGAAGCAGCGCTAAGCGGTCCCCCGGGGGTGCCGCAGCCAACCTGACCTGAGCCGTTGGATCGGGTGAGCGCCGGTGGCGCGTCAACGACGTGGGGTGCGCGACTACCTTTCCCACGCCGCGGGGGCGGCGTGGGGGCCCCTCTCATCTGGATACGGGCTCGCCGCCCCTCGGGGGGCTCTCGCCCCCCTTGGGCGCGCAGACGACGCGCGCATACCCCCGCGGAGCCGGATCCGGCGCACCCCGTCATGAAGTGCGCCCCGGACGGCGCGGGGGCGTGTCCACCACCACAGGGGCTCGCTTCTCCTCGGGCGCCCGGTGGAGTGGGGCGACCCACCCGTGACAGGGCCTTTGGGACAGAAGTGTCCTTAAGGGGTGTATAGGCGATGGAGTGCAGAGCGTGGGGCGCGCGACGCGCTCGGCGCCTCCCATGCCGGTGCCGGATCCAGCCCCCCTGTCAGGGGGCGCCGCGCGCGCCACGCTCGGGAAGCTCGGAGCTCCGGGCCCGCGCCTGAAGCACCAGCTGCTGGGCGGCCAGGGTGACCCCGAGATAGAGGAGGAGGGTGCTGTCGCTGATGCCGGCGATCGCATCGACCAGCGCGTGACTCCCGAAACCGACCACCCAGAGGCCCATCGTCCACCAGCTCCCCTGGCGGAGGACCGCCTGGCTTGACCGCCAGAGCCGCACCGTCGTCAGCGCCCGCACCGCGCCCAGACCGGCGGCGTCGCCGACCAGGAGGGCGCCCAGGACGACGTCCCGTCCCGTCGAGCCGAGCCCGTTGGCCCCTCCGCCGCCGAGGACGCCGACGCCGGCGACGATGAGGATCAGAGGGAGGTGAGAGAAACCTGGGTCTGGCTGGGGGCGGTCGCGAGCACGAGCCGAGTCTAGTCGGGGGCTTCGGAGCGGCTCCTGAGGCGGAGCGCCGGCCGGGCACGCCGCCCGCCCGGCTGTGCGGGTCGGCTATCGTCGGCGGGACGTGACCGCGCTCTACCGCAAGTACCGATCCGCCGTCCTCGCCGACCTCATCGGCCAGGACCACATCGTCCGCACCCTGAGCAACGAGCTGCGGGCCGGACACGTCGCGCACGCCTACCTCTTTGCGGGCATCCGGGGGACGGGAAAGACGTCGACGGCGCGGATCCTGGCTCGGGCCGTCAACTGCCTGGAGCCGGTCGACGGCGAGCCCTGCAACCACTGCAGCGCCTGCAGCGAGATCCTGGACGGGTCGGCCGTGGATGTCCTCGAGATCGACGCCGCCAGCAACCGGGGCATCGACGAGATGCGCGAGCTCCGGGAGCGGGTCCGCTACCTGCCCGCCCGGCTGCGGTCGAAGGTCTACATCATCGACGAGGCCCACATGCTGACCTCGGAGGCGTGGAACGCCTTCCTCAAGACGCTCGAAGAGCCACCTGCCCACGTGCTCTTCATCCTCTGCACGACCGAGCCCCACAAGGTGCCGGACACGGTGCGCTCTCGGGTCCAACGCTTTGACTTCGGACGGGTGTCCAGCGCCAGGATCGACGAGCACCTGCAGGTTATCGCCGGCGCCGAGGCGGTCGAGCTGGAGCCCGCGGCTGCCCGGCTGATCGCTCGGGCCGCCCAGGGCAGCGTGCGCGACGGGCTCTCCCTCCTGGATCAATGCTTCGCCACCGGCGACCGCCCGGTGACCACGGACACCTGCCGCCGCGCCCTCGGGCTGGCGCACCCGGAGGTGATCCGCCAGCTGCTCGACGGGCTGGCCGGGAGGGATGCCGCCGCGTCGCTCCGGGCCGCCGCCGCCGCCTTCGACGCGGGTGCGGATCCCCGCCAGCTCCTCCGGGAGTGCTCGCGCCTGGCGCGCGCCGCCGAGTTGGTCGCGGTCGGCTTCGCGGAGGGGGCCCGCCTCGACGCGGACGAGGATGACCTCTGCCGCCAGCTGGCCGCGCGGGAGCCGGACGGCTTCTGGCTGCGGGTGCTGGAGGAGATGGGCGCCGCCGAGCTCGAGCTGCGCCAGCCGGTCGACGCGCGCCTCCAGGTCGAGGCCTGCCTGCTCCGCCTTTGCCGGGGGGGCGCGGCGGGCGCTGAGGCGGAGCGCCTCGCCGGGGTGGAGGAGAGGCTTGGTGCCGTCGAGCGGCGGCTCGGCGGAGGTGGAGCGCTCGCGGAGCCCGGATCTGCCGCCCGTCCCGTGGCGCGCGGCGGCGATCCCGGGCCGGCCCGGGTGTCCGGCGCGCCCCAGGCCGTCAAACCGGCGGCGTCCCACGCCCCCGGTGCCCCGAGGGCGATCCACGCGCATGCGGCACCCGCCGCCCCCGGCTCCGCCCCGCCGCAGCGCGCGCCTGCCACCACCGACACCCCGCCATCGACGCCCGCGGCCCCTGGCAGGGGCACGGCACAGTCGCAGCCCGCGGCCGCTTCCCCGGCGGTCCCCGGCGAGTCCGCCGCGGGACCCGATGCCGGGGAGGTTCACGCGCCGCTCCCGGGCCCGACAGACCCTGGCGCGCGCGTGGAGGAGCTCGTCTCGCTGGAGGCTTGGCAGCGGGCCTGGCCGGCTCTGATCGAGGCCGTCAACCGGCGCGACAAGGTCTTTGCCGGTGTCCTGCGCGGATGCCGCCCGCTGGACGCGGGTGCCGACCGGCTGGTGGTGGGGGCGCCCTACGACTTCCACCTCAAGCAGCTGGGCAACCCCGCCAAGAGGCCGATCCTGGACGGCGCGGTGGCGGAGGTCGCCGGCGGTCCTCGCGAGCTCGCCATCGAGTTCTGCGGCGAGCCGGCCGGCGCCCAGGCGGGCGCGGAGGACCTGGGGGCCAATCTCACCGACGCGGTGGTCGCCACCTTCGCCGGCAGCCGGATCACCTCGACCCGGCTCGTGGACCACGCCAACGATCCGGTCCCCGACGGGTAGGGCCCCCCTGGCGCCACGCGTCGTAGACTGCGGCGGTTATCCACCTTCGGGGGACCGGCGTGAACAACCCCAACATGCTCAAACAGATCCAGCAGATGCAGACGCGGATGGCGCGGATGCAGGAGGAGCTGGGCACCATGACGGTGACCGGGACCGCCGGCGGCGGGGCGGTCACCGTGGTTGCCACCGGCCATCAGCAGATCCAGAGCATCGCCATCCAGCCCGAGGTCCTCGAGGAGGGGGCGGAGATGGTCAGCGATCTCGTGCTGGCCGCCGTCAACGCCGCCCTCGACCAGTCGCGTGATCTCGCAACCCAGCAGATGGGGCAGCTCACCGCCGGCCTCAACCTTCCCCCCGGTCTCCTCTGACGCGTGTCCCTGATCCCTGAGCCGGTCGAGCGCCTGGCCGCCGAGCTGGGCCGGCTGCCCGGCATCGGCCCCAAGACGGCCCAGCGGCTCACCTTCTACTGTCTGCGCAGCGACCCCAACCAGGTCGCCCAGTTGGCCGCGGCGCTCGCCGACCTGAGGTCCGCCGTCCGGGCCTGCTCGCGCTGCTTCTTCATCGCTGACGCCGAGCTCTGCGCCATCTGCCGCAACCCCAGCCGCGATGCGTCCGCCATCTGCGTCGTCGAGGACGCCCTGGATGTCCTCGCGGTGGAGCGGAGCGGGGGCTTCCGCGGGCTCTACCACGTCCTGGGCGGAGCGCTCTCTCCGATCGAGGGGGTGGGGCCGGACCAGCTCCGGATTGCCGAGCTGGAGGCCCGGCTGCAGGGCGGCGAGGTCACCGAGGTGGTTCTCGCCACCGACCCCGACGTGGAGGGGGAGGCGACCGCCCACTACCTGGGGGAGCGGCTCGCGGCCCCCGGATTGAGGCTCACGCGGCTCGCCCACGGCCTGCCCGCGGGGGCCGACCTGCAGTACGCGGACGAGCTGACCATCGCCCGGGCGCTGGCCGGACGCCGCAGTTTGGACGCCGATCGGCCGATCTGAGCCTGCGCGACCCCGGATCGGGTATTATCCGCGGGCGCGGCGGCAAGGGTGCCGTCGGCTGGCGCCGGCCCTCATATTGACGGTGAGGCCTCCCGGCGGTATGATTCGTCAGTTACCCCGGGCGGGGCGGGACCCGGCCGGATCGCCGCGTTACCTCTCCGACCGGTTCGGCGCGCGGCTCGTTCCTTGACAATTGAAGAGTGGAGACGACTATCCGCGAAG
>Ga0224557_1001216_pt1 | contig 25568 bp, 20 predicted proteins | sample 714S31014metaG_FD_180677 | JGI IMG/M metagenome (GOLD analysis project Ga0224557, IMG submission 180677) | Peat soil microbial communities from Stordalen Mire, Sweden - 717 S3 10-14 | ecosystem: Environmental > Terrestrial > Soil > Wetlands > Peat | place: Sweden: Norrbotten County, Stordalen... | reverse complement strand
GGCGATGGTCGCAACTCCCTCACCCGGCTCGCCCGCTACGAAACCAGCATCGAGCGCTCCATCGACCGCTGCCTCCGCCAGTTGAAAGCCTTCCAGGCCGCGCGGAGTGCCCCGCGCCCCAGCCCCCAGCCCAACCCCGAACCCCTCGCCAAAGCCCCCGATCCCCCGGAAACAAGCCCACAAACCACCCCGGAACTGCCCTCGCCGCCCGCAAAAACTCAAGATTACGAAGCGAACCCAAAAAATGGGGGTAGTGCGCCACGCCCGCACGACGGCGCCAGTACAAACCCCGCTCGCCCGCCCGAAAAGCCGCGGCAAAACCGTCCGGCGACACCCCCGCAGGCCGCCAGCCGGTAGAACTAACGCCGAAAAAACAACTAACAGATCGTATCCACGCGCCCCACGGACGGCCCCGTCACCGGCTCACTGTTTTATCTGTGTGCATCTGTGTCCATCTGTGGTTCACTGCCTTATTGTGCCGCGCGCGGGAACAGGATGTTGTTTTCCAAATGGATGTGCTGGTGCAGATCCGCCTCCAATTCCTGGAGGCCGGCAAACAACGCACGGTAGGAGCTGCAGGCGTCCGCGGGCAGCGTGTAGTCCGCGGTGACGGCGCGCATGCGATCCAGGGCCCGGCCGGCTGAATCGTGCTCGTGTTCCATGACGGCGATGGGGCTGCCAACGGAGGCGCTGCCCGCCACGGATCATGGGGAACAGGATCGTCTCTTCCTTCATCATGTGCGCTTCCAGTTCCTGCCGGAGCGCTTCGAGCGTTTCACCCAGCGGGACGAGCGAATCGCCGTGCGCCGCGCCGTGTGCGGCCGCCACCTTCTGCTGCAGGCGGGACAGGCGCGGCAGTTCCGTCTTCAGCCAGGCATGGTGTTTGGTCAGGATATGATCGATCAGGTCCGGCAGGCTGGCGGCCTGCCAATCGGGAGCCGCGCCTGCGGGTGGCGCTTTACCGCCGCAACCAGCTCCTCGATCAGCCGTTTGGGCGCGATACCGCGTCCGGCGCAGGCGGCGGCCAGCGAGATCTTGCCGCCGCAGCAGTAGTCGATATCGTACTTCTCGAAGACGCGCACGGAAGCGGGCCGCTCCGCGGCGATTTCACTGTGGCGCCAGTCTGTGACTGGAGTCGCCACGCCGCTCGATTCGTGCATTACAATCGTCACTTATGCATCGATACATGTTGTGCGGAGCGGCGATCCTGGTTTGCGCGGCGGCCTGCGCGCAGCCACCACAGGCTTCGGGTCCGCCAGCCCCGGCGAAGCAAGAGGAGAAGGGCAAGGAAGACAAGAAGCCGCCTGAAGAAAAGGTCTCGCAGACCAGGCACACCATTCAGATCGGCGGCAAAGACGTGAAATACACGGCCACCGCCGGAACCATGTTGCTCAAGAAGGAAGACGGCACGGCCACGGCCAGTATCTTCTACATCGCTTATATCAAGGACGACGTGCCGGACACCACCAAGCGGCCGCTGACGTTCGCCTTCAACGGCGGACCAGGATCGTCGTCGGTGTGGCTGCAGTTGGGCGCGCTGGGACCCAAGCGCGTGGCGATGGACCCCGAGGGGAACGCGCTGCCGCCGCCCTACAAACTGGTGGACAACGAGTATTCCATCCTGGACCTCACCGACCTGGTTTTCATCGACCCGGTCTCGACCGGGTTCAGCCGCGCGATTCCGGAACAGGACGCCAAGAACTTCCACGGGATCAATGGCGACCTGGAGTCGGTGGCCGACTTTATCCGGCTGTACACCACGCGTAACAGCCGGTGGACGTCGCCCAAATTCCTGGCCGGCGAAAGCTACGGCACCACGCGCGCGGCGAACCTTTCCGGCTATCTGCAGCAGCGCATGGGCTACGCGCTGAACGGCGTCATTTTGATCTCGGCGGTGCTCAACTTCGGAACCATCAGTTTCGACCGGGGCAACGATCTGCCGTACATTCTGTTCCTGCCGACTTACACGGCCACCGCGTGGTATCACAAGAAACTGCCGCCGGACCTGATGGCCAGCCAGAGCAAGGCGTTGGAGGAGAGCGAGCAGTACGCCTCGCACGAATACAGCCTGGCGTTGATGAAGGGCGATGCCATCTCGAGCGAAGAGCGCGCCCAGACGGCGCAGAAGCTGGCGCGCCTGACGGGCCTTTCCGCCAAGTTCATCGACGATAGCAATCTGCGCGTGCCGATCTTCCGCTTCACCAAGGAATTGCTGCGCGACGAGCGCCGCACCGTGGGCCGTTACGACAGCCGTCTGGAGGGCATCGACCTGGACCCGACCAGCGCCTACCCGGACTACGATCCCAGTTACGCCAGCGTGTATGCGCCGTTCACCGCGGCGTGGAACCAATACGTGCGCGCGGAGTTGAAGTGGGAGAGCGACCTGCAGTACGAGATCCTGACGGGGCGCGTGCATCCGTGGACTTGGGGAGACTACGAGAATCGCTACGTCAATGTGTCGGATAGCCTGCGGGAGGCTATGACGCAGAACCGCGACCTGAAGGTGTTCGTGGCCAACGGGCATTACGACCTGGCCACGCCCTTCTTCGCCACCGAGTATACGTTCGACCACCTGGGGCTCGATCCGACATTGCGCAATCACGTGAGCATGGGCTTCTTCGAGGCCGGCCACATGATGTACACGTACAAGCCCGCGCTGGAGAAGCTCAAGGCGGACCTGGCGAAGTTTATGGGAATGGCGGCTCCGTAAGCGATTATATCCGCTTAGTGCGGCGGCGGGCGCGCAGCCTCAGGCCGACGCGCACTTCCCAGAGACTCGAACGGATGCAGTTTTCGGAGACCCAATGTCAAGTCAAGGACGGCTGAGATTTCCCCCGCGCTTGCGCTGCGGCAGCGGCGAAGGAACGGCTCCTCTAAAACGATCTTCATCGGGTTTTGCGAACTCCTTCTTGAGGTACTTCGCTGCCGCCTCGGGCGAATTGAACGTCATGGAGGGCTGCGCCTCGGACCATTTCCAAAGCGCCTGTACCTGCGCGTCGGTTAGTTCCAGCGCCAGATCCAGATCGGAATCGTCGATCGGCCGCAAGGCCGCCACGGGCCGGGAATCCTTGATGACGACGACATCCTGGCCCTGGCGGGCCAGATCAATCAACTTGCCGAGTTCGCGGCGCGGGCGTTCAGGCCGCGGGGAACTTCGCCATCTTCCGCTCATACGCCCAATCTTCGATCCGCAGATAGGCCCGGATGGCGTGCGCGGCGACGCTGCGCAAGGGCTCGGGCGGCCAAGGAATGACGCGCCGGTTCACGAACGGGCACGCCGTGTTCTCCGTCTGGCGCTCCATCAGCAGGTCCGTCAGCGTAATGGCATTCTGGTGCGTGGTGGAGACGCCGTGGCCGATGCAGCCGAGGCTATAAGCGGCGCGCCGGTCGCCCAGATAGCCGACCGCCGGCGTGAGATCCAGCGTTACGGAAAACGGGCCGCCCCAGCGATGCGTGATCTTCACATCCTTCAGGGCGGGGAAGAGCAGGCGGGTGTGTTCTTCCAAATGGCGCCAGATGGGTTCGCTCGAATCCACATCCATGTTCGCGCCGGAGCTGAGGCCCACCGGCCCGCCGCCCATGACCAGGCGATTGTCCGGCGTGATGCGGTAATAGTGAATCAGGTTGCGGGCGTCCTCCACGCCGTTGCCCTCCTGCCAGCGGATCTGCGCAAAGTGCCGGTCGCTGAGGGGCTCGGTCGCAATCATGTAAGTCCAGGCGGGCGCCTGGCGGTTCTTCAGCTCGGGAAGAAGATGCGAGTAGGCGTTGGTGGCGAGGACCATTTTTTCGGCGGCGACAGTGCCACCGGGCGTGCGCAGGCTGAACTTCGCGCCGCGCTGGATTTCGAGGACGGGTGTGTGTTCGTAGACCTGCGCGCCGCGCGCGATGGCCAGGCGCCTCTCCTCGCGCAGCAGCTTGGCTGGGTTGACCAGGCCCAGCCGCGGTTCCCACCAGGCGCCCAGGTACAACTCGGAATCGACCTTGGCGCGCGCGGCATCGCGATCCAGCCACTCGATGCCTGGAATGCCCAACTCATTCACCAGATCGATATCGTGCCGGATGCGCTTGACATAGCCCGGCGTGGTGGCCATGCGCAGAAAGCCGGGACGGATGTAATCGCATTGAAGCTGGTTGTCGCGGATCAGGGATTCGAGTCCGTCGACGGCGCGCTCCATGTAGGCGTGGGCTGCGCGCACGAACGGCTTGCCCTTCAGCATGGCGGTCGGCCCGATGCCGAGGCCCACCACCGTCATGGAGAAGGAGCCGTTGCGGCCGCTCGCGCCATAGCCCACGTATTCGTGCTCCAGGACGGCCACGCGCAGGGCCGGATCTTCTTTCAATAGGGTGTGGGCGGTGGCGATACCGGTAAAACCGCCGCCCACGATGGCCACGTCGACGGTGGCATCGCCTTGGAGCGGCGGACTGGGTTCGTACGGTCCGTACTCCGCCAGCCAGAGGGACAGGGGCGATTGGGGAAGTGAGTGAGTCATGGCCATGAGACCTGCCGTATCGCTAACTGGAAATCGCCTCCATCCCCTTCACTTCCTGTCCAGAAAATCGAGAATGACCGGATTCAGCCATTCCGCCCGCTCCCGCAATGCGCCGTGCCCGGCGCCTGGCACGATGCAGAGTTGCGCACCCGGAATGCTGTGAAAAATCGTGGCCGCCTCTTCAATACTCGTAAAGTCGCGATCTCCGAAAAACAGGAGCACCGGAGCCTGGATCGTCGCCAACTCCGCCTTCGAGATGCCCCATCCAGGCTTTGACCACATCGCCTTGACCTTCTCAAAGATTGTGAGCCAATGCTCGGGCCCGTCGGGGGACACGCGCTCGTAGTCGCTGCGGAACACCTTCGGAAGGCGGTCGGCGGACAGGGCCTGCATTGCCTTCTGTTCCTCGGCGCTGACGGGGCCGAATCCGACGCCAGACACGATGACTCGCCGCACCATCTCCGGATGCTTGAAAGCGAGCCGCAGCGCGATCTGGCCGCCATCGCTGATTCCGACCAGATCCGCCTTTTGGATTCCCTGTTGAACGAGAAAGGCGAACGTATCCTCGGTCATGCCTGCATAGGACAATTCGCGTCCCGCGACATCGGCCGTGTGCCCATGCCCCATCTGCTCGATGGCAATTACACGATGATTGCGTGCCAGCGTTGGAATCTGCGCGGCAAACGAGAATGCAATGGTGGTCATCCCGCCATGCAGAAGCACCACGGGCCGCCCCTCGCCATGCACTTCGTAGTACATTTTCAGGCCGTGAACCTCAGCGTATTCGCCGGCCGCAGGCCATGCCAATAGGAAACTCAATAGGGCAGCCAAACGCATCGAGAGAGTATATCATGGAACCAAGTTGGCTCCCATCCCAGCATCAGTCGGGGTGCTTAACGGTTTTTGGGAAACCGCTCCCTTACGGTCGCGGCTCGGTAACAGTGGCGTTGATTTCGCAAGGTTTACTGAGCCGCGACCGTCAGGGAGCGGTCTTTGTCGGTCAGGAATCCCCAAAATGGTTAAGCACTTAACCGGCTAATCCGCTTAAGCGCACACCGTCAGCCGTAGCGGCTGGGAGTTATTCCTTTCCAGTCGAGATTTTTCTCTGGGAGCGAGGGCCGCTGTTAGCCAGGCGCAACCGACCATGAAGGGATGGAGCCGCGACGTTGCCCTTTCTGCCGGAAGCAGTTTGCACCATCCCGATTTCACCCCGAGCAAACCGTCTGTTCGGACAAACCATGTCAGCGGTGTCGGCGGATCGAGAACCGCAAGCGCCAGCTCGCGCGGGATGCGGAGTATCGCCAAGTCTGCCGCGACAGCGCGCGGAAATGGCGCCGCAATCATCCCGGCTACTGGAAGCGATACCGCGCCGCCCAACCCCAGTGCGTTGCGCGGAATCGCACCCGACAGCAACAGCGCGACCTGCGGCGGCGCCTGGTCCATCTTGCAAACAACAACTCGGCTCTGGACCTAAAGTCTTCCGCAGCCGGGGTTTGGCTGTTGGGCCCGGCCGCCCACGATCTTGCAAACAACAACTTGGCTTGGGCGCAAGTCTTTATCCTGCAAGCTCCTGCGTCTCAGGCCCCCGGCCGCCAGGCGTCTTGCAAACAACATCCCTCTGGTGTGCCGGCCGCCCTGGCCTGATACTCCAGACATATGCAGGATTGCGAACGTCTCAAACAGCGTATTCCTTTGCTGGATTATCTGCAGCGGCGCAACTGGACAGCGCGCCCCGCCGCCCGCCGGCAAGAGTTCGTCGGCCTGTGTCCCTTGCACCGCGATACGCGTCCTTCCTTCTATGTCAACACCCACAAGAATCTGTTCTACTGCCACGGCTGCGGCCAAGGCGGCGACCTGATTCGTTTTGTCCAACTATCGGAGCATCTCTCCTTCCGCCAGAGTCTCGCCTGGCTCCGGCGGCAAGTTGCTCCGGCGGACCCAGGCGGGGTGTTGGAGCAAGCGGCCGCTTTCTATCAACTCGAACTCCACCGTCATCCGGAAGCGGTGCAATATCTCCAACAACGTGGACTGCGTCATCCTGCCCTCATTGAAGAACTGGGCCTCGGATATGCTCCCGGCGGAAACCTGCGGCGGCATCTCACTTCTCAAGGCTGTTCGTTCGATGCGCTGCTAGCCGCGGGCCTGATCGGCAGGCAGGGCTGCGACACCTTCTGCCGGCGGGTGACGTTCCCCTGCCGGCAGCACGGCCACATCGTCAATCTCTACGGCCGCAGTATCGGCGCGGCCTTCCCCCACCGCCTGCTGCCGCGTTCTAAAGGCGGCTTGTTCGCCTGGGAGTCGGTCCGCCGCTTCGACACCGTGATCCTGGTGGAAGGCCTGTTCGACCTGGCCGTACTGTGGCAGGCTGGTTTTCGTAACACCACTTGCGCGCTCGGCACCCATCTGACGCCCGCGCAGTTCCAGCAACTCACCGACCGCCTCGATCGCTCGATCTACATAGTCTTCGACCAGGATGAAAACCGCGCCGGCCAGCAGGCTTCTCATCAGCTCGCGCAGCGCCTTGCCGATGCCGGCGTGTGCGCGCGCATCGTTCCGTTACCAGCCGGCCACGACCCCAACAGCTACTTGGTCGCCGGCGCCACCGCCGCCGACTTTACTCGCTGCCTCCAACAAGCTAACCCGCTATGAAACTATTTCTGGTCTATCGCCCTACCGTTCCGGCCAGCGTGTCTCCCTATCGCTTGCTCGATGAACACGGCCAGGAGATCGCTTGGGCCAACGCCTTCCTGGATGCGCAACGCATTCGCCAACTCTCCCTCTGTTCCTTGCGCGCCTACGCTTTCGACCTTCTGCATTTCGCCCGCTGGTGGTCCCAACGGCCGCTGCCCCTGCCTCTTGCCGAAATCGACGACACCTGTTTGCTCGACTACGTCCGCTCACAACTCGATCTGCAACCACCGCCTGCGCCGGCCACCGTGAATCGCCGACTGACCGTCATTCACTGCGTGTATCGCTTCCACTATGGCCGCGAAATCTCCCCCGGTCAGACCCATTTCCAGCGCCCCTATACGCAGCGGTCTCCGCTCGGCTACGGCCGGCCGCGCCGCAGTGTGGTCCGCGGGCTGCGATTACGGCAGCCTCGCCGCGTCGTCGTGCCCCTCTCCGCCGAACAAGTCGCCCAGTTCTGGCGCAGCTTCGGCACCTTCCGCGATCTCGCCCTGGTGGGCTTGATGTTGCTCGACGGCCTGCGTTCCTGCGAAGTCCTGGCTCTCCAACTCGCCGATCTGCAACTCGCGGAGGCGCACCTGCGCGTGCGCGGCAAAGGAAACAAGCCGCGCTGCCTGCCACTGCCGCAAGAAATCCGCGACGTGCTGGAAAAGTATTTGCATCTGGAACGGCCGCTAACCAACTCCTCGGCGCTGTTCGTCTGTTTGAAAGGCCGCCATCGCGGACTGCCCCTGACCCCGGCTGGATTACGCGCACTATTTCGTCACCACCGCCGCACCACCCGGATTCCGGAAGCCAATCCCCATCGGTTCCGGCATACCTTCGGAGCCGATATGGTGCGCAACGGCATCTCCTTGCCCGCCCTCCAGCACCTCATGGGGCATGCCCAGATCCACACCACCATGCTCTACGTCCAACTCGCACCCCAGGACGTCTGGAGCCAATACCGCCGCGCCATCGAAAAGCGGACCGCGTTGGATCCTTCCCTAAACTGATGCCTCCCGTCACTCCCAGCCTCGAACGGATCTTGGAAGCCCACATCCAAACTCTCGCCCTGACGCTGCGCCCCGATAGCGTGAGCGGCTATCGCGGCGTCACACGACGCTTCCTGTCTTATCTCCGCGCTGCGTTTCCGTCCGTGCGCCGCCTCAGCCAACTCCGCCGCGATCCCCATCTGCTCGCCTGGTTCCGATCCCTGTGCGAGGAACAACCGACGCTGTCCAACAAAACCCGCATCAATCTTCTGCTGTGCCTGCGCCGCTTGCTCGAAGATCTGGCCGCCAGCGGCCATTCCCTGTCTGCCGACCTCATCCGCCGCGAGGACTTTCCTCCGTCTCCGCACTATCTGCCCAGACCGCTTTCCCCACAAGACGATCAACTCCTCCAGCAGGAACTGCGCCGCACCGGCGACCTGCCTGCGTTAGCGCTGCTGCTCACTCGCGCCACTGGAATCCGTATCGGCGAGTGCATCGATCTGGCGCTGGACTGTCTGCGGCAAATCGGTCCCGACCAATGGGCGCTGCATGTCCCCCTCGGCAAACTGCACACCGAACGCCTGGTGCCGGCCGACCCAGACATTCGACAGATCGTGGCCGGCATCCTCACTCTGCGCGCCTCCGCACCTTCCGCCCGCCTGGCCCCCTCTGAAGGCTTGCTGCTGCCTCGCGCCGGCAGCCATGACGCTCTCTATCAAACCCTTCTCCCGGCACTCGCCGATGCTGCCAAACGGGCCGGCTGCTCCGGCCGTGTCACGCCACACCGCTTGCGGCACAGCTTCGCTTCGGAGATGGTCCGCTTTGGGGTCAGTCTTCCCGGTCTGATGCAACTGCTGGGACACAAAGATATCCGTATGACCATGCGCTACGTGGAGGTCGTGCAACTGGATCTGCAGCGCGAGTTCTATGCAGCCCGCCAGAACGCCACTCAGCCGCATCGCTTCCCCATCCTCTCGGTTCCCAACGCCTCTGCCAGCGCCGATCTTCCGGGAATCCGCCAAGCCCTCAATGCCACCCGTCACCTCCTGGAGATGTATCGTCGCCAGCTCACCGACGAGAAAACCCGGCGAACCCTCCGGCGCCTGGATCGGCGGCTGCTCGGCGTCGACTCGCGACTGGATCACCTCGCCAAAGCCGAAAAATGAGGAAAGATTAGCCGGTTAATAAGCACCCCATCAGTCGGCACCCTCGGCACCCGCGCTGCTATTTTAGAACGATAGAGTGCCGGAGCGGGGCTCTTCCTCGGAATTCGGCAAATAGAGTGTCTTGCAATGCTCGCAGCGATACACCTCGGCGTCGGCGCCGAACTTCTGTTTCACTTCGTCGCCAAAGAAATACCAGCGCTTGAGATGACCCGCGCAGAGCTTCCCTTTGGCGTCCTTCTCGTTGCAGGCGCGCATGCGCGGGACGCGGCGCTTCACCTTGGTCCCATCGCTGAGCGTAGCGACGAGTTCGGAAACCGGGACCGGCTTATCGGAGACTGCGTATTTCGGATTCGCCATAGAATTAAGCCGAAGCCCGAGTATAACAATTCCAGGCCATGACTTCTACAGAACGAACGGAATGAGCGCCTTCACTTCGCGCTGGTACCGGGTATATTCGGCGCCGAACTCCGCGGTCATGAAGGCTTCCTCGCGGCGGGACTTCACGTGCCATCCAATTCCTGCGAGCGCCAGCGCGACGATGCCGCGCAATTCGCCCAGCGCCAGCGCCGTGCCGAGCAATCCCAGCAGGAATCCGGAGTAAATCGGATGGCGGACGATGGCATAGGGTCCGCGCCGGATGAGCCGGTGATCCTGCTTGACGGTCACGCTGGAGCTCCAATTGCCCCCCAACAGCAGGCGCGCCCAAATGGCGAACGCACAGCCGGCGGCGGTGAGGGCCAGACCCGTCCTGGCGATAACGGGCGAGTCCGGCACGAATCGCCGGGCGAGCTGTCCCACATGCAGCCTGGCGCTGAAGGGCAGCGCAAAGACCGCGGCAATGATGGCAATGTGAAGCAGGCGGGAACTGGTGGGCTCGCGGCGTGCGGTTTGCTTGGACACCAGCGTGCCGGTCAGCCAGACGACTCCCACGGCGGCCCAGGTCCCTTCGATGCACTCGTATACGCCGGCTGACATGTTATCGTTCTAATCCATCGTATACGAGAAGCAAGCGGGCGGCCTGGGAGGCCGCTGCAGGCTGAGAGCCTGCCCCACTCAATGGATTACTTCTTGGTGCGCAGGTAGATTTTACCGTTGAAAGTGGTGAACTGCATTTCCGCGCCGCCGCCGTTGATGGACCCGTACATGACCTTATCGAACTGCACCCGGAAGTGCCCATCCTTGCCGTGCGTCTCCACCATTTTGGGACTGTTCACACCGGCTTCCGTATGTACGTCGAAATCGCTGTAGATCTCGCCGTTGTCGGATTTCAGCTTGACGCGGGCTTTCACATCTGCCGGCAAGGTTACGTCCACATCGCCGTTCATGGTGCTGAATGACATCGCCTTTCCCGGAGTCACCTGGTCGAGAGTCACAACGACGTCCTCGTTGAGTGAGTGTGCCACTACCGTGCCAGAAATGTTCAGCAGCTTCACCGCGCCATTCAAATCGTCCGCGTCTACTTCGCCGGTCACCCGCTCGACCTTGATATCGCCATCGTTGAGGCAGCTCAGCTTCAGCGAAGTGTGGAACGGCACCTGGAGGATCAAGTCCACGGTGCGGTTTATAGTATTCACTCCGATGTGGACCTGGTTGTCCTGCTCGTCAACGCTGAGGCCGCTGCCCCGGCTGTCCAGGCGGTGCATGCCTTCAGCCTTGCGGTCGGGCTTGGATTCGCGTGCGCCCTCGTGGCGGGGGCGCGCCTCCACGATAACCTCCTTGCCGTTATAACCGGTCACCGTGATGCCGCCGTTCATCAGGGAGGCGTTTACCACTGCCGGCCGCGACGGGTCGGTGAGCGGAACATTGACCCGGTCGGGTGTTTCCTGCGCGATGCCGGCCAGGCTCGCGCCCACGAAAATCGCACATACATTGATTGGTATTCGCATGATTACTGTCCTTGATTGAGAATTCGAATATCGCCGTTGAATGCGTCGAAGCTAAGCTCCGGCCCGCCGTGGCCCACGCGCGCCGCGGACCAGTCACTGCTCTTGTAAACAAACTGTCCGTTGTGCCGTTCGCCAGCCGCGACCGGCTGAGGCAAGTAAGTGACGGGATAGTCCGTATAGACGCCGCCGTTGAACGTCTTGAAGCGCAGGTCGGCATTCAGGTCCGGCTGGAAGCTCACGCGCACTTCTCCGTTCAGCGAGCCGAAGGTACTCTTGCCGCGCGGGTTCTCGCGGAACGACACCTTCACTTTGCCGTTCAATGCGTAGATCTTGCCCGAACCCGCCAGCCCGGTCATTTCGATGCCGCCGTTGATGTTGTCCACTTTATAATCGCCCGCCACGTCCGCGACCTTGATTTCGCCGTCGTTAACGGTCTTCAGATCGATGGCCGTGTCGTGCGGCACTTGCAGCTCGAAGTCGTACTTCACTTCATAACCCGGGTCGCCGTGGATGTGTATGCCGCCGTCGCGGCAGCGGAACGGTCCGTCCACATAGAAGCGGACGGTGTTGGCATCCTGCGAGATACCCAGCTTGACGTCGCGCCGCGCCTGTTCCGCCGTCTCGGACGAATCGGCGCGCAGGCGCTTGTGCGCTACCAGGCGGACTTCGTTGCCCGCGTAGCCGGTCACGTGGATGGATCCGGTGACGTTGTCCACGATGACTTTCTTCGGCGCGGAGGCCGAAAGCGGATACGTTTTCTGGATGGTTTCGTTCTGCTCCACCTCGGCCGCAGAGGCCATCAGCGGCAGGCACGCGAGGAGCAACCCAATCGCGATGGGAAATCGATTTTGCATGGCTTCTCTCCTTACTGCGGCATTACTGCAATTGGGACAAGCCCCAAAGGGCTTTTTCCTTGACGTTCTTGTCCGCGGTGGGGCTGCGCTCCAAAGCCGCGAGTGAGCGAACCGCTGACTTGTCGCGCGTGTCCACCAGGAAATCGATTAGCGCCAGTTGCACCAGCGGCGAATCCTGCTTGTTCAAGGATTGATCGAGCTTGCCCTTGACCGATGGGCTGGCCGCGAACCTGCGCAGCGCGTCCACCGCGGCCAGGCGCACATTCACGTTCGGATCGTGATTTACTGCTTGCAGCAAAGCCGCCAGCACCTGGGTATCGGATTGGTCCACGCGGCCCGAGTAGTCCACGCCGCGCAACCGCTCGCTGGCGGATTGCTGCTCCAGCAGCGAGAGCGTGACCAACTGCCGCATGTGGTGTACTTCATCCTGCAAGCCCGCGAGGTCGGCGCGCCCGCGCTCGCGCACTCCCAGCCATTGGCCGGCGGCTATGCCCACGGCAAGCAAGGCTGCCGACCAAGCCCACCCGTGCCAGCCCCAATCGAAGAACCGGCGCCGGGCGGGCGCGGGGGCCGCGGACTCCAGGCCTTGACGGTAAGCTTCCAAAGATTGATAGAAGCGCGGCCGGAGTTGCGCGCTGGGCTGCTCCTGTTCCAGCAGGCCGAGCATCTCCCAGGTCTCCGACAGCGCCGCGGTTTCCTGCTTGCACGCGGCGCACCGGGCGAAATGTTCGTCTAACTCCTCCGCTTCGGGGCGACCTAGGGCGCCCGCCAGATAATCGGCAATGTGTTCCTTAACCTGATCGCAAGTCATGACGCTTTCTCTCCCGCTAGTTCAAAGAAAATCTGACTGAGCGCCTTGATGGCGCGATAGACCCGTACCTTTACGGTTCCCACGTCGCACGCCAGGATGTCCGCGATCTGCTCGTACTTGAGGTTTTGAAACCGGCTCAGGACAAGCACTTCGCGTTTCTCCACGGGCAGGGCCGCCAGCGCGCGGCGCAGCAAACCCAGATCTTGCCGGCGGCGCAGGATCTCGCTGGGATCCGGTTCCGCGGTGGCCGGTTCTCGCACGGGCTCTTCAGACAAAGGCGCTTCCCCCTTGCGCTTCTGCGCCCCGTCGAGGTGCGCGTTGCGCGCCACCTGGTACATCCAGGACGTGAAGGGATTGCCATCGCGATATGTGTGCCGGTATTTCAACATGCGAAAGTACACGTCCTGGACCAGATCTTCGCTGAACTCGCGATTGCCGGTGAGCCGCTGGAAGTAGCGGAACAGCGCGCGATGATGGCGCTCGAAGAGCACCGCCATTTTCGCCAAGTCGCCATCCCGGACCTTCTGCATTAATACGTTGTCGGCCCGCGTTTCCGGCATTCACCCAATAATACCGGGCGGGAGGGAAAAGGTTACAGGCTGAGTGGGCGGGTGGGGGAGGGGGCGAGCGGGCGATCCGTTGTGCCAGACTGGGAGAAAGCGTTGCGAGTCCTTCTCATTTCCACTTACGAACTGGGGCGTCAGCCATTTGGGCTGGCATCGCCCGCGGCTTGGCTGCGCAATGCCGGCGCGGAGGTGGTCTGCCTGGACCTGGCGCGGCAACCGCTCAACGAAGAAGCGCTGCGAGCGGCCGACGCCGTGGCGTTCTATCTGCCGATGCACACCGCAACGCGCCTGGCCATCCCGGTGATCCAGCGAACGCGCGAGATCAATCCGGCGGCGCACCTCTGCGCGTACGGCTTATACGCGCCGGTGAACGCCGAACTGCTGCGCAAATTGGGAGTGCGGACAATAGCCGGCGGCGAGTTCGAAGAAGCTTTGTTGACGCTGGTGCATCCCGGCCCGGCGCCCTTGATCTCGCTTGCCCGGCAACGGTTCGTGACGCCAGACCGCAGCGGGCTGCCGCCGCTCGAGCAGTACGCGCAACTGGTGCTGCCCGGGGGTGCGCGCCGCACGGTCGGGTACACCGAAGCCAGCCGGGGCTGCAAGCACTGGTGCCGGCATTGTCCGGTGGTGCCGGTCTACCAGGGGCACTTTCGCATCGTGCCGCGCGAGGTGGTGCTGGAGGATATTCGCCGCCAGGTGGCGGCGGGGGCGCAGCATATCACGTTTGGCGATCCCGACTTCTTCAACGGCATCGGCCACGCCGTGGAACTGGTGCGGGCGCTCGGCCGCGAGTTTCCGCAGGTCACCTACGATGCGACCATCAAAGTCGAACACCTGCTGCGGCACAGCGAGCACTTGCCGCTGCTGCGCGAGACGGGTTGCGCGTTGGTGGTGTCGGCGGTCGAGTCGGTGGACGATTACGTCTTGCAGCACATTCTGGAGAAAGGTCATACGCGCGCCGATTTCGTGCGCGTGGCGCGAATGTTTCGCGAACTGGGCTTGGTGCTGGCGCCGACCTTTGTGCCCTTCCACCCTTGGATGACGCTGGAAGGCTACGCGGACCTGCTGGCCGAGATCGCCGCCTTGGACCTGGTGGAGCACGTCTCGCCCGTGCAGCTCAGCATCCGTTTGCTGGTCCCGGCCGGATCGCGGCTCCTCGAATTGCCGGAAGCGCCCGCGGCGATCGGCGAATTCGACCAGAGCGCGCTGAGTTATCGCTGGGCGCATCCCGATGCGCGGGTCGATAAGCTGCAGCGCGAACTGGAGGCGGCCATCGCGCGGGCGGTCACGGCCAAGGAGGATCGGCGCACGATTTTCCGGCGCGCCTGGGAGATGACGCACGAGGCGATGTCACTGGCGGAGGCGGCACGGGCGGGCCGCCTGCCGGATGTGCCGCCGGGCCGCCCGCGAGTGACTATCCCGTATCTGACAGAGCCTTGGTACTGTTGAGCGGAGCCTATCGAGGAGCAGTTAGCTCCTGTATAAGTCTAGCTGAAGGTCTTTCGCAGCGTCGCGACGGAGATGTGCGGCCAGCCCAACGTGACCACTTTCGGCAGTGCCGTAAATATGGGAAAGTTCAGGATGACCATCTGGGCGTATTGAAGCTGCATAAAGGTTGGATGATCCTTGTGGCTGACTTTCTCGATCCAGAAGGTCGCGTAGACCGTGGCCGTGTCGGCATTCGGCCCTTTTGGTCCGGTCGGCTCGCCCCCCTCCAAGAAGAGTATATTCTCGATGCCGCCGGCGCCGTTCGCCGGGTTAACCGCCACGGTTGGATCGCCGGCCTTGCTGTTCGGGGTGGTGAAAAATGTGATACTCGCCTGGGTCGCGACATTAATTACCGTCCCCTCAAAGGTGTGTCCATCGTCAACCTGTTTGGCGATTACCGCCTGCAGGAGGGTGATAGGGTCGTTGACCACGTCCTGCATAAGAACGCCGTTGATCGCCGCGGGAAGGGGTGGATCGGGCGGGCTGGTTCCAAAAGGCGTTCTGGGATTGGTCGCGGACTCGGGATTTGCGATATTGTACTGCGAGAAGTTGGGCGGCGGCGCGGTCAGCGCTTCCGACGATCCGGCGGCATTGAGAACGGGCGGCGCGGGGGGAGGCGGTACCAGGAACGGAGTGCTATTGAACGAAGGGAACGCAGAGAAGGCATATTGAGCCGCCGGGGTAGTGAGGGTTGGCGGACCCGCAAATGGTTGGGCGATGCCTTGCGCCAGCATCGAGTTACCGTGGGGGATGTTACCCATACGCGCTACGATTTGAGCTCCGGCGGGCGCGGTCTCAGGGGGATAGGTTGTCCCCTTTTGGGTGACCCAGATGCCGGGCTCAATGTGCATCGCCCCGCCGGTGGCGGCATCGCTGATTTTCTGGAGATAAGTCAGACCGAATAACTCGATGTCATTCTGCCCGAACCCGCGATTTGGGATCGAGGACCCGATTGGATCGAGCTTCAGGGTTTCATGGGTTTGATTGAGCTGAAGATACAGGTTGGCGTTTCCTTCGGAGTCCGGACGTGCGATGAGGTTGAATCCCTCACCGTGCCACGTTCCGGCGAAGTCCGCTAGCAGACCCAACTGTTTCAGGACTGTTGCGCTGTCCGGACTGATTCGAACCGACGATATTCTTTCGTTAGGCATTGTTTCCCCTCCTTATCGGGATTGTTGTTTTTTGGACGGGCGTTCTCCGTCGTTGTATAGTGTCGCAAGGTTGAAAAACATTACAATCGCGAGGGCAATTCGGTGCTGGATAGTACCGAAATATAATGACAAGTATGCAAGCAGACACCATCCGAGAAGCACGCAAACGGCAGGATCACAGCCATGAACTGGCGGAAAAGGGTTGGTATCACAGTTTTGAGCTGCCCGACGGCACTTTGATCGACGGCGTGAATCCACTGCCGCGCCTGCGGGAGCGGTTTGCGCGCTTCCCCATTCCCGACGACCTGCGCGGAAAGCGCGTGCTGGACATCGGCGCATGGGACGGCTGGTTCAGCTTCGAGGCGGAACGGCGCGGGGCCGGCGTCACGGCCGTCGATTGCTTCGAGGCGCCAAACTTCGTGGAGCTGCATCGCCGGCTCTCATCCAAGGTCGATTACCGGGTCCTGGAGATCTACGAACTGCCGGCCGCGGGCTTGGGGAAGTTCGATATCGTCTTCCTGCTCGGCGTGCTGTATCACTTGCGGCATCCGCTGCTGGCGCTGGAGATTGTCTGCGGCCTGACGACCGACGTCGCTATCGTGGAGTCCTTCGTGACGGATGGGGACACCTGGCGGGAGCATACGGAAAACATCCCGACCCTGGAATTCTACGAAGGCTTCGAGCTGGCCAATCAGTACGACAATTGGGCCGGTCCCAGCGTGGCGTGCCTGTTGGCGATGTGCCGCGCCGCAGGATTTGTCCGGGTGGAACTGCTGCATGCCGAGCCGTACAACGCGATGGTGGCCTGTTACCGCCGATGGGAGCCGCAGCCCGCCGAGACCTCCGCGCCTCCGCAGCTCATGTTCGTGGCGAACAACAGCGACCAGGGCATCAACTTCTCGAGCGGCAAGGAGCAGTACATAGCGTGCTGGTTCCGCAGTTCCCGCGAGACCATTGCGAAGGAAGACCTGCGCCTGGAGGTGGACGGGTTCGGCGTGGCGGCGTACTATACTGGACGCACGCAGGACGACTGGTGGGCGGCGAACTTTCCGGCGGCACGCGGCTTGACACCTGGATGGCATAATGTGCGGCTGCGCTTCGCCGACAGCGATTTCAGCAACGTCTTGCGGATTGCCGTGGACCTTCCCTTGCACGTCGGCCGGATTGTCTGTCAGGGCGTCCGCGATGCAGCCAACGGAAAGAGCGGCGAAGTCACTGGCACGGAGGGTGGATACCTGACCTGTTGGGTGACCGGACTTGCCGAGAACAGCGACCGCAATAATGTTCGCGTCTTTCTGGACGGCAGGCGGCTCAGCGTCCATTGGGTGGGTACGCCGGATGCCGACGGTGTCAGCCAGATTAATGCGGCGGTGCCAGGGATTGTGCCGAAGGGCGAGCGCATGCTACGCATAGAGTGCGGCGGAGTCAGTTCGGAGCCTTGGACCGTGAGGGTCGTTTAACGGACCTTGTTATAGAAGCTATCCCGGAAGGGTAAACCGGTTGAATTACGCGGCTGTTATATTGTAGGAGCGATTTCGAAAAAGCGCTGGCGCGGGCTGGGGAAAAATCCGGAGCGGCCGGTTGCTCCCGAGATTCCGGAACCGGGTTGGCCGGGCGGGCATTCCCGGCGTGTTGTCTTCCTCGGAGCCGCGCTGATTGTCCTGTTGACACTGGCGATTTACTCCCAGACGTTCGCCGTTCCACCCCTGGACTTCGACGACTCTTTCCATTTGGTACACAGCCCCTACGTCAACGTGGCGCATCCTTTTTCGCTGGTGGGGGCGGTTTGGGACGAGCCATACTTCGGCTTCTTCGACCCAGTGACCACGACCTCCTGGATGTTGGACCGTGCGCTGGCGGACAAGAGCAAGCCCTTCGATGCCGTGCCTTTCCGGACCAACCAATTGTTCTACGCGAACAAATCTACTACGTTTGGCATGTTCGGCGCCTGCTCTCCCTCTCAGGGTGCAGGACTGCCACCGCCAGGTTGAGCAGAACCGCCAAACGGGAACCTGCTCTGAGACAAGTCGCAGGACGGACCCTTATTGCGCAAAGGACCTTTGTGATACACGGCCGGCGACCGGCGTCCCTGTCTCGATTCGGTCGCATCGGGATCGCGAAGCACGTCGGAAAAATGGTACGCGAGCCTGGGTTGCGCCCGGACGGTTTACCCGATAACGGCAATTAAGGCACCGGATGCGTTGTGCGGCGTGGCGGCGATGAATCGGCAAAAAGAAGCTAACCACAGGCGGGCCGGGTTCGTCCTACTCTTATGTTGCCGGTAATGGAGAGCATGATGCATGATTTGCGCTACACCTTGCGCACGCTACGGAAGGATAGCGGATTCGCGGCATTTGCGATTCTGATTATTGCGCTGGGGATTGGCGCGAGCTCGACCGTATTCAGCGTGCTGGACGCGCTATTGGTGAAGCCGCTGCCGTTCAAGGATCCCGCCAGGCTGGTGTGGATCGCCAATCGGACGAAGATCGACGGCGATTTGTCGGGCGCCACCTTGCAGGTGGGGCGGTTTCTCGATTTTCGGCAACGCAACACGTCGTTCGCGGACGTCGCGGGATACTTCGCGTTTTATGGAGTCGGCGACAGCAAGCTCACCGGGAACGGCGAACCGGAACGGCTGAGCTCGGTGCCGGTATCGCAGAACTTCTTCCCGCTGCTGGGCGTGCAGCCCCAGTTGGGAAGACAATTCAGCGCGGACGAATGCAAGTGGAATGGTCCGCATGTGGTGATGCTCAGTCACGGCCTGTGGCAGCGGCGCTTTGGATCCGATCCGGACATTGCGGGCAAAACCATCCGGCTGGACGATGCGGACGCAACGGTGGTCGGGGTGTTGCCCGCATCGTTTGACTTTGCGGCGATTTTTGCGCCCGGCACGCATATCGACCTGTTCGCTCCTTTTCCGCTGACCAAGGAAACGGACCGGTGGGGGAATACGCTGGCGGTAGTCGGACGGCTGAAACCCGAGGCGCGGATTGGGCCGGCTCAGGCGGAGGCGAATGTCCTGGGAGCGCAGATCACCAGGGAGAACCCGCACAGCAACGGACTGGATCCTAAGCTGACTTTCCTGCCGGAGCATGTGAGCGGACGAACACGGCCGGCGCTGGCGGTGCTGGCTGGCGCGGTTGGGGTTGTGATGTTGATTGTGTGCGCGAACCTCTCCAATCTTTTGCTGGCGCGCGCGGCCTCGCGGCAGAAGGAAGTCGCGATTCGCGTGGCGCTCGGCGCGGGCAGGCAGCGGCTGGTTCGTCAATTACTGACCGAGAGCCTGATGCTAACGGGGGCCGGGGCAGCTTTGGGGCTGGCCCTGGCCATTGCAGCGACCCGCGCCGTGGCGCACCTCGACTCGTTCAACATTCCGCTATTGAGCAGCGTGCAAGTAAACGGAGTGGTGCTGGGCTTCACCGTGGTGGCGGCTCTGGCGACCGGCCTGGTGCTAGGCATTGCGCCGGCATTGCAAACGACCGCGGTTTCGCTCAGCGCGTCGCTTGGCCAGCGCGGAGCCGGCGGAGGCAAGCGACAGATGTGGGCGCGGGCGGCGCTAGTTGTTTCCGAGATCGCCTTCGCGTGCGTGCTACTGGTGGGCGCGGGACTCTTGATCCGCAGCTTCCTGCGCGTGCTGGAGGTGGACCCCGGATTCCGGCCCGAGAACGCGGCGGCATGGCGCGTCGATCCAGGGCCGCAGTACAAGACGCAAGCCCAGCAGAATGCCTACTTCGACGAATTGCTTCAGAGCGTAAGAGCGATCTCCGGCGTGCAGGCTGCCGGTTTGACGGACGTCTTGCCTCTCGGTCACAACCGCGCGTGGGGCGCGGGAGCGAAGGGCCAGAGTTACAAGGACGGCGACTATCCGGACGCGTTCGTGCGCGTGGTCAGCGACGGCTATGTGAAGGCCATGGGCATGACACTGAAGAAGGGCCGCGATTTTACCGAACGCGATACAGTTACCGGCGCGACGCCCGTCATGATGATCAACGAGACGCTGGCCCGGCGGCTGTGGCCCGGCCAGGACCCGCTCGGCAAGGCGATTGTCGGGGATTGCGTGAATGGAGACCGGCAGGTGGTGGGCGTGGTGGGCGATGTGCGCCACGTGGCGCTGGAGGAGAATTCGGGCTCCGAAATGTACATGCCGATCCGGCAATGCCAGGACTGGGGATCGGTCGATGTGGTTGTACGTTCCACTCTGCCGCTGCCGCTGCTTTCGCAACGCGTGGAGGCGGTGCTGCGCCCGCTCATCCCAAGCTTGCCCAAGGCCAGTATGCGGCCGCTGACACGTCTGGTCGACCACGCAATCTCCCCGCGGCGATTCATTGTGCTGCTGCTGACCGGTTTCGCCACGTTCGCCCTGGTGCTGGTATCGCTGGGGATCTACGGCGTGGTCTCGTACTCGGTGACGCGGCGAACGCAGGAGATCGGCATTCGCATGGCGCTGGGAGCGCAGGGGGCGCGAGTGCAGCGGCAGATCGTGATGGAGACGCTGGGGCGCGCAGTGATCGGGCTGGCCATTGGAACGGTGGCGTCGGCGGTGGCGGCGCACGCGATCGGCGGGCTGCTGTTCGGCGTGACTTATGGGGACCCGTACACATTCCTGGCAGCGGCATCGGTGATGTTGGCAGTGGCAGGGCTGGCGGGTTACTTGCCGGCGCGCAGAGCTTCGCGGATTGATCCCATGGTGGCGCTGCGGGTGGAGTAGGCCACACAGATTGCCTGCCGGGTCTGCGATTTGTGGGGTGGGCATTCTGCCCGCAGCCGGCTTTCAGCCGGCCCTGGCCGCCTGAAAAGGCGGCTGCGGCCAAGATTGGCCGCCCCACATCTGCACCGATGGAAAGTGGCACATTTGTCGCCGGAATCGTCACTGTATTAAGCGAACATCAAATAACGTCTTGCCCTCATATACGTCACAGAAGTATAATTCCCTAAAGTATGATGTTCAATCGCGACCTGAGCAAGGGCAGCGCCGAACTGCTGGTTCTCACGCTGCTGGAAGCCCGCCCGCGCCACGGCTACGACCTCGGCAAACTCATTGAGGAGCGATCCAAAGGCCAGATCCGCTTTCGCATCGGATCGCTCTATCCCATCCTGTTCCGCCTGGAAGACCGCGGCCTGATCGCCGGCCGCTGGCTCGAGAAGGCCGGCGAGCGCCGCCGCCGTTGTTACCGCCTGACGCCCGCGGGCCGCAAATTTCTGAAGGCCCAGCGAAGCGCCTGGGACGAATTCGTGGCCACCATCAACCAGATCGTGCGGCCCAGCCATGCCTGATTGGACCGAATATGTCCGCCGCAACCTGCGCCTGCGGGGCTTTCGTCCCGAGCGCGAAGCCGAAATTGTCGAAGAAGTGGCCCGCCAGTTGGAAGACGCGTACACCGAAGCGCTGCGGCTGGGTGGCGGCGAGGATCAGGCCGCCGAGACCGCGCGCCGGCACATCGGCGATTGGGCCGCGCTGGCCCATGAGTTGGAGGAAGCGCAGCGTGGAAAGGAATCAGCTATGACGACCTGGCAACATAACGCCGAAGACCGAGCTCTGCGCGAACGCGGCCGGCTCACCTTACTGGCCGGCTGGAGCGGCGACGTGCTCTACGGCCTGCGCATGCTGGCGAAGAATCCCGGCTTCACCACCGTCGCTGTCCTCACGCTGGCCCTCTGCATCGGCGCGAACACGGCAATCTTCAGTATCATCGACGCGGTCATGTTCAAGTCGCTGCCGGTGCGCGATCCCCAGCACCTGATGCTGCTCAAATGGAGCGCCCGCGGCAAGCTGAAGACCCACAGTTTCAGCTCCTACGGAGACTGCTTCAACCGCTCCGGAGTCGCCAATCCGCACGGCTGTTCTCTGTCGAAGCCGTTCCTCGAAGATGTGCGGCAGCATGGCCCATTCTCCAGCCTGGCGGAATTCGCGGGCGCCGGTTCGATTACGGTCAGTGGCAATGTCGCCGTACACCAGGCCAACGGGCAGTACGTCTCGGGTGACTATTTTCAAGCGCTGGGTGTGGGTGCTGCCGCCGGACGCGTGTTCGTCCCGGCCGACGATGCGCCGGGCGCCGCGCCGGTGGCCGTATTGCAGTATGCCTACTGGAAACGCGAGTTCGCCAGCGACCGGTCGATTATCGGAAAGACGCTGGATCTGAACGGGCTGCCGTTCACCATTGTAGGCGTCGCCGAAGAATCGTTCACATACCTTACGCCAGGCAACACGCGCGATCTCTCGGTGCCGTTGGTCCAGCGCCGGAACCTGCAGCAGAGCTATGCCTGGTCGCCGCGCCAGGAAGATGCGGGCTCATTTTGGATTGTGGCCGCGGGCCGCTTGAGGCCGGGCATTTCGGTGGGGGCCACGCAAAGCCAGCTCACCGCTCTGTTTCTCAACCACCTGATGCACGCCGAAAAACCCTTGGCGAGCGCCGCGGACGTGCCCGCAATTACCCTGGTGCAGGCGCAGACGGGGCTCACCGGCCTTCGCGAGCGGCTCTCCACGCTGCTCTACGCGTTGATGATCGCGGTGGGCATCGTGCTGCTGATCGGCTGCGCCAACGTCGCCGGTCTGCTGCTGGCGCGCGCCGCGGCACGGCAGAAAGAGATCGCCGTGCGGCTTGCACTGGGCGCGGCGCGTGGCCGGCTCGTGCGTCAACTGCTTACCGAGAGCGTCACGCTTTCCACTCTCGGCGCCGCCTTGGGCATCCTGCTGGCCTATTGGGGCGCCCGCGCGTTGATCGATTTTGCCGCGAATAATACCGGCCGGCCGTTTCGATTCTCCGCCGACCTGGACTTGCGCGTGCTCGGCTTCACGCTGGCCGCCGCGCTGGTTACCGGAATCCTCTTCGGACTCGCTCCGGCGCTTCGCTCCATGCGCATCGATCTGACCCCGGCGCTCAAAGACGGCGCCGCCGCTTTGAACGCGCGCCAGGGCCGCTTTCGCCTGGGCAATATCCTGGTGGTGACGCAAGTGGCGCTGACGGTGGTGGTGCTGGTGGGCGCCGGCCTGGTGGTGCACACCCTGCAGAACCTGCGGAATCTCGATCCCGGCTTCGCCACCGATAACCTGTTGACCTTCGATGTGGACACCACCCTGACGCACTTGAAGCATGAACGCCTGGCCAGCTTTTACCGCGACCTGCGAGACCGCTTCAACGCCATCCCCGGCGTTTTCTCGGTCAGCTACTCCGATTCCGTATTGCTGAGCGGAAGCCTTTCCAGCACGGACTTCCATTTGCCCGGCACGCCTCCCAAATCTTCCGTTCAGACCGATATCCTCTCCATCGGTCCGCAATTTTTCGAGACGATGAAAATTCCGGTGCAGCGGGGCCGCAAGTTCAAGCCCGAAGAATACGAGTTGGCGGCCAAAGCCGAGGGAGATCCGAAGGGCCGGGAACGGATCGTCGTACCGGCCATCGTCAACGAAGCGTTTATGCGCGCCTATTTCCCGAAAGTAAACCCGCTGGGCCAGCCCTTCGGCGCCTATATTCCCGGTGTCAACGGCGAGCCGGATTCTTCCCCGCGCGCCGGCTGGCAAATAGTGGGCGTGGTGCGCGATACCAAGTACGATGATCTGCGGCGCGCGATTGAACCCACCACGTATGTTCCTAGCGCATCGGGCGGCTCATTCGAATTGCGCACCGCGCGCGACCCGTTGGCGGTGGCGCCGGAAGTGCGCGAGATCGTGCGCCAGGCCGGCAAAGATATACCGGTGCTCAATATCAAGACGCAAGCCCAGCAGATCGAGGCGATGCTTTTCCAGGAGCGCTTGATGGCGCGCCTCTCCAGCCTTTTCGGCATAGCGGCGCTGCTGTTGGCGGCGATCGGCCTTTACGGCCTGCTGGCCCACGAGGTCACGCGCGGGACCCGCGAAATCGGTATTCGCGTGGCGCTGGGCGCCCCAACCGGACAGGTCCTGCGGCGCGTGGTGCGGCACGGCGTGGCGTTGGCTGCCGTGGGCATAGCCATTGGCACTGCGGCATCGCTGGCCGTCACACGCTTGCTGGGCACCATGCTATACGATGTGAAACCCGGCGACCCCATCACGCTCATCGCGGTGACCTTGCTGCTCATGCTGGTGGCGCTGGCCGCCTGCTACATTCCGGCGCGCCGCGCCACCCGTGTGGACCCGCTGGTGGCCCTCCGCCACGAGTAAGCCGCGGCACTGTCGGCATTGTCTCCCCCCTTGGCACCTGGAAGTCGAATCCTGCGTACACGCCAATCGATTCACGCTCGCGTATCGCAAACAGCTACCGAGCATGCCCAGCGTTGCTGTCGTGAGGGCGCCCTGCGGGACATTCGAGGTCGCCCTTGTGAAGCCGCCGAACCAAGGCACATGGAGCAGCTTACCGGACGGACCGCGGGACAACTGCGGCGTGAACGCTTCGATGCGCGTAACTATAACTAGGCCGAACCCTAGAATCGCCGCGGCCCCGATTCTGTGCCATGCTTCCGGCCCTGCTTCGGCGGCGGCGCAACCCGGCCCGCGGGTGACGGTGACATGGGGGCGAAACGCGAATTGGAGATCAAGGAGGTAAGAGGTACAGTGGAGATTAAAATCGGTAAAAGGGGATCGCCCAGAGGCAAGTGATGCAACTCGAAAACGCGGTTCCGCTGCGCTGGCCCAGCGGTCCGCTTGAGATCGCGAGGCGTGGCAAAAGCGAGGGTTTCGACCCGGAGATCCGGCAAACACTCGAACGCTGGCACGATCCGGCGGCGCTCGAGTTCTTGAACGGCACCGCCGTCGATTGCATCGCGATTAGTTGGGCTGCTGGTTTGCCCGCCGACGCAGAGCAGCAGCGCACGGCCGGCCCGTTGATCGACGCGGCCCGGCGCCGCAACCTGGCGGTCGTGGGCTGGGTAGATGGCGCGGGGGACCGTAAGGCCGCAATCGCCGCCGCGAAAACGGCTGGTATAGAAGCAGTCGCAATAGGGGGAGCCGCGGGTAGTTCGGATCTCCCGGCGATCGCATGGTGTGAGCGTGAGGATGTGCCTTGGGATTCGACGGCCTCCGCCGTTGCGATCGGCGGCAACGTCTGGCCTGGCGTGAACATGGCGAGCGGCGGTGGAGCGGCCAGCGCCGGTCCGACCAGCGTGCCCTGGCTCGATTCGAACGGCTGGTACATCCAGATGGCCCGCGCGCGGCTGAAGGCGCCGCTCTGGTTGACGTTCGATCCGCCCGGCAAAGGCGAGGTGGTGCTGCCGCGGAGTCACGTGAAGGCCATCTGCGACTCGGAGGCCGCGGGCGGGCGTTGGGTGATCTCGCTCGATGACAAACTGCGGTCCGGCCTGGCGGCCGCGACTCCAGCGGCGATCGAAGGCTGGAAACAGATTGCGGCCGCCGCGGCATTTTTCAAGGGGCACGCGAACTGGAAGTCGTATCGCTCTCTGGGCCTGGTGGGCGTAATCTCCGACTTTGCCGGCGACAATTTCGGTTTGACGGGCGAGATACTGAACCTGATGGCGCGCCGCGACCTGCTGTTCCAGGTCGTCTGGAAGTCGCAGGCGATGGA
>Ga0224557_1001215_pt1 | contig 25571 bp, 29 predicted proteins | sample 714S31014metaG_FD_180677 | JGI IMG/M metagenome (GOLD analysis project Ga0224557, IMG submission 180677) | Peat soil microbial communities from Stordalen Mire, Sweden - 717 S3 10-14 | ecosystem: Environmental > Terrestrial > Soil > Wetlands > Peat | place: Sweden: Norrbotten County, Stordalen... | reverse complement strand
TCGGTGATGTTGGTAACTGGATCTTGGGCGGTCATCGGTTTCCTAAATGGTACGACGGGTATACGTCATGGTGAGTCTAACTAGCCAGTCAGCCGATTCCCTAAATACTGACCTAGTACAAACGTCCATTCATGCCGTTGCGGCAACCGGATAGTCGTCTACAACAGTCCGTCAAATTGTTCTAACAGTGGCGCTCAGCGCCAGTTTTCGAGCAGCTCGCTGTCCGCAACCCGGCGCAGAGCGCGCGCCGGAACCCCGAGCACAACTTCGCGTGGCGCCACGTCACGGGTTACGACGGCGCCCGCGCCGACGAACGCCTCCTCACCGATCTCCACGCCCGGGACAATCACCGTTGCCCCGCCGACGCGTGCGGCGCGGCGCACGATCGGGGCATGCAGACCCTCGCCCTTGGGGTGACGGCCCATCGTGTCGTCATTTGTCATCAGCACGCCCGGCCCGAGGAAGACGTCGTCCTCCACCACCGCGTAGCTGGTCACGTAGACCCCGGTCTGGATTGAAACGCGATCACCGACCTTGGCGCTGAAATCGACGCACGAGGCACGTCCCACGACCGACCGCTCGCCGACTACCGAGCCCTCGCGGACCTGCGCCTGATCGCCGATGATCGCCCCCGCACCAACGGCAGCACCGGCGTAGACGACAGCTCCGCAGCAGACGGTGACACCGCTGCCGAGCACGAGATCTGGAAGTGCCACGCCGGCGGCGCTCGAACCTGGCCGCAGCCGCGGCCGCTTGCCGAGCACGACCAGATCCTCGATCACGCAGCCCGCGCCAACCTGAACGCCGGCATGGATCACCGAACCGGCTCCGACCTCCGTGTTGTCACCAAGCACGGCACCGGCGTAGATAACGGCGCCCGGCGCGACGCAGACGCCCCGGCCTAGCACTGCTCCAGAGTCGACGTGCGCCGCCGGTGAGATTCCGCGATCGTCAGCCATCAGCGCGCGGAACTGTCGAGCGACTGCTGGAGTCGCTCCAGCACGCGAACCACACGCAAGCCGCTCTCACCGTCTGAGCGCGGCGTGCTGCCATCACGAATTGAGTTGACGAACTCCTGGCATTCCAGCCGGAGCGGCTCGACGCCTGCCAGACGCGGCGAGTAGGCATCGCCACTGCGCGTTACCCACTCGCCGTAGCCCTGCGGTGCCTCGTCAAAGCCCTTGTCGTAGACGGTGATCTTGCCCTCAACCGCCATGTCATCGAAGGTTGCCATCTTGTGCTCGCCGACAACGGTGAAGCGCCGCTCCTTGTGAGGGTCGAGCCAGCTCAGATGCAGATGCGCGGCGAGCCCTGACGGAAAGCGCAGGAAGCAGAACACGACGTCCTCCACACCCTTGCGCACGTAGGACTCTCCGTGCGCCACCGCCTCGATCGGTTCCTCGCCCGCCAGCGCCAACACAACGGAGACGTCGTGCGCGCCAAGCGACCAGAGCGCGTTCTCATCCGCGCGCAGCTTGCCGAGATTCAGGCGGTTGCCGTAGATATAGAAGATCCGGCCGAGCTCGCCACCGTCGGCCAGCTCCTTGAGCTTGAGGACTCCCGGGTGGTACTCCAGCAGGTGCCCGACCATCAGGATCTTGCCGGCGGCGTGCCCGGCCTCGACGGCCCGCTCCGCATCCGCGACTGACTGCGCCAGCGGCTTCTCGACGAAGCAGTGCTTGCCGGCCTCCAGCACACGTACCGCGAGGTCAGCGTGTGTCGGCACGGGGGTTGCAAGAACGACCGCATCGAGCTCAGGGTCGTCGAGTAGGTCCTGGAGGTCCGTAGTGGCCCGCGCAGTTGGGTAGAGCCCGGCTGTTCGCGCGCAGACCGCCTCATCGGCATCGCAGCACCAGGTCAGCTCGCAGTCGGGTAGCCCTGCGAAGTTGCGCGCCAGGTTCGGGCCCCAATAGCCCAATCCGGCGACGCCGATACGAATCTGGGTGGAAGACATGTGCCGCCAGTCTAGGATGCCTGGGCGCCAGCAAGCAGCGCCGTGGAAGTCCAGCAGCTCTCACACCGCGTGCCCGTGGCCAGGGTTGCGAACCGCTGTCCGCAGGTACCTACAACCTGAATAATCCCCCCGCGCGTCGCCGCCCGAACAGAGCCGGGGGGAAATTGCTGCTCTGGACACCACGATCCCCTCCGCTCCTACGAGAGCTGCGCAGCCGGGGGGATTTTGGTGGTTGACGGGGTTCTCCGTGGTTGCAGGGTCTCACAGCTGGTGGAGGCGGACGGTCGTCTGCTCGGTGTCCCGAGAGATCTCCAGCTCTGGGCGATCCGGGGTGCGGCTCAGCCGCCGAAGGTCTCGGTGAGCGCGGCGACGACCCGACTGCCGGCCTGCCCGTCGCCGTAGAGCTGCGGCCTTTGCTGCGCCGGCACGGTCGTCAGCGCCGCCCTTGCGCGCTCGAGGTCGAGATCAACCAACGTGTTCCAGCCCACTTCGACCGTCTCCACCCACTCCGTGCTCGGGCGCAGCGTCACACACGGCACGCCGGCCAGATACGCCTCCTTCTGCAGCCCGCCGGAATCCGTCAGCACGGCTCTGGCGTTGACCAGCAGTGCGGTCAGCTCGACATAGCCGAGCGGCGCGGTGACCGTAACCTGGCCGGCGTCGGCCAGGTCTTCCAACAGCCCAGCCGATTCGAGCCGGGCGCGGGTGCGCGGGTGCAGCGGCAACACCACCGGCTCGTGGACACCGAGCAGCAGTCCGACCAGAGCCGCCAGACGCTCGGGGTCGTCGACGTTGCCCGCGCGGTGTGCGGTCGCCAGCAGATAGCGACCGGGCTCAACGCCGTGCGCACGCACCAGGTCCAAGCGCTCCCGCGCACGCGGCTGCACCGCCTGAGCCACGTCGACCATCACATCACCCACCAGCGTCACCAAACCCTCTATGCCCTCGCGCGCCAGGTTCGCGATCGGCACATCTGACGAGCAGAGCAGCAACGAGCTCAGGTGGTCGGTCAGCACGCGGTTGACCTCCTCCGGCATCGCGCGGTCAAAGGAGCGCATCCCCGCTTCCACGTGTGCGACCGGCACGCCCTGCTGGACGGCGGCCAGCGCCCCGGCGAGCGTTGAGTTCGTATCGCCGTAGACCAGTACGCAGTCCGGCTGCGCGTCCCGGATCACCGGTTCCAGCGCTGACAGCATGCGCGCGGTCTGGGATGTATTGGAGCCACCGGAGATCTCGAGCTGGATCTCCGGCTCCGGAATCCCGAGCTCCGTGAAGAAGACCTTGGAGAGGTCATCATCGTGGTGCTGGCCGGTGTGGACCAGCAGCTCGGACCCGCGCTCACGCAGCAGCGGCGAGACGGCCGCCGCCTTGATGAACTGCGGTCGGTTGCCGATTACGGTGAGGACCTTCACGCGCGTGGGGGACGCAGCCGTCGGCTCAGCATCGGCTCAGCGCCGCGACCAGATCTCCGCCAGGCGTATGACCGTCGCGGCCGACGCGGCCATGTCCTGGAGCGAGGCCCACTCGCGCACCGAGTGGTACTCGTAACCGCCGTCAAAGATGTTAGGAGTCGGCAGACCCCGCTCTGACAAGCGCGATCCGTCGGTGCCGCCGCGGATCGGCAGGCGCAGCGGTTCGATGCCCTCGGCACGGATCGCCTCGGCGGCCGCCTCGACCACCTCGGGCATACGCTTGATGTAAGTGTGCATGTTGCGGTATTGACGAATCAGCTCGAAGTCAAGGACCGCGCCGGGATGATCAGCTACCGCCCGCTCGGCCGTCGCTCGCAGCAGTTCGACATGCGACTGCAATAGATCGTCATCGAAATCACGCGCGATCACGCGGATGTGGGCGCTCCCTCCTGTCCCGGTGAAGGTGACAGGGTGCAGGAAGCCCTCGCGATTAGAGCTCGTGTCCGGCGTCAGCCGGTCGCTCGGAAGCGCCGCGATCAGCTCGGCGCCGACTCGCAGCGCGCTCACCAGCTTGCCGGTCGCCTGGCCTGGATGGACGTCGACACCGGTAATCGTGATGCGCGCCTCGATCGCGCTGAACGACTCATCCTGAAGCTCACCCAGATCGGAGCCGTCGATCGTGTAAGCGCAGCGCGCACCGAACTTCTCAATGTCGAACAGCGTCGCGCCCTGACCGATCTCCTCGTCCGGCGTGAAACAGATCCGCAGCGTTGCGCGAGGCAGCTCAGGGTTCTCCGCCATGTGCTTCACCGCCGTCATGATCGCGGCGACCCCGGCCTTGTCGTCGGCGCCCAGCAGCGTGTCACCGCTGGCACTCACGATGTCGTGCCCCAGCTTGTCGGCCAACTCCGGCATCTGCGCGGGGTCGAGCTGAGTCCCGCCGATCGGCAGCGTGATCACGCCGCCGTCGTAATCACGGTGGACCAGCGGCTTCACGCCCGCGCCGGAGGCCTGGGGGCTGGTGTCGACGTGCGCGATCAGCCCAATCGTCGGCGCCCCCTCAACGTTGCCCTCAAGCGTCGCGTAGACATACCCGTGCTGGTCCAGCTCGGCGTCGGTCAGACCGAGCGCCTCAAGTTCCGTAACCAACAGACGGCTCAGCTCGAGCTGGCCGGGAGTGCTCGGCGAACGTTCGCGGTCGACTTTCGACTGCGTTTCAATCTGGACGTATCGGGTGAAGCGCTCCAGGAGGTCGGCGGCTACCGCCTCAGCAAGCGCGGACGTGTAGGCGGCCGGCACAGTGATCCGATTATGCCGTGAGGCCGCCCAGCTCAGACGGCCGGTGCCGTGGGCTTGACCTTGCCCGTCACCGTCGGCCTGATCGTACGCCGCACCGTCGTCGAGGCGCCGTCGCTGTCCACCACATGGAGCACGAGCGTGACCGGCGTGACACTACCCGCGAGCAGGCCTCCCTGGGAGCTCAGCGCTCCGGTACTGAAGACGATCCTGTCGGGCGAGTGGGAGGGCGTGAAGGTGATCAGCAGCTCTCCGTGCACCACCGAGAACCGGTGCGGAACGTTGTTCCCGGCGGCCCCGGTCACCGTGATCCCGCGCACGGGCCTGCGCAGTGAAACGCCGGCGGGGAGCTCCACGAGCACGCTATGCAACGCCGACTCGTTATGGCCGGCGCTCAGCGTGAACGCCAGCAGGGGTCGCCCTGTGCGTGTATCCGCAAGGCTCAGCTTCGACGCGCCGGGGCGGTTAGCCACGGTCCAGACGTAGCTGCGTGCGCCGACAACGCCGCCGCTCACGCTCGCCCCGAAAACAGTGTCGTAGACGCCCGGCAACGTGATCTTGCCGCTGACCACACCGGTCGTTGCGTTGATCCGCAGTCCTGCCGGCAGATGCTTGGCGGTGTAGATCACGTTGCCGCTCTGCCCCGCGGGCAAGGATGCCGAGACCTTCACCGACACGCCCGCGTCGAGGAAGCTCTGCTTGACCCCGGCCGCCTGCACCTGGAGCGCCTCCCGGCAGAGCGCCGGTGCGAGGTTGGCGGCGTTCGGCGTACCCAGCCCCGTAGCCATGTCGTAGCCGGTGCCGGCCTCATACAGCCCGGCGGTGTTGCCGCTGGCGGACAGGTCGTTGTCGTCGCCGGCCGGATTGATCGCGTCGTTGGTCACGTCGTTGAAGTAGCTCGCGTAGGCGCTCTGGGATGAGCTCGCAAGTGCGTAGAGGGCGGGGTTGGCGAAGCCGATCAGGTTGCCTGCGCAGGCGCGGGAGGCCTCGGCCAAGGCGAACACCGCCGCCCAAAGCGGAGTCGAAGCACTGGTTCCACCGATGCTCTGCCAGCCGCTGAGCGCGCCGTTGCCGCCGCTACCCTGACCGTTCCAGTAGGTCATGTAGCCGTCCATCGGATCGGCATCGGCCGAGACGTCGGGGACCTCACGACAGTAGCTGCCGGCCGCCGCGCCACAGTTGGTACCCGAGGATTCCGAGTTTTCGACGTTCAGCCACGGAGCCGCGGTGGCCGCTGCTGACTGATAGGCGGGCATCGGCCAGAAGGCGGAGATGCCACCTCCGCCGGCGCCCGGGGCGATCCCCCAGGTGGCTGCGTACTGGAGGCCGGGGTAGCTGTTGTTCCACACCGTCTCGTTGGGGTTGGCGATCGGGTACGTCTGATTGCCGTTGCCGCCGATGTTGAAGACACCCAGCTCCAGCGAGGTGCCACCGACGCCGGTCACGAATGGCTGGCCGGAGGGATCGTCGACCTCCAGGCTGTTGTTGCTGTCGCCGCCGGCGCCACCGATCCAGCAGTCCTGCGAGCCAGAGTCGCCCGCGGCGGCAACGAGCGTCTGGCCCTGGACCGCCATCTGCTCGAAGACCGTGCCCTCGGACTGTGCCTGTGCCAGCGTCTCCTCCGGCTCGCAGTTACCCCACGAGGTGGAGACCACTGACGCCTTGTCCTGATCGGCTATCGCGGCGTAGGTGTTGTACGGGCCAGTGCCGCTGTTGGAGTTGGGGCCCTGGTAGACGAGCAGGTTGACCTTAGGGGCGAGGCCGATGATCTGGTCGATGTCGAGCGCGGCTTCGCCTGAGCCCGCACCGGTGCCCGAACCGCCGTCGACCTTCACGTAGCTGACCTTCGTGTGGAGCCCGTAGCAGTTCTCGTAGGCGCGGATGTCAGACGGAGCATCCGGCTCGAGCTCGTAGACCGCCATGGTCACACCCTGACCCTTGTCGCCGGCCTCGTAGAGCGGCGAGAAGTCGTAGTGGGAGGCGATCTGGTCGGCCGTGTAGCCGCCGGAGCCAGGCGCGTCGTCGACAGCCTGTGAGCATGGCTGCGGGCCACCGGTGTCGACCCGCGTCCTGACGCTCGCCGCGCGCGCTCGCGCGGCGAGTAGTGGATTGGAGGACCCACGCGCAACGGTGCTCTGCGCCGGGTAGAGCGTGCTCAGACCGAGCACCGCCTGGACTGCGCCGGCAATCCGCGCGTCCACGGCCGGTGCCTGGACGTTGAAGATCGCGTCGTGTCCATCTCTGAGCCGCACCTCTGAGAGCGTCAGCTTGAACGCACGCTCGATCGCGCCGCTGCTCGCTCTGACCGTGAGCGCCAGCCCGCTGGCGTCGAGGCTCCCCGGCTTCAAGCCGTGGGCGCGTAAGGACCGTTCGACCGCCCTCACGGTCGCGCGCGTCTGCGCGAAGTGCGCCCGAAACTCCGAGGTCGTCAGGAAGTGACGGAAGTCAGCGTCGCCTGGCGAGGAGACGCCGTCGGCGTACGAGCTGAGCGCGCCGGGATCGCGAGGGGCGAGCGTGATCGTGATCTGAAGCGAACGAACCGAGGCATCCGCGGCCACGAGCGTCGCGCCGGGCGGCAGTGCTGGAGCGACGCCGACCCGCAGCTCACGGGCTGAGGCGGAGGCGGCCGGAAGGGCTAGGAGGAGGGCGACCGTGGCGGCGGCCAGCGGGCCGCCGCGCAGATCGCGGAACAGACGCGAGAGCATTGGATCCTAGTTTCGACGATAAACCTAAGAACCCGGCAACAGACTTGGAATTGACGGCAAGATCCCAGTCACGGGAGCCGGCATTCCCAGGTGGTAGCCCTGGGCGTAAAGGTAGTCGAACTCCAGGTGTTTGAGGTAGTAGAACGAGGCGAAGCCGGCACCGAAGTCATCAAGCGCGAACAGACAGCCGAGCTTGCGCAACTCCTGCGCCAGCTCACGCGCTCGCTCCATGTTCACGATCGCGGCCGTCGGCACCGTAGATCGGAGTCGCAGTGACTGCGACGCGGACGACACTGCCGTCACGGCGGGTGACTGACTCGTCGATGCGCAGGCACTCGCCGTCGCGGACACGCCGCATCAGCTCGGAGATCCGCTCAGCACTCATCTGTGGCACGAGCATTTCGACGCTCTGGCCGACGGCTTCGTCGGCCCTGTACCCGTAGAGCTGCTCGGCGGCCGGGTTGAAGGCTGTGATCGTGCCATCGACGGTCAGGCAGATGACCGCGTCGCCATGCGCCTCGACGACGTCTGGCAGGCCGACCATCACCGTTTCCGCTTCGCGCACCATGTCCCCCTGGAATCGACGCGTCGGCGCGATTCCTTGAGCGTCACCGGGCATTTCAGAGAGCGGCGTCACGCCCCGGGAGCAGCGGGAACGAGCGTTCAGCACGCGACGGCACGATGTAATTGGATCGACGCACCACGAAGATGAACGCGTTGATCCCGTTGTTTTCGGTGTTCGTGATTCCGGGGTTCACGAGTTGTGCGCCGGCCTGGTTCATCGCCGTGCGCGTCGCCACGAAGTCCGCGATGCTGCGTTGCAACGCCACGAAGTGCAGGCCCGCGAGGCCGCCGTCAACCGTGTCAAAGTCGCGCCGCAGGATCACCGGCTTACCGTTGACGCGCGCTCGTGCCGAGGCCTGGGCGTGACCGATCACCCCGTATTTGCGGATCGCCTGGTTCAGCTGGCCGGGGTTCGACTCCGCGTCGGTCGTGAATTTCGCCACCTGGGCGGGGGTGGTTTGCGGCGAGTACATGAGCGCCACCCGCTGCCTGTAGGAGAGCTGCTGATACCAGCTGTCGAGCGTCAGCTGCATGTAGCTGGCGACCATGGTCGTGCCCTGATCGAAGGCGCCGCCGCTGATCGTGACGGCGTCCTCGCTCGCCTGGTTCTTCTTGAGCGCGGACTTGAAGCCCATGAACAGTGGCGCGGCCTTGGTGACCGGATCACCAGCGGGGATGCCGCCCACCCGCTGGTGGGCGGCTGGCAACCCTGCGCCGGCGAAGCCTGTCCGTGTCTCGCGCCAGCGCAGCGCTGGGGTGAGCTTGGCGATCAGCTCCCGCTCAGCGGTTTGCAGGCGCAGATCGTCGTCGCACGCCAGGTGCAGACAGAGGTCGTAGGTGTCGATCGTCGGCGATTCGAAGTTGGAAAGCGGCTTGGCCTTTGGGATTGGGGAGCGGACGCGCAGCACGCGCTCGAAGTAATCGGGGCTCCAGCCGGCGGTGAACAACAGTCCTTGCGGCCCCCAGGGATAGGAGCGCTCGAGGTCGCGCAGGGTCGCCTCCAGAAGCCGTGCGTAGCGCGGGGTCGGAGTGCCCCGGACATCGAACAGCACCAGCCGATCGAAACGCGGCGGCGTTGGATTGCCGAACTCATCCGGCGTGAGCGCCTGCTCCCAGGCGTGCTGCCTGATCGGGAGGCCCGCAGGCTGCTCGGGCAGTGGGACCGGCGGCACAGCGGTGCCGCCGGCTCTACGCGCGTCGACCGCGACGCCCGCCGCGATCCCCGCCGCTGCGACCGCACCGGCGCCGACCAGAAAGCGGCGGCGTGTCAGCCCACCGCCATCGCTCACGACTTTGGGTTCCAGGTGAAGTTCTCGGTGACCGTGTGTGGCTTCAGCCAGACCTGCGCGTACTCAAGGTGCCGGGCGGACACCGGCGGCCCGATCTGCAGCTCGAGCTTGTAGTGACCGGGGCCGGGCAGCGTCACGTTGTTCCCGTAGTGCGGACCCATGTAGGCCGAGAGCATCGGCAACTGCGTCGCGCTGTAAACGACCTTACCGCTGCTGTTGAAGATCTCCGCCCAAACGCTGGCGTAAGGGATCGGCTCGTGCGTGTACTGGTCGTTCAACATCACCATCAGGTGGAAGCTCGTGTGCTTGGTCGGCCGCACGTACGTCTCGGTGTCGGTGGTGCCGTTGAAGACAACGAACGTTGCCGGCGTCATCGTGCGGGCCTGGATCGTCATGCCCTGCCAGTCAGCGGTCGCAAGCACCTTCGATGCGACCGGTGCCGGGACGCCGTTGATCTTGGCCGGGAGTTCCGCTGCGACGGTCGAGCTTCCCATGCCCGTGTTCATTTGGGAGGTCGCTCCGGTGGTAGATGACTCGGGGGTCGATGATGCGGCCGAGGCCGGTTGGTTCTTGTCGGCGCTCGCGCAGCCGGCCAGCAGCAACGCCACGAGGATGAGCGGGAGCGGCGATAGAGCGCTGCGACGGCGGGTCATGACGGGCGTGGCCTTGTCTTGATAGTGGTCTGCAGATCGTGCGGGATCAGCTGGTAGATGGCGTACGCCATCAGCATGAACAGCGGCGCCGCGTTGGGATCGGTGGCGCCGCCCTGGAAGATCCCGCCGAAGCCCTGACCGACGAGCCAGTAGAGCACGTTGATCGCCACGGAGACGATCAGCAGCTGCTTGGCGTAACGGTTGAAGCCGACACCGATCGCGACGGCGACGGAGAGCGCCGCGAAGATCGGCGCGAAGATCAGTCCGTTGTCCTTGGTGACGCTCGCGAGGCCGTCCTGGAGACTCGAGAGCCAGCTCATGCCTGAGGGCGCGGCGTTGATCGCATCGTGAATCGCGTTGGCACTGCTGGAGGCTTGCAGCAGCCAGAGCCACGCCATCAGCAGCCAGAGGGTCGCCCACATGACGCGCGTGCCGCGGATGCCGAGCAACCCGCCAGGCTTGCCGTTGGGCCAGACGATCAGGCCGATGAGCGCGTAAACGATCGCTGCGCCGGGTGCTCCGGTGAGTGGTTGCGCAGTGTTCATGAAAAGCATCCCGAAGGCCTCGCCGAACCACCACACGAACAGCGCCCACGCGAAACTGAGCAGCAGCGCGTGCTTGACGGCCGGGCGGTACAGCAAGCCGAGGCCGACGAGCACCTGAACCAGCGCGAACAGGGTGTTGTAGAAGCCGAGGTTGTTGCCGGCGATATGCGCACCCCAGTCGAGGCTCGAATGCAGCCATCCGGGCTGTCCGGGCGCCTGCGAGGTGATGAACTCGATGAAGCCCCGCGAGTACATGAACGACTGGAACTGCAGGCCGCCGTCGAGCAGCCAGACCAGCCCCAGAAGCGACTGGACGGTACGGGTGCCGTCTGAGAAGAAGTAGGCGCGAAATGCCTGTGCCCGCCGGGGTTCACCGTCGTGGGCAACCGCCTGAGCGGACGCACCCGCGGGCGCGTTGCTGGTGCTCATCCGCTCCTACGGTACCGCGCCCCGCTGGGAATCGTCTCGCTGACGCGAGCGTCGAACTCAGAGCCCGGCTGGGTGCAGGACGTCGTTGAAGGTCGCGAGGTAGGACGCTGACGGGGTTGAGATCTCTTCCACCCCACAGCCGCCGCCCCACGATCCGTGCTCACCGCCGGATTCGTAGAACTGGCCGTTGATGCTGATGATCACGTGGCCTTCCTGACCCGGCCTGTCGCGGTCGTAGATCGTCACGTACTGACCCGGTCCCTGCTCCATTCCGCCGGCGGTCGGGAGCGTCGCGGTGTCCTGCGGAGAGCTGAGGTAGCCGCCGGCGTGCAGCACCGCGGAGACGAAGCCTGAGCAGTCATACCCCTTCGAGGAGTCCCAGCCGTCGTGACCTCCGCCCCACACGTACGGCTTGCCGGCGAGTGAGTTGGCCTCCTCGGTCATCGCCAGAATCCGCGGATCCGAGGAGCTCGTCGCCTGACCGCCCGTGGCGCCGGAGTTGGTCGTGTCGGTCACATCAGTCGAGTTGGCTGCCGTGGCGGCGGTGGTTGTGGCGGACGGTTGGGTTGCTGCGCTCGCCAGATCGGCGAGCTCGCTGGTGTCAGGGTCGCCGGTAGCGGCAGTGTCAGCCAGCGAGTCGGTGCTGTCCAGCGACGCGAGTGAGTCGAGCGTGTCCGCGAAGGAGCTCGCGGACGTCGCCGAGCTGCTGTCGCTCGGCGAGTTTGCGCTCGTCCCGGTTGTGCTTGAGGTCTGGGTCAGCGTGGACAGGTTGGCCAGCTGCTGCTCCCACTGCACGATCTGGCCGATCTGACTGACCGCGTCGGAAAACTCATCGCTCTCAGTGATCGTCGCGCGTGGCAGGGCCTTGAGCCGTCACCGCAGTTGGGTTGGCGGCCGGTGGAGTGGCCTGCCGGCGCCGGGAGGTCGATGCCGGGCGGGCCGCGTGGGGCCGGGAGGTCAGAAAGTCGCGTACCTCGCTGCGCGTGTCCATGAGTGGAGACTAGCCGTGCCGCAGGCGAGTTGGGGGGCACTGCCAGTATCTGTGAGAAGAGCCCCCCTCAGAGCGGCCGCCGGCGTGCTTGAGTACACCTCGACGTACTTCGAGAGTCGCGAAAGATAAGCGGATGACTTGCGTGCAACGGTGATCTATGGCGTCGGTGATGTTCGGATGGGCGTCACGCTGAGCGAACAGCGCTCGCACAGCAGTTCGGTGCGACCGACGTGGTGGCCGGACGTGCTCGAGCGGCGGATTGGGCCGGGCCGCGTCTTCGACCGGACGATCGCGCTCGACACTGCCCCTGACGGCTACCGGGCGATGAACGACCGTGAAGCGATCAAGGTCCTGATCGACTTCTGACCGGGCCTGCCCCGGCCGTGGCTCCCCATGCTTTCCCCTCCACTCTCCAAACCACGGCCTCCACTTTCAAACCAGTAGAGGAACAGAGATGCAGATCACCAGAAATTCCCTTGACAGCGCGCCCGGGCCGGCTGACTGGTTCACCGGCGCGGTATTCATCGACGCCGTTGCGGCACCGTCCGGCACGTCGCGAACGGCCTCGGCGAGCGTGCATTTCACACCGGGTGCGCGCACCGCTTGGCACACCCATCCACACGGTCAGACGATCTTCGTGACCGAGGGAATCGGACTCTGTCAGCGGGAGGGCGGGCCGATCGAGGTGATCAAGCCCGGGGACCGCGTCTTCTTTGAGGCCGGCGAGAACCACTGGCACGGCGCCAGCCTGAAGCGCTTCATGACGCACATCGCAATCCAGGAAGCCGACGAGTCCGGCAGCCCCGTGACCTGGGGCCGGCACGTAACTGACGACGAGTACACGGCCTCACAGGAGAGCTAGGACCATGGAACACCGCATGCTCGGACGCACAGGCGTCTCTGTCAGCAAGCTCTGTCTCGGCGCGATGATGTTCGGCCCTTGGGGCTCGACAACCCATGAGCAGTCGCTGAATATCATCGACCGCGCGCTCGACGCCGGCATCAACTTCATCGATACAGCCGACGTGTATTCGGCCGGTGAATCGGAGATCATCGTCGGTAAGGCACTCGCCGGCGGTAAGCGTGATGACGTGGTGCTCGCGACCAAGTTCTGGGGGCAGATGGGGGATGACCCGAATCAGCGCGGCACCTCGCGCCGCTGGATCATCAAGGAGGTCGAGAACTCGCTGCGGCGTCTGGGCACCGACTGGATCGACCTCTACCAGGTCCATCGCCCGGAACCTGGCACTGACATGGAGGAGACGGTCAGCACCCTGACCGACCTGGTTCACCAGGGCAAGATCCGTTACTTCGGCCACTCAACCTACCCAGGCTCGAACATCGTTGAGGCGCAATGGGTCTCCCGCGACCGCGGACTGCAGCGGTACGTCTGCGAGCAACCGCCGTACTCGATCCTCACCCGTGGGATCGAGTCTGACGTGCTGCCCACCTGCCAGCGTTACGGCCTCGGCGTGATCTCCTACAGCCCGATCGGCGCCGGCTGGCTCTCAGGCCGCTACAGCCAGGGCAATGAGTCACCTGGGCCGGTGTCGCCGTCTCGCCAGCGTCTCGCCAACCGCTTTGACCTCTCGTTGCCTGAGAACCAGCGCAAACTGGCTGCGGTCGAGCAGCTCGATCCGCTGGCCCAGGAGGCCGGGATCTCACTGATCGAGCTGGCGATCGCGTTCGTGCTGCGCCACCCTGCGATCACCGCCGCGATCATCGGCCCGCGCACGACCGAACACCTTGAGTCGCAGCTCACGGCAGCCGAGGTGCATCTCTCTGACGAGGTTCTGGACCGGATCGTTGAGATCGTCGCCCCTGGCGTCAACCTCAACCCCGCCGACGGCGGTTGGCGCGGTCCCGAAATGGGCCTCGAAGCCCGCCGCAGGGGGCCAGAGCCCGCCGCAGTAGCCCCGTTCTGAGTGGTGGGAGCGGCTCCCGCGCCGCGCCGCGCGCCGCGTGCGGCGCGGCTGGCTGAAGTAAGGGATGAAATGGCTCACATCTGAGCCATTTCATCCCTTACTTCCCCGTCCGCTCTCAGTTGGACGGCGCCGGCACGGAGCGAGCGAGTTCGTCGCCGATCCGGATGACGGCGTCGCAGAAGCCATCGACGTGTTCAAGCTCCGTTCTCCCGTTGATGAAGCACGGCCGGATCACAAAGTGGCCGTTGACCACCGTCGAGCTCGGCAGGTAAGGGGTCTCCGCCTGCGGCCGCCGCAGCAAGGTCGTATTCAGTGCGTTGAGGTCGTGACTGTGCGGAGCGACGTACCGCAGGCAGCAGATCGAGAGCACCGGCTCAGTCATCAACTCCAGCCGGTCACTCGCCCGCGCGCGAGCGGCGACGTGCCTAGCGAAGTCATTGTCGCGACGAATCCGGGCGCGCACGCCCTCTCGGCCATGCTCAGATCCTCACTCCCCGGAAGCTTGGCTTCAAATGTGTCACCTACGAGACATTCCATGCATAGCTTCTAACGAACTACGCCCGGACCGGGTCCGAGCGTAGCCCCACAAAAGAAGAACCCCGGTGCGTCGGCGCGCCAGGGGCTTCGAAAATGGGCCGTGAAGGAATCGAACCTTCAACCTTGGGATTAAGAGTCCCCTGCTCTGCCAATTGAGCTAACGGCCCTTGGGGTGGGATGATGTTAGCGAGGCGTGACCGGCTCAGCCGTGACGCCGCCCACTGATGCAGCCGGCTGGGTCAGCAGTCGTTAGCTACGTATCCCGCGGCGTCTGAAGCCGAAGACTTGGCACTCGTAACGGTGGTTTTCCAGTCGGTCTGATCGACCTTGGGCAGCAGCTTCTTGGCGGCGGCCGCGGCCAGTTCACCCTTGCTGGTCTGGCTGGCCGCGAAGGAGTTCAGCGCCAGGCACTCATAGCCCGTGACTGCGCTGGCCGACCCAGCACCCTGGCTTTGGATGATGTACTCCCAGGTGTTGGCGGCTTCGCTCCACTGCTGAAGCGCCTGGTAGGCCTTGCCCGCAAGCAGCGACACGTTTAGGTCCGGCTTGTCATTCGTGAGGCTCAGGTACTTTTGCCAGGCGGTGGTGGCGTCGTTCAGTTGCGCCTTGCCGCCATCCGTGTAGGTGTCGTTGGTCGTGTTGTAGTTGCTGCCGTTGCCGGCGGCGGAGTAACGCGCCTGAACGAGGCCGGCCCAATCTTTCGACGAGTCAGGATGCTCGACGGTCAACTTGATCGCCGCCTTGGTCTGCTGCTCGATCAACGAGTTGGCGCCGCTGTTGGAGCCGCCGTTGTTGCTGAGGGCGTTCAAGATGCCGCCGTTGTTGTTGCCGGTGCCGACACCCACGAGCAGCAGTCCGGAGAGCATCAGCAGCGCCAGGATCACGTAGACCACGCGAACTGTGTTGCGACGGGACTTGCTGCGGAGATCAAAGAGCATGATGAGTGACGAGAAGGTTAGGGCTCGAAGCTTGCTCAGTCGTCGGACGGCCGTGTAGCCCGCTTGGCTTCAGCGAGCAAGCGGCGGCGGTTGCGACGTTCGACAAATTTGAGCAGCACGATACTTGAGAGGTAGAGCAGCACCAGCGGCAGGGTCTCCATGAACATGGAAACCGGATCCACCCCCGGAAGCGCGGCGGCAATCACCGCGATCAGCACGGTAGCGTAGCGCCAGTTGAGCGTGAGCGTGCTCGCGGTGATAACTCCAACCTTCTGGAGCGCCAGCAGCAGCAGCGGCACCTGGAACGCAAGCCCGATGCCCATCATCAGAATGATCTCGAACTTGTAGTAGGCCTTGGCCTGCAAGAGGTTCTGAAAGTCGTTCGAGTTGTATCCCTGGAGGAAGTGGATAGCCGGCGGCACGATCGCGAAATACGTGAACACGCAGCCGGCGACGAACAGCAGCGGTGCCGCGATCATCGACGGCACCGCCACCCGGCGCTCGTCTTTGCCGAGCGCCGGGATCACGAACGCGTACAGCTGATACAGCAGGATCGGCAGCGTGATCATCAGCGCGAAGTAACCGACGACCATCAGTGTTGTCGTGAACGCCTCACTGACGCCGAACGTGATCGGCTTCTCCTGGGAGCTGGCGTTCGCCGGCAGCTCCTTGGCGACCTCACGGGCGGCTGCGGCTAGCTGCGCGAACTCCCGGGATGCACCGGGCGCAACCCCGTGCGAACGGGCAAAAGAGCCGCTCAACCCGCTCGCCGCCTTCTCGATCTTGACGAAACCCTTGTGCAGGGCCGCGTCCTGCGTGTTCTGCGAGCCCAAGCCTGTCGTGGCGGCGGGCGGCAGCGGCCGGTTCAGCACGCGGATCAGCTGGCCATTGAAGGCAAAGCAGACGCAGAACGCGAGCAGCAGCGCCCCAACCGAGACGAACAGGCGCTTTCGCAGCTCGTCCAGGTGATCAAGGACGCTCAGCCGGTCTTCATGCCTGATTGGCCGCAGCGTCGTCATCCGCGGACCTGTCGACTGATCGGACTAGTGGGTCTTGGACTCGGAGCCGGTGGCTGTGGGCTCGCCGGTCTTGGCCCCAGTGATCTCTGGGTTCGGCGCTTCGTCCTTGGAACCCTCGGTGATCCCGCCCTTGAACTCCTTCACGCTCTCACCGATCGCGCGGCTCAACGCCGGAAGCCGTTTAGGCCCGAAGAACAACAGCAGGATGACTAGGACGATCAGGCCGTCCTTTACGGGGCTAGAGAACATACGGACTTTCCCTGGTGGTGGTTAGGAGTACAAAGGTTACCGGCCGCCGGGACAAGCTGGTTATCGCCGCGTGACGTACAACCGGCCACCAACGCTAAAGCCCAGTTGAAAAGTGGCCGATACGGGCTTTGTCACGGAGCACAAGATGAGCCACGAACCCGAACATAAGCCTGCCGTCCGCCGCATCGTTCTACCGAGCGGACGAACGATTGAAGTGATCCGCTTCCAGGACAAGCCTGGCGTCGGCATCCGTGACCTGCACATCTGCCCGAGTTGCGAGTCGCAGCTGGTACAGCCGGTGGCGTGGAGCGAAGCCGGTGAAGACCGCTGGGATCTGACGCTGAAGTGCCCGAACTGCTGCTGGACGGAAACCGGCAACTTCGACCGGCGCGAAGTTGAAATGCTCGAGGACCACCTCGACGAGGGCCTGGGTGAGATGATCGCTGACCTTCAGCGTCTGGCCCGCGCCAACACGATCGCCGAGATCGACCGCTTCACCGCGGCGCTCGACGCCAACCTGATCCTGCCCGAAGACTTCTAGGCGCCCGGCGCGTCCAGACGCGCCCAGAGCTAGGAGTAGCGCTCCACGACCCCATCAGCGACCAGTTCAAGCGTCGCTCGCTGCGCGGCTGAGATGCTCGCCGGCAACTCGGCTTTGGCCTCAGCGACCAGGCCCAGGGCGTGTTCGCGCGCGACTTGCAGGGCACCGGCTGCTTCGATCCGGTCGCAGAGGGCAGCCGCCCGATCCGCTGTGCGGACGCCTCGCAGATCGAGCTCGGCCAGCGACGAGTCCCGCGCGCGGGCTTCGATCAACGGCAGAGTCACGGTCCCGTCGAGCAGGTCGGCCCCACGCGGCTTGCCGGTCCGCTCCGGTGGCCCGGTGACGTCAAGGACATCGTCCAAAAGCTGGAAGGCGATCCCGATCCGCTCACCGAATCGTCCAAGGGCCTCGACATCGCCGCCACCTGCGAGCGCTCCCAGCTCGCATGCGGCACGGAACAGCACGCCGGTCTTGAGTCGGCAGCGTTCGAGGTAACGCTCGCGCGGCACGCTCACGTCCCAAGCGTCAGCACGCTGCATGAGCTCGCCTTCTGCCAGGGAGCCCGACGCCTGCGCGAGCAGACGGATCGGCTCGATCTCTCCACCCGCGGCGAGCTCGGCAAAGGCGCGGGAGAAGAGCAGGTCGCCGGTGGCGAGCGCCATCAGCCGCCCGCCGGCGGCAACCACGGTCGGGCGACCACGGCGCAGGTCAGCTCCGTCAATCACATCGTCGTGTACGAGCGTCGCGGCATGGACGAGCTCGACGGCGACGGCAGCCCGAACCAGCGCATCGCTCTGAACGACCGGCACACCGGACGCGATGCAGACCAAGAGCGGCCGCAACCGCTTGCCTCCAGCGGAGATCGTCTCGCGCGCGTGATGGGAGAGGGTCGCACCGTGCTCGGAGGCCAATACGGCCATCCGCTGCTCGACGCGCAACATGACCATGGCCGTCTGCGCTCCACCCGCGTCGGTGACTGCCTGGACCGACTCAGCGTTGGCGGTTGAGGCTGCCTGCGAAACGCTCACACCACAACCGTACCGACGTGGAGCGCGATGATCCCCCCGGCGGTAAGGATGTAGCGAATATCTGCCATGCCGGCCTGCGACATCTTGGCGGCGAGCTGATCAGGGCCGGGGAAGCGCCGCACCGAGTTCGGGAGGTACGTGTAGGCATCAGAATCGCCCGCGAGCTTGCCCAGGACGGGGACCACCCGGTCAAACCAGAGCTTGAAGAAGGTCGAGAGCGGCGGGCGCGCGGGCGTGGTCATTTCCAGGATCACCACGTGCCCACCAGGTCTGACGACACGCGCCAGCTCACGCAGCCCCTGGTCCAAGTCCGAGAAGTTGCGCACACCAAAGCCGACAGTCGCCGCATCAAACTCGTTGGCCGCGTGCGGGAGCAGCAGCGCGTTGGCCTGCTCGAAGCGGATCGGGGCAGCTTCCGGACCGACAGCACCGGCCTCGGCCTTGCGCCGAGCGATGGTCAGCATCTCCTGCGAGAAGTCCGCACCGACAACCTGGCCGGCGGGGCCAATCTGCCGAGCCAGCTCAAACGCTAGATCCCCGGTCCCGGTCGCTACATCCAGGACTCGGGAACCCGGACCGACGTAGGCGAGCTTGACCGCGCGTCGGCGCCACTCGTGGTGCAGGCCCGCGGTCATCACCGAGTTGAGGCGGTCATAGATCCCGGCGATGCGATCAAACATCGCCCGAACCTGCGGCTCTTCCAGAGTGCCGCTCGAGATATCAGGGTTCTCAGTCATAGACGTGAAGCGAGTGGCGGCCCCGCAGGGACCGCCACTGCAGTGTTGCTTACTGAAGCATCGAGAGGAACCGAACCAGATCCGAAAACTTCTTCGGCGTCGCCGTAGCCATACCCGCGAAGGACGGCATCGGCGCGGTCGGATTCTCCAGCGTCGTAGCGATCGCGCCCGGACGCACGATCTCGCCGATGTGGGTCAGGGGCGGCCCAGGGCCGTCGTTGCCGTTGTCGCCGATCACGTGGCAGCCCAGGCAGCCGGACTCGCCGACCACCACCTCGCCTGCGGTGAAAGTCGCTCTCTCCTTCGCAGTGAGCCCGGCGGGCGGCGGCAGCGACACCTGGTTCGGCGAGCCGGTGCTGGCACCGGAGTAAGTCAGGAAAGCGATGCATGCGATCGTGGCCAGGCCCGCCGCGAGCGCGACCGGGCGGCGAGTGATCAGCCGTTCGGGATTGCGGTCGTAGAGCGGCAGCAGGAACAGCATGATCATGCAGAGCGTCGGCACGCCGAGGGTCGCGAACGGCGTGAACTTCGGAACGTTCTTCATGACCCGCAGCACTTCGAACAGGAAGAAGAAGTACCAGTCCGGGCGTGGTACGTAGGTGGTCGTGGTCGGGCTGACCTTCGGACCGAGTTCCGCGCCGAACAGCAGCGAGAGCACCATGATCACGATCATGACGATGACCGCCATCAGCGAGTCCTTCGCCACTGCGTACGGGAAGAACGGCTTGCCCTCGTTCTTCAGCAGCGAGTATTCGCGGAGGTATTGCTCTTTTTCAGCTTGGTTCATACGCTCAGACTTCCACGTACTCGGTCACGGGCTCAGGCTCGTGAGCCTTCATCCAAGGCGGCGCCGAGATGCCGAGCTTCGTCACCAGATACAGGTGGAAGCCGATCAACGCAGCCATGATCCCAGGGATCAGCAGCATGTGGATCGCGTAGAAGCGAGAGAGCGTGGTGGCACCAAACTCGGGGCCGGCACGCAGGAAGTCACCCATGTACGGACCGATGAACGGACCGGTGTTATTGATGTTCACGCCCACGATCGTGGCCCAGTAGGAGCGCTGATCGAACGGGAGCAGATAACCGGTGAAGCCCATCGCCATCGTCAGGATCAGCAGCACCACGCCGATGATCCAGGTGAGCTCGCGGGGGTACTTGTAGGCGCCGAAGAAGAACACGCGGCCCATGTGCAGGAAGATCAGGATGATCATCACCGACGCGCCCCACTTGTGCATGCCGTGCACGAACTGACCGAGGAAGACGTTGTCGTTGATGTCGCGGATCGACTCGTAGGCGCCACCGGCGACATCCGGGCGGTAGTACATCGCCAGGAAAACCCCGGTCACGGCCTGGTTGAGGAACACAAACAGCGTCGCCGAACCGAGCGTGTAGCTCCAGTTGATCCCCTTGGGGACCTTGCGGAACATCAGCCAGCGAATACCCGGAGAGAGCGCCGTGCGCTCATCGATCCAATCGACGACGGTGATGCCGGCTTCGGCCGCCGCCTCGATCGGGGCAGGTTTCGGCTCGTCGGCGTGCCCCGGCTCGGCCGGCTTGCTTCGTCCCAAAAGCTTCGGTAGCGGCATCGGCTAGATCCCGGGAACCGCCGGCGGTGCCGGCAGGTTGGCGGTAGACGGCAGCACGGAGGTGTCGAAGCGCGCCGGGTACAGGATGTTGCCGATGCCGTCCAGCGGCTCGCCTGGGTCACGCGGCGAGAAACGGTCGAGCTCGGAGTTGACCGAGTAACGCGGGCCGATGTAGACGTGACCGTCGTGCACAAGCGTGTAGAAGCGGTCGAGGGGGCGGACGGGCGGACCGCCTGCGACCTCACCGCGGAAGTTGTAAACGCCGCCGTGGCAGGGGCAGATGAAGCGCTCGGCGGCCTCGACGTAACGGACCGGGCAGCCGAGATGCATGCACCGTGAAGAGAGGGCGATGAAATTGTTGAGCACGTAGTCGTTTTTCTTGAAAATCGCCTCGGTATCGATCCCAGGGTCGCGCTTGCGCACGTAAGCGATCGACTGGCCGGCCTCGCCGATGCCCTCGGCGATCGTCAGCACCTTGGTGACGTAGTCCGTCTCGGTGAAGTCTTCAGGCCTGCCGATGATCTGCCACTGGAACGGTTCGCGGTCGAAGATCGGCCCGAGCGCGAAGCCCAGCGCCGGCAGCGTGAAAGCCATCGCGGCGATGCCTCCGGCGCTGTGGGCGACACCGGTCATGAAGCGGCGGCGGGTGACGCTCTCGCCCTCAAAAGCACCCGGCATCTTGCGATCGGCCGTGTACTTCGAAGATTGCTTGTGTCGATCTGCTGGCATCTAATTGGTGGGTCGAATCAGGGCCACAGCCCGGCTGCGGCACGTAAGCCTACAGTCAAAGCCGGAAAGGAGCTTCGTACCCCTCAGCCGCCGCCGTCGAGCCGGCCTTCAGCCTCCGAGAGCAACTGCCGCGCCACGGCAGTCTCGCCCTCCGCATAGGCCTGCGCAACGCGGGAAATCAACTCGGCGAGCCTCGCCGTCTCCTCAACATCGCCCAGCGCAGCCAGCTTCAGCAGCCCGCTCGCATAGCTCTGATCACCGAGCAGCAGGTCCAGATCCGCGTCGGCCGAGTCCGGGTTCTCGTAGTGCAGCCGAGCCCCGCCGGCGATGTCAGCGATCACCTCTGCGTAAGGGTTGTCGCTCATCCGATCTCCTCAAACGCCTCGGCGGCGGCCACCACAGTTCGGTCGATATCGGCCTCTGTATGGGCAAGCGATGGGAACCACGCCTCGAACTGCGATGCCGGCGGGTACACGCCGCGCGTAAGCAGCGCGCGGCACCAGGCGCCGTAAGCCTTTTGGTCGCTGGCGGCAGCGCCCTCGTAGTCGCTGACCTGGTCTGCGGCCGTGAAGAACGGCGTCACGAGGCCGGTCACCCGCTGCACGCACAACTCGCGTCCTGCGCTCGCCGCAGCTTCGCGCAATCCGGCGGCGAGGCGATCCGTGAGCTCCGCCAGCCGCGCGTAGGCGCCGGCATCGAGCTTGGCGAGCGTCGCGAGCCCGGCGGCGACGGCCAGTGGGTTCCCCGACAGCGTCCCCGCCTGGTACACGTCTCCAGCCGGCGCGATCCGCTCCATCAGCGCGCGCCGCCCACCGTAGGCGGCGGCAGGCAAGCCGCCGCCGACAACCTTGCCCATCACGGTCAGATCGGGATCGAGGCCCAGCAGCTCCTGGCCACCGCCGCGCGCTACCCGGAAGCCGGTGATCACCTCGTCGGCGATCAGCAGGGCACCGTTGTCCCGGGCGCCGCGCGACAGCTCATCCAGGAAGCCGGGCAGAGCCGGGACGACGCCCATGTTCGCCGGGACTGTCTCGAACAGCACAGCCGCAAACTCGTGCGCGGCGAACGCCTGGCCCAGCGCCTGCGGATCGTTCCAGGGGATCGTGATCGTGGTGGCCGTGGCCGCTGCCGGAACCCCGGGGCTGCCGGGGATCCCCTGTGTGGCGACACCGGAGCCGGCCTGGGCGAGCAGACCGTCGACGTGTCCGTGGTAGGCGCCGGCGAACTTGAGCAACTTCTCGCGGCCGGTCACGGCACGCCCCAGGCGGATGGCACTCATCGACGCCTCGGTACCGGATGAGGTCATGCGAACCATCTCAACCGATGGCAGGCGCTCGACGATCTCTGCGGCGAGCTCCACCTCACCGGCGGTCGGCGCCCCGTAGGAGGTACCGCGAGCCGCAGCCGCGGTGACGGCCGCGATCACGTCGGGGTCGGCGTGGCCGAGGATCAGCGGACCCCAGGAGCAGACCCAGTCGATGTACTCGTTGCCGTCCTCGTCGGTCAGGTAGGCGCCGGCGCCAGATGCGACGAAGATCGGGTCGCGCCCGATCGAGCGCATCGCCCGCACCGGCGAGTTGACCCCGCCGGGGATCAGCTTGAGAGCCTGAGCGTAGAGAGCTTCCGAGCGCGCGTTCATTGAAGTCCCCTTGCCGCCATCCTGGCGGCGTTCTTGATTGGCAAGCTCGGCATCCGGCCTCGCTTAGCCGCTCGCTCCGCTCGCTCTCAAATGCCGGCTAGACGCCGGCATTTGTGCGCTCCCAGTTCCGGTAGTCCTCAGTGAAATACAGCAGGCGGATCTTCTTGAACTCGGTGGAGGAGTAAAGCGTCGAGCGCTCTGTGATCCCTGTCGCCTCGGCAATCGAGTCAAGGATCGCGTCGCACTCCTCCTTGGAACGCCCGTGCGCCATCGTGAAGACCGAATAGGGCCAGTCGGCGTAGGTTGGGCGCTGGTAGCAGTGGGAGATGCCACGGAAGCTGGACATGTGGATGCCCATCTCCATGATCTTGTCGTCGGGAACCTTCCAGACGCCCATGCCGTTGGCACTGAAGCCGGCACGGCGATGGAAGAGGATCGCGGCGACGCGGCGCAGCAGCCTGCGCTCCTGCATGCCCTCCAGGTGCGCCAGCAGTTGCTCCTGAGAGATGCCCAACTCCTGCGCGGCCTGCTCATAGGGCTCTGAGACGACCGGCAGGTCACCCTGAGTGGCGCGGATCACGGCCCTGTCGAACTCGTCGTACGGCTGGGCCTCGGTCTCGGCCGGCTCAGCCGCCTCCGCCACCGGCTGGGCCAGTGTCTCGGTGCCGGCCTCCATCTCCAGGTCCATGCGGATCTTGAAGAGCTTGATGGTCGGGAGCTGGCGGATTGACTCAGCGCCGGCGAGCTCCGCGAGCTTCAGCAGCGTCGCCTCGAGACCGAGCGGCGAATCCGGCTCGGTCGCGATCGTGAACCAGATGTTGAACTCGTGGTTGCGCAGGTAGTTGTGGGATACGCCGGGGTGCTCGTTGATCACGTTCGCGGCGCGCCACGGGTTCTCGGGATCGACCTTGGCGGCCACGAGCATGGACGAATAGCCAAGGGCGCGCGTGTCGTAGATCGGTGTTACCTGGCGAATGATGCGCTCGTCCAACAGGTGCTGGACCCGGTCGAGCAGCTCCCGCTCGGTGATCCCGGCCTGCGCGGCAACGTGCTGGTAGGGCCTGCGCGCGATCGGGAACTGACCCTGCATCAGGTTGAGCAGACGCTTGTCCATGTCATCGAGCGGGATCGCCGCTCCGTCCTTACGCGAGCGCAGCTTGGGTCCGAAGCCGCTGCTGTCCGGCTGTTTGGTTCCGTCCTCTACTGCAGCCATTGGGCAGCGTCCTTTGCGTGGTAGGTGATGATGATGTCGGCCCCGGCGCGCTTGATCGAGGTCAGGGCCTCGATCACCGATGCGCGCTCGTCCATGTAGCCGGCCGCAGCCGCGGCCTTGAGCATCGAGTACTCGCCGCCGGTGTTGTAGGCGGCCACAGGCATCCCCGTGTCGTCCTTGACCCGACGAAGCACATCGAGATAAGGCAGCGCCGGCTTCACCATAAGGATGTCGGCACCCTCCTGCATGTCCAGGCGTGACTCCCGGATCGCCTCATCGCTGTTGGCCGGATCCATCTGGTAGCCGCGCCTGTCGCCGAACGCAGGCGCCGAATCAGCGGCGGCACGAAACGGCCCATAGAACGCTGACGCGTACTTGGCGGAGTAGGCCATGATCGGAGTGTCCGTGTAGCCCTCCTCGTCGAGCGCCCGACGGATCGCGCCGATCCGCCCGTCCATCATGTCGCTGGGGGCGATGATGTCGGCGCCGGCGTTGGCCTGCGAGACGGCGGTGCGGGTCAGCAGCTCAAGCGTCAGGTCGTTGTCGACCGCGAACCGCTTGCCGCCGACCGGCCCGACCTCATGGATCACGCCGCAATGTCCGTGGTCCGTGTACTCACAGAGACAGAGGTCGGTGACGACCAGAAGCTCCGGATATGCGGCCTTGATCGCCCGGGTCGCGAGCTGCACGATCCCGTCGTCATCCCAAGCGCCCGAGCCCTCGGCATCCTTCTCAGCCGGGATTCCGAACAGGATCACGGCCGGTATGCCAAGCGCCTGGGCGGCACCCGCCTCCTGGACCGCCTCGGTGATCGAGAGCCTGTCGATCCCGGGCATCGTCCAGATCGGCTCGCGGCCATCCAGGCCCTCGGCAACAAACAGCGGGTAGACGAAATCTGAAGCGGAGAGCTGTGTCTCGCGCACGAGTCCGCGCAGCGCGCCCGTGGCCCTGAGCCGGCGCATGCGGGTTTGAGGGAAAGCCATCGTGAATCGAGGATACCCAGCGACTTATCGCGCAGCATAAGGTGCTGCTTTATGACGCGTCAGTAGGCTCAGCTATATGGCGAACCTTCAGAAGAGCACAGGCGGGCAGCTTTCACGCGGTCAGCGTGAGGCACGGGCGTTCCGCCTGATTCAGGTCGGCGCCGTCACCGGGGTCGCTTTCGTCGTCACCACGATCCTGTCGATCGCGGGCGTGATGGGCGATCACCCGGCAATCGTGCTCGCGATCGCGACGATCCTCTGCGCTGTTCGGTTCCGCATGCTCACCCGCAAGCGCTAGTGGTTTCGTCCGTGAGAGCGGGGTCTCTACCGGGTCACGGCCTCGCGTCAGGCGCGTTCAGCGGTCGACAAAGCGCGTCAGCGCCAGACGTGCGAGCACCGCGAACATGACGGTCAGGCCGAGTAGGTGCACGAGCGGCAGGCCGATGCCGGGCGAGGCCCCGCTGAAGGCGTTGGCGACCGCCTGCAGCGCCGCGCGGAACGGGAAGACGAACGAGATCACATTCAGCAGCGTTGCCAGCCCACCGGAGACCGCGGTCCCAGGCACCAGCGCGATGAAGGCGATCGGCAGCGAGATCATGAACGCCATGT
>Ga0224557_1001213_pt1 | contig 25623 bp, 22 predicted proteins | sample 714S31014metaG_FD_180677 | JGI IMG/M metagenome (GOLD analysis project Ga0224557, IMG submission 180677) | Peat soil microbial communities from Stordalen Mire, Sweden - 717 S3 10-14 | ecosystem: Environmental > Terrestrial > Soil > Wetlands > Peat | place: Sweden: Norrbotten County, Stordalen... | reverse complement strand
AGGTCGCCGACCGGCTGCGTCTCGGCGACGATGAGACCGCGCAGTTGCTCTTCCTGGTGCGCGATCATCTCAAGCTCTCGATGTTGTCCCAGCGGCGCGACCTCGACGATCAGGCCACCATCGACGCCGCGGCCCGCATCGCGAAGAACGAGGTGAGCCTCGACGAGTTGCTGCTGCTCACCTTCGCCGACGCCGCGGGCACGAGCCTCAAGACGTGGACGGACTGGAAAGAGGCGCTGCTCTGGGAGCTTTACCGCCGCACGAAACGGACCCTTACGGGGACCGAGCGCGCGCGGGACATCCTCTCGCGCCGCATCGAACAGTTGTACAAGGAAGTCAGCGCGAAGCTGAAGGACCAACTACCGCTGGAAGAGATTTATTCGCACTTCGAGCTGATGCCGGCGAGCTATTACATCAACACCAGCGGGGCCGACGTCGAGCGTCATCTTATGGTGATTCACCGTTTCCTGACGCGGCAACTCGAAGTCGAGGAAGCCGCGGACGCCCTCGTGCCCGTGGTCGACTGGCAGTCGTTCCCCGCGCAGAGCTACTCGCAGGTGTCGATCTGTACCTGGGACCGGCTCGGGCTATTCTCGAAAATCTGCGGGGCGCTGGCCTCGGCGGAGTTGAATATCCTGCGCGCGAATGTCTACACCCGCGGCGACCACGTGGTCCTCGATGTGTTCGACGTTTGCGACAAAGAACTCGCGGCGGTCACGGACCAGCGCGCGATCCACACGGCGGAAGGGATGCTGGAGCGGATGCTGAGCAATCGTGAGAACATCGAGTTTCCCGAAGTGCTCAAGCGCCTGCGAACGATTCGCGGCGAGATCCCGCGGATCCGCGAGGTGCACATCCCGACCGTCATCGACATCGACAACGAGATCAGCAAGGGACGGACGATCATTGAGATCCAGACCGAAGATCGCCTCGGCCTGCTGTTCACGATCACGCACACCCTCAGCGAATTGGGCCTTGATATCAGCTTCGCCAAGATTTCCACGGAAAAAGGCGCGGCGATCGACGTGTTTTACGTGCAGGACCAGCTCGGCAAGAAGATTACCGACGAAGCGCGTCTGGACGGCATTCGCGGGAAACTGGAAACGGCAATCAATCTTCTGGCGAGCTGATAGGAATCTGCCGACGTACTTATTTCATTTCTGAAACAGGCTGTTGTCGAAGGTGAATTGATAGGCGATGTAGCATTGGAATTCCGTCGGGCCGTCGATGGAGCGGCCGGCGGAGAAAAGCAAATGGTGCTGATCGCTGAAATCGATGACCGTGCCGACATTGAACGCCGTGCCGTCGTTGGGAAAATCCACTTGCAGGGACGTTTGATGATAGACCTCCGCGCCGATGAGAACGTTGGTCAAGACCTGTTTTTGCAGCACCCCGCCAACGAAGCCCCAATTCCCGTGGCCACCAAAGGAATTCATGCCGTAGCCGCCGCCACCATAGGCGGTCCACGAACCCCAACTCTTTTGCAACCACAAGGGCACAAACGCTTGTAGATGGCCCGTGCCGAGATTGTCTTTGGCGCCACCCGAGGGAATTTCCAGCAGCGGGAAAACACCCACTTGCGGCAACCAGTCCGTCTCCTGGAGGAAGCGGAACTTCACGCCCAATTCGGTGTCGCCATAACCGTAATGCGCCGGCCCGGCGGATGGCGCGTCGTACGCCAGCGGGGCAATCAGATGAAGTTGTACGTTGGAAATAACGCCGTAGTTCAGTTCGAAATGTGGCCCGGTGCCCGACCAGTCGCCAGGCACCCTGGAGTCCTGGGAGGCGACATAGAATTCCCAATGTTGATAATCCACTGGTTCGGGGTCGTCGGTGATAAAGGGAGGGCCGCCGTACGAGTTTCCGACGAGGGTTGCGCTGAGGATTGCCAGTTGAGCGATAACGGATAAGCAGCGCATGGTGTCGTCAATCGCCCACCAAATAGAACGCCATGATGACGAGTCCGCCGATGACGACTCCCGACACGAGCGTGCGGATCAAGCTGTTGGCGGTTATCTGTATTCCCCGACCCCCATTGGCCCTGGCGAATATCCAGCCGAAGACGGCAAACAGGACGAGGATAATAGCGCTATGCGAAACCCAATGATGGCCGGTGAGTTTTTGCAGCCCCGTCATGACGGCTGGAATTTTTTCTTTCGCGACCACCAGCAGGGCATTGATCACGCTGGTGAGCGCCAGAGATAGTCCGAAGGAGATGGTATATTTTGAGACGCTGGTGTTTTCCATGTTCGCTTTTCGGTTGTGTTTCTACTTCGCCAGCAATGCCACTTTTACTCCCAGTGCAATGATTGCGCCCTCGCCCTCCATCATCAAGGCAAGCAAGGCGATCATGCCCGACACCCAAAGCACCACCCGGCGCGCGTTTTTGTTTGCCACCAGATTGCTGGAAGCGGGGATTGGAAGATAGGTGACCAGCAGCAGCAGCAGGATGACCAGATGTTCCTTGGTTTCCATGAAGAAACTGTGAGCGAAAGGCCATGGTCCCTTCAGGATGATGGCTTTATCGACCTTGTAGAAGACGACGTACCAGTAACCGGCGATACAGAAAGCGAGCCACATGAAGACCGCCGCGGCCCAACACATTTTTCTGATCCGGGATTGATTTGATTCGGAGGCGTGCAACACCTCGACGAAAATCCACACGGTTGTGATCAGGCAACCCACCCCAAACAAAACATGCGCCATCAAGATCAGTTCCGTCATTGGCGACCAAATCTGGCACATTAGACTTGAGAAGCAACTGCAAAGTTTCATCCGGGTGACCTGTGTTCCTCTTGAGCGCACAATCCGTGATTTGCGTCTCGATTGGAAGCTGCCGATGAGTCTTGCATGATTTTTGAATCGCGGTACTATCACGGGAGCGTTCGACATCTTCTTTGGTGAATGGAAACTTGCGGTTGCAGGAGTGGCCCCTTCCACTAGAGTTGGCGAGACAAGGCTCACTCCACATGCTGAATATACTTTTGCGAGGAAGATCACTGTGCCACGCGGGGCGGACGGGCCTCGTGTTGGCTGGATTGCTGATTGCGACAGCCCTTTCGGGCCCATTTTCAAACACGACACTAGCGGACGATACTCCGGTTCGCGTCGAAGTTGTGAAAACTGCCGATGGCTGGCAGTTGTTGCGTGGCGGCAAGCCCTATTTCATCAAAGGCGTTGGGGGAGACGGTTCCAAAGAATGGCTGGCCCAGTATGGCGGAAACTGTTTCCGCGTGTGGGGGTCGGATCGACTCGCGACGGACCTGGATGAAGCGCGCAAGTCGGGATTGACGGTGATTGCCGGCATGTGGATGGGGCACAAGCGGCAGGGCTTCAATTACCACAACCCCGAGCAGGTGAAGGCGCAATTTGACAGGGCCCAGGAGGCGGTTCGCCGCTACCGCAATGATTCCGCGTTGCTAGTTTGGTCCATTGGCAACGAAATGGAAACGGAAGAACCGGCTGGCGACCCTGCGGTTTGGCAGGCGATCGAAGAGATCGCGGCGATGATCAAGAAGGAAGACCCGAACCACCCGACGATGACCGTCATCGCGGAGATTGGCGGCGATAAGATTCCCCAAATCAACAAGTATTGTCCGGATCTTGATATTGTTGGCATCAACAGTTACGGCGGCGGCCAGAGTGTTGGGCCGCGTTACAAGACGGCTGGCGGGACGAAGCCTTATGTCATCACAGAATTCGGTCCGCCCGGACAGTGGGAGACGGGACAGAAACCATGGGGTGGTGTGGTCGAGATGACCAGCACGGAAAAGACGGATTGGTATCGAAGAACGTATCTGGGGTCGGTGTTGGGCCAGAAGGGATTCTGTTTCGGCTCGTGCGCATTCGCGTGGGGTTACAAGCGCGAGGCGACGGCGACGTGGTACGGGATGTTCCTCCCCGACGGCAGCAAGGTCGCGGCGGTGGATACGATGAGCGAATTGTGGACTGGTAAACCGGTCAGCAACCCCTGCCCGCGCATCAACAGCTTGAAGCTGGTGGATGGCGACGGTCGGGTGGAAACGGGCGCGGTGGTGCATGTGTTGCTGGATGCCAGCAGCGCGAATGGTGATCCGATCAAAGTCACGTGGGAATTGCAGCGCGATATGTTCCGTTACCAGGTCGCGGCAGAAGGGGCGGCGGGTGCGTCAGGAATCCCCGATGCAATTATCAACGCGACGGACAAAGGGGCTGACGTAAAACTGCCTGCGGGCGGCGGCGGCTATCGTCTGTACGCGTATGTGCGCACCCCCCACAACGGCAGCGCTGTGGCTAACCTGTGCCTTTACGTGGATGCCCACGCAGCGACACCAGCAGCGACGAAGGCCGCGCTGCCATAGGTTTGGTCGCAGCCTCCACCCGGGCCAATGTTTCCAAGCATCTCGCGTTGCTGGCCGCCGGCGGCGTCTAGCCGGATCGCGCGGCGGTTCAGATTCTAAGGCATATCGGGACAGGCCCCGTAGACCGTGAACATTTCATTATATACTGCGCCGATCGAAGTGGGTTGTGACAACTGGCCTTAAGCGTGCAGATTTTGAGATTGTATAATCATTTGCAGGAAAGGGTATTATGCGGAATTGGTCGAAAGGCGATTTGCGGAGGTTTGCCAAGTAAATATGTTGTTTATAAATAGCGCGGTGTGACATGCAATCAACTGTTGAGTCCATTCTCAAGAAACCCATAGCGTTCTTCAACGGATCGGATGTCGTCAACAAGCTGCGAGAACAGAAAGAAGCTTCGCTGGTAAAGATCTTCCAGGAGCAATTCTCCTAGTTTAATTCGGTGCTTTGCAGGATCTCCGCCAGATAGATTTCGACGTTTTCCTACTGGACATCGTATTCCGATAGTGGTAAGATGTGGGCATGGTTTTGGACAACCCTTCTTCGCCAAGGCTACGAAGGGCGATGACCTCTTTTCTGATGACGGTAGAGGGTCATCGGCCGACTTCGCAGGGACGCTGTGAGGTCGGGGAAGGGGGCCCATATACGTTTCTGCGAAACGAACCCACCGTTTGGTTATCGAAAATGGACACTCATATGGTTTGTTTACAATGAGTTACGCAGCGGACGAGAGGCGTTTTTCGGTGGGTTCGTTTTCGGAAACGAACCCACCGGGAGGGGGTTTTGAGGGGGTCAGAGGCCGGAAATGGGGCAAGCGAAGCCACTTTTGGGTGCTACCAAGGGCTTTGGGCGCTTACGCTATGGGGTACGAGTCAATGGAATCTTGGAGATGCTTCGACAAGCTCAGCATGACAGATCAGAAAAATGAGGGGTGGTCTACAACGGTCGCCTGGAGACGGCGGCAAGGGGAGCGCTTGCCCTACAAACTCAATTGGGAGAAATAGGAACCGGCGTGTTATTTGGGGGGAGTTGGTTTAGGATTTTGGCGATGAAACGGATGAGCTGAATATGCCGCACTCTGCCATTTCGCAACAACGCAGGCTGCGGCAGTTTGAAGTGCTGGTGCGTGTCAGCAGTGTGATCAACTCTTCGCTCGATCCGAAGGAGGTTCTCAACCGCGTCCTCGGCGAGGCGGTGCGGGTGATGCAGGCGACGAGCGGCTCGATTGTGTTCATCGATCCGCACACGCAGATGCTGGAGATTGAAGTGGCCATCGGCCTGAGCGAGAAGGCGCGGCAGACGAAGCTGGCCATCGGCAAGGGTGTGACCGGCTGGGTGGCGAAGATGGGCCTACCGTTGCGGGTGCCGGATGTCACCGCCGACCCGCATTACGTTTCCGTGCGCAAGGACATCCGCAGCGAACTCGCCGTCCCGCTGCTGGTCGAGGGCGCGCTCATCGGCGTATTGAATGTGGACTCGACGCGTCGCGACGCCTTCAGCACGGAGGACGAAGAACTGCTCGTGGCGATTGCCAATCAGTCCGCGCAGGTCATCCAGAATTCGTGGTTGTACCAGGCGGTGGCGCACAACGCGCGGCAATTGGAGGCGCTCTTCTCCGTGGCGCAATCGGTCATCTCGTCGCTGAACCTGCAGGAAATCCTGCAACGCGTTACGCGGGACGCGTGCCTCTTGATGGACACGAAGGTTTGCTCGCTGATGTTGGTCAATCCGACCCGCGAGCTTCTCGAATTGCGCGCCTGCTACGGGGCCGGCACCAAATATTTACGGCGTCCGCCGCTGCCGGTATCCGACAGCCTGATTGGCTTCGTCGTGCGCCGACGCAAGCCGTTGCGCATTTTCAACGTGCAGACGCACGACGACTTTCGGCACACTGAAATGGCGCGCGAGGAAGGCCTGGTGTCGCTGCTGTCCGTACCGATGATTTTGGACGACACGGCGATTGGCGCGCTGAATGTTTATTCGGCGGAACCGATCCGTTTTTCCAACCAGGACACCAAGAACCTCTCCGCGCTGGCCAACCTCGCGGCGGTGGCCATCGAAAATGCGCGGTTGCACGAGAAGATCGTGGACGTGGAAGAGCAACTCCGCCACAACGAGCGCCTGAGCACGCTCGGCCTGCTCGCCGCCGAGGTCGCCCACGAGATCCGCAATCCGCTGACCGTGATGAAGATGTTGTTTCATTCGCTTGATTTGCAATTCCCGCCCGAAGACCCGCGCGCGCGGGACGCCGAGATCATGGGCGAAAAAATGGACCACCTGAACAAGATCGTCGATCAATTGCTCGGCTACGCGCGCTCGACCGAGCCGACCTTTGAATTGGTGGACGTCAACGACCTGCTCGACGACGTGCTGTTGCTCACGCGGCAGAAGTTGGGCCAGCAGAAGATCGAGTTGGTGCGGAAGTTTGGCGAGGGGCTGCCGAAGGTGCGCGCCGACCGCGGCCAGATCGAGCAGGCCTGTTTGAATTTGATTCTCAACGCGGCGGACGCGATGGTGCGCGGCGGAACGCTCACGGTTTCCACGACAAGACAGCACGAACCTTCGAGCGCGGTGGTGTTGTCGTTCGCCGACACGGGCATGGGCATGGCGCCCGAGAAACAGAAGCAGCTCTTTGAGCCGTTCCTCACCACGAAAGCGCATGGCACCGGGCTCGGGCTCGCGATCGTCCAAAAAATCATCGAGGCCCACAGTGGGAAGATTGAAGTCAAGAGCGCGCCGAAGAAGGGAACGACCTTCCGGATTCTGCTGCCGGCTTGACGGCTGCGCGGCAGGCGATCAGGGTTTGGGTTCCTCTTCCGTGGCTGGCGCGGTCGGTTTCTCGGAAAGCTTCTTCAACAGGGCTTCCAGCTCCGGGTCGGGCTTGGCGCCGAGGTCGAGAGCCTTCTTATAATGATAGCGGGCAAGTTCAACTTTGGGGTTGTGCTCCTTGGCGTAAACCACGGCCAAATTGAAGTGGGCGTCGGCATACTGCGGGTTGATCTCGATGGCGCGACGGATTTCCAGTTCGCCCGAGGCACCCCAGCCCTTCTCGCTGAGCACGATGCCCAGGTAATTGTGCGCCTCGGCGTTGTGGGGGTCGATCGCGACGGCCCGGTTCAATTCGCTATACGCGTCTTCGATCGCTCCCTTGCGGAAATAGACCACGCCGAGCAAGGAGCGCGTGTTGCTATCGTTGGGCGCGGCGGCGGCCGCTTTGCGCAAATACTGTTCGGCATCGTCCAGACGATTCTGCTGGTAGCTGATCACGCCGAGGTTGGCGAGCGCGACGCTGTTGGTTGGCTCCAGGACAAGAACCGCCTCGTACTTGGTCCCTGCCGTATTGTAATCCTTCAACGCGAGCGCGGCGCGGCCTTCGTTGAGGAGGCTGCGAACATTCGGTGCGGGCGGCACGACCGGTTCTGTTTTCTCCTTTGGAACCACCACGACGGGCGGTGCGGTTTCCTTCTTTGGTTCAGGAGGGGGCGTCTTTTTCACGGGTGCCGGAGGTTGCACTGGAGCCGGAGGTTTGACGGGAGCCGGAGGTTTCGCGGGAGCGTTGGTCGGCGGCTTCGGGGGCTCCGCAATGACTGTTTCGTTCGTCGGTTCCGCTTTCCTCGGCGCACTCAGGGTGGCGACCAACTTGCCGCGGGTCGACTCTTCCATCGTGGAGGGCGGCGTCGCTGGTTGCGGTTTGGGTGCTTCCGGTTTGGGTGGTTGTGCCTTGGCGACCGTCTGCGGACGCAGGCGCGGACGCCAGCCACGAAGTTCGGGGATGGATGGGCCGTTCGGATTCTCTTCTTCCTCACCGGGCGTGACGGAATCCGAGGCTTTGCGCTCGGCGATGATCCGCAGCAGCGCGTTTTCCTTGCGCAACTGGCGGATGATTTCATCGTCCTTGTCGCTACCGGCCCTGGCGGCGGTCAGCTTCTTGTTCGCGTCGGTGAGCTGGCCGATGACTTCCTCGTAGGAACGGCGCAACTCTGCGTTTTCAGACTGCGACTTATCGAGCGCCTGCTTGGTGGTGCCCAGCTCGAGCCGCGTTTGCTGGAGTTCCTCTTTTGTCTGCTGCAATTCGCCGCGGGCCTGGGCGAGCTCCGTTCGCAGTTGCTCCACATCTGGCGACACGGCTGGCGCGTTCGTGGCTGGTGCTGCGGAAGCGGCTGCCGCCGCGCGCTCACGGGCTTCCGCGATCTGGGTTTGCGCGGCGGCCAGCTTCGCGGACAGGTCCTGGTTCGTCTTGAGAAGCTCTTCGATTTGCGGCGTGGTCTGCGTCGGCGCAACCTTGGCGAGTTGCTCCTGCAGTTTCGCATTCAGATCGTTGCGCGCGGTCTCCAACTGTTCCACCTGCTCATGGGCGCGCTGCAATTCCGAAGTCAGCTGACGGACTTGCTCGCTCTCGGCTGCCGTTGCGGCATTGGTAGTGATGGCGGACACTGCGGGCGCGGCAGGCGCGAGATTGGTTTCGGTGACGGAGACTGCGGGCGGCGCGGGCTGGGTTGCGGGAGCGGCGGGAGTCTCGGGCGCTGTCGCGGGGAGGTGCGGTAGCGACGGGGTGCTGGAGGACAACGCCAGCTTCGCATTCACTTCGGACATATGGTCATTGATGTACCTGGTGCGGAACTCGATGATGTGCGGATTCCAGTCGGGACTGTCCGTCTTGATTCCGTTCAGGATGTCGAGTGCCCCGCCATACTTCGTGCTGGCCTTTGTCCAGTCGCTATCACGAACAGCCGCATCACCTTCCTGGATGAGAAAGTACGCTTCGAGGAACCGGTCGCCCGGGTCCGCCGCCGCCCAAACACGGGCCGCACCACCAAAGCACAGCGCAACCAAAACGCACGACAGGAGGGTCTTCTTCATCGGGCGCGACTGTACCGAAAAGATTTTGGATTTGCAATGGTTGGATGCGTCTCGCGGTTGCATTCGCAACGCCGCCGTCGCAGAGTATCATTTATGAACGATTTGAATGCGGTCCAACGCACCGCCCAACAGCAGTTCAATCGACAGAGCGACCGGTACGGCCAGGGCCATATTTTGTCGGATGTGGCGGATGTGAAGGGCGCAGTGGAGCGGTTGCCATGGCTGAAACCAGGCCGCGCGCTCGATGTCGCTACCGGCGCCGGGCATACGGGGCTTTTCCTGGCCGGGCGCGGCTGGGAGGTCACGCTCGCGGATATCTCCCCCGCGATGCTCGAACACGCCGCCGCCACCGCGCGCGAACGCGGACTCCGGGTCGAGACCCGGGAACACACCGCCGAGTCGTTTCCATACGCCGACAACGCGTTCGACCTCGTGACCTGCCGCGTGGCGGCGCACCACTTTAGCGATCCCGGCGCGTTCGTGCGCGAAGCGGCCCGCGTGCTAAAGCCCGGCGGCGCGTTTCTGCTGATCGACGGTTCCATCGAGGATTGTCAACCGGTGGCGGAGGAGTGGCTGCACCACGTCGAGAAACTTCGCGACCCGAGCCATCAGCGGATGCTGAGTCAGGGAAATTGGGCACGCCTTTGTAAGGGTGCCGGCTTGCGAGTCGTGTTCTCCGAATTGCAACCGTTCAAGCAACCGAGCTTGAACTGGTATTTTGAAACTGCGGCCACAACCCCCGAGAACCGGGCAAAAGTCCTCGAATTGGTTCGCCAGGCACCACCCGAAGCACGGAGCCTTTTTCGCATCACCGAAGAAGACGGCAAGATTGTCTGGTGGTGGCAACGGCTGGTGTTGGCAGCGAGGAAGTAGCGTATTCAGGCGGTAAGCACAGGTCTTTGTTCAGAACTATAAAACTAACGGGTAGCGCGCTCCGACCCAAGAAGTCACGTCAGTTCGCAGAACTGACTTTCGCAAGCCGGCCGGCTCCAGCGATTGTATTTTTTGCAGTCGCGCGAGTTGCGAGTTCTGATTCTTGATCTTGCGACCGGTTCCACGCCGTTTCGGCCTTGAATCCAATCCGGCACAACTCACGCTGCTCTTTGCGTTATGAAGTTCACCTCCCGTTCTCTCTTCTGCCAGGTGGTCGTCGCGTGCGTAGCGTTGGCGTCGCGAATCCCTCTTGCGCAGGGTGACATTAATGGCTGCCAGTTGTTCCCAACCAATAACATCTGGAACGTGCCCGTAGATACTCTTCCGCTGGATTCGAGTTCGGCCGCGTATGTGAAGACCATTGGCGCTGGGGTTTTCGCGCACGCTGATTTCGGATCTGGACTCTGGGATGGCGGCCCGATAGGGATTCCGTTTGTGGTCGTTTCGAATTCGCAGCCGTTGGTCAACGTCACGTTCGATTACAGTGATGAAAGCGATTCAGGTCCGTACCCGATCCCGAGTGACGCGCCCATCGAAGGCGGCCCGCAAAGTTCGGGAGACCGGCATGTCCTCGTGCTCGACCAGGACAACTGTTTACTCTACGAGTTATATGACGCGTTTCCCCAGACGGGAGGAAGTTGGAACGCCGGTTCAGGCGCGATTTACGATCTCAATTCACAGGCGCTCCGGCCAGCCGGCTGGACCTCGGCGGATGCCGCGGGTCTGCCGATTTTGCCGGGCTTGGTGAGATACGATGAGGTGGCCGCGGGCGAGATCCGCCACGCGATTCGCTTTACTGCACCGCAAACACGCAACACCTACGTCTGGCCGGCCAGGCACGAAGCATCGAGTCTTACGGCTACGAAGTATCCGCCGATGGGGCAACGTTTCCGGTTGAAATCGACCTTCGACATCTCGTCCTTCTCGCCCGAGGTGCAGGTGATCCTGACGGCCCTGAAGAAATACGGGATGATCCTCGCCGATAACGGGTCAAGTTGGTACCTGTCCGGCGTCCCCGATGAACGCTGGAATAACGATGACCTGCATGAATTTTCACAGATCTCCGGGGCTGCCTTCGAGGCAGTGGATGTGTCTTCCTTGATGGTTGATCCCAACTCTGGCCAGACGTCCGGTGCTGTAGAACCACCTCCTTCCACTAATTCGCCGTCGGCACGCAACGACGATGACGCCAGCATCCAGTACGTTGGCAAGTGGGCGAAGAAAAAGAACGCCACCGCCTTCGGAGGCGAATACCGTGTCGCGAGCCAGAAAACCGCCCAGGTACTATTCTCCTTTTCCGGCACGGGCTTCACCTGGCTTACCGCGCGGGGCCGATCCTACGGCATGGCGACCGTGCTTGTGGACGGCGTGGCAACAACAACCGTCGATCTCTTTAGCCTGACGAACGAGTTTCAGTACCCCGTTGCCGTCACCGGCCTGGCCGACGCATCGCACAACGTACAAATCCTCGTCCTCGGGACGCGTGACTCGAAGCCCCACACCAAACAAGTTGTCTTTGACGGTGTGACCGTGCCCTAGCCCTTCCCGCCGACGCTGTTTATGCCGGGGCGAAGCGACCTCATTTCGCGCCAAACGAACCGGATTGGAAAACCCAAGCTCCATCCATATAAGTTATTCCACCCCAGATGGATACATGCTGTTTTTTGAGTAAAACAAATCCGGTTCGTTTCGCAGAATCGCATGTTTTGCGGCTGCTCCTCCCCGCGACAAACAACGCTCTCCTTTGGCCTTTGTAGAGCCCCACGAAGGAGGCTCCATTTTCAAAGAACTGGGCTGACTATACCCGTCCCATCACGCAATGTCCAGTAAAATTATCAATTAGCGATACATGTTCTAAATCCAATTCCTAATCCAGAGTCCGCCGGCTCACCACTTTGCCGTTTTCGAGCACTTGGACAATGGTGTCTTGAGGCCTTTGTGGATGGACGTCCGCATACCCGGAATTGACAGGAGATGCATCGACTCACAATCTGCCAGCCAATCTTTCTCCGAAATCAACACCACGTTACCTTGTTTGCTCGCGATTCGAATCGACTTATGTGAGGACGCGACTTCTTCGATCAAATTGTGGAGATTGATACGGGCTTTATTTGCAGTGAGTGTAATCACAACACTTTCAGATGTACGTTTTATAGGGCTGGCACCACCGATTCAGTCGCCATAGAACTTCAGATAAAGGTGGGCTTTGCTGCCACATCGCTCCGCCATTTCTCCCACTTGTCTAAGCAAAAGCAACTCCTTCTTGTTATGCGTTCGATTCTTTAATTCATCCCATTCTTTGATGAACATTGGCATCTGAAGTTTATTGAAGATAGTGTTGCCATACTCATCTTATGAAACGCAAAAGTATGAAGGAGTGATCTTCAGGCGAAGGAAGAATCCGTAATAGGTCGGTGGGGAGTACGACACTTGCTTGAATCTGTCCTCGCTCCCCTCAAGATTTATTGTGAGTCCCATTTCCTTCTTCCTAACTGAAAACTGGAACCGATCGTTCTTACAGTTTGGGCGTGGCCAGCAGGGTCTTGGCGTGGTTGTAAACGTTTTCCGTGGTAAACCCGAAGTGTTTCATCACGTCCTTGACTGGGGCGGATGCGCCGAATCCGTCTTGGCCGACCGACGCGCCATCCAGGCCAACGTACTTCTGCCAGCCGAGCGTCACGCCAGCTTCGACGGAGAGACGTTTGCGGACGGAGGGCGGCAGGACGCGGTCTCGATATTCTTGGGGCTGACGATCAAAGATTTCGGTCGAGGGCATGCTGACCACACGAACCTTAACACCTTCTGTCTTAAGTTTTTCACCCGCCTCGACACACCACTGCAACTCCGAGCCGGTGCCGATGAGGATGATGTCGGGTTCTCCTTGGGAATCACTGAGGATGTACGCGCCTTGTCGCAGCCCGGACGCCGGGGCGTATTTCGTGCGGTCGAGTGTCGGGACTGCCTGTCGCGTGAGAGCGAGGAGGATTGGGTGCTTCTTCTCCGCCATCATCACACGCCACGCCTCGGCCACTTCGTTGGCGTCCCCGGGTCGGATGACCACCATGTGCGGGATGGCGCGCAGGGACATGAGATGTTCCACCGGCTCATGTGTGGGACCATCTTCCCCGACGCCGATGCTGTCGTGCGTGAAAAGGTGCAGCATCGGTATTTCCATGATAGCGCTGAGCCGAATCGAGCCGCGAGCGTAGTCGGAGAAAATCAGGAAGCCGGCGCCGTATGCGCGCAGCTTGGTAAGCACCATGCCGTTGACGATGCCCGCCATCGCGTGCTCGCGCACGCCAAAGTGGAAATTGCGACCCACGTACGAACCCTTCTCGAAGTCGCCGCCATCCGTAATCAAAGTCTTGGTGGACGGCGCAAGGTCGGCCGCGCCGCCAAGTAGCCACGGAATGTTTTTGGCGACCGCATTGAGCACTTTGTTGTTGGATATGCGCGTGGCCAAGCCTTTCGGATCGGCAGGGAAGGTGGGAATGTCCTTGTCCCAGCCTGCGGGCAGGTCGCGGTTCTGCATTAACTTCCACTCCGCGGCAAGGGCCGGCTGAGCCTGCGTGAAGGCATCGAATTTCGTCTGCCATTCCTTTTCCAGCTTCCGCCCACGCCGGAATTGTTTGTGCATGTGCTTCGCGACTTCGTCCGGCACGAGGAATTTCGCGTCAGCGGGCCAGCCATACTTTTCCTTGGCCCCGCGAACCTCCGTTTCGCCGAGTGGTTCACCATGAGCCTCGTTGGTGTCCTGCTTCGTGGGCGCGCCGAACCCGATGTGGCTGTTGACGACGATAAACGATGGTTTGTCGGTTTGCTTGAGTGCCTTTTTGAAAGCGCGGTTGAGCGCCTTGAGATCGTTGGCGTCGGCGACGTGCTGGACGAACCAGCCGTAGGCCTTGAAGCGCGCGCCAACGTCCTCACTGAAGGACAGGGAGGTCTTGCCCTCGATGCTGATCTTATTGTTGTCGTAAATCCACACCAGCTTGTGCAGGCCAAGATGGGCCGCGAGGGAAGCGGCTTCCGAAGTGACGCCCTCCATCATGTCGCCATCCCCGCCCAGGGCGTACGTACGATAGTCGATGATCTCGTGTCCGTCGTGGTTGAAATGTTCCGCGAGCCAGCGCTCGGCGATGGCCATGCCGACGGAGTTCGTGAATCCCTGCCCAAGCGGCCCGGTGGTTGTTTCCACGCCGGGGGTCATGCCGTATTCCGGATGACCCGGCGTGCGGCTGCCCAATTGGCGGAAGCGCTCCAGTTCACTCATCGGTAAATCGTAGCCCGTCAGATGCAGCAAGCTGTACAGGAGCATCGAAGCGTGCCCGCCCGACAGCACAAACCGATCGCGGTTCGGCCACTGGGGATTCTCGGGGTTGTGCCGCAGGAATTTCTCCCAGAGCCAGTAGCCCACGGGCGCCAGGCCCATCGGCGCGCCGGGATGGCCCGCGTTGGCCTTTTGTACGGCATCCATCGCCAGTGTGCGGATGGTGTCGATGCAAAGCTGGTCGAGCGGCTTGGTCTGCGGATTGTCCAATGTTATGGGTATTGTTGTCGCGAGCGTTGTCATGAAAATCTCCTGAATAATTGCGTAAACAGAGGGACATTGTGCGGCAAGACGACCGATTGCGCAAGTCTGCGTCTCATGACCCCGTTGGAAAGATCGGGCCAATGCGGTATTGGACCAGAGAGTATTGATGGCTACAATCGGTCCGTGCTTGAGCCTGAACTTGTATTGAATGCGTATCGGCGCGGCATCTTCCCGATGGCCGTCGGCGAGCGCGGCCGAATCGGGTGGTTTTCGCCCGACCCGCGCGCGGTCATTCCCCTCGACGAACGGTTCCACATCCCGCACGGGCTGCGGCGCGTGTGGCAACGGAAAAAATTCGAGATCACTTTCGACACCGACTTCCCGGCCGTCGTTCACGAGTGCGCCCAGCGCAAGGAAGGCACATGGATTTCGCCGGGAATCAGCAAGTGCTATTGCCAATTGCACCAACTTGGCCACGCGCACAGTGTGGAGGCGCGGTTGGAGGGCAAGCTCGTGGGCGGCTTGTACGGCGTGGCGCTGGAGGGTGCGTTTTTCGGAGAGAGCATGTTTCATCGCGCAACCGACGCCTCGAAGGTGGCGCTCGTGGCCCTCGTGGAACGGTTGCGCACCAGCGGCTTTGTGCTGTTGGACACGCAATGGACCACGCCGCACTTGCAGCAATTCGGCACTTTCGAAATCCCGCGTACCGAATACCTATGGCGCCTCGAACACGCCTTGAAGTTGGAGTGTAAGTTCTAAGCTGACTCGATGAAGCTGACGGGTCGGCTCGCAATCCCCGCAATCGGATGGTAATGATTTATCAGCCGTGAACGACATTGGCAAAGCTTTGATCGGGATTGGGATTGCGCTGATTGTGCTCGGCGCGCTGTTCTTGCTCGGTGGCAAGTTGCCCTGGTTGGGGCGGTTGCCGGGGGACATTCGGATCGAACGCGAACATTTCCGGTTTTATTTCCCGGTGACGACGTGCCTGATTATCAGCGTCGTGGTTATGTTGCTTTTTCGGTGGTTGGGGAAGCGATAGGGATCCGGTTATGAAGACCGCCGATTTTGATTATCATTTGCCCCCGGAATTGATCGCGCAGGAACCGCTGGCCGACCGCGCGGCGTCGCGGATGATGGTCGTCAATCGCGCGGCCAGCGAGATCCACCACGACCATTTTCGCAACCTCGGCCAGCATCTCCACACGGGCGATTTATTGGTGCTCAACGACACGAAAGTTATCCCCGCCCGCATCTGGTCGCGCGAACCCGAGGTTGAGTTATTGCTCATCGAGAAGCTGGACGTTGACCGCTGGTCGGCCCTGGTAAAACCCGGCAAGCGTGCGAAGGTGGGCACGAACTTGCGATTTGAAGACGGCGTGAGCGCTGTCGTCGAAGGCGAGGCGGAATTTGGCGGTCGGGTGCTGCGTTTCATTGGTGATGTGGAGGCCTACATCACCGCGCGCGGCGTCACGCCACTCCCGCCGTACATTAAACGGACAGCCCAACTGCCTGACGCGGATCGCGACCGTTACCAGACGGTGTTTGCGCGGGAGCCGGGAGCGGTGGCCGCGCCGACAGCCGGACTGCATTTTACACCGGAGCTGCTTACGCAACTGCAAACTTCGGGCATTGGGCACGCGTTCATCACGTTGCATGTCGGCATCGGCACGTTTCGGCCGGTGAAGGTTGAGAACGTCGAGGAACACCGGATGCACGCCGAGAAGTTTTCAATTTCGGCGGCGACGGCCAGGGCCATTACGGACGCGCAACGCGTCGTGGCCGTGGGCACAACCGTCGTGCGGACGCTGGAATCTTGCGACGAACTGGAGGAGCGTGAGGGCGCGACCGATATTTTCATTCGCCCGCCCCACGCATTTCGTTTTGTGGATGTACTCCTCACGAATTTTCATCTGCCGCGTTCGACGCTGTTGATGCTGGTGAGCGCGTTTGCCACACGAGAACTAATCTTGAAGGCGTACGAAGAGGCGGTGCGCGAGCGGTACCGATTCTTCAGCTATGGCGACTGTATGCTAATTCTCTGAGGCCTTGGGCCAGATCAGTGAGGCGACGACGGACAATGCGAGGATGGTCACGATCACAAAGAGTGCGATGTGCGTTGGGATTCGGATGTCCCATGCGGTAAGAATCATCTTCGTGCCCACAAACGCGAGGATTAGCGCCAGTCCGTAGTGCAGATGATGAAACCGGTCCATCGCGCCTGCCAGCGCAAAGTACAAGGCCCGCAGTCCGAGGATGGCGAACACATTTGACGTGTAGACGATAAATGGATCCGTTGTGATCGCCAGCACCGCCGGAATGGAATCCGTCGCGAAGATCAGGTCGGTGGTTTCAACCAGTACCAGGACGGTAAGCAACGGCGTGGCGAACCGGCGTCTCTCCCGTCTCACGAAGAAATTTCCGCCTTCGTAATCCTCCGTCACCGGCATCAGTCGCCGAAACAATTTCAGCACCGGATTCTTCTCGGGGCGGATCTGCTTCTTCTTTTCAAAAGCCATGCGGATGCCGCTGTAGATCAGGACAGCCCCGAACACATAGATGATCCAGGCGAACCGGTGGATCAGTGTTACGCCCAGCGCGATGAACAACGCGCGCATAACCAGCGCTCCGATGATGCCCCAGAACAGCACCTCGTGCTGGTACTGACCGTCCACGCGGAAATACGAGAACAGCAACAGGAAGACGAACAGGTTGTCGACACTGAGGGATTTCTCGATCAGGTAACCCGTGAGAAACTCCAGCGCCGGGCGCGGGCCGAGCCAAACGTAGAGGCCGAGGTTGAAGCTTAGCGCGAGTGTGATCCACATCGCGCTCCAGCCCAGCGCTTCTCCAACCTTCATTTCACGGGGTCGCCGGTGAAACACACCGAGATCGAGCGCCAACATGCCCAGTACAAAGGCATTGAAGAACACCCACTTCCAGATCGATTCCGGCATAAGCGTAGATTGTGCAAGCCGTCATCGGTCGCGTCAACCGAAACCGGGCCGGGCCATAGAGGATGCTCGCAATCCAACCGACGCACCCCAAGCGGAAGCGCGCCAACTGCGGAAAACGAACCCACTTCGCTGTGTAGATATGGCACAATATTTTATCGATCTCTACGTGGTGTAATCGACCTGAGTCCACGACAGCTTGGAAAGTTTTAGAGGCCATTTGGAGAAATTCCAAGCTGGGCGCGGCTCTTCTTGTTTGCCGAGAGGTGATGCCCTATTATTATTTCGGATGCCAGAATCAACACCCATAGATAGGCCCCTTCAGGAGCAGGCAGCGGCGATCTTTGCAACGAAGATCGGCTTCGCCCACAAATCCTGGCTTCTTGGCCTGGTTTTGGCCTTGCTCGTTGCGAAGGTGGAATGGGAGTATGCCACCGGCCGCGCTCTATCTGTGAATATTCACGACGGAATGATGGTTCTGCCGCTGGCCCATGTGGCTGGTTTGTTGAGTGGCCTTGGATATTGGGTGGCCTTGATCATTTGACGATGGGCTGACGCGCCAATAACTGAAAGGGGTGATGTCCGTTGGGAGACAATAAAGCGATGCGCCAGCCAAATCGGGGGGGCGGGCATAGTGCCCGACCCTAAAGCTTTTTCGGTGCCATTACGAATTGAGCATCCTTTGGGAAGTTAGCCTCACCTAGGTGATGTAGAACGAAGCCCGCCACACGTCAAAAAAATTGCCGCCATCTCCTTCGAGGCTTTGAGGTGGGTTTTTGTGCCACGGCCACGATACGGTTGAGAATCTCGCGGTTTTGTTAGACTTGTGGCGGGGTCATCGTTAGGATTCGGCCATGTCGAGCGGGACAACGGCGCTCAGGCCAATCAATGCTTCGGGGGCCGGCTCACCATCGCACCGATGGAGCATCATTCTTGGCTGTGGGATCATTGTCCTTGCCGCCCTGGCAGCCTACCACAATTGCTTCACGGGAGCCTTTGTTTTTGACGATATACCCTCGATCGTAGAGAACCCAAGGATTCGCCATTTGTGGCCGCTGCGGCGGTCGCAATCACCGCCGATTGGATTGACGGTCGAAGGCCGGCCGGTGATCAGCTTCACGTTGGCCATCAATTACGCCTTGGGTGGCGTGATGCCGTGGGGGTATCACGCGCTGAATCTGGCGATCCACATTCTGGCGGGGCTGACCCTGTTTGGGATTGCGCGGCGAACCTTGCTACGGCCAACCATGAGCGAGCGGTTTGGGGCGGAGGCAACGCCTCTGGCGCTGGCGATTGCGCTCATCTGGACGGTTCATCCACTGCAAACAGAGGCGGTGACGTATGTGGTGCAGCGGGCTGAGTCGCTCATGGGGTTGTTCTATCTTCTAACGCTGTACTGTTTTATTCGTGGCGTGGAGTCGCGGAGGCCTTGGAGATGGTACGCAATTTCGCTGACGGCGTGCCTGTTGGGGATGGGCAGCAAGGAAGTGATGGCTTCTGCCCCGCTGATGGTGCTGCTCTATGATTGGCTGTTCGTGGCGGGCAGCCTTCAGGAAGCCTGGACGCGTCGGTGGCGGCTTTATGCGGGTTTGGCCAGCACGTGGGTTGTGCTGGGGTATCTCTTGGCGAACGTGGGCAACCGTGGCGGCACCTCCGGTTTTGGGACCGAATTGACGTGGTGGACATATGCGCTGACGCAATGCCGGGCCATCGTATACTACCTGAAACTGTCGGTGTGGCCGTATCCGCTGGTATTCGACTACTACGGGACAGCCACAGTCAACCATGTGGGGCAGGCCTTGCCCTACGCGTTGGTTTTGGCAGCCTTGGCGGCAGGAACCGTGATCGCCCTGTGGCACCGGTGCGCCATTGGCTTCCTGGGAGTCTGGTTCTTCGCGATTCTGGCCCCGAGTTCCAGCGTGGTGCCGGTGGCCGCCCAGACTATGGCCGAACATCGGATGTACCTGCCGTTGGCGGCGGTGGTGACGCTGGGCGTGATCGTGATTAACGCTCTGCTGGGGCGTCGCAGCGACGTGGTGTTTCTGGCACTGGCCGTCGGGCTTGGATTTCTTACGATACGGCGCAATCAGGATTATCACACCGAACTATCCATTTGGACCGACACTCTCGCCAAATGCCCTGACAGCATACGCGCACACTACAACCTGGGAAACATGCTGCTGCACGCAGGCAAGGTGCCGGAGGCAGTTGACCAGTACGAGCAGACACTGCGACTCAGGCCCGACTGCGTTGAGGCTCACGACAACCTCGGGATCGCCCTGTGCCAGATGGGTCGGGTGACGGAGGCAATCGGCCATTATGAGCAGGCTTTGCGCGTTTATCCCAATGATGCCAAAGCGCATTATAACTTGGGGATGGCACTTTGGCAGGAGGGTCAAGTGCAGGGGGCGATTGGCCATTTCGAGCAGGCACTGCGTAGCAACCCTGGTTTTACTGAGGTGCATGTCAACCTTGGGATTGTTTTGTCGCAAATCGGTAGCAATCAGGATGGCCTCGCACATTTCAAAGAGGCACTGCGACTGAGCCCTGACTCCCCTGAAGTGCATTGCAGTTTGGGATTGGCTCTATTCCGCATGGGCAGCGTAACCGAGGCGGTGGAAAACTTCGAGCAGGCGCTACGGATCAGGCCCGATTATGTCGAAGCGCATTTCAATCTGGGGCTTGCCTTGGAAAAGATGGGCCGCACGCCGGAAGCAATCGAGCACTACCAGCAGGCACTGAAACTCCGTCCGGACTTCATTCCGGCCACAAGGGCGCTCGCGCGACTGCGGGCAGGTCCATGATCCTCGCGGGTTTGTACGACTGCGTCGATGTTTTCGGAAACACCGAGCACATATCCCCATTACATTACAGTGAACCGCTGGTTTTCACTAGGTAAGGCGACCAGTAAGAGAACTTCCGATGCTACCCATTTCCCCGACCAACCGCTTCTAAAGGGTTGCCAAGTACCCTTTGAGCCGCTTTGCTGACCGGCTCGTCAAATGGGCCTGCGGGAGTCTTGAAAGTAGCGATTTCAGGGCCTTTTGTCTGCAAAAGAGTAGTAGTTCCGAGAGAAAAGCAAGGAATCCGGCGATAGTCTTGATACAACATCAGCATATATATGTGGGTTGGCCGCATTTTTTTCTTGCATTAAAAATGGGGCTATGTAGTATGGGTCACGCGCTCACCAGAGTGGCTGTCGAAAGCGTAGCGGCCAGTAGTTTCTGGGTGTAGAAGGGCGCACTGACTGGCAGTGCGGAGTTCGGTCAGGTGAGAGAGCGAGTTGAAAGTATGCGAGTGCTTTTACCGCTTTGTTTATCTCCTGATCACGCTCGTGTGGCGCTCATCGAGCACGTTCTTTTTGGTGTGACAACTGGACGCGAGTCTAACGCATTTGGTGCATGGTAGACACGTGTTCGTCATAGTTGGCGGTCAGGCTGTCACTCCAGCGAGTTCAGAAATAAAACGCGGGCGAGTTCAACAACAAAATACCGGAGGGTGTCATGGAGAAGGTTACAAGTCTTGGGTTTATGGTAGGGTTGGTGAAGAGGCGGGTGTTATGCGCGGGCGCAATTGCGGCCGCAGTGGCTTTGGTCGGCACAAAAGTCTTGGCCGACAGTGCGGTGGACATTGAAAGTGGTGCTTATCCCGTGAACAGCTATGTCCAGTATGACAACACGTCTGGCAGCTATCCGATTATCACGGCCCTCGCGTCAGTGCCTGGCGTGTTTGGCGGGCACACATACACCGGCTGGTCGCTTCTGGCTCAAGATTTAAGCGGGTCGATGGATCTCTTCGCATCAGCCTTCACATTGACCAATCTTAATGCCGGCGCCGGCGCAGGCACCGCCTACACAGCCAGTTCATCGCCCGCGCTGGGCGATTTCGTAAATACGGCTGGCCAATGGGGTCCGTTCCACCAGATTCCGGAGCTTTCCTATAGCACGGTGACTAGTTCAAATAATTATCTGAACCGGATTTCCTCGGGGAATGCGTTACCAACAGCCCCGAACTTCACGGTTAGCCAGTGCAACGTGCCCACGATTCCGCAGAACATTGCGGGGTACTTCATGGAGATCCAGAACGCCACGATCTCCGGCAGCACCGGCAGCTTCTCGAGCACATTCCCCACGTACGCTCAGGCCAACATCGCCAGTGAGAGTTACACCATCACTGACGGCAGCGGCAGCATGACCATGTTTGACTGGGTTACTTCGTACTCGGTGGACGGCGCGCTGGGCGGCACTGCGGTTCCGACTGGACCGGTGAACGCCTATGGGTTTGTCTCTTATAACACTGGCGGCCCGGCGGAGTTCGTCCCGCTCTCGTTTGTAGCGGTTCCCGAGCCTTCTTCAGTCGTACTGGTCGGAGCTGGCCTCTTGGGCTTGCTCGCCATGCGTCGCCGTAAGTAAGAGTTCATTGCGGGATCGCTGTTTGCTTCAGCGAACCCAGTAGATTGCAATCGCGCTCATGGTCGTAAGATCATGAGCGCGATTGTTTTTGACGCCGCGCCTTAGCCGTATACGACTATTCCCACCCCAATCGGTTACTGAGTTGCCCGCAGGCGCGCCAAGGCATTTCTTGCGGCGGTCAAATCAGGGTTGAGCCCGAGTGCCTGCTCGTATTGCTCTCTCGCTTCCCGCACTTTGCCCTGCCGCTCGAAGGCATTTCCGAGGTCATTGTGCGCCTCGGCAAAATCGGGGTTGATCCGCAGGGCCATCTCGTATTGCTCGATTGCTTCCGCCACTCGATCCAATTTCTCCAGGGCGACCCCCAAATCGTCGTGCAGCAAGGGGGAATCGGGATCGAGCCGCAACGCCACCTGGTAGTGAGAAAATGCCTCGGGTACCTTGCCGAGTTGGAAGAGGGCGTTTCCGAGGTTGATGTGCGCATCGGCGTAATGGGGATTGAGCCGCACCGCTTGTTCGAGATGCGGGACTGCCTCTGGTGTCCTGCCCAGTTGCAGGAGAGCCAGTGCCAGATTGTTGTGGGCGTCGGCTGAATCCGGGTTGATACGCAGCGCCTGCTCAAAGTATCCGACTGCGGCGTCCGGATTGCCGGCCCATTCCATGTTCAGTCCCAGGTTGGAGTAGGCCATCCAGGCGGTTGGATTCTTCGCCACGTTATCTCGCCAGAGTCTTTCATCGGCGGCGTATACGCCAGCACGCTGCCAGCTTGCCGCTCCCAGCACCGTAAGCATCAGCACAGCGGCGACAATTCCCCAACGACGAGGCTGGTTCCCGAGCCGGCGATACATTTGGTCCCCGGCGGCGACCGCCAGGGCAATGACGCCGGCGATGGAGTAATACTGCCAGTGATCGGTGACCAGCGAATAACGATACAGGGCCTGATCGAAGAATCCCAATACCGGAAAAAGCATCGCGGTGAAATAGCCGAGGCTGAATAATAGTGGACGTCCCCACGTCTTTCGCTTCCGCCACAAAACAAGGAAGCAAACGACCAGCAATGCGCCTGGCACGTAAGAAACCCAGCGCGATGCATCGATCTGCCACTTCGGATAAATCACCGTCAGGTTCAGCGGCAGAAATGCCTTGTATAGGTAAAACCAAGGGACCCACCCGGCCCCGGCCACGCGAGCAAAAAAGCTGTCGCTCCGAACCAGACTGCCTTGTAGAACCTGATGGTACTGAAACCAGATGGTTACCAATCCAAACACCAGGGAAGAGACAAAGAACGGGACACTGCACAGCCAGTCTTTCCACCGTACCCGGCCATGCAGCCACCAGACGCACTCCAGCAACACAAATGGCAGCATCACGACCGCCGATTTGCTGAGCAACGCCAGCAGGAACGCCAGTAACGAAAGACCATACCAGCGCCACTGGTCCTTTTCGTCGAATTTCAGATAGAGCAGGATCGACATCGCGAAGAAAAGCATCGACAGCGTGTTCTTCTGTTCGCTGATCCAGGCGGTTGTGGCCACATTGACCGGGTGAATCGCAAACACCAATCCGGCCAGCCACGCCCCCGGAATCTTCAGCCGCCGCAGGATCATCCACACCAACATGGCATTGGCGGAATGTAACAGGACGTTGACTACATGATACCCCGTGGCATTGTCGCCCCAAATCCGCCACTCCAGCCACCACAAGCTTCCTGTCAACGGATAATAATCCGGCGCGTCCGTCGTAAGCCAGAGCCGGTGGAGTCCATCACTGGCTTTGATTATCGGGTTCTCGGTGATGAGGGTATCATCATCCCAGATAAATCCGCCGCGCAGAGCGGGGATGTACGTAATGAAGGTGATAACCACCAGCAGGATGGCCAGGATCGGAAGGCTGGCACCCACCCGCACTTGTTTCATTTTGGGCTTCTCCACTTCGCTATTCTCGCGTCGAGTGTAGCGGCCAGATACCTGCATGACAAGAACGCCAAACCACTCGATCCAGATAAGACCCACGCCGTTTGCGATATCAGGCGCGACAGTCAGGGTGCCATCGTCGACTGTGCGAAACTGGGGAATGGGTTAGGTTCCCGCTGGAAGTTATTGCGACGGTGCGCGTTAAGCAACTTGAATGACCCTTTGCGTCAGCCATCAGAAAACAGGGGCGGGCATGACAAAATGCCATTCTGGGAGTATGAGCATGGACAGGAATAGCTCCTGCGGACAGGGGGACAACGCGATCTCGCTTAAGAGCTTTATGGGGCTGTTTCCCGATTGTTCCCGAATTGTCGACAAAACTTGTGTATTTTCTTCTTGCATCGCCAGGGGAAATGACCAATAATCGTTGACGGAAAAAGGGCATTTATGTATAAGGTGGGGGAGACCGTCCGTTAAATGGTTACTAAGGGCTCCGGCGGTGATTTTAACGGAGATATAAGGAGAATGTGCGTGCAAAAAGCGACTAAAGTTTGGCTCTGTAGGAAGGTGCGGGCGTTTACACTTATCGAACTGCTTGTGGTCATCGCCATCATCGGCATTCTGGCGGCCATGCTGCTGCCCGCTTTGAACAAAGCCAGACAGAAGGCCAACCAGGCGAATTGCCTCGGCAATATGCACCAATGGGGATTGGCGCTGAACATGTACAACGATGACTGGACCGACTACTTTCCCTACGTTGGCGACGCTGCTGGTGTTTGCGATCCGGCCGACACGTGGGCCTGGTATAATGTTCTTCCTCCCTACATGGGGAATCAAAAGACCTTGTGCCAATTGTATACCGCCGGCATTCCGCCCACGCCGCGCAGTCCAAGGAGTATTTTTATATGCCCCAGCGCGACGAACGTAACTGTGAACCCCGTCACCGGCAGTCCATATTTCTGTTATGCACTCAATTTGTGCACCCACGAATCTGGCTCCACTCACAATATCTTCAAGCGCGATCGGATGGTAGCTCCTTCGACCACAATTACCTTTTGCGAGGAAGTCGAAGATGGCTTCAGTGAGACAAGCGGCAGGTACGTCGGAGCAAAACACAACGGTGGCGGAAATTTTGTTTTTGGTGATGGTCATGCCGAGTGGCTCACCTTTAACAGGTACTGCAGGGCGTCCAACCCGGGATGCAGCGGATTTCTCAACACCATCGCATGGAATGACTCATCGTCCGCTGGCGACTGGAACTCCCAAATCGAATATCATTGGTGGTTTTTTCAGGGCGCTGCTGTCTCAACCTACTGATGCGGATCACACAAGGACGATTGTTAGAAGAGAACAGCATGGTATTTTTGGCGCGGGACGTGCTAGTACGTAAACATTGAACTTTCAAAGAATTTTTAAAGTCAACAAAAATGTAACGACTCCGGGGAAAGAAGGATGAGGGAAAAAATGAAGAAGATTCTAGGTCTGGTTGGGGTGCTGACGGCAATGGCGCTGGGAATGAATGTGCAACGCGCGGCTGGCTTCACGAGCTTCACGGCAGGTCACATCGTCATCTTCCGTGTTGGCGACGGGACGCAGGCGTTGACAAATACCCAAAATTCGGTCTTTCTGGATGAATACACGACCAATGGGACGTATGTCCAATCGGTCGTGTATTCATCCAGA
>Ga0224557_1001210_pt1 | contig 25652 bp, 20 predicted proteins | sample 714S31014metaG_FD_180677 | JGI IMG/M metagenome (GOLD analysis project Ga0224557, IMG submission 180677) | Peat soil microbial communities from Stordalen Mire, Sweden - 717 S3 10-14 | ecosystem: Environmental > Terrestrial > Soil > Wetlands > Peat | place: Sweden: Norrbotten County, Stordalen... | reverse complement strand
AGCAAAAGCCCCTCTTGCATTCCGCGCTTCGCGCGGCTTAGAAAAGCAAAAGCCCCTCTTGCATTCCGCGCTTCGCGCGGCTTAGAAAAGCAAAAGCCCCTTCTGCATTCCTCGCTTCGCTCGGTTCGGAACAGACAGGCGTCGGCTCGGGCGGGCTAAAGCCCACCACTCGCCGCCGCCCTTGATTGTCAGCAGCCGTGCCCGAGCAAAGGCCACGCATCGCCGCGCGGCTCAGAAAAACCATAGATAAAAAAGAACAATATTGATGCTATACAAGGTGCTCGCCGCTCAATTCCCGCGTGCGCCAGAAAAAAGCGCACGCGGGGCGGCGCTGGCGCGCCGACGCGGCTCGGGCGGCATGTAGGGGGGGGCGCGCCGTAAGTGCGGCTGCGATCGGTGCGGCGCGCCCCCCCCAAACCCCCCCCGCGGCGGTCGTCGGCCCCCCCACCCCGGCGTCGCTGACGCAACGCCGCCGCGCGCGCTCTCAAAAAAGCACGAACGGCGCGCGCGGTCCGGGCGGGGGGGCCTAGCCCGGCGCGTCGTCGGCGCGTAACCGGCGTAAACGGCTCGTCCCTCACCACGCCGGTCGCGCCGCCGCCGCGCCGGGTTCGGCGGGCGCAGGTTCGCTCCTGCAGCACCGTGCCCCGCATCAGCTGCGCAACCCCGAAGACCTCGCGCCCGCCGAACCCGCCGCGAAAAACAAGCAACAGCAAAAGCAAAAACTATAGATAAAAAGCACGCGCGCCGCACCGCGGCGCGCAAAACCCACCCCCCCCCAAAACACGCGCGCCCCAGGGGGGCGCGCCGCCGCCCGAGTTACTGCAGGGATTCTCCATCGCCGCCGCCCTTGTGCCCCGCCTGTGACCACGGCTTTCCAGCCCGTTTGGTCACAGGCCGGTCACAGACGGTCACAAACGCAAAACAGTTGACTCAAGAGGTTACCCGTGTTACGGTCACAAGCAACACCAGAAAGCTGGTCACACAACCGCCCGATCGCCAGCAACACGGATTCCCATGGCGAAACGCAAGCCAGCCCGGTTTTCGGCCGCAAAGGCCGTCAAGGCGAACGCCCGCGAGCGCGTGGGCCAGCCCAAACCCTCGCGCATTCTGCCCGGCGCGCCGCCCACCGGCCGCCAGGCCAAGCACAAGCCCAGACTCGAAGACCTGCTGCGCGAGGAGGGTTAGCGCCATCGTTGCCGATAGTTTTTTGCGGAGGGAGCAGGGGCCTTTAGGCCCCTGAAAAAGCCGCAAAAAGGCAGGCCTTTAGGCCCGGACCCTTATCTTCTTGCGGCATCCCAGCGAAGTGCAACAGTAGTATGAGCGCAGCAGTCCACTTTTCGGTCCGCCAAAAGTCTGGCAAGCTGGAAGGCAAGAGCTGGAGGCTAGAAGCTGAAAGCTACAGGAGGTTCTTATGGCCAAAGCAGTCGGTATTGGCGGCATCTTCCTCAAGGCGCGCGACCCCAAGGCGCTCGCCCAGTGGTACGCAACGCATTTCGGCATCGCGGACCAGGGCGGTGGAACGCTCGGCTTCGACGGTCCCAGTTCCATGGGAACGACCGTTTTCGCCCATTTCCCGCTCGATACGGCCTATTTCGGGGAGGGCGGACAACAGGCTATGGTCAACTTCCGGGTCGACGACCTGGACGCGCTGCTCGACCAATTGGCCGCGGCCCAGGTGCGCATCGATCCCAGGCCCGATGACTCCCCCTACGGAAAGTTCGCCTGGATCTGGGACCCCGAAGGCAACCGCGTCGAGCTGTGGCAGCCCCCGGCAGCATGAAGCTGGCAAACGGTTTGGGCTGCCCGTGCCCCATCCTTTCTGTCATTCCGAGCGACCCTGAGCGAAGCCGAAGGGGAGTCGAAGAACCTGCTTCTTGAAGTTTTTGGGCGAGAGGGCGGGAGAACACGAACTTCAACCTGAGCTCAGTCATCCTGAGCGAGCTCGCGTCAGCGAACGAGTCGAAAGCCTGCCCTGAGCGAAGATCGCGAAATGATCGTAGTCGAATGGGGATCTGCATTAGCTTTTCGTATATGCCACACACCACAATACCCCCGTGCCCGTAAGACGCGGCGTAAGACGACGCCCGGGGGTCCCACCCCCGTGTCTTACGCCGTCTTACACGCGCCTAGCCTCTGTAAGACACCGCCGATGCCGACCCCCGAACTCCCCCGGCCCCCAGGCGTCAAAGCCCCGCTCAAACCCTGCTCCCTTGTCCCCTCGGTCCCTTGCTCCCTGCTTTTCAGAAAATAGCCCAGCGCGAAACCCTGGGAACCCGGACCAATTCTTTCGAAAACGAACTGCGCTGCGCAGCCGCGCCCCGAACCGCAAGCGCGCCCGCAATCGCCCCTCCCCCCAACCCTTCACCCGGCCAAAGATCACCACAAGCCGACATTCGAGGACCGACCTCGCTGCAGGGGCTTTAAGTAATTGATTTTGATATTGTTGTTGTGCTTTCTGGCGCGCGCATACGTGTTCTGCGTTTGTGGAATATTGTGGTGCCGCCAGAAGGTGTGAGTCGAGAATCAGATCTGGAGAGCGCCTCCGAACATTGCTGTCACCTCTTCATCTTGTTCGGGTACTTATACGATGAGGATTAGCGATGACCACGAAAGCATCAGGCAACAGCGACGCGCAACTGGTGGAATGGACTCTGGCCGGCGACCGCTCCGCTTTTGAAGCCATTATCAAGCGGTACCAGTCACTGGTCTGCTCCATCACCTACAATGCCACAGGAAGCTTGAGTCTCAGCGAAGACGTGGCGCAGGAAACCTTTCTTGCCGCCTGGAGGCAGTTGCGCGAACTGCGCGAGCCGGCGCGGCTGCGGTCCTGGTTGTGCGGTATCACGCGCTTTCTGGTCGGGAAAGAACGCCGACGTATGGGGCGCGACCCAATTCATGTCGCCGACGACCTCGATACCGTTCAGGATTCGCCCTCCCTTGAGTCATCGCCCGCGATCGAAGCCATTAGCCGGGAAGAAGAAGCGATCCTATGGCGCGCGTTGGAGCGAATCCCCGATGCCTACCGCGAACCGATGATCTTGTTTTATCGCGAAGAGAAGTCGATCGAGCGCGTCGCGGCCGAGTTGGAATTGAGCGAGGACGCCGTCAAGCAAAGGCTCTCGCGGGGACGCAAGCTACTCCACGAAGAGGTGGTCGCTTTCGTCGAAGGAACCTTGAGCCGGACCGCGCCTGGGCGGGACTTTTCAAATGCCGTGCTTGCCGTGCTGCCCGCCACTCCTGCGGCAATTGCGGGGACCGGCATGGCTGGTAAGGGCGCGGCCATGACCAAGTCCGGTTCTGTGGCCGCCTGGCTGGCTCCTGTAACCCTCTTGGCGGGCGTTTTCGCCGCCATCCTCGTGCATTGGCTATCGGTCCGGGCCGCGCCTACCGCTCGCGAACGCCGCTTCCAAAGGCTCGGATTTTTCGGCATCTTGCTCTTCTCGCTGGTCTGGTCCGTGGCCGGAACATTTGCGATGCACACTCTGGGCCAAAGGTACGCCTGGAGTAGCCAAACGTTTCTGTGGGTGACGTTAGCCTTCTGGTGGTTCTACTCCATCGTGGTCACTGCATTCATCGTCTTCTTTATCCGTGGGGTCCATTCCATGCGCCGCCAGATCGGGCAGAAACCAGACGTACCCGAGTTCACGGGAACGCCGCTCACTTCCAAGTCGGCCTTCGCGGTCATCATAGGCAACTATGTCGCGTCCTTTGCTTGGCTCGTTTACCTCGCATTGCGCGCAGATGACTGGTTGTGGGCTGCAGTCATCGTGGGGACCGTGGCCGTCCTCTTCCTGTGGCTTTTCCTCCAGTCCCGCGGCCAGACTGGAGCAACGATCGTGCGGGGCGCGCCCGGCCACCTCGCCACCGCCTGGGCAATCGTCTTCGTGATATTGAACCTGCGCCTCCAGGTTTGGCTGGCCACTTTCATGCGCGTCGATCTCGTTGAATTGCACCGCTTGGTACCGCTGTGGGTCGTTCCGTCGGCCACCTTGTTTCTGGTTCTCTGGGTTGCCGTTGTGGCTGCCCTGACTAAATCTCGGAAAAGAGTACGCCTGGACCCACCAATATAGGTTGCGAAAATCTTGTGGAAGCAATCCAAATAACTGTTGAAGCCCAAGGTTCAGACGGTGCGCAAGATAGCTGGATCGAGCCGCCGTTCGCTGTCAGGAGGATAGATAGATGCTATCTCGTCAGCTCTACAGGTCCTTATTCGCGGTTATCGTTTCGACGGCGGTGTTATCTGCAGCGACTGTTGTTGCGATGAAACTCCCCACGCCGCGTGGTAGCTTTCTACCGGCATCATTCATTACCCACTCCATGATGCTCGTGCTTTCGGTTGTTGCAATCCTGCTGATCTCGAAACGGCGGCTCGATCTTTATGGATTCACCAGGGGGACGTTTCGGTTTCGCCCGCAAATTCTCCTGTGGGCTTTGCCATCAGCGATGTTGGCCACCGCTCAGGCCCTGGCATTACCGCGTGGGCAAGCGCCGCACATGCTCTTTCCCCTGACGAAAATCCAAACGGTGCTCTTCGTATGGATTTATGCAAGTATCTGCGAGGAGACGCTGGTTCGCGGCCTTTTCCAAACCATGTTGCGCGGTGCATCGGCCGCAGATACAGACACCCGGGTTGGCCTGAGCTACCGAGTAACAATGAGCGGTTTGTTCTTTGGCGCAATGCACCTCGTTCTCATCCGGATGATCGGAATCGCGGCAATACCCATTGCTGTGATGACGGGGTTTCTCGGTTGCGTTTTAGCTTGGTATCGGGAGAGAACAGGAAGCCTGCTGCCCTCAATCCTGATCCACGCACTGTTCAATATCGGCGGTGCAGTGCCGATATGGCTGGTCGTGTGGTTGCGCGGGTAATGTAGTCTTTCATCTCACTGCGTTGATCTCACGGTGTAGACGCAGGATAGTCGGTAACCGTTACCCAGCGTGTAGATCCGAAAGCAACGGCAGCAAACCAGGATCTAAAACAGCAGGTTCCTCTGCGGCCGGGGACTCCAGAGCAAATCGGTTTGGCCTGCCCTTGCGGACCTTAGGAATGGCTTTGAGGCCGCCCCACGGAAAAGTCCCTATAGACGCCGATCCCACACCCAACACCATCCAACTCCCTCCCAAAACTTTTTCCCGCCCTTTTGCACATAATTTCCCCCTCCCGGCGCATACTGATTCCAAAAGCATCAAAACCAGGCCCAAGCGCGGCGGCTCACACCCGCCGCGTTCGCGTTTTTTGGCCCATGGTCCACGGCGCACTGATCTCTGTTCTCTGATCTCTGTTCTCTGATCTCTGTAAGTCCTTTGCCTTCTGATTCTTGTGGCCAAGTGACTTGAAATAAGGCACTTATCGCAAAACGCGTCGGCCAAGGGGCTGAAAACAAACGAGTTCTTTGCAGAGATGGGAGGGGGTACCCCCCTTCCCATCGGCGGGGCCGCAAAAGGGCACGTTTCAACGTCAAAAACCCCGTTTTCAGGGGCAAATGCACCAAATCCGGTGCAACCGGCCCCGGCGGGAAAAGGAGTTTTCACCATGATTCCACTCTGTCGACACATCAAGACCAACGGAGTCAGATGCCGGGCGGCCGCTCTCCGTGATAAGCCTTACTGCTATTACCACGACCGTCTCCACCGAGCCCTCGCCAGGCAGAAACCCACCTCAAAGGACTCCCTGGTGCTGCACCCGCTCGAAGATCGAGACTCCGTCTTTATGGCCCTCTCCGATGTCATCTGCGGTCTCGCCGCCGGACGCATCGATCCCCGCGACGCGGCCCGCCTCATCTACGGCCTCCAGGTCGCCGGACAGTTCGCGCCTTCCTCCCTCGACGTCCCTGAGGATGCGGTCGAATCCTTCACCGTCGCAAAAACCGGCGACGAGCTCGCCCCCGAACTGACCCTTTGCACCGCGGACGACCATTGCGATTCCTGTCCCGGCTCCGAAGATTGCGATCTAAAGAAAGCCGTGGCCTGGCGCGCCGCCCAGGCTGCCGAGGACAGTGGCGAGGAAGACGACAACGAAGAAGACGATGACGCCGCCGGCAAAAACGCCGCCTGACCTGATCCGCACTCCGTAGCCGTTGGAATGAGAATATCTACCTATATAACTCGTTGCTTCATGACTTATCGTCACGCAGCTTATCAATGCGCGACTTATAACTCTAACATATAATAAATGGACTTGAATTCGGAGAACATCAAACCTCTGCTGTTATCCAGAACCGCATAAGTAATATCCTGGCAACCGCGCCGTAGGCGCAACGGTTGTTAGCCCCGCGCTTGAGCGTGGGGAAACCGAGTTCCACAAATGAACTCCGGAGTCCCGTAGGGACGGCGCAAAGACATTTCTTTCGCCGTATCCAACAAAGCCGCATACATCGTAGAGTTCGCGCGGCGCCCCTCGACTTTGCTCAGGGGAGGCATTGAAGCCTCGGCAGCTCAAAGCCTATGCGTAAAACAAGTTGTAGGTGACTTATCCGCATAACTTATCATGACGCTGACGTCCTGGGCCACTTAGTGCTGCACGCTGTAGGGGCCGGGGAGGGACGGGGCTTCGGGGGGTTGGCCGGGCTGGGGCTGGGATGCTACGGCGGTGCGGCTGGAATAGATGCGGAATTCGACGATCAGATCGAGCAGGACCGGAACCGGCTGGCCGTCCTTGACGGCGGGCTCGAAGGTGGCTTTGCGGATGGTGTCGACGGCGCTTTCGTCGAGGCCGAAGCCGATGGGCCGGGCCACCGCGATTTCGCCGGGCTTGCCGTCTGCGCCCACCACGACGTGATACTCCGCCATGCCGGCGACGCCGTAGTCCTGCGCGAACTGGTTCGAGGCCGGATCGAAGGCGGTGATGAGGCGGGCCTTTTTGTCGACCATATTCTGGCGTAAGACGCTGGGGTCCTGGGGCCGGTAGTCGGCTTTCGCGGCGGCCGCCTGGTAGTAGAGCTTCCAACTGGCGGGCATCGCGGCCATCATGCGCGCATCGAGGCCCTGGGCGAAGATGTTGCCGATGGCGTCCTCAAGAAGCCCGTTGGCGTGAGCCTGGGAATGGGTGGTGGTGACGCTTTTGAGATCGGCGGGGCGCTCGGCCGCAGGAGCTTGGGCGATCTCGGCCTGGGCCTCGGCGGCGTCGCTGGTGGCGCCGTTCGTGGCCTCGGTTGGGACTTCGCCGGCCGGGGCGCTTGTGGGCGATGGGCCGGGAACGGCTGCAGGCGGCGCGGGGGCAGGAGCCGGATTGGCGGCAGTTGGAACGGAGTTGGCAACAGGCGGCGCGGCCGCTGGGGAGGGATTTGCGGCGGTTTGGTCGGGCTTGGCTTCCGCTGCTGCGGCGGGCTTGGCGGTTATTGGGGCGGATTGTCGGCTTCGCGCCGCGGCTTTTTTCTTGCCCTTTTCCGCCTTTTCCTTCACCACCAGCTCGCGATCGATGGTGATGCGCACGGCTTTCTTCTTGGGCGTGATGTTGACGCGATCCACGGCCAGGGTGGGATCCTCGTAGGGCGTGGCGCCCAGGAAATGCAGGCCGTAACGCGCGCCCTCGAGCTCCACCTTGTGCTTGAGCAGGCGCACTTTTTCGATGCGGATGCCGCAGAGGGTGTAGGAGCCCTGCGGCGAGTGGCCGATGAGGACGCCGTGCTCGTTGAATTCGAGGGTGTTGTCCAGGTAGCCGCCGCGGAGAAAGAGGTCCTTGCCTATGAGAAGCCTGCGGAGCTGGTCTTCGCCGATGGCAGGGGGTTGGGCTGCGCTTGGCGGAGCGGATGCGGGCTGGATGTGTGGCGGCGCCGCAGCGGGCTGCGCCGGCGTCGCGGTGGGTGTTGCAGCCGAGGGCTGGCTGGCGGCAGCGGGCGCGGCTTGCTGGGCCTGCAACTTGAGTGCGGCCAGCGCCGGCAGGAGCGCCACGGCGGCCAGGAGAAACCATGCGGCCCATCGGAGGGCGCGGAAACGGGAGGCGCCGAACTGCGAGCCAGACGCTGCCGGGAAGAAATACGCCTGTAAGTGGTTGCAAACACTTGAAGGAGAAGAGCGGCGAGTTGGCGTCGCTTTGGCGACGTGGCGGGTTGGCGGGTCGGCTCGTTCCTCTTGATTTGTGGCGGGCCGGGGACGCCGGTGGGGAACTACACGAGAGTGAGCCATCGGCGAGTCCACGTGCGAGTCCCGGTGCGAGTCGATGTGGCGCGAGTCGATGTGCGAATGCATGGGAACCTATGCACGCCACTTTAGCAGGAATTGCGGCGCGGCCGGTGGGAAAACTGCGGCGCTTGGTGACCGTTGGCACGGGTGTTTCCCATTTCAACGCTTGAGGCGGAAGAGAATCCGCCGGAAGAGTCCCAGAATGCGGCGGGCGTCGCGGCGCGTGAGGGCGAGGCGGCGCAGCAGGAGGTCGAGATCGTGGCGGTTGGCCTTCTGCATGGCCGCGGGGGAGTAGTCGGCGGCCTCGATGGTGTCTTGGACGACCTGGGCGAGGAGATCGAGGTCGCGCATGGAGGCGGCGTCGACATTGGATCCCACCTTAGCCGCCCGCCTCTCGGCGGACGCCGAAGGTGGGGCACCCGTCTCCGTGCCGGGTTGAGAATTGCGCACCAGCTCGTACAGGCAGACGGCGACGGCCTGGCCGAGATTCATCGAGGGCTGGCGGGGGTGGGTGGGAATCTCGACGAGCAGGTGGCAAAGGGCGAGATCGTCGCGGGTGAGGCCGCGCTTTTCCGGCCCGAAGACCAGGGCCACGCGGCCGCCGCGGTCCAATTCCCGTATGACGCGCGGGGCCAGATCCGGCAGCGGTATGACCTCCTGCTCCGGCCGGCGATCGGCGAGGGTCGCGGTGCCGGCGACCAGGGTGCACTCGGCCAGCGCCTCTGCCAGGCGTTCCGCGCGTTTTGCGTTTTGGAGCAGTTCTTCGGCGCCGACGGCGGACTTGGCCTCGCGCCAGTGGGGCTCGTAGGGCGCGACGGCGGTGAGACGCGAGAGGCCGAAGTTGGCCACGGCCCGCGCCGCCGCTCCTATGTTGAGGGGGTTGCGCGGGGAGACGAGGACGACTTCGATGCGGCCGCGTTGGGGGTCGGTGAGCAAGAGATGATTGTAGAGCGGGAAAAGAAGCTGGGAGAACCAGAAAGGGCAGACCGAGCTTTCTGCATCATTCCCCACGTAGATAAATCTGCACCCGGTCCGTTGTCCATGTGGCGATGCCGCAGCCGAAGAAATCGCAGTCCTCGGTCCAGATGGGCGCCTTCAACAGCAGGGCCGCGGCGACGACGGGCCAATCGTTCACATCCCGCCTTGAGATGCGTGCGCGGGCCTGTCCCTCGAACTCCTCGTAGAAACTTCGGTCGACGACAAGAACGACAGTCTTGACAAGAAGAATTAAGGACAATTCGGCAAACTCCGGAATTTCCTTTCGTTTTGCTGCGATTTCCGGAATCTTCGCCATTGCTTCCTGAATGCAGTAGTCCGGCGCGTAAAGCTCCACGTTCTCCTCGTATCTGCGCAGAAAACCGCGAACTTTCTCGCCGAAGATCGCGCGAATAAGGATATTCGCATCGAGCACTAACTTTCTTGTCGAATTCATCTCTGGGATGCTTTCTTGCGGCGTTCTCGTTTGCGCAAGCGCTCAAACTCTTTCACGATGTCGTCTTCCGTAACTCCAGCGGCATCCATCTCCGCCTGGAGTCGCGCATGGGCCTCGTCCAACGCCTTCCACTCCGCTTCGGTGGTTTTGCGTTTTCTGGGCAGATAGTAGCCGATGGTGTCGCCGTGGCGGGTGATGGCGAGGGGCTTGTCTGCGGTGAGCAGATAGGTGGCCAGCTTGTCGCGGAACTCGCGGATGCCGACGCTCTGTGTGCTCATGGGGACCTCCGTTGTGTACCGTTGCGTACACAAGCGTACCATATTTTGCCGGCTTGTGCTGCGGATTGCGAGCCTCGGGTCAATGTTCTAGCCTCAATAGATGCTCCTGACCAACCCAGCCGCGGCGGCGCTGAACGATCTGAGCCAGTCGCCGATTGTGCGCTTTTCGCTGCTGGCGCTGAGTTCGATCTTCTTTCTGGTCGATCCGTTTGCGGCGATCCCGTCGTTTTTGGCGATTACCGAGAACGCGGATGCCGTGCGCCGCAAGCGCATGGCGCGCAAGGGCGCGTTCACCTGCTTCGTCGTGCTCACCAGCTTTGCCATCGCCGGGCAGTTGATCTTCCGCATGTTCGGGATTACATTGCCGGCATTCGAAATTGCCGGCGGACTGATTCTGCTGCTGATCGGGCTGGACATGCTGGAGGCGCGCCGCTCGCCGACCCAGGAGACGCACGGCGATACCGAGGAAGCCACGACCAAAGAAGACGCCGGCATCGTGCCCTTGGGCATTCCCATGCTGGCCGGACCGGGCGCCATCTCGTCTGTGATGGTGCTGGTGGGCCAGGTGCCGACGCTGTGGCACTGGCAGATGGCTGCGATCCTGCTCTCGATCGCTTTTACCTCGATCGTTACCTATTTTGTTCTGGCCGCGGCCAGCCGGGTGCGGCAGGTGATGGGCGAGACGGGGATCCGCATCCTGGTGAGGATCATGGGCCTGCTGCTGGTGGCGCTGGCGATGCAGTATTTCGTAAACGGCATCACGGACCTGGGGCTCATTCCGCGGCGCTGACCGGCCGGCATTCAGAGAGCGAAGAACAGGGAGCGTGAAGCGCGGGCCGGGAGGGGCAGGGAATCGCTTGCCCACAGAAGAAGATTTTCATCGAAGCGCGGGTGGGGATTTTGGCTGCGTGCGGAAGCTCCTGCGGGCAGAGCCCGCGCGCAGAATTCAGGGTAACAAGAGCCTCATTTGTGCCCCAGATTGAGTTAGTCCTGAGTTATGGGACGTATAATCGCTTTTGAAGTGAAACAAGGAGATTCCGAGCGAAACTGGAGAGTAAGAAAGAATGTCACCCGCACGACGAAGCACGGGGACCGATACGCTTCGGTCCGATGCCGATCTCGACGCAGCCCAGAGCGCCTCACGGGTTCAGATCCCTGCAAAACGCACGATCTTCACTGGCGGGGCGATCGTCTTGCTGATCGCCGCGGTCAAGTTGCTGCTGCATCTCTATGCCGCGCGTTACTACGGATACTTTCCCGATGAAATGTACTTTATTGCTTGCAGCAACCATCTGGCTTGGGGCTACGTGGACCTGCCGCCGCTGATTGCCGTGGTGCTGAAGATTACTCGCGCGCTGTTTGGCGATTCCCTCCAGTCGATCCGTTTTTTCGCTGCGCTGGCGGGCGCCGCCAACATTCTGCTGGCGGGACGAATTGCGCGCGAACTAGGCGGAGGCCGCTTTGCGCAAGGGCTCGCGGCGTTGTCGGTGCTTGCAGCATCGGCAAATCTTTCCATGAATCATTACATGTCGATGAACGCATTTGAGCCCTTGTTCTGGATGGGCTGCGCGCTGCTTGTTATCCGGATCATAAAGACCGGAAACCAGAAGCTCTGGTTATGGGTGGGGCTGATTGCCGGAGTTGGCTTGAACAACAAGTACTCCATGGTGTTCTTCTGCATAGGCATTATCGCCGGCCTCTTGTTGACCCGCGAACGCCGGGCATTTCTGCAACCGTGGATTTGGCTGGCTGCGCTGCTTGCATTTCTTCTTACCCTGCCGAATCTCATATGGAACGCTCAGCATAACTTTCCATTCCTGGAGCTGATGGCCAACATACGGCGCAACGGAGCGAATATGGCTTTCACGCCGGCGCGGTTTCTGGCTATCCAGGCGGTCTTTGTTTTACCCGTAAACCTGCCGGTTTGGCTTTCGGGGCTTTGGTGGTACCTATTCGGCAAGGACGGAAAGACCTACCGGGTGCTGGGATACGCCTATCTTGTCGTGCTTGCCATCATGTTCCTGCCCAACGGGAAACCATATTATCTGCTGCCTGTGTATCCCATGCTGATGGCGGCGGGAGCCGTGGCGCTGGAGAACTGGTTCTCGCGCCCCCGGCTGCAATGGGCCAAGCCTGCGTTTGCCGTCACGCTGCTGTTCTTCGGCATCAGCGGCGTGCCCTTCGCCCTGCCCGTGCTTTCGCCAGAGACTTACCTTCGGTACTCAACCGCGATGCATTTTGCGCCGCCACCGATTGAGCGCATCCGGCTCGGTCCGATGCCGCATTTCTTTGCCGATCAATTCGGGTGGGAAGAAATGACCCAGGTGGTTGCAAGAGCCTATAACAGCCTTCCTCCGGAGGAAAGGAAGAATACGGCCATACTTACCAACAACTACGCGGAGGCTGGCGCGATTGACCTGCTGGGGGGAAAGTACGGCCTGCCCCATGCAATCAGCGGCAATCAGAACTATTATCTGTGGGGGCCGCGCGGATACACCGGAGAAAGCGTAATTGCCATGGGTATTCCGCGGGAGAAACTCGAATCTTACTTCAGTTCCGTCGAGGATGCCGGAACCGTGTACCATCCGTATTCAGAGCCCTCTGAGCACTTCACGGTTTATCACTGTCGCGGCCTGAAGCAGCCCATGGCGGCTTTCTGGCCCACGCTGAAGAACTGGGACTGAGTTGCGCCTCGTCCCCGGTGAGAGGGTCCGGAGCTTCTGGATGTATCTTGCGAAAGGACTTCTTATTACCGCGCCGGCGCCGGGAAGTAGTTCCGGGGGCTGTGGCTTGCCCAAACTGGATCACCCAGGCCATCTTAATTGTTCAAGATAGAATCCTAACTGCCGGTTGGAGTCGCTGCTTCATGTTTCGGAATGGGAAGGTTGTTGTCTCGCTCGGCCGCGCGGGTGTGATGCTCGCGTCTTCGATCCTGCTGGCGTGCGCCGCTGTCTGCGCGCGGCCGCAATCGGCTCCGCAAATGTCGGCGGCTCCGGCCTCCGCTACTTCCGATCCGGCTTTGCCCCACGGCGAGATCCAATATCTCTGGGCCGGGGGTGCGCCCGGAGCGGTCGGCACAGAGGAGCAGGACAAGCCGCATCTCGAGATCTTTGCGGGCCACGGTCCCGCACCGCGCACCGCCGTCATCGTCTGCCCCGGCGGCGGATACACGCAACTGAACTACGACAAGGAAGGCGCCGCGATCGCCGCATGGCTCAATCAGCGCGGCATCACGGCCTTCGTTCTCAGCTATCGGCTCACGCCGCGCTACCACTATCCTGAGCCGCTCCTCGACGGCTACCGCTCCGTGCGCTGGGTGCGCAGCCATGCCGCCCTGTACCACATCGCCCCCGATCGCATCGGCATGTGGGGATTCTCCGCCGGCGGCCATCTCGCGGCCATGGCCGGGACGCACTTCGACGACGGCAACCCGCAGGCCGCCGATCCCGTGGACCGCGCGAGCGACCGCCCCGACTTCGTCATCAGCTCCTATGGCGCCATCTCCCTCAAGACGGGCCTTGCCGAAACCGGCGCCTTTTCGAGCCTCTTCGTCGAGCCGCCCTCGCCCGAACTGATCGACGATCTCTCGCCCGACCTGCACGTCACGCCGCGCACGCCGCCGTTCTTCCTCTACGCCACCATGCCCGATCAAGCGGTTCCCGTGCTGAGCGACGTGGTGTTCTTTACCGCGCTCGTCAAAGCCGGCGTGCCTGCGGAGTTGCACATCTTCGAGACCGGCGGGCACGGCTCGGCGCTCGGTGAATCCAATCCCGAGCTCGCCGCGTGGCCCACGCTCCTTGAAAACTGGCTGCGCATCAACGGCTGGATTCCGTATCCGGCCGCGCCTGCGGCGCATTAAAACGGGTTGAAAAGGGCGGCGCTTTCAAAAGGGGAGTCGTTCGTCCGTGTGCTCAGGCCTTCTGCATGTCACCCGTGCATGTGGCGGCCTGTGGAAGCTGAGAATTTTTCCGGCGCGGGCTACACTATGTGCAGTCGAATTCGTCTAATTCATCGGCGTATCGGGACCCAATCTGGAAAAGGAGCTTTGTCATGCGAAGATTATTCGGGCCCATCTTCATTGGCGCGATTCTTGCTTTTTGTTCCCACGTGAGTAGTCCGCGCGCGTTTGCCGCCGCGCCCAGCTTCGCCGTCTCGGCGACCAATGTCACCATGCCGCTCAGCCAAAGCCAATACGGCTCCAGTACCTTCACGCTTACCTCAGTCAACGGCTACACCGGCGGGCCTCAAGTCACCTGTGCTGCTATCAATCCGCCGGCCGAAGCCAAACTGCCCACCTGCTATCAGCATGGGCTGATGCCGGCGCTGCCCGCGAATGGAACACTGAATGGAGAGATCCTCTTTATTGCTCCCGGCCAACCCCCCCCGCCTGAACCCGCTGGTCTGCTCCATCGGCCGGGGCACGCCGCAGCGGGCATGGTGTTGGCTGCAATGCTGTTCTTCGGCTTTCGAGTCCGGCGCAGGGCAGCTCGCTGGTTGACGCTTGCGCTGTTTGCAATCGGCGCGCTCGGGGGGCTGGCGGCCATCAGCGCCTGCGGCGGCAGCGGCAACTCCATGACGCCGGGAGTCTATTCCTATCAAGTCACGGCGACGGATGCGAGTTCGGGCAACACGGCCTCCACGACCATCAGCGTCACCATCCCCTGAGCGGAATCCAGTCGGTCGTGGATGCCGACGGTCGGAAGCGATTGGCGGTTCGCCGATCGGGCGCAAGAATGAGGCGGCGATTTCCATTCCGGAAATCGCCGTCCCTCGACCTCAGCTTAAAGCAAACAGTGTCATCCCGAGCGGAGCGCAGCGGAGTCGAGGGATCTGCAGTTGCTTTTACTCCTCCATCCGGTCGCTGGCGCGTTTCAGATCAGCGGGTTCAACGTCGTACCAATCCCTGCTTAAGTCAACCCACGCCGGATTGGTCCTCTCGATCAGCGCGATCTTCTTCGTGCGGCTCCAGCCCTTCAACTGTTTCTCTCTTGCGATTGCTTTGGAAATCTCGCCATGTCTCTCAAACCAGAGGAGGCGGTCGCAGTTGTACCGCTCGGTGAAGCCATCGTGCTCCCTCCATTTGTGCCGAGAGACGCGCTTGAGCAGATCTCCCGTAACGCCGATGTAGAGTGTGCGGCTTCGGCTGGCCACGATGTAAGTGAAGTAACTGCCTTCGTGCATAAGCTGCATACTACGATATGTCGGTGCGTTGTGGTGGTTACGAAAATCAACTGCAGATCCTTCGGCTTCGCGGGCCGCACGTGGTGCGGCCCGCTTCGCTCAGGATGACACGGCCCTGGGCTTCAACTCACATCGAGCAAGCTAGGAGCGAGCAGCTACGCGTTATACGTCCCCGAAGCCACGCGCCCGCCTTTTCCCGTCCAATTCGTGTGGAAGAACTCGCCGCGCGGTTTGTCGACGCGCTCGTACGTATGCGCGCCGAAAAAGTCTCTCTGCGCCTGCAAGAGGTTCTGCGGCAACCGGCCGGTGCGGTAGCCGTCGAAGAAGGCGAGTGCCGTGGAAAACGCCGGCGTGGGCACGCCCAGCTTCACCGCGTGCGTCACGGCCTTGCGCCACGAGGCCTGGTACTTGTTCACCAGGCGCGAGAAAAACTTGTCGAGCAGCAGGTTGTCGAGCTTCTTGTTCTTGCGGAACGCGTCCTTGATCTTGCCCAGGAACTGGCTGCGGATGATGCAGCCGCCGCGCCACATCAGCGCGATGCCGCCCATGTTCAGGTTCCAGCCGAACTCCTTGCCCGCGGCGCGTAGCAGCATGTAGCCCTGCGCGTAGCTGATGATCTTGGAGCAGAAGAGCGCGCGCCGCACATCCTCAATGAACTTGGCGCGGTCGCCCACCTTGGGCGCGGTCCGGGGTCCGCGCAGCACCTTCTCGGCCTCCACGCGCTCGTCTTTCAACGCCGAAAGGCAGCGCGCAAACACGCTCTCGCCAATCAGCGTCACCGGCTGTCCCTCGTCGAGGGCGCTGATGACCGTCCACTTGCCCGTGCCTTTTTGTCCCGCCGTGTCCAGAATCTTGTCGACCAGCGGCGTGCCGTCCTCGTCTTTTTTCGCAAAGATTTGCTGCGTAATGTCGATCAGGTAGCTGTCGAGCTCGCCCTTGTTCCATTCGGCAAACACGGTATGCAGCTCATCGGCCGTCAATCCCAGCCCGCGCTTCAACAGATCGTAGGCTTCGCAGATCAGTTGCATGTCGCCGTACTCAATGCCGTTGTGCACCATCTTCACAAAGTGCCCGGCGCCCTCTTCGCCCACCCAGTCGCAGCAGGGAGTGCCGTCGTCCACCTTGGCGGCAATCGCCTGGAAGATCGGCTTCACATGCGGCCACGCCGCAGGGTTGCCGCCCGGCATAATCGAAGGTCCATTGCGCGCGCCCTCTTCGCCGCCGGAAACGCCCGTGCCGATAAACAGAATCCCCTTCTCGGCCAGCGCCTTGGTGCGCCGCGTGGAATCCGTGAACAGCGAGTTGCCGCCATCGATAATGATGTCGCCCTTTTCGAGCGAAGGAACGATGTGGTCGATCATCTGGTCCACGGTGTCGCCGGCCTTCACCATCAGCATCACCCGGCGCGGCCGCTTCAGCAGGCTCGTCAACTCCTCCACCGAGTGCGCCCCCACCACCTCGGTCCCTTTGGCTTCATTGGCCACAAAATCGTCGACCTTTGAAACCGTGCGGTTGAAGACGGCCACCTTGAATCCGTGGTCGTTCATGTTGAGGACAAGATTCTGTCCCATCACGGCAAGGCCGATGAGGCCGATATCGCAAGATGCGTCGGGCATTGTTTCTCTCCAAACGACTGAATTCTATCACTGCGGAATTTCGCAGTGGATCGGTTTGAGGCTGTCATGAGGTTCGAGGCCGTCGTGAAAGGGCACGACTTCAGTCGTGCCGTAAATGCCGACCAATGAACTAGGGCTTTAGCCCCTGATCGACCATCCCGTTCAAACTGACCCACCGCTTGCACGCTTCCGTTTTCCTTTATCTATTCCAGCCTAGTGGTCTGACCTCAAAAGACGCAACTGTCTGCGCATTTCTGCACCAATTCCGGTGCATTTGGCCGCGGCATTCTGCCCCCGCACGTCCCAGGCTGACACCTGAAACCTGACACCTGCCTTCTTACTCCACGGCGCGGCCGGGGGCAATCCCCGCCAAGGGTCCCGCCAAAAGCACCAGACCTGCGGCAATCGCCGTCCGAAAGGAAGTCATAGGGCAATTGTTCCACTTCCGCCCTTTTTGCGGCCAGTTCTTCAAGCGAAGATCCCATCGCCGGTAGCGTGTCTTACGGGGTAAAACATCATTAAATATCAGAAAATTAAAAAGTTATTAGATAGCGAAGCCACTTTTTGCGTTCTCATCCAACGCCGCTCCACGCGCTCTTTTCTGTTGATTTTTGAACAAAATAGCCGTAAAATAACAATATATGTTCCTCGGGTTCTCTCGCTCCCCCAGCCCTGTCCGAGGATAGACCGCAAAACCTTGTTTCGAGGACACAAAAATCGATGGCAAAGCGTCGTGGAAATCCGAATTGGGGCAAACCAGAGCCCATTGGCCCTGTTGTGCCCACTGTTACCTCCTTTGAGTCAATCACGAAGGAGTTCAAGTTGCCTCCGGATCAGTTCATCCGGTCTACCCGCCTGCGTGAGTGGGCGCGCCGTAACAAAAATTCGAAATATATCCCCGAGGCTCTGCTCGAAGCCTGGGGTTTTGAGATTGAATCCACGTTGTAGGACTTTCGCCAGTTGAAGCAAAAACGCCGCCCGCGGGCGGCGTTTTTGCTGCCTTGAACCGGAAGCGGTGCAGTTTTCGAAGCGGCGGCCTTACAACCGCCCACAACCCGAGAGCCGAATCTATCTCCCCACTGATCAGGCCCGTAGACGGTGACAGACTCTCCCACCCATACCCCTAAAAAAACGCGGAAAAGGATGGGGCGCCCAGGTCTCATCTCTGAGGGCCGGATTACTATTTGCTGCCGCTCTGCCGCAAGAGCGCCGGCCAGTTCACCACCACCGTAATCGGCTCGGGCTTGGTTTGGGTTGCGGGCGCCAGCATCAGGAATCGCTGGTCGTCGGGCGAGGGTATGTAGATGTTTCTCCAGTACGAGAGCGGGATGAGCTGGGCCTGGAAGAGCGGTTGCGGAATCCCTGCCTGGAGGGTCGCCAAACCGGTATTGACCGTGACCGACATCAGCTTTTCATCCGGGGTCAGATAGAGCAGCTCTTTGCCGTTCCGGCTCCACATCGGTTCCGTCCCGCCCGACGCCGAGATCTGCCACTTCCCGGTGTGCTCCGGGAAGGTCTGCACGTAGATTTCATTTCTTCCCGTTTCGTTGGTTAGGTAGGCCACGAAGCGGCCGTTAGGCGAGAACTGGGCGCTCCCAGCTTTGAGGCTGCCTTGAACGAAAGCGAAGGGCTTTCGCTCACCGAAGAGCGGCAAAGCCCACAGTTGCGAGTCGGTCCCCGTGTCGTAGATGGCATAGCGGCCATCGGCCGAGAGGTCGTTGAGATACTTGACTTGATCCTTGGACTGAAAGACTGGCTCCGTGCTCCCCAGGCCGTCCGCGGCTTGCTGATAGATGTCGTATTGCCCGCCGCGATTGGAGCTAAATACGATCCGGCGTCCATCTGCCGACCAGACGGGATTCACATTGTCGGCAGAGTTGAAAGTAAGGCGCGAACCGGTTCCGCGCTTCAAGTCGTAGACCCAGATGTCGCGCTTGCCTTCGTCCCCCAGCGCGACGGCAAGCTCGGTCCCGTCGGGTGAAAGCACCGGGGTTACGAAAATGTCCGGCTGGCCCACGACGCCCAGCTTCTGTCCCGCGCGGCTGAACCACGTCATTGCATCGGGGGCTGTGGCTGCCACGGTCTGATAAGCCAGCACGCCTGCGGGGGAGACCGAGAAGTATCCGTAGCCGCTGTTGGTTAACTCACCAACGTTCTGAGCAATCGGCACTGCCGGGCCTGTGAAGCGCAGCGCATTGGCATCGAACGGGCGCGCCATCAGCGTGCTCCCGTCCAGATAAAACAAGTAGCCCGGCGGAGCGTAGAGGGCGCTGGTGCTCGCCTGCGCCAAATGTTCCACCGTCTTTGCGTCCAGCGAGCCGGCGCCGATGAAGTACTCTCCGCCTGCGGAGACCCCAACAATGAAATGCAAGCCGTCGGGGAGAAACTGCGGAGACGAAAAGGCAGCCTCCTTGCGCGCGGCGTCCGGGGCAGCCACCAGCGCCGGCGCGCCGCCCGTATCGGGCACGCGGTAAAGACTGACGCCGCTGCGAAAGAGAATGACGCCATTGCGGTTCCAGGTGATGCCGACGCCGTCTATGTCGCAAAGCGTCTGTGGTGTCCCGCCCGAGACCGAAATCTTCTCCAGTTTGCCGTCTTCCGCAAACGCGATTTGCTGGCTGTCCGGCGACCAGGACGGCCCAACCGCGCCTTCCGTTCCCGGAATGGGCTGGGCAGTGAGGCTGTCGAGCGGGCGCAGCCAGAGGACCGGGAGTTTGTCCGCTCCGGCCCGGGCGACGAATGCCAGAGTGTGGCCGTCGGGCGAAATGCTTGTCTCGCCGCCGTAATCGAATTCCGTGTTTTCCGGCGGTGGGACGGTGAAACGAACGACGTTTGGCTGCGGCTTGGGCTTCAGCAGGAGCCAGACGGTGGAGGCTGCAAAAAGCAGAGCGGCCGCGCTAAGCGCCCAGGGCAGAGCGCGGCGCAGCCGCGAACGCCGTCCGCGTTCGGCAACCGGGCCGCCGGAGAGGATGCTTTCAGCGTCCGTGGCCGTGCCTGAGAGCGTCTCCTCGATCGCGATGCGCGCGTCGCCGATGGCCTGCAGGCGCTGGCGCAGGTCCTTCTGCAGGCAGCGCCGCATCAGTCTCTGGATCGCCGGCGGCGTGGTCTGGGGCAGCGCCGTCCACTCCGGCTCGCCTCGGATCACCGCGGCCAGCACGTCGGAAATCGTCTCGCCCTCGAAGGCTTTCCTCCCCGACAGCATTTCATAGAGCACGCAGCCGAAGGCCCAGATGTCGGCCCTCCGGTCCACCTGCTTGCCCTTGGCCTGTTCCGGCGCCATGTAGGCCGCCGTGCCCAGGATCATTCCAGCCTGCGTCGCCATCGCACTCAGCGTGGGCGAGTTCTCCGGGGTCACTGGCGCCAGCGAGTCCTGGTCGCTGAGCACCTTGGCCAGGCCAAAGTCCAGCACCTTCACCGTGCCCTCGGGCGTGATCTTCACATTGGCCGGCTTCAGATCGCGATGGATCACGCCGCGCTCGTGCGCGTACTCCAGTGCCTCGGCAATCTGCCTGGCCATGGGCAGAGCCTCTTCCGCAAGCATGGGTTTCGCGGCTGCTCCGGCGCGTCCGCCGATGTGTTCCGCCAGCGTCTCGCCCTCCACCAGCTCCATCACCAGCGCGCGCAAGCCCTCGGATTCTTCCAGGCCATAGATGGCTGCAATGTTGGGATGGTTCAGCGAGGCCAGGGTGCGGGCTTCACGCTCAAGGCGCGCCAGGGACTGGCTGTCATGCGCCATGGCCGCGGGCAGGATCTTTAGAGCCACATCGCGGCCCAGCTTCGCATCGCGGGCGCGATACACCTCGCCCATGCCGCCCGCGCCAAGCTTGGCGGTCACCTGATACTGGCCGATCTGCCGCCGCGAGGCGGGCGCGCTGGGAGCCGCGCCGGACTGCGTGTCTTTGGTTCCGATGTCCACGGTAGCTTCTCCGGGTGAAACCGATCATGAGCAGGTGCGCAACGATCCGGCAGTAAGTCTGCTCAGGAAGCCTTCAATCGGGCAGAAAGGCCAGCCCGGCTGAATTCGTCATTTGGGCCCTTTGCACGCGTCGAGAGAAAAAGGAGGGGAAACGTCCGAGAGCAGAAACAGCACGGATCTTCGAGAGAGATAACAACATCAGTCTCTTTCATTTCTCCTGGAGTTTCAAGCGAATTCGTAGAAGGCATTGAGCTTGCTTGCCGATCGGCATTGTTGTGCGGGCTCCTATTCAGCCCTGCGAGTGGATCATCGTGAAGACGGTGCCGATGGCTCCCTCAGCAGAAAGTGCGACGATCTGTCGTGAGCTCCGGGCCGATGACCGGCAATGCGGAAGCTACGCTCCCTCATCGTGCCCGCCCTTTTCTGGCGTTCCCTGCGTGGATAAGCGAAAATAAGGGGGCGTCATGCCCCAATCTTCCCGCACTCCCGAGCCTCCCTTTACCGACGTTCCCGGCGCACTCGACGAAATCCGCCTGGGGCGCATGGTGGTTGTGGTCGACGACGAGGACCGCGAGAACGAGGGCGACCTGACGCTGGCCGCCGAGCACGTGACCCCCGAGGCCATCAATTTCATGGCCCGCTACGGCCGCGGCCTCATCTGTCTTACGCTCACGGAGGAGCGCGCCGACCACCTGCGCCTGCCACCGATGACGCAGCAGAACTCCTCGCGCTTCGGCACCGCGTTTACTGAGACCATCGAGGCTCGCGAGGGCGTGACGACGGGGATTTCGGCCGGCGACCGCGCGCGCACCATCCGCACCGCCATCGATCCCGTCTCGACGGCCGCCGATCTGGCCCGCCCCGGCCACGTCTTCCCGCTGCGCGCGCGGCGCGGCGGCGTGCTGGTCCGCGCCGGCCAGACCGAGGCCTCGGTTGACCTGGCCCGCATGGCCGGTCTCACCCCCGCAGGCGTCATCTGCGAGATCATGCGCGACGACGGCGAGATGGCCCGCGTCCCCGACCTCATCCCCTTCAGCCGCGAGCACGGCCTCAAAATCCTCACCGTCGCCGAGCTCATCCGCTACCGCCTGCGCCACGAGCGTTATATCGTCCGCGCCGGCGAGTCGCTCATCCAAACCCGCTACGGCGAGTTCCGCATGATCGCCTACGAGAGCGAAGTGCAGGGCGGCGAAAGCCACATTGCGCTCATTCGCGGCGACCTCTGCCCTGGCTGCCCGGCCTTCCACGCCGGTCCGTTTCCCGATCCCGCCGCAAACGGCGCCGCCGCCGCGCCGCGCACGCCCTGCCCGCATCCGGTGCTCGTCCGCGTGCATACGCGCTGCACCGCAGGCGACGTATTCGCCGCCGACTGCCACTGCCGCGAGATCCTCGATCAATCCATGCGCATGATTGCCGAAGCTGGCTGCGGCGTCATCCTCTATCTGCACAACACCTCGCGCGGCTTCGAGATCGACCGCCTGTCCCCACAAGCCATCAGCGCCGCCTTTGATCCCGAGGGCTCGGCCGTCCCGGCCCGCGAGCGCGAGGAACATTCCGGCCGCCTCATCCTGCACCAGGAGCTGCGCACCCGCGAAGGCGCACAGGCCCGCACAGGGCGCATCCTGCGCGCCATCGGCCTCGGCGGCCAGATCTTGTCGGACTTGGGAATCCAGCGCATCCGCCTGCTCTCCAACACGCCCATGCACGTCCCGGCGCTCGAAGGCTTCGGGCTCGAAATCGTCGAGCAGGTGCCGATCCCCGTCAAAGAGTGCAGTAAAGCAGCCGTCCGTTGACGGCGAACAGCAGACAGTGAAGAGCAAACGGCGGACAGATGGCAGTTCGTGGTTCGTCTTTCACGGTTCGCAGGCCGTTGGACCCGCTCCCGTAGGGAGCGCCGATAATAGCCCAGGGTGGAGTCCGCCATTGGCGGACGAAACCCTGGGAACGCAAGCCCCCAACCGTCCCCGCCCCGTAGGGCCGGTCGAATTCTTCATGAAATCTTGGCCATTCTTGCCAATGTGCTCAATATTGACAACCTTTTCCCGCCCAATACCTGTAAGATTGCTGAAGCAGCTCAAGGGGAAAAATCTCGGGAAAGAGTCTCCGCCGCCAACCGGGCTGGCAAGATTCTTTTTCGTCAATTCTCCCCATCAGACGCGCACCGTCGAAATTCGCCGTAGCGCAACTTCAGCGCGGCATCTTCCCCGTTGAGGCGCCGCTTCCGATCCTCACCCCGCCTTACGGCACCCCGCAATTGCTGTGAAGCCAACCGCACCAGTACGGCGAAAGGTTGGTCCGCGTGCGCGTTCATCTTGTCAATCCCAGTGACAATTCCTTTGGCACCGCGGTCATCACGCCGCGCTGGCTCTTCGTGCTTGCCGCCGCCACGCCCGCTGCGGTTGGAGATCCCATTCTCGTCGATGAGTCGCTGGAGCAAATTGTGCCCGAGTCCATTCATGCGGGCGACATTGTTGGCATCAGCGTGCACACCGGCAATGCATTGCGCGGCTACGCCGTCGGCCGCATGGCGCGCGCCCGCGGCGCCTGGGTGGTCTACGGCGGAATTCACGCCACGCTCTTTCCCGACGAAGCGCTGGAGCGCGGCGAGGCGCACGCGGTCGTCAAGGGTGATGGCGATCTCGCCTGGGCCAGGGTCGTCACCGATTGCCTCGCCGGCAAGCCTCAGAAGGTCTACGAAGGCGGCCGCATCGAGGGCAGCGAGTTTCTCTCCGCGCGTTGGGACCTCATGGATCCCAGCAAATATATGTGGGCCTCGGTGCAAACCATCCGCGGCTGCCCCAAGCACTGCTCCTTCTGCAGCGTGTGGCGCACCGATGGACAGAAGCCGCGGCAGCGGAAGTTCCAAAATGTCGTCGACGAAATCATTGCGCTGCGCCGCCTGGGCTTTCGTTTCATTGCTCTCGCCGACGACAACTTCTATCCCGTCACCTTTACCGATCTGCGTCTGGCGCGGGAGCAGGGCAACACCGCAAAACTCGACGAGCTCACCGCCATTCGCAACGAGCGCCTGCTGCTGATGGAAGAATTGGCCAAGCTTCCCAAAGACATGGTGTTCTTTACGCAGATGACCATGGAGGCGGGCGAAGACGGTAACTTTCTCGACGCCATGCGCAAAGCCAACATCAAAGGCGCGCTGGTGGGCGTCGAAGCGGTGACTCCGGAGGGACTCAAGGCCGTCTATAAGGACTGGAACTACTCCGGCGAGGCCCTCGCCAAACAACTGCAGACCTTCAAGCAGCACGGCGTGCACGTCCTCGGGTCGTTCATTTTTGGCCTGCCCACCGACAGGCCCGCCACATTCACCGCTACGGTCGAAATGGCGATCAAAGCGGGCGTCACCTTCGCACAATTTGTCATGATGACTCCGTTTCCCGGCACCGTCGACTTCGGGCGCTGGGAAAAAGAACAGGCCGTCGATCCCGTGATGGTGGGCGGCGTGCCCATCACGCGCTACTGGATGATTCCCACGGAGGTGCGGCCCAAGATGTTCACGCCGCATCCCACCATGAGCTCGGATGAGATTCGCGAGCACACGCAAAAAGTGTGGGACCGGTTCTACACGTGGGGAGCCATCTGGGAACGATCGGCTTGCACTCCGACTCTGCGCGCCAGGCTTGGCTTCATCTTCCTCTCCAAGCTCTACCGGCAGATGTATGCAGGCACCGGCATCTCCACCGACAGCGCGCGGCGGAAGAAGTCGAAACGGTGGGCACGATGGACCGCTCGCCAATGCAAGAAGCTGTTTGAGGCACGGCCCATGCCGGAGCTCGAAGGGCCGAAGTGGCAGATTGGAATGCCCGGATTGGGTCAGGCTGCGTTTGAAGGCGCCGGCGGACCCGAGAGCAGAGGCCCGTTCACGGTGCTGCCCGGCAACTAATCTCCGGCGCGATTGCCGCACACGCTGGCCGCAACGAACTGACCCCTGAAACCCTCGAAATCGTCGAGCGGGTGCCGATTCCAGTGGAGGAGCGCAGCAAAACAACTGCCAACTGACAGCGAACAGTAGACAATTCGCTGCGCCTCCGCTCCTACACCCCCGCGGCCCTTTGCTCGACCTTCTGCACGGGCGCCTTGACCCGATCCTTCAGCTTCAGGAACGGCGATTCAATCACGTAATAGGAAAAGCAAGCGTAGAGCATTACCGCCGGAATTCGCGCCCACAGGGGCGCCATGTCTCCGACTACCAATGTTTGTCCAAGGTAAATCGAATAGGAAAGTGTGCCAATCCACACGACGGGGCGCCAGTTTAGAAAGCGTCCTACGGGTCCGTTCGCATCCCGGACCAAAAATGCGATCATTACCGCAATCATCGACGCCTCTACGAAGTGCTCCGGACCCAGCTCATATTTGCCCGAACGGACCAGGAACACCGACGCGAGAAACACAAGTCCCGCGCAGGTGGCCACCCATCCCCGGCGGAAATACCGCAGCCACGGCTGCCGGAACGCGAACGCCAGCAGACAACCTACAGCGATCGTATCCAACCGTGTTGGGGTGAAGAAATCGATGTTAAGCCGGCTATGGGAAAGATACAGCCAGAACCGGAGTATTGGAGCAATGAATATGCATCCGTAAAGTGCAAACGGAGCACGCCTAACGCCGAACAGCACTACTGTGAGCGGCCACAGGAGATAGAAGTGCTCCTCTACACAAAGCGACCAAACGTGTCCAATCGTGCCCGCCCCGAGATGCGGATTCAGGTTGTATGTATAAGTCAGAAGATAAGGCCAGGCGTGGTTGTTCATGGGCAACCACCCGAAATGGCTGAGCACAAAGACAAAGAATAGGAAGAAGAAATACGCGGGAAAAATGCGGAGGCTTCTCCTCCGGTAGAAGCCGGCCAACGAAATCCGCCCTTGCCTGTCATGCTCCCGCAGCATCAACGACGTGATGAGAAACCCGGAGATGACAAAGAAAACATCAACGCCTGCTTCTCCTAGATTCACTAGAGGCCTGTCCGGCGCTCCCGGAAGCAGAGGATGTCCCACCCATAGTTGAAAGTTGAGCGGCGGTTCAGCCTGATTCTGAAAGAATCGGGTTGCCACACCTTGAAGGGAGAACCGCCGTGAAGAAAGCTTATCGCACCA
>Ga0224557_1001206_pt1 | contig 25737 bp, 25 predicted proteins | sample 714S31014metaG_FD_180677 | JGI IMG/M metagenome (GOLD analysis project Ga0224557, IMG submission 180677) | Peat soil microbial communities from Stordalen Mire, Sweden - 717 S3 10-14 | ecosystem: Environmental > Terrestrial > Soil > Wetlands > Peat | place: Sweden: Norrbotten County, Stordalen... | reverse complement strand
GCGGCGATCAGCAACTAGCCGACCGCCAGGGCTCCCTGGCTCGGCTACTCCACGTAGAACGGAAAACGATTGGTGCCGCCGGCCGTCGTGTAGGTGAGTACGTAATGCTGATCGCAGAGCGTGTACACGTACCAGTCGCGCCAGGTCGTCCTCGCCGTCGCGTCTTTGCTCCACACCAGCCGCCCGGAGCGTGTTCGGATGGTAATCCGAGCCCAGCGTGGACCACCACTAAAACTCTGGTACCAGATGCCAACGTCGACAGGCGCGCCACATTTGAGTGTGGTTGGCTCTATCGCGTTGATGAGGACGTCTGCCGAGGAGGTGGCCGTCGTCGCGCCGGACACCGTGGCGACGACCAGCGACAGCACAACGCCTGCCAGAGCCTTCCGTCCTCGTCCGCCCATGAGTGTCCTCCCCGATTTGTCGAGGAAGACTACCGGCGCCGAGAGCGGGCCGCGGCTATCGCTGACAAACCGCTGACAGATCCGGCTCCTGTCACGCCGCAAGCCCCGCAAACACTGGGGTTTCCGGCGTAGCTGCGGGACAAGGACTCGAACCTTGAATTCCAGGGCCAGAACCTGGCGAGTTGCCGATTACTCCATCCCGCAATGGGTGGTACGCGTCGGAGACTTCTGCGTACCGTGGCGCGCAGCGAGTATAGCTATGCAGCCAGCCCGGTAGATGCCTGGCTAGGCGGCAGCGCTGGAAGGCGTGAACTGCAGTGTGATCTCGGCTTCGAGGCCCGGATCGAGGATCAACATGACTGTGTCAGCCACCTCAATCACGGTGTCGGCCTTCGGCACGAAGCCGTTGCTACCGCGGATGATCGAGATCACGAGCGCACCGTCCGGTAGATCAAGATCCTGCACGCGCTTGCCGGCGGCCTCCGCCGTGGCGGGCACCTCGAACTCGATGATCTCCAGATGCTCTTCCTCCAGCGCCAGCAGATGGACGAGGCCGTACTCGGGGACCTCATGCTCAATCAGACGCAGGATCAGATCGGTCGCAGAGACTGCGGGCTGGATACCCAGGAGCCTGAAGGTCGGGAGGTTTCGCGGGTTGTTGGCGCGAGCGACGATCCGCTGACAGTCGTACTTGTCCTTGGCCATCTGACAGATCAGGATGTTGTCCTCGTCGTCCCCGGTGACTGCGACCACGAGGTCGGCGCGCTGAATGCCGGCGCGCTCCAGTACCCAAATCTCGCTGGCGTCGCCGAACTGGACGGAGTGCTCGAGCTCCTCCTCAATGGCGCGGAAGCGCTCGTGGTTGGACTCGATCAGGGTCACCTCACAGTCCCTGTCGATCAGCTCTCGCGCGAGGTTCCAGCCGACCTTGCCGCCACCGGCGATGATCACGTACATGGACATGACTCAGCCCTGCTCCGCCATCACGACCAGCTCAGCCTGATCGATCGCCACCTGGGTCGGGCAGATGGTCTGCAGCCCCTGCTGCGAGTACCAGGCGGCGCGTGCCGGATCAGACACGCGCACCACGACGCGCGACACCTCGAACCGGCGCTGGGCGATCTGAGAGATCACCAGGTTCGTGTTGTCGCCGCTGGTGGCCGCCAAGAACACGTCCGCCTGTTCGATGCCGGCCTCGATCAGGCCGTCGATCTCGAGCGCGGTTCCGACCGTGAAGCGCCCGCCGGCATCCTCCCAGGTCGAGATCTGATCGCGATCGAGACGCTCATGTGAGAGCGGATTGCGATCCATTACGGAGACGTCGTGTCCGGCGTCAAGCGCCCTCTTGGCGACAGCTGAGCCGACACGTCCACAGCCGACTATCAGGATGAACATTGGCTTCACTGTAGATGATCGGCAGCGCGCTCACGTTGCCGAAATCAGTCGCTACTGACCAGGCACCCAGAGGCGGCCGGAGCTCTGTGCCGGACCTGGATCGCCCGGCTTGGGCGCGGTGTCCGATGCGTCCACAGCCGCGGGTGCGGCGGGTCCGGCGCCGGCCGCTCCCTGGCCGCTTGACTGCACGAACGCGAGCTGCAGCTGCGACAGCGCCTCTCTGATCGGCTGAAGCTGCTCAGGCGCGATCCGCTCGATCATCGGCAGCAGCGCGCGCACCGAATCGACGGCGACCGTGACCTGCTCGGGATCACGCTCATCCTCGGTACCGGCCATCAAGCCGGTGCGACGCATACCCAGGTTGATCAGCGTGACGACGTTCTCCAGCAGCACCGCCTCCACGCGAATGCGCTTGATCTCCGCCTCATAGGCGGCGCGCAACTGCTCCTCGCTCATCTGCTCGGGGTTGAGATCTTCCGTCGCCATCACTTCACCTCCGCGCCGCTTATCGTGCCCTGAGAATACGTCGCCTGGGTGACGTCGACCGTTGCGGCATACACCTCGGCGAGCGTCATCCCGTCCGCCAGCAGCGCGCGCTGGCGCTGGGCGCCGTTAGCGTCTGAGAGCTGTACGTCAATGCCGAGCTCACCGCGCATCTCGTCAGTCCAGGCAAGCAGCCGCTCGACAGCCGCGTGTGCCGGATAGGGCTCCGCGCGGTGAAGGTCGAGAAGCTCGCCGTCGAGGCCGTAACGGATAGCCCGCCAGACGTTCTCTTCCAAGAGCCGCGCCGGCAGGTCCGGTGGGGTGCGTCCCTCATCGACTTCGCGCGCAGCCTGGGCGACGCAGGCGACGATCAGGCTGACAAGGCCCTCAGACTCAGCGGCGGTCGCCTGCACGTCACAGATCCGGACCTCGACGGTCCCGAACGAGAGATGCGGACGGACCGACCACCAGACCTGTGTGTATTCGACTATTGACCTGGTCGAGACCAGAAAGTCCACGTACTCGGCGAACGCCGACCAGTCGCCGAATGGGTCCGGAATGCCGCAGCGCGGGAAGCTCTTGGTGAAGATCTGAGTGCGCACGCTGTGCAGGCCCGAGTCACTGCCCTCAAGGAAGGGCGAGTTGGCCGAGATCGCGAGCAGCTCAGGCAGAACATGGCGCAGCCGGTCACAGACCTTGATCGCGCGGTCAGCGCCGCGGATGCCGACGTGAACATGTACGGAGAACGTGTTGTTGCGCCGAGCCACATACTGGAGTCCATCCTCAACACGGTGGTAGTGCTTGGTATCGATGATCTGCTGCTGGCGATAGTCGGCCCAGGGGTGGGTGGCGGTCGCACCGAGCCTGACGCCGTGAGCACCGGCAAGCGCGAACAGCCGGCGGCGCATCTCACGCTGGGCGGCAATCGCGGCGTGAACGTCCTCCCCACGGCCGGAGCGAATCTCAATCTCGGAGGCGATCAGCTCGCCGGCCACCGACGTGCCGAGTAGCTCTTCGTCCTGCGCGGCGTCCCGTAGCTCCTCGTAACGCGGCACGAGATCGAGGCTCACAGGGTCGAGAAGCGCGAACTCCTCCTCGATGCCGACCGTGAAGTCAGCAGACTCTTCGAGGCTGACACGCCCGTTTTCAAGGTCGATGACGCTCAAGCCAAGTAGAAGTACAGCGCGTGGAGCAGGTCAACGGCCGGGCTCGACGAGTGAACGATCACGTCCGGCGGCGTCTGCAACAGCGCCTCGGTGTAGTTGAAGATCACGCGCACGCCGAGCTGGACAAGGTCATCAGCGATCGCCTGGGCTGCCGGCGGCGGGACCGCCAGCACGGCGACAACCACTTCCTCTTCCGCGACGATCTCGCGAAGCTGGTCGTAGTGACGCACGGTCAGCCCGCCGACCTGGGTCCCAACGCGGACGGGATCCACATCAAAAAGGGCGACAACGCTGAATCCGTGATCGGCGAAGATGTCTGAAGAGGCAATCGCGGCACCGAGGTTGCCAGCCCCGAACAGCGCGATGTTGCTCTTGCCCGAGGTCTGCAGGATCCGGCGGATCTGCTCGATCAACGCGCCGACGTTGTAACCGACGCCGCGCTTGCCGAACTTGCCGAAGCCCGAAAGGTCGCGACGGATCTGGGTGGAGTTCACGTGCGTGTAGTCGGCCAGTTGAGCTGAGCTGATCGTCTCCTGCCCCATCTTGCGGGCCTGCGTCAGAACCATCAGGTAGCGCGAGAGTCGCGCGGCCACACCCAGCGCGATCCGCTCCTCGGGGCGCTCAGTCTCTTGAAGCTGGTCAGTCATCAAGAGTTCACTCTATCGGGAGCCGAGATGTTCTCAGGTGCCGGCAATCGCCGCCTCCAGTGCCTGCTCGTCCACGAACAGTTCGAACATCTCGCGCTTGTCGATCGTCACGACCGGAATCCGCTCGAGATAGCGCGTGAAGAGCGCGTCGTCCGACTCGATGTCGACCTGCTCCAACGTGAACGGCGTGCGCCCGCGCACGCGCTCCAGAACCACCAGCGCGTCCTCACAGAGGTGGCAACCGGGCCGGCCGTACAGCACCACCCTCGCGGTCATGCCGTGAGCGTCCGCTCGCCGGTCGCGTACACATCGAGCTCCAGGTAGTCAGGGAATTTGAGGACCGGCGAGTAACGCGCCGCACTGGCGATCATCGCGGCGTTGTCCGTGCAGAGTGAGCGGGGCGGCACACCAAGCTCCACGCCAAGCCTGCCGAGCGCCTCACGCAGGGGACCGTTCGCCGCGACACCGCCGCCGACGGCGAGCCTGGTCGCCCGAGTCTGCTTGAGCGCCCGCTTCACCCGAATCGTCAGCGCTTCCACGATCGCGCGCTGGTACGAGGCGGCCAGATCAGCGCGCATGCGCTCAGCCTCAGCGTCGCCGAGCTCCCGGACCTTGTAGAGCAGAGCGGTCTTCAGCCCGGCGAAGGAGAAATCGAGCCCACCCATGCGCGCGCCGGCTGGAAACGCGAACGCATCCGGGTCGCCGGTCGCCGCCAGCGCCTCAAGCGCGGCCCCTCCCGGATATCCGAGACCTAGCAGCCGCGCTCCCTTGTCAAACGCCTCGCCGGCGGCGTCGTCAAGTGTCTGGCCGATCACGTGCAGCCGAGGTCCCGGATCGCTGACGTCGGCGAGCAGCGTGTGCCCCCCACTGGCGATCAACGCCAGGAACGGCGGCTGGAAGCCGGAGGGCGCCAGGAAGCTCGCGGCGAGGTGACCGTGCAGGTGATCGACCGGCGCAAACGGCAGCTCCCGCGCCGCGGCCAGGGACTTGGCGGCACAGAAGCCCACGAGCAGCGCCGCAACGAGACCGGGGCCACGTGTGGCCGCCACGAGCGTGACGTCATCCAGGGTCACGTCCGCCGTTCGCAGCGCCTCGTCCAGCACCGCCGGCAGCAGCGTCAGATGGTGGCGTGAGGCGATCTCCGGCACGACCCCGCCGAAACGGTCGTGCACCGACTGCGACGAGATCACGTTGGCCGCGATCTCGCCGTCCGCCGTGATCAGCGCCGCGCAGGTGTCGTCGCAACTCGTCTCAATCGCGAGGATCACCAGTGGCCCCGTCCGTAAATCCTGCGGCATTCGAGCGGCCCCTGACGGTGGCTGACAGCGTCCTCAGTCGGGCCAATACCTCCAGTATTGACCCTCCCTGCGTCCTCGCCAGACACCACCAGTGACCACTCTCGGTGCCCAGCAGGATTTACGGACGGGGCCACTAGACCTCCCAGGGGTTGCCGTCGGCGCGCCACATGATGATCGCGTCCTCGCCGTTGTCAGCGTAATACCGGCGCCTGGTACCGACCGCGCGGAAGTCGTAGGCCTCGTACAGCGCGATCGCGGCCGCATTTGAGACTCGTACCTCAAGCGTGTAGTTAGCCTCGCGACCGCCCTTGTCGAGCAGGGCGTCGAGCAGCCCCCTGGCCACCCCCTGCCGGCGGTGGTTGGGCTCAACCGCGATGTTCATCACGTGATACGCCTCCTCATAACGGGCGCAGATCACGTAACCGAGCATCCGCGTGTCGTTGACGGCAGCCAGGCAGATCCCGGACGGCTTGGAGAGCTCGAGCACGAACATCGAGAGCGACCAGGGCATCGGGAAGCAGCGCCGTTCGATCGCGATCACGCGCGGCAGGTCCGTGTAGGACAGCTTGCGGAGCTGAAAGTCCGTTGCACTCACGCCCTGCGAGCCAGCTCGGCGTCGGGTTGGCGCAGATACTCCGGCTTGATGACGCCGGTCGTGGTCGGCTGCGCGTCGAGCGCGAGCCGGCGGTGGTACACGGCTGAGACCCGGTGCAGCGGCGAGTCGTCGTCCGGCACCGTGGCGCCGGCACGCTCGAGCTGGCTGCGGAACTTGAGCGCCCCGTCGCCAACCGCAAGCACTTCTTTGCTGGAATCAATCCCCGCCCGCCCACCCCCAACCGCCCGAGCAACCTCGCCCAACGCTTCGGGCGTGAGCACGCATGGCCTCAACCCCGCTCCCGAGACGAACGCTTCGTTACGACGAGCGTCGATCACGGCGAGGATGGCGCGCCCATCGCCGTGGACGCCGCGGGCCGCGAGCTCGAGTGAGGCGAGCGTCGAGACGCCGACCAGCTCGATGCCGGTTGCCTGCGCAAGCGCCTGCGCCGTCGCGATGCCGATCCGCAAGCCCGTGAAGGTGCCGGGGCCAACTCCAACCGCGATCCGATCGACGTCACTCCAGCCGGCCTGCGACGCATCAAGGACCGCGTGGATCAGGCTGAGCAGCTTCTGGGCGTGGCCGGGCCGTGTGCCGGCGGGCGGGTCATCACGGCGTTCCAGATCGCCGAAGGCCGCGACCGTGGCTGCGGTCGCCGTGTCGAAGGCGAGCACGTTCATTCGATCTCCACTATGCGCGAATCGCCGCCGGCATGGCTGAGGGTCACGCGTCGCGTGAGCTGTCCGAGCTGCTCGAGCTCGTGCTCGGCGATGGCCGGCCATTCGATGAACGCGACTCGGTCTGGGCCGAGGTAGTCAGCGAGTAGGTCGGGGTCCTCATCGCTCAGCGAGCCGAGCCGGTAGAGGTCAAGATGAGTGACCCATTTGATCGGGCCAGAGGCGGCGTACGAATGCCCGATCGTGAAGGTCGGGCTCGTCACTGGACCCGTGACGCCGAGGGCATGCGCGGCGCCGCGAACGAACGTCGTCTTGCCGGCCCCGAGATCACCGCTCAGCGACACCACATCACCGGGCGCAAGCGTTGCCGCGAGTTCCGCGCCGAGCGCCTCCGTCTCGCGCGCAGACCGTGTCTCTTGCCTGGTCACCGTGACCGACGAGAGTCTCAGGCGCGTGAACGGCGGGCGCGCAGGCCTATGCCGGCCCCGAGTAGCGCCACCCCGGCGATCGTCTCCGGCAGCAGGTTGAGACCGGTGTTCGGCAGGCTGCCGGAGGTCGTCGATTTCGGCGTTGAGAGCCGCGACGGTGCCGTCGGGGTGAGCTGCGAAGATGGCGAACCGGCGGCCAATGCCTGGCCGGGAATAGCGGCGCTGACGGCGCATGTTGCGATTAGGGCTGCTAAGCGAACGGTGTTCACGGGCTGTGACACTGTAGATCACTGCAGGAATCAAGTCCTCGCTGGCGAATTACCTCCCTTTTTGGACGGATTTTCTTTGACGCTCGCGACGTCCGGGCCTGCCCGGGCGCTTCGCTACCGTGCAGGCCACCTTATGCGGCCTCGACTTGCCCCTCACCTGATGCGTCTGCGTGGGTCCGACACCGGCAAGGCCGCGGGCCTGGCCGTGGCGATGATCGCGAACAACGTGATCGCGTTGGTCAGTTCGGTCGTGTTCGCGCGCCTGTTGACCGACTACGGCGCGCTGGCTGCGCTCATCAGCTACCTCACGATCCTGACGGTTTTCGGCCAGGCACTGCAGGTCGCGACCGCTCGTGAGGGCGTACTCGGTCACCTTGGCGAGGGTGAGGAGCTGTTGGCGACGCTCGAACGGTGGGCCAAGACGCTCGCCCTGTTCACGCTGCTCGCCACGGTCGTGTCCGTGCTTCTGCGCCAGCCGATCGCTGACCTGGTGGGCGTGAAACACCAGGGCTGGGCGGCGGCAGCCGGCATCCCAGCCGGCTGCGTCTACCTGGCGGTCTGCACGCTGCGCGGTGCGCTTCAGGGCATCGGCGACTACAAGAGCGTCGGCATCAGCCTGGTCGGGGAGCAGGGCGCACGCCTGATCGCCGGTTCGATGCTGGCTGAGATCGGTCTCGGCATCGGTGGGGCCTATATCGGCAGCCTGATCGCATACGTCGCGATGACCGCTTATTGCGCGACGCGGCTGTACGGACAGCTAGCCGGTCCCGCACACCGTCGCTGGCGTGTGCGCGGCGCAGCGAGGGGGGCGCTCGGCTTCGGCAGGCATGTGTGGGCGGCGATTGTCCCGATCACCGCGCTCGGCGTCATCCAGCTGCTGCAGAACGTCGATCTGATCACGGCCAAGCATCAGTTCTCCGACAGGGTCGCAACCTCATACGCCGTCGCGGCAGTCGCCGCCAAGGTGTTGATCTGGGTGGCGATGGGCGCGAGCTTCTACCTGGTTCCGGAGACGTCTCGGCGCCACTCAGCCGGTGAGGACACGCGCGCCGTCCTGGCGCGCGCGCTCGGCATCATTGGGGTCTGCGCGATCCCCTGCCTGCTGATCTTCGCGTTCGCCGCACATCCGCTGTTGGCAGCCGTGTTCGGCAAGAACAAGGCGATCGCGTCTGACGCGCTGCTGCCGCTGGGCGCGGCGTTCACCGTTCTGGCCGCCACTTATCTCGCGGTCCAGTACATGCTCGCCCTCAAACGCGTGTGGTTCCTGGGCGCGATCGCCCTGGTCGCTGTGATCGAACCGATTCTGTTGCTGCACGCCCCGAAGCACCCGGCGTCGTTCGCTGCGGTGGTGCTGATCGTGCAGATCGTCGGCGCCGTGCTGGCCTACGGGATCGCGCTGTTCGTGCGCCCGTCAGCGGTAGTACCGGCGTCTTCTCCGGTTTAGAGCGCGTCGCGTTCCGGCGGGAACGCTGCTCTAGAACAGCCCGAGTTGCTGGTCTGAGACGGCCGGCGGTTGCTCGACCAGGCTCCCGGCCGCAGGTGCGGGCAGTTCGACTGCCGGATTCGGCTCAGGCTCCCGCTCCCGCTCCCGCTCCGGCTGCGGCGGTGGGCCGAGTTTGAGGATCTCCGGGATGCGCAGGAAGGCCGCGCGCAGCATCTCCAGAGTGGAAGGGGTATACAGCGCCGCGGCCGGGTGATAGAGCGGGTACAGGCGCACCGCCCGCGGTCCGATCGTGCGGACCTCCTCCTGGCCGTGGATCTTGGAGATTCCGGCCGGGTCGCCACGCAGCAGCTTGGTTGCGAAGTTCCCGAGCGTGCAGACCATCGTCGGCTGGATCAGCTCCAGCTGGCTGAACAGCCAGTGCTGGCAGGAGTCGAGCTCGTGCGGGTACGGATTGCGGTTGTCCGGAGGCCTGCATTTCAGGGTGTTCGCAATAAACACGTCACCGCGCTCCATGCCGATCTCGCCGAGCAGCTTCTCCAGCAGCTTGCCGGCCTGCCCGACGAACGGCAGACCCTGTAGATCCTCGTTGGCCCCCGGAGCCTCGCCGACGAACATCAGCTCGGCGTCGGCGTTGCCCGAGCCGAAGACGACGTTCGTGCGCGTCTGCGACAGCTGGCAGGCGATGCAGCCCCTTGCCTCTGTGTAGACGGCCTTCAGAAGCTCTCGGCGCTCGGCAGCACTGCTCATCGCGGCGGATCCTAGCCACCAGGCTCCCAGTCTGGCCACGACGCCCGGCGTCGGGTTTGGAATCGGCCGCTCGGGGGGTAACATTTACGGGACCGGCCGTCACCTTCTACCACCGAGGGATGGACCACGTAGACCATGCGAACACTTCGCACCATCGCTGAATTGCGTGCCGCGCTCGCTCAGCCACGCCGTGAGGGATCACGGGTCGGGCTGGTGCCGACGATGGGCGCCTTCCACGAGGGCCATCTCTCGCTGATGCGTCGCGCCCGCGCCGACTGCGACGTGGTGGTGGTTTCGCTGTTTGTGAACCCCAAGCAGTTCAACGAGGGCGGTGACCTCGCCGCCTATCCCCGCGACGAGAGCCGCGACGCGCTGCTGGCCTCGGATGCCGGGGTCGATTACCTGTTCGCCCCGGACGTCGAACAGGTGTACCCGCCCGGGTTCGCGGCAAGCGTCAGCCTTGGCGCGATCACTGACGTGCTGGAGGGCGCCCAGCGCGGACGCGCTCACCTTGAAGGCGTCGCCACGGTCGTCACGAAACTCTTCAACATGGTCGCCCCTGACGTCGCCTACTTTGGCCAGAAGGACGCGCAACAGACGCGAGTGATCAAGCAGCTCGTGCGCGATCTCGACATGCAGGTGCAGATTGAGATCTGCCCCATCGTGCGCGAAAGCGATGGGCTCGCGATGTCCAGCCGCAATGTCCGCCTGAGCCCAGCCGAGCGCGAGCAGGCCACCGCACTGAGCCGTGCGCTGCGCATCGCGGCCGAGCGAGCCCGAGCCGGCGAGTCCGACGCCGACGCGGTCATGTCCGCCGCACGAGCGGAGCTTGATGCCGCCGAGGTGTCCACCGAATACTTCGAGATAGTCAACGGCGAGACGTTCGCGCCGATAACCACGATTGAGGGGCCCGCATTGGCAGTGGTTGCCGCGCGGGTTGGCAGCACGCGTTTGATTGACAACTACCCGCTCCCGACCGGAAGCGTCGCTGGGCAGTACGCCGGTGCCGCGACGGCGGGAAGCAACTAAGGAGAGAGCCATGTCGTCAGCCCCGTCCAACGCCACGGGTCCTGCCGGGACCGACCACCTGCCGGTCACGCTGCCGATGCTGCTTGAGAAGCAGCGGCTCGGACAGCCACTCGTGATGGTCACCGCCTATGACTACCCGAGCGCGCGCGCTGCCGAGGCAGCGGGTGTCGACCTGGTCCTGGTCGGCGATTCGGGCGCACAGACGGTGCTCGGGTATCCGTCAACCGTGTCGGTGACAACCGACGAGCTGCTGATGCTCGGGCGTGCAGTACGCCGCGGCTTGCGCTCGCCGTTCCTGGTCGCGGATCTCGCCTTCGGCTCCTACGAGGAGTCCGACGCACAGGCCGTGGCGACAGCGATGCGCTTCATCAAGGAAGCCGGCGCCGACGCGGTCAAGCTCGAGCGCGGCAACGCGACATCTGTCGCACGCGCCAGGGCGATCGTCGAAGCCGGCATCCCCGTCATGGGCCATGTCGGGCTGACTCCTCAGACCGCTACGTCACTCGGCGGCTACCGCGCGCAGGGGCGCACCGCGCAGGACGCGACGCGGATCGCCAACGAGGCGCTTGCGCTGCAGGAGGCCGGCTGCTTCTCGATCGTGTTCGAGGCGATCCCCTCCGAGGTGACAGAGGAGCTGATGCCACTGATGCACATCCCGATCATTGGCATCGGAGCCGGACCGGCGACGGATGGCCAGGTGTTGGTGTTCCACGATCTGCTGGGGATCCGTGACGGGCAGGGCGCTCGCTTCGTCCGACGCTACGCCGATATTCAGCACGAGATGGACAACGGCGTCGCCGCCTACGCGTCGGATGTGCGTGAGCGCCGCTACCCCGGGCCGGAGCACGGCTACTCGATCGACGCGGAGGCACTTGCCAGCTTCCGTTCAGAGCTCGCACAGCTGCGTTAGGACCTGCCGGGATAGGGCCTTCACGGGTATACGACAACGGCTCGCCATCTTGCCGTAGCATGGCGAGAGTGACGCGGATCTCACAAGCCTTCGCGCCGCGCGACCGCGCGTACTTTGAGCTGTTTGAGGAGGCTGGGCGCAACGTCCTGCGCTCAGCCGAACTGCTCGACGCGCTGTTGTCGGACTATCCCGACAACAAGAACCTCGCGCAGGACATTCGCGACTGTGAGCATGAGGGCGATCGGATCACGCACGAGCTCCTGAGCCGCCTGAACCACACGTTCGTCACCCCGATCGACCGCGAGGACATCCTTGCGCTCGCGTCAGCCCTTGACGACATCGTCGATTACATCGAGGAAGTGGCGGATTACCTCGGCCTCTACAAGATCGAGGCGCCGATGGATCAGGCGATCAAGCTGGCCGACGTGCTCAAGCGCTCGTCCGTGCAGATCTCCGAGGCAATGCCGCTGCTGCGGGGCTTCAAGGACATCTCCGCCTACACGGTTGAGATCAACCGGCTTGAGAACGAAGGCGACAAGATCACGCGTGAGGCGATCGCCTCGCTGTTCGACGGTGGCATCGACCCGATGGTCGTGATCCGCTGGAAGGATCTGTTCGAGCGACTCGAGGCCGCGATCGACGCCACGGAGCACGTGGCCCACATCCTTGAGGGCGTTGTAATCAAGAATTCCTGACGTTCAGTCGTAACTGATCGTTCTCAGTACCTTGGCCGGGGCACCTGCAGCTACTGAGAACGCGGGGATGTCCTCCGTGACCACCGAGTTGGCGCCGATCACGCAGCGCTCGCCGATCGTCACGCCGCTGGTGATCACGACGTGGGCGCCGCACCAGACGTTGTCACCGACACGGGTCGGGCCCTTGCTCGTGAACCCCTGCCACGGGACCGGCGTCTTGGGGTCGTCGAAGCGATGGTTGGCGTCGGTGATCACGCAGCCGTTGGCGAACATGCAGTGCTCGCCGATCTCCACCAACTCCGAGGCGGCGATCATCACGCCCAGGTTGAAGAACGTGCCGCCGCCGATGCGAACGCGTCCGGGCGCCGGCGCTGTGATCCAGACACCCGGCTCGAACAGAACCTGAGCACCGACCTCCAGCCGACCGTCCCGGAGCATCTCAAGCGCGTCACCGTGCAGCGGCCAGCGCGCAAACGCTTGGCGGCGCGCCAGCTCGTAGTGGATCCGGGCCCGGTTCCAGGGCAGCGAGTTGCGCTCGTACCAGCCCCACTTCTGAAGCCAGAGCCGCGTGGCGGTGAGGTTCACTGGTCGGCGGACAGGAACACGCGATTGCGGCCGGCGCGCTTGGCCGTATAGAGCGCCGCGTCGGCTCGACCGACGACGTCCGTCAACGGCTCTCCGACCTTCCGCGTCGCCAGCCCCACCGAGACCGTGACACCCTGCGGCGTGGCTGCACGCAGACGCGCCACGATCGGCATCGCCTGCTGACCGTCGACATTCGGCAGCAGCAGACCGAACTCGTCACCGCCGTAACGGGCAACCAGATCGACGTCACGAAGGGCCGCGTTCCAGGCCCAGCCACACTCCTGCAGCAGCGCGTCCCCCGCTTGATGGCCGCTTGTGTCGTTGTACAGCTTGAAGTGGTCGAGATCCATCATCCCCACAGTGACGGCGCTGCCTGATTCGAGCGCCGAGCCGAGCGCGCGGTCCCAAGCGCGCCGGTTGGCGACACCGGTCAGCGCATCTGTGCTCGACATTTCGACGGTGACCGCCAACTCCTCCAGCACGCGCACGTGCTCAAGGGCCACGGCAACACTGTCGGCCAGCGCCTGAGCCAGGGTGAGCTCATCGGCCGTGGCCCCGTGAAGGTCGGCCCAGTACACGCCGATCGCAGCGAGCGGTTCGGCCCTTCGCACCGGCACCATCACCAGGCTCCTAACGAACGTCGGGCGGTAGAAGTCATGCGGGATGCGGGGGTCGAGGTAGATGTCTTCGATCGCCACCGTTTCGCGATTCACCATCGCCCAGCCACTGATGCACGACTCAAGCGGCAATCGCTGCCCCTTCCAAAGCGGCGAGACCGCATCCTCGTCGGCGTAGTAACAGTTGTCGAGGTCACGCAGCACGAACGTGGCTCCGTCAGCTTGCAGTAGCGCGCGGGCGCTGCCACGTACTATCCGCTGGATCTCGTCAAGGTGGCGGGCCATCGACAGCTCGCTGACCGTGTCGAGCAGCAACCTCAGCGTCGCGGCGGAGTCGGCAGACCTGGCCACGGTTGCATGCATGCTCACAGGACATACGTTATTACGGTGAGTCGGGCGACGATACGAAATCTCGCTGTTTGCGATGTATTCATGTCGCGACTGTGCCGGTCTTCCCCGTCCAATCGTCAGGAAGCGGGGCATGTTATGTCTCAGATCTGCGACATAACATGCCCCGCTTCCTGCCCAGCCGGTCCAATCGGACTGCGGCGGTCGTTCTGATCAGACGGCGGCGCTCGCCGCGGCCGGCCCAGCCGGCCCGCCACCAGTCAGACGGCGACGGTCTTCCTACGTGCCTTGGCGGCCGCAGGCACGCGCACGGCCTCCGCCGGCAACAGCCGCGAGAGGAACTGGCCGGTGTAGGAGCCCGGTGTCTTGGCGATCTGCTCCGGCGTGCCCGTGGCGATCAGGGTGCCACCCTCGTCCCCACCCTCTGGCCCGAGGTCGATCAGGTGATCCGACACCTTGATGACATCGAGATTGTGCTCGATCACGACGATTGAGTTGCCCGCGTCGACCAGCCTCTGCAGCACCTCCAGCAGCCGCTGGATGTCCGCGAAGTGCAGCCCGGTGGTCGGCTCGTCGAGGATGTAAATGGTGCGGCCGGTGGCGACCTTTGAGAGCTCGGCCGCGAGCTTCACGCGCTGCGCCTCACCGCCCGAGAGGGTCGTCGCGGGCTGCCCGAGCCGCATGTACGAGAGCCCGACATCGTGCAGCGCTTGGACTCGCCGCTGGATCTTGGGGATGTGGACGAAGAACTCGAGCGCCTCATCGATCGGCATGTCCAGGATGTCGGCGATCGTCTTGCCCTTGAAGCGGACCTCCAGCGTCTCCTTGTTGTACCGCTTGCCGTGACACTGCTCGCAAGGCACGTATACGTCTGGGAGGAAGTGCATTTCGATCTTGATCTGCCCATCGCCCTTGCAGACCTCGCAGCGCCCGCCCTTGACGTTGAACGAGAAGCGCCCCGGTTTGTACCCGCGCGCCCGTGCCTCCTGGGTGCGTGAGAAGAGGTCACGGATCTGATCGAACAGGCCGATGTACGTGGCCGGGTTCGAGCGCGGCGTACGGCCGATCGGCCCCTGATCGACGGAGATGATCTTGTCGAGCTGATCGAGCCCGGTGACGGCGCGGTGTACGCCTGCGCGCACCCGCGTCTTGTGCAGCTTGTTGGAGACGGCTTTGTAGAGGACCTCGTTGACCAACGTTGACTTGCCCGAGCCGGATACGCCGGTGACGGTGCACATCACGCCGAGCGGGACCTTCACGTCGATGCCCTTGAGGTTGTTCTCAGCCGCGCCTTTGATCTCGATATAACCGCTGGCCTTGCGCCGCTTGCGCGGGACCTCGATCGTGCGCGTGCCCGCCAGGAACTGTCCGGTCAGCGACTCCTCGACCTCCGCCACCTCGTCCGCCGTGCCCTCAGCCACCACGTGACCGCCGTGCTCACCGGCGCCCGGGCCGATGTCGACGATATGGTCGGCGGCGCGCATCGTCTCCTCGTCGTGCTCCACCACCAGCACCGTGTTGCCGACGTCGCGCAGCCGTTGAAGCGTGCCGATCAGCTTTTCATTGTCTCGCTGGTGCAGCCCGATCGACGGCTCGTCCAGGATGTAAAGGACCCCGACGAGGGCCGATCCGATCTGGGTCGCGAGACGGATCCGCTGGGCCTCGCCGCCGGACAACGTTGCCGCCGCGCGCTCGATGCTCAGGTAGCCGACACCGACGTTGTCCAGGAAGGTGAGACGCTCGTCGATCTCGCGCAACACCAGCCGCGCGATCCGCTGGTCGTGTTCCGACAGCTCAAGCCCACGGATCCACGCCAGCGAGTTACGGATCGAGAGCGCCGCGAACTCGTTGATCGGCGTACCCGCCACCAGCACCGCCCGAGACTCGGGCCGCAGGCGCGCACCATGGCACTCCGGGCACGGCCGCAGCGTCATGTACTCCTCGATCTTGGTCTTGATCAGCTCCGACTCTGTCTCGCGATAGCGCTTCTCAAGCCCCTTGACGATCCCCTCAAAGGCCGTGCTGTAGTTGCGCCGGCGTCCGAAGCGGTTGCGGTACGCGACCTGGAAGCGGTCGCCGCCGGTGCCGTAGAGGAAGAAATCACGCTGCGCATCCGGCAAGTCCTGCCACGGTATCTCCAGATCGATCTCGTAGCGCTCAGAGATCGCCTGCGTGAGCTGCTCGTAGTACTCGGAGGCACTCACGGACCAGGGTGCGATCGCCCCCTCCCCGATTGAGAGCGTGGGGTCCGGGACCACCAAGTCAGGGTCAATCTCCATCTGCGAGCCGAGCCCCGTGCAGCCCGGGCAAGCGCCGTGCGGCGCGTTGAAGCTGAAGATCCGCGGCTCAAGCTCGACAAGGCTCGGCCCGTGCGTCGGACAGGAGAACTTCTCGCTATAGGTCTGAACCTCACCGCTGTCGACCAGCTCGATCTCCACCAGCCCATCGGCGAGCGCGACCGCGGTCTCAACCGAGTCGGCCAGACGCTTGCGCAGGTCTTCCTTCATCACCAGCCGGTCGACGACGATCGCGATGTCGTGCTTCAGCTTCTTGTCGAGCTCGATCTCCTCGTCGAGCCGCCGCAGCTGACCGTCGATCTTGGCGCGGGTGAAGCCTTCGACTCGCAGTTCCTCGAGCTGCCGGCCGTACTCACCCTTGCGCCCACGGACGATCGGCGCCAGCACCATGAAGCGCGAACCCTCTGGCAGTTCCATCACCTGATCGATGATCTGCTCGGCCGACTGGCCGGTGATCGGCAACCCGCAGATGTGGCAGTGCGGCTTACCGATGCGTGCCCACAGCAGCCGCAGATAGTCGTAGATCTCGGTGACGGTCCCGACCGTGGAGCGCGGGTTGCGAGACGTCGTCTTCTGATCGATCGAGATGGCCGGTGAGAGCCCGTCGATCGAATCGACATCGGGCTTGTCCATCTGCCCGAGGAACTGACGCGCGTAGGCCGACAGTGACTCCACGTAACGACGCTGTCCCTCGGCGTAGATCGTGTCAAACGCCAGCGACGATTTACCGGACCCTGAGAGGCCGGTGATGACCGTCAGAGAACCGCGCGGAATCGCGACGGTTATGTCCTTGAGGTTGTGTTCCCGGGCGCCGGTTACGACAAGCTGATCCACTTCAGCCAGTCTAGAGAACCGAACAGATGTTCCCATCCGTGGGCAGCGGTTGGTGGCGGCCGCCGCGGCCGGCGCGAGAGTCAGCGTTGCCTTCGTCGGCACATGATCTTCCCGCTATTGACTGGAAAGCAGGCCCCCGGAGCACAATTTCCACACAAACCCCACCGCCGCCGCAGAGGGGTCTTAGATCTGACGTGCTCACAGCACACTGGATGTACAACCGCGACACAAACGGCCGGGGGGTCGTGCGGTTGTGGTGGTCGGGCGTCGCGCGGTAGCACCGGTGGACGTCGCGCCTCGCGCGGTAGCGCCGGTGACCGCCGGGTGTCGTGCGGTTGGAGTCGCGACCGACAGCCGCGGCCGAGCTAGCCCTCGACTGACGCGTAGACCTCGTCGAGCAGCTGACCACGATCGCTGAGCTCGAAGTTGAGCGCCAGATAGCGGTCGGTCTCCTCACGCGAGGTGCCGTTCAGCGCCATGTTGAGCGCGATCAGCCGCGCGCCTTCGATATCACCGTCGGCCGCGGGCGATGCGTCGCGCCCAGTTCCGTCGTGCTCAGATACCTGGCCCTCAGATCCCTCGCGCTCAGATTCATCGCTCCCAATATCCGCCGGCTCGTCCGCTGGCTCCGGCTCAAACGTCTCGTACTCGCCGGCCCCCGGAAGCTCGGCCTCGGTCTCAAAGTGCCCACGCGCACCGACCGCGCCACGCACATCGTCAAAGTTGCCGTCGAGCAGCTGCAGATCGGCGTTCAGACGGTTGGCGCCGGTCCGTAGCGAGTCGGTCAGATTCGAGAGCTCGCTCTGCATCGCCTCGAGTCGCTGCATCATCACCGCAGTCGACTCCGACACGCGGCCGACGTAGGACCGCGCCTGGGTCGTCGCCTCAGTGCGCGCGGCGTCGGCCTCAGCCGCCGCCTCGGTCCGGATCTCGCGCGCCTGGGTCTCGGCTTCGGTCTGAATCTGGGTAGCGCTGGCCTCTGCGGCCTCGACGATCGCCCGCACCTGCTCACTGGCGGAAGTCGCCAGCGTCTCAGTGCGACGGCGCGAGGAGAGCTTCAGCTCCTCAATCTCCCGAGCGATCCAAGTCAGGTGCGCGTCCACCGCATCCGGGTCATACCCGCGGCGGCCAATCGGGAAGTCCTTCTTCTCGATGCTCTGTCGGTCTATTGGCATGCGCGGGAGCCTATCGGTTAGGACCGGGCGTGGGCTGTGGGGCGCTATACGCGGCCATCGGCCACGGCGATGTCTAGGTCGCGCCTGAGGTCGCGGATCTCGTCACGCAGCTTGGCGGCGTACTCGAAGCGAAGGTCCTCGGCCGCGGCCAGCATCTCCTCCTCCAACTCCACGAGCTTGCGCTCGATCTCAGCCGGCGGCAGCATCTCAGCCTCGCGCTGACGCCGACGCCGGGACTTCGGCACCTTCGAGTCGGACCGCAGGAACTCGGCGATGTCGGAGATCCCCTTGCTGATGGTCTCCGGCGTGATCCCGTGCTCCTCGTTGTAAGCGCGCTGGATAACACGGCGGCGCTCGGTTTCGGAGAGCGCCGTCTGCATCGACGCCGTCTCCTTGTCCGCGTACATGATCACCTTGCCCTCGACGTTGCGGGCGGCACGCCCGATCGTCTGGATCAACGAGGTGGCGCCGCGCAGGAACCCCTCCTTGTCGGCGTCGAGGATCGCGACCAGCGAAACCTCGGGCAGATCGAGTCCCTCGCGCAGCAGGTTCACACCAACGAGCACGTCGAACTCGCCGAGCCGCAGCTCACGGATGATCTGGATGCGCTCGAGCGTGTCCACCTCGGAGTGCAGGTAGCGGACCTTGAACCCCATCTCCAGCAGGTACCCGGTCAGATCCTCGGACATCTTCTTCGTGAGCGTGGTCACGAGGACACGCTGATCATGCTCGACGCGGCCGCGGATCTCGTTCATCAGGTCATCGATCTGGCCCTCAGTCGGTCGCACATCGATCGCCGGATCGATGATCCCCGTGGGACGCACGATCTGCTCGACGATCCGTGACGAATGCGTCCGCTCGTACTCACCAGGCGTCGCCGAGACGAAGACGATCTGCGGCGTGATCGAGAGGAACTCCTGGAAGGTCTGAGGCCGGTTGTCGATCGCGCTCGGCAGACGGAAGCCGTACTCCACCAGCGTCTCCTTACGTGCGCGGTCGCCCACGTGCATCGCGCCGATCTGCGGCACCGTCTGATGTGACTCGTCGATGAAGCAGACGAAGTCATCCGGGAAGTAATCGAGCAGGCAGTACGGTCGCTCACCGGGCTTGCGGCCGTCGAGAATGCGGCTGTAGTTCTCGATGCCGCTGCAGAACCCCATCTCGCGCAGCATCTCCATGTCGTACTGGGTGCGCTGCCGCAAGCGGTGGGATTCGAGCGGCTTGCCCTCGGCCTCGAGCTCAGCACAGCGCTCGTTCAACTCGGCGCCGATGGCCGCGACCGCATCCTCGATATGGCCCTCGCGCACGTTGTAGTGCGAAGCCGGCCAGATGGCGACGTGCTCCAGATCGTCCTCGATGACCTCACCGGAGACCGGATCGAAGTGGCGCAGATGCTCGACCTCGTCGCCGAACATGGAGATCCGGTACGCGGTCTCGGCGTATGCGGGCCAGATCTCGAGCGACTCGCCTCTGACCCGGAAGGTGCCGCGCCCGAGCGCAACGTCATTGCGGTTGTACTGAATCGACACCAGCTTGCGCAGCAGCCCGTCGCGATCGATCATCGAGCCCTTGACTAGCGTCTGTAGGTTCTCGTCGTAGACCTCCGGCGAGCCGAGTCCGTAGATGCTCGAGACCGACGCGACGATCAGCACGTCGCGTCGCGCGAACAGCGCCGCCGTGGCGGCATGCCGAAGCCTGTCTATCTCCTGGTTGACCGCCGAGTCCTTCTCGATGTACAGGTCCCGGCTGGGGACGTACGCCTCGGGCTGGTAGTAGTCGTAGTAGGAGACGAAGTACTCGACCGCGTTCCGTGGGAAGAAGGTGCGGAACTCATTGCAGAGCTGCGCCGCCAGCGTCTTGTTGTGGGCGATCACCAGTGACGGGCGCTGGACCTCGGCGATCGTCGCCGCCATCGTCATCGTCTTGCCGGTACCGGTCGCCCCCAGCAGCGTCATCGAGCGCTCACCGGCCAGGATGCCCTCGGCCAGCGAGGCGATCGCCTTCGGCTGGTCAGCAGCCGGGCTGAACGTCGTGTCTAACTCGAAACCGGGCACACATTGATCGTAATGGCAGCTGGAGCAGCACCGGCTCGCACGGCGCTACGAGTAGCCGAGCTCTTTGGCGTAGCGCGAGCGGTAGGCCCGCTGTTTGTCCAGCACCTCGCGCACGTACAGGCGAGTCTGTGCGATCGGGATGTCGGCGACCTTGAAGCTCTTATGGGCCGCCTGCAGACGCGTCACCCAATGGTCGACGTTGGTCTCGCCGGCGTTGTACGCGGCAAGCGCCATGACGACCTTGCCGTCGTAAAGGTTCAGCAGGTACCGCAGGTAGTAACTGCCGTAGGCGATGTTGACCTGCGGAGTGCTGAGGTCGGCGACTGTGAAACTCGTGCCGCCAGACTTGTGCGCCAGGAATTTCGCCGTAGCGGGCTCGATCTGCATCAGCCCGAGCGCGCCCGCCGCCGATGTGCGGGGATCGAAACGGGTCTCCGCATAGATCACGGCCGCGACCAGTGCGGGGTCAAGGCGCTTCTCGCGTGCCTGCTGCCGGATGATCGTGGCGTACTGCAGCGGCAGCGTGAAGTGCTCGATAGCGCGCCGGACCAGCGGCACGGCGACCAGCACTGCCACAACTATCCCCGCCAGCACGAGCAGCGCGAGCAGACGGCGTGGGATGAGCTTCACACGCCCAGCATGGCAAGCACGGACGACAACTTGCGCTCAAGTTCGTCCACGTCACCGTCATTTGCGACCACATAGGTGGCACGAGATGCCTTATCCGCTTGGCTGAGCTGCCGCGCCTCCCGTTCATCGACCGCCCTGTGACCGCGCGCGCGCGCGCGGTCACGACGAACGTGCTCGTCGGCCGTCACGGCGATGGTCGCGTCGTAGAGCTCCCCGTGCCCTGCCTCAAACAGCAGCGGTATCTCCACGACCAACGCCCGTGGGCGGGGGACTGCCTGCGCGGAATCCTTCCGCCAAGCCGCCACACGTTCGCCCACAAGCGGCCAGATCAGGCCCTCGAGCCAGGCACGGGTCTCCGCCGCCGCGAATGCGACCGTGGCCAGCTGGCCACGGTCAACCACGCCTCCGGGTGCCACCTTGGCGCCGAACTGCGCAACGACGGCGTCCCGAACCCGATCGGATGCGTACAGCTCGTGCACGACGGCGTCGGTCGAGATGACCGCCGCCCCGAGCCGCTCCAGGGCGGCGAGCGCCGTCGACTTGCCGGCACCGATACCGCCCGTTAAAGCGATGAAAGGCGGCACCTGATCAGCACCGCCCTTCACCATCACGCTTGTATGCCTTGCCGGCTACTCGGCGTCGGCTTCAGCCTCGGGGGTCTCGTCGGCCTTGGGGGCCTCTTCGACCTCCGTTACCTCGACGGTCTCCTCGGCCACGGGGACCTCAACGGCCTCCTCGACTACTGGCGCCTCGGCCTCAGGGGCCTGCTCGGCCAGCTCAGACTCCTCGGCCACCTCGGCCTCAGCGGCGACCTCGGCCTCCTCGGCCAGCTCAGACTCCTCGGCCACCTCGGCCTCAGCGGCCTCCTCGGTTACGGAAGCTTCATCCGCAGCAGGGGCGAACACGTCCTCGGAGAGACCGAGGTCGGGCACGTCGTCGTACTGCTCATCCTCGGTGGGAGCGATGATCGGACGGACCGGCAGTACCTGGCCCTCGACCCGCTTGATCGACAGTGAGAGGCGGCGGCGCTCGGAGTCGATCTCAAGGATCTTGACTCGCACCGGATCGCCGGGCTGGATGATCTCGCGCGGGTTCTCAACGTGGTGCTGAGCCAGCTCTGAGATGTGCACGAGCCCCTCAACGCCGTCGAGGATCTCGACAAAGGCACCGAAGGTCACAACCTTCGTAACGGTCCCCTCGAGCTCATCACCGATGTTGTAGGTGTCGACGACACGCTGCCACGGGTCCTCCTGGGTCTGCTTGAGACCAAGGGAGATGCGCTGGCGGTTACGGTCGATATCGAGCACCTTGACCGACACGGTGTCGCCGATATTGAGGATCTCGGACGGATGGTTGACGTGCGACCACGACAGCTCGGAGATATGGATCAGACCGTCGATCCCGTCGAGATCGACGAATGCGCCGAAGTCGACGATGTTCGAGATCACGCCTTCAACGACCTCACCGGGCTGCAGGCGGTCGAGGATCCGCTCGCGGTCCTCCTTGCGCTGCTCCTCGAGCACCGCGCGGCGCGACAACACGACGTTGTTGCGTGAGCGGTTGAGCTCGATGACCTTGCAGTCGATCTTGGTGCCCATGTACTCGTCGAGGTTGGGCACACGACGGATATCGACCAGCGAGGCGGGCAGGAAGCCGCGAACGCCGAGGTCGATGATCAGGCCGCCCTTCACAACTTCGATGACTGAACCCTCAACCGGCTCGCCCGATTGGGCGGCTGCCTCTATGCGGCGCCACGCCTTCTCGAAGCGAGCGCGCTTCTTGGACAGGATCAGACGACCGTCCTGGTCCTCCTTGGTGAGAACCAGCGCGTCGACCTCTTCGCCGAGTTCGACCTCGTCACCGGGGTTGACGGACTTGCGGATCGAAAGCTCGTTGGCGGGGATGACGCCTTCGGACTTGTAGCCGATGTCGACGAGGACCTCGTCGTTGTCGATCCGGACGACGTGACCGGTGACGACATCTCCCTCGCTGAAGGGATGGATGGTCGCGTCGTAATTGGGGACGATCTTGCCGTCGATCTCGAGCAGCAGGCCGTTGGAGCCTTCTACGACCTTGACGCCGACCGTGTCTTCGTTGATGGTGGGGGCAGTTATAGTTGACATTTGTATTCGTGAGGATAGCTGGCGGCACCGTTCAGGCGCGGTGCGATTCCGATTCCTATCATCAGCCGCCATGCCTACCAGAGCCACCAAGCGCGGAGCCGAGCGCACCGACCTGGACCGTGACTGCGACGTTCTGATCTGCGGCGCGAGTTTCGCGGGCCTCGCGATCGCGCGTGAACTGGCCGCCACCGGCGCCGACGTAATCGTGATCGACCGCTACGAGATCGGTGAGCGTCAGACCTCGGCCTGTGGCATCCCGACCCGTTGGCTAGAGGTCATGGACCTGACCGAGTCGCTGGCGCAGACCTTTCCCGAGCTGGTCATCCACACCCCTTACACCACGGTCAGGTACGACCTGCCGTGGACCTTCTCGACCGTTGATTACCGCGCGCTCTGCGGCCTGTTGGCCGCACAGGGGAAGTTCGAGTTCGAGACGGCCAAGGTGGAAGGGCGTGACGGCAGCACGGTCCACACCGATCGCGGTGAGATCAGTGCACCGCTGATCGTCGACGCGCTCGGATGGCGCCGGGTTCTGGGCAGCGGCGAGCCGATCCAGCCACCCGACGCCTACCTCTCACGCGGCCTCGAGGTACACCCTCACGGCCAAGCTGAAGAGCTTGAGATCTGGATAGACCGCAAGTACGTGCCGGCCGGCTATGGCTGGAGCTTCCCGGCTGACCACGAGGTGCGGGTTGGAGTCGGCTCCTTCGACCCGCGTTTCCACGTCAAGGACACGACCGTTCAGCTGACGCAGGATCTGGGGCGCGAACCAGACGGGTACCAGGGCAACTGGATCCCCCACAAGCTCCGTGACGCGACGCAGGACGGGATCTTCTTCGTCGGCGACTCGGCCGGCCACTGCCTACCGCTGACCGCCGAGGGGATCCGCACGGCCCTCTACTTCGGGATCGCCTGCGGCCGTGAGCTCGCAGAGGTGGTCGCCGGTCGCGAGACCAAGGAGAGCGCGCTGGCGCGCTACGGAGCGTTCAGTGCGAAGCACACCTTCGCATTCGAATCGCTGCTGCGAGTGCAGCGGCTTGTGCCCCACGTTCCGCCGCGGATGCTCGGTCCGACGCTGCACGCGACCGCCGTCAAGCGCTTCGTCGACTGGTCGTTCGGGCACTACCTGAACATCGCGCACCCCGACTTCGTGACCGCCTCATAGCTGCCTGAGCGGTTCGTCGCACCAAAAGTTCTACATGTAGAACTAAATGTGCGACGAATCGTGTGAATGATCCCGTCGACCCCTGCTCACTTGACCCCTGCTCACTTGGCGGAGAGCCAGTCCTTACCGACGCCAGCCTCCACGGCCAGCCGCGGATCCATCACGTAGGCGGCTTCCATCTCCCGGATCGCGAGCGCGCGGACCTGCTCGGCCTCTTGTTCAGGACCTTCGAACAGGAGTTCGTCGTGGATCTGGAGGATCAGCCTGGTCTGCAGGCCTTCATGAGTCAGGGCCGCGGCGGCGCGCACCATCGCCACCTTCATGATGTCGGCGGCGGTGCCCTGAATCACCATGTTGACGGCGAAGCGCTCGCCCTGTTTGCGCAGCTCCCAGCGGCGGGCGCGCAGCTCCGGGACCTGGCGCCGGCGTCCGAACAGCGTCGACACGTAGCCGTGCTCGGTGCCCTGCTCGATCGTGTCGGCGATGAAGCGCTCGACCGCCGGGAAGCCGGCCAGGTAGCGCTTGATGAAGTCGTCGGCCTCGCTCTGCGGGATGTCGAGCCGGTCGGCCATGCCGTAGGCCGAGAGCCCGTAGACGATCACGTAGTTGATCATCTTCGCCTTGGAACGCATGCCGGAGTCGATCTGGTCTGCGGTGACGTCGAAGACACGCATCGCGGTGGCTGTGTGGACGTCCTCCCCACGCTCGAAGATCTGCTTGAGAACGTCCTCACCGGCGATCTGCGCCAGCAGGCGCAACTCCACCTGTGAATAGTCGGCGCTGACCAGCAGGTTGCCGGGCTCGGCGATGAAGCAGGCCCGGATCTCGCGCCCGAGCGAGGTCCGGATCGGAATGTTCTGCAGGTTGGGGCTGTTGGACGAGAGCCGCCCGGTGGCGGCCATGGTCTGGTTGAAGGTCGTGTGGATTCGGCCGTCGTCGGCGATCAGCGCCGGCAGCGCGTCCAGATACGTCTGCGCGAGCTTGGTCAGCTCGCGCCAACGCTCGATCTTGGGCACGATCGGGTGCTCGTCGCGGATCGCCTGCAGCACGCGCGCATCGGTGCTGAAACCGGTTTTGCCGCGGCGCTTGCGTGAGAGCGCGAGCTTGCCGAAGAGGATCGCCTCAAGCTGTTTGGGCGAGCCGAGCGTGAACTCCTCGCCGGCGAGCTCGAAAATCTGGAGCTCAAGGTCATCGGCTTCCTCCTTGACCAGCTCTGAGATTGCGGCCAGGCGCTCGGTGTCGAGCTTCAGGCCGGCCTGCTCCATGGTGCGCAGGATGCTCACGAGCGGCAGTTCCACGTCGTTGAACAGGTCGGTGAGACCGCGTCCGCGCAGCTCCTCGCGTTGCCAATCGGCGAGCAGGCGCATCAGCTGGGCATCGGAGGCCGGACCCTCAGCGCTCGATGACGGGCTCCCTGAATCCGCGTCTGTGTGAAAGCCCCGCTCCTCAGTCAGCTCGCGGAATGGGTAGGCACGACGCGCCGGCTCGAGCAGGTAGGCCGCGACCTCGGTGTCGTGAACCAGGTTCGGCGGTACCAGGCCGAGTGACTTGGCGTTGTGGGCGATCACCGGTCGCTCACCCAGAGCGCTGACCAGGGCGATGGGGTTCTCACACTCTCCAGCCAGGACCCGGTCGCCGGCCTGGATCGCGAAGCGCCAGGCCGGGTCGTCACCGAATAGCGCCCCCTCCGGAGCGTCCGGGGCCTTCACGGCAACCGTGAGC
>Ga0224557_1001205_pt1 | contig 25747 bp, 22 predicted proteins | sample 714S31014metaG_FD_180677 | JGI IMG/M metagenome (GOLD analysis project Ga0224557, IMG submission 180677) | Peat soil microbial communities from Stordalen Mire, Sweden - 717 S3 10-14 | ecosystem: Environmental > Terrestrial > Soil > Wetlands > Peat | place: Sweden: Norrbotten County, Stordalen... | reverse complement strand
AACTTGATGACGGCGCCAGCAGCAGGAAGAACCACGCGCCCCAAAATCCCCACCACCAACGGCGGCGGATTGCCCACACGGTACCGGCGAGAAGCGCCGCCAATAGTCCCGCGGCCGGCAGCGCGTCTGCCGGCGCGGTTTCACGAGGCCAATCTGAATAATCCAGCACCAGCCCCTGTGGCCACACCGCCAGTCGCAAGTAATGCGCCACGACTGTCCATTGCATCTCGAAATAGTTCCAGGGGGACAAGGTGTCCACGGTGAGACCGGACTTCGATTTCAGGTTGGTCGTCAGCAGCAGAGATGCGAGCACGACCCAACTCGCGACCAGGCCCGCGTACAGTTCCCGGTGCTCGCGCAGGGCGGTGCGCCACGAGCGAGTCACGAAAACAGAATCGTAGGTGAGGACCAGCAGCGGAGTTACCACCATGACCTCCTTCGTCCCCATGCCGAGCGTGCAGGCCATGATCGCCGCACCGAACCAGACCAGCTTGTGTGGGGACTCGATTCCGCGAATGAAGCAGTACAAGGTCAACAAAAGAAACAGTGCCATCAGCAGTTCCGTCCGCTGAAACACGTATGTCACGCTTTCGGTCACCAACGGATGCAGCATCCATAGAACCGCTACGGCATACGCGACCCACAGCGTCCGACTCGGATCGCCCTCTGCGGACGGCGTGCTCCTTAATGCGCGCCGGACGACTCCGAACACCAGGAGCGCATTGAGGAAATGGACGATCAGATTGAAGAGATGCCAACCGAACGGATTGTAGCCCCCCACGGTGTAATTGACCGCAAGGGACAGGCTGATTAGCGGGCGCCCTACCAGCATGGGAAGATCGCTCGCGACCACTTCCGACAAGGGCCAGAGCCGACGGATGGCGGGATTCTGCGTGATGCTCGGGAGATCGTCGAACAGGAAGGGTACGTGAAACGTGTTGCGGTAGGCTGCGGCGCACAAGAGCGCCAGTACCACCGGCATCCACCATCGGAATTTCCTCATCAGCGCCTTGCGCTACACTCCCGAACAAACGGTATTGTACCGAGGGGAGTAGACCGCATTTGCTTTGTAGCAGCCCGCATTCTAAGATTCAAGTCACAATGAACCATGTGACCGCGTCAGTGCGTTTATGAACCAGTTTAGTATCACGGAATTATTACGGGACGAAACCTTACGGCGGCGCGAGTTTCCGGTGTGCAATGGGAAAGTTTTTCTCGCGCATGCGGGAGTATGCCCGTTGCCGCGGCGCGTGGTGGACGCGATGAAGCAATATGTGGAGGCGTGCGCGCACGACCATCAGGAAAATGTTCTGCCGGACGAGGTTATTGGCGAGACGCGAGCGCTGGCTGCCCAGCTCATCGAAGCCGGGGAGGAGGAGATTGCGTTTGTCGGGTCCACGTCGATGGGGCTGGCCATGGTTGCGGCCGGTTTGTCCTGGGAGCGCGGCGACAACGTGGTTTGCTACCGCGATGACTATCCCGCCAATGTGTACCCATGGATGGATTTGGCCCGGTGGGGCGTGGAGACACGATTTGTTGGGGCGACGCCGTTGGGAAACATAACGGTTGAGGATGTGGAACGGGCGGTGGACAAGAAAACGAAACTCGTGTCCCTGGCCAGCGTGCATTTCCAGACCGGCTGGCGGTTGGACGTGGATCGAATTGGCCGGTTTCTCCGGGAACGCGGAATTTTATTTTGTCTGGACGGGATCCAGAGTTTGGGGGCCTTGCGAACGTCGATGAAGTTTGTTGATTTTGCCGCCGCGGACGCACACAAGTGGTTGTTGGGACCGCTGGGGACGGCGATCTTCTACGTGCGTCGAGAGCACTTCGAGCGTTTCCATCCGCCGCTCGTCGGGTGGAACAACGCGTCGAGTCCAAACTTCATTGCGCAGGAATCCCTGGCGTTCAAGCGCGACGCGCGCCGCTATGAACCAGGGAGCCTGAATCTGGTGGGTATCGTGGGGCTGCGGGCGGCGTTGCAGTTGATCCATGAATGTGGCATTGAACCGATCGAGGCACGCGTGCTCGCGTTGGCGGAACTGGCGATTGCATCCGGGGTAAAGGCCGGGTTCACCATTCTCGGTGCGGCGGAAGGGAAGGGGCTCTCAGGGATTATTTCGTTTGTGGCGGAAGGGCGGCATGTGGCGAAATTGCGCGCGAAATTGGAGGCAGCGCAGGTGATTACTTCGCTCCGTTACTGCCGGGACGGGACACAATGTTTGCGTCTCTCGCCGCATTTCTACAATCGCGAAGAGGAGATTGTAGAATTGTTTGCGCAAATTTAGCGCAGTAGTAATTATCGACACAACTCACTGGAAACCATGCAGAAACATCTGCGGTAAAGTATGGAAATGGTAAAGTTTTGGATGTTTATCGGTTGACAGCGGGGAGGATGACTGGTAATTTGACTATAGAAATCAATGGCGATACCCGTCGTGAAGCGGGGCAATCCCGAGAAGCGCGGGGGGACACACATTCCTAACCAATAGTACGGAGGCATTACCAACAATGAGACGGTTAACAAGAATCAAGATCAGCGGTTTCACGTTGATTGAACTGCTGGTCGTTATTGCAATTATCGGGATTCTGGCGGCGATGCTGCTGCCGGCTCTCAATCAAGCTCGCGAAAAAGCGCGTCGCGCCAATTGTTTGAGCAACCTCAAGCAGATCGGCTTGGGCATCGCCATGTATGCGGATAGCTACAACGGTCGCATACCGCTGGATAATGGGGCCGCTGGTAGCACCACTCTGGGCGGTTCGTTTAACTTGCTGAGCAACGTAGTCACTTCTGCGAAGATCTTTACCTGCCCGAGCGATAGTGCCAAGAAGTTGACGGCGGCCTATCCGCTGGACACCAGTATGTCCGGCGGCAACAAGCAGATCAGCTATGCCTACTGTCCCTTTATCATCTGGCAGGATCAACCGGATTCGATCCTCGCGCTGGATCGCATGGGGAGTACTACACCCACCGCCTATACAAAGGGCGCCAAGTGGCTCGTCACACCCACAGCCACAGGCGCATCCGGTCCTGCGCCTCACAAAGATGCCGGCGGGAACGTCCTCTATAACGACGGACACGTAGCGTGGAATAACAGCCTGTCGGCCCTCGTGGGCACGAACAATTCTGCAGCCGTTATCTCTGACGATTAAGACGAGTCTTATCACGAAAGAACCCCGACCCTCCGGTGTCGGGGTTCTTTTTTGCTAACAGTTGGCGGAGTATCCTGCTAACAATCAGGTTGGGCATACAGCCTGGCGAGGATATTTTATTCATCTGTGGCTGACCATGCGACAGGGCGGAAAACGATACCCGGCAACTTACTGCTGGCCCTTCTGGTTGGCTTGCCTGCCTTTAGCTACCCGCTGAGTTGGCTCCCAAAGTCCTGGGCGCACTTCCGTTACGATTGCATGGTGCCGATGCCGGAGATCGTTCTCGCGGCAGGATTGCTCGCCTCGGTTGGTTGGCTCCTCCGGGGACGAGCCAGGGCCGACACCGGAAAAGAAACCGGGTCGATTTTCCTGCCGCGCATCGTCATTTTGCCGCTACTGGCAGTCGTGTTGAGCGCGGTTACGTCCACTCGGTTTAGTGAGCATTCCCAGTTTGGATTGGTGCTTCTGCCACGGCTGGCGGGGAATCTCGCGATCTTTCTGTTGGCAGCGCATGCGCCAAAAGACCGGCTGGCGGGGCTGTGCCGGTGGTGGATGCTCGTCGCCGTCATCGTGGCGGGAAATGGCCTGCTCCGATTGGGCTCGGAACCAGAGTTCATTTCCACGCTTGGAAACTGGGATTTTCTCGGAACGTACCTTGCCGCATCGTTCGTCATCCTGGTTTCGTACGGGGACGCGTGGTCGGTTTTGGGAAGTATCATCGTCATCAGCGCGATGGGCTTCTGTCGCTCGCGCGGGGCGTGGTTGGCGCTGGGAACCGTGGGCCTGTTGTGGTTCCTGAATTTCCGAAATCGATTCTTCCAGCGGGCAGCCACACGCGCCGTCATCGTCGTGGTGATTCTGGCGGGTTCAGCATTCCTGGCGCGTCCGTATGTCTTGCGGCAGTGGCGGACGGAGGTGCGCCCAATGATCTGGAAGGCAACGCTGGAGATGATAGCCACGCGACCGCTGCTGGGACACGGATTGGGAGCGTACGTTGTGGTATATCCGGCATATCGGTTGCCGGAGTATTTTTTGCGACCGAAGGCGGCCAACGTCACGGATCATGCGCACAACGAGTTGCTGGAAATCGCGGCCGAGCAGGGTCTGCTCGGGCTGGCCGCAACGTTGTGGCTTTGGACAACGGCGGTCTGGTGCGGTTTCCGCGCCTGCCGGCGATTGGACGGAGTTGATGGTCGCTGCTTGTGGGGGATGTTCGGGGCCATGCTCGTTTTGATGTTTCATAGCCTGCTGGATGTGGATTTGCGGTATCTACCGAACCAAAGCTTCCTATGGTTGCTGATGGGTCTGGTCGTGGGAGCGAATGCGACACCATCGCACTGGCATCGGATTACAATTCACCCCTGGCCAGTCCGATGGTGTGTCGCCGGGGTTTGTTTCGTCTTCGGAGTGTGGATCACGGTGTCATCTGTCTTTCGTCCGGTGTCCGCCGACTTGCAGGATCGTCAGGCACGAATCGCCGAAGAACGCGGGGATTTGCTTGCGGTAACGCAACACGCGCGGAATGCCCTGCGTCTCGATCCGTTTCGTTTGAGCACGCGGTACCTTCTGGCCGGTACGCTCTCACGCATGCCGGAACCGCAGGCCCGCCAAATGGCCATCGAGCAATGTCTGCGGATTGAAGAACTGGCGCCCGATTACGCGGATGTGACCTACAATCTCGGTCAGTTGCGCTTGCTGGCCGGTCAGACGGTGGAAGCGATTACCTCTTTGCGTCGTGCCGTGGAAATCAATCCGTACAATGCGGAACGGAGGATTGTTTTGGCCGGGGCATTGCGCGCGGTGGGGCAGAACGACGAAGCCCTACACCAACTGGATTGTGCCTTGCAACTACAACCCCAGAATACGAAAGCCCAGGATCTGCGGCGGAAGATGCAGTCGGACACACGCCCGTGACCGGTGCTCTGTCAAACACAGCCACCGTGCCGGCGGAGGGCAGCACGCGCCCGGTGCTGAAATTGCGCCTGCTGCAACTCTTTTGACATTCGCGGCGCCGCCCGCTACTCTGACACACGCGAAGGAACCATGAGGGTCGCGATCCCTAAAAAGACGGTTTATCGGCTCAGCGTATACTTACGCTGCCTGGAGCGCTTTGCCGAGGACGGCGTCCAGACTGCATCGAGCCACGCGCTCGCACAGGCGGCCGGCGTCAAGCCGACGCAGTTGCGCAAGGACCTGACGAGTTTCGGTCATTTCGGCACGCGCGGACTCGGCTACGGTGTCGTGACGCTTCGCGACAAGATTGCCGAGGTGCTGGGCCGCACCCAGCTTCAACCCGTCGTACTCGTCGGTGTCGGCCATCTTGGTTTGGCATTGCTGGCCTACAAGGGATTTGAAAAAGAGAGCTTTGAGATTGTCGCCGGTTTCGATATCGATGTGAAACGCAAGCGACGCAAGACCTACAGTCAGCCGATTATGCCCCTCGACAGACTGGATAATTTCGCGCGCGCGCGCAAAATCCGCATGGGCATCATCACCGTGCCGGCGGCCGCCGCGCAGGACGTGGCGAACCGTCTCGTGGCCGCGGGTGTGAACGCGATCCTCAATTTCGCTCCCATCGTCTTGCACGTGCCGAGTAATGTCGTTGTCAGCAACGTCAACCTTGCCATCGAGCTGGAAAACCTCAGCTACTTCCGCTCGCTCGCCGAAGGCTGAGGCGGTGAGAACCTTACCGGAATCGTCCTGGTGGGAGACCGTTAGGGACACCCGCTTGATCTCGTGGTGAGTTGCTGATTCAATGAAAGAGGCATGAACTCCGATCCGGCTCAACCAGCGACTGGCCGACTCACCGGAGCGAAGACTCCTTTCGGGATGTCTGATATGTTGTTGGCGTTCCTCCTCGTCACGTCGACGTTCCTGGCTTACCTACCGGCGTGGCGTGGCCTGCCGATTTGGGACGACTGGGATCACCTGACGAAAGCGCGATTCGCTTCGCCAAGTGGTTTGATCCGGATCTGGTTTGATCCCGGAGTCACTCAGCGCTTTGATCCGCTGCTTGATACGGCATTCTGGATTCAGGGGAAACTGTGGGGCGATTCGAGTTTGGGCTACCACTTGGTTGGCATCGCGTGTCATGTCGCGGGGGCCCTGCTGGTTCTGGTGATTCTGCGCCGCTTGCAGATCAAGGACGCGTGGCTTGCGGCGGCGATCTTCGCGCTCCACCCGGTGCAGGTCGAATCCGTGGCGTGGATCAGCGAACTGAAGAATACAATGTCGGGGGTCTTCTATCTTGGCGCCGTGCTCGTCTATCTGAAGTTCGACGAAAGCCGGCAACGGTCGTGGTTTACCGTTGCCGCTGGATTATTCCTGTGCGCTTTGCTCAGTAAGACAACGGCGGTGGTGTGGCCTCTCGGAATGCTGGTCATCTTGTGGTGGAAACGCGGGACACTTTCCTGGAGACGAGATGTGTTGCCCCTGCTTCCATTGCTGGCCCTGGCAGTTCTGGATGGTTGGGTGGGCTTGCGGGTGGAGCGCAGGGCGTTGGGCGCAGCGAGCATCGAATTGCGGTTTACGCTTGTGCAGCGGTTCCTCATTGCGGGTCGGGCCTGTTGGTTTTACCTCGGGAAGCTACTTTGGCCGGTGGGACTGTGCCCCGTGTATCCCCGCTGGCAAATAAACAGCACGGCGGTGACGGATTACCTGTATCCAATCGGGGTGATGGCGTTGTTGCTCGTGCTGTGGGCCGTGAGGAACAGGAGTCGAGCTCCCTTGGCAGCGCTGCTGTATTTTATCGTGACGCTCTCTCCACTTCTCGGCTTGATTCCTTTCTCATACCTTCGGTATTCCTTCGTGGCCGATCATTTCCAATATCTGGCAAGTCTCGGCATCATCGCACTGGTGGCGGCCGTCGCCGTACGGGTCCAGGAGACCTGGCGACCGTTCTCCCGTCCCGCGAGGATTGGACTGTGTCTCGTGATGTTGGTGACACTGGGGGGCCTGACCTGGCGACACAGCCGGGCATTTACGGACTTGGAGACGTTCGCCCGGACCACGCTCGCGCAAAATCCGAACTGCTGGACGGCCCACGATTTTATGGGCGTGGTGCTTGCCTCCCAGGGAAAGACGGCGGAGGCGATCAATCACTTTGACCGGGCTCTCGCGGGAAACCCCAAGTATGCTCTGGGACACTACAATCTCGGCTGTGCCCTGGCCTCCCAAGGAAACTTCCCCGACGCCATCCAGCAGTATGAGCAGGCTTTGCAATTGCAACCCAGCCTTATCCGGGCTCGCTACAATCTCGGCTGTGCCCGGGCCTCCCAAGGAAACTTCCCCGAGGCCATCCAGCAGTATGAAGAAGCTCTTCGGCTAAAGCCCGACGCGGTCAGCGCGCCCGAGATCCACAACAATCTCGGGATAGCGTTGGCCTCCTCCGGAAAACTCAACGAGGCGATCGAGCACTTCGAGCAGGCCGTGCGATTGCGGCCCGCATTCGCCGATGCCCACGCCAATCTTGGCCACGCCCTCGGTGATCAAAAAAGGTTTGGCGAGGCCATTGAGCACTACGAACAAGCCGTGCAGCTTGCTCCCGACTCCGCCAGCTCTTGCGAGGAACTGGCTCGGCTATTGGTCTCGCGGGAAGGCGGCGTCCCGGAGGATTCCATCCGTGCCGTTCAACTGGCCGAAAGAGCCTGCCAGTTGACCGAAAACCGCGAGCCTGTCTGCCTCGATACCCTGGCGGCGGCCTATGCCGCTGTCCATCGATTGGCAGAAGCTGCAGCGACGGCCGAGAAATCACTCGAACTCGCACGCGTCGCCGGCCAAACAAACCTAGCTGCGGAAATCCAAGGTCATCTTAGGCTCTATCAAGACAACCGTCCTCGCGAGGCTTCAAGCCCAGCACATGCACCCAGTCCCTGAAGAACCACAACTATTGCCTCAGAGTGTGCCTAAGCCTCCGTGGAGCGACTTATTGTCCTACGCTTCCTTCGACTACGAATTGTTCAGCCGCGTTTGACGCGGGTGCCATCGTTGTCGGCGATGAGGATATGGGTCTCACAGCGGATTTGCTGTTTGGCAAACACATTTGCCATGGCCTCGGCGACGGCCTTTTCCTTTTGCTCCGTGAGGCACATGATCGAGGCGCCCGAGCCGCTGAGCCAGCCGGCGAGCGCGCCGGCTTCCACGCCGCCGGCGATGACATCATCGAGCATGGGTATGAGTTTCTTACGGTAGGGTTGGTGGAGCTTGTCGTCGAACAAGCCGCGCAAGAGGGAGTAATCGCCCGTGGCGAAAATTGAGGTAATGAGGGCGACGCGGTTCAGATTCTCGACGGCGTCCCGCAGCGGCACCATCTTCGGCAGCAGGGCGCGGGCTTTCTCGGTGGACACCTCGTATTCGGGCACGCAAACGACAAACTTCAGCGCGGGTGGGACACTGAAGCGCCGGTAGCGCACCGTGCCGTTGATGATGGCCGAGACGACGAAACCACCAGAAAGCGCAGGCGCCGCATTATCAGGATGGTGCTCGAGTTCAGTGACGAGATCGAGCAACTCCGTGTCACCGAGTGGGCGATCATTGAGTTCATTGAGGGCGAAAACGATTCCCAAGCGCACGGTCACACTGGAGCCCAGGCCACTGGAGACGGGCACATCACCTTTGACTTCAATTTGGAGGCCGTGCGGTTTACCTTTGCTGCGACGGAAAAAGGCGTCTACTGCTTCCCGCGCCATGGCGTTTGCGGAGGCTGATCCTTTCTGGCCGTCAATACGCTCGACGGTCAGTGTGTCGGTCTCGCGGATAGAAACCTGATTGTGCAACTTCAGCGCGATGCCGAGCGTGTCGAAGCCAGGACCGAGATTGGCGGTCGTGGCCGGCACGCGAACGGTAACTGACGGTTTTCTCACAGAGATGCGATATTGCATGGCACAACGGGGCAAGTCAAGTGGCGGTGGTACTTGTACGAAGCATTGGGAAGCTGGAACGACTTAAAAGGGTTGGCCTCCGCATTGATGATTCCACGAAGGCGCCCTTTTCTGCCATATTCCTCTTTTTGAGATTTCCTGCCCGTGCGGAACCACGAGGTTTCCTTGATTTTGCCCCACAAAATCGAGATTGGCATACCCACTGCTACCTAGTCTGCCAGTCAGGCGTTACGCAGAGGCAGGACTGACAGATGAGCGAGACCAACAAACAGAACATCTACCGAGTGCTAATAGTGGACGAGGATGCAGCCCTGCGTGAACTGCTCGCAGGCTTGCTCCGCGCGCCGAACCGCAGCGTGGAAGTGCGCGATGGCGCACGTACCGCGTTGGAATTTTTGCGCCACAATCCCATTGATGTCGCATTTGTTGATGCCGCGTTGACGGGCGCTTCCGCGCAACATCTGGCGGACAAAATCAAGAAGCTCTGCCCGCACGCCCACGTCGTCGTCTGCGCCGGGCGTTTGTCGCAACTCTGGGACAGTGCAGGCCGTACCCGCAAGGGCGCGCGTGAACTGCGACAACCTTTCAGTTTTGGCGAAGCCCTCCAACTCGCCGATTCATGCAAGACCGAATGAAAATGAACACGATTTCGATTAAGGCGCTGGCTCCAGGGTTGGCTGTGAAGCAGGCTGCGCTGGGTGCGCAGGAAAAACCGTTCATAGCGGACCAGCGCCTCTTTCTTTGGGACATTTCCGAGAGCCCGCGAAGCTTCGGACTGTCCGCTCGCGACGGGTTGAGAGTCAACTGTTCGAATCCCCCCAACGCCATCAAGGTCGGCGCCTCCTCCGACCGAAGAACAGCTTGATCTCTCAACCCGCGCGCGCGGCAGCTCTTCTGCCGCCGCACCACTGAGAGCCCACCGACCGCTTGCTTTTCCACCCAGCTACGCTATATTCGGTCTGCCATAACACGGCTACATACTCATGGGGGCGAAACGGTCTCGACTTTGTGGGGTGAGCGTGAGCGGCATGCCGAGGTTGTCGGGAGGCCTCGTTAAAAACCTGACAAAAACATAACTGCGAATCACGAACTCGCACTCGCGGCTTAATTGTCCGCGACGTTCCGCCTGCGACACCTGCTAGTGGGATCGGAACGACGATAGCAGGTTAGTCTGTGGATGTTGTCTTCAGGTCCATGGACGAAATACTAACTGGGGGCTGGCGCGGCGGGTGGCCTGTCCATTGGCAGCACGCCGGGCGAGACCTAAAGATGGAATAAGCATGTAGTCACTTGCGTGCGCTTTGCAGAGGACGTGGGTTCAACTCCCACCGCCTCCACCATTTTTTCTAAGTAAATAACAATTTACTTGCAATCTGTAGCAGTTTGTAGCAGACTACGCTTCGTAATGACGAAGCCACAATCCAAGAAGCTGACAAACGACACTCGGTCGTTTCAGGTCACCGTAGCAGGCGTCAATGTGAAGTGTTACGCCGGTCGGGATGGTCGGTGGTTTGTTGCGTACTACCTTGCCGGTAAGAGGCGAACTGACGCCTTTCGCACGAGAGAGGCGGCGCAGGTCAAGGCCACCGAAGTCGCAACGGCGATCCACCACCAGCAAGCTGACGTAAAGAGCTTGTCCGGCAAAGATCTGCAAGCATACCTCTATTCAACGAAGGCCCTCGAACCGTTCGGTATCCCGCTAAGCTCAGCAATCCACGAGTACGTCGCTGCCAGGCAAAAGTTGCATGGCGCCTCGATTGGTGAAGCGGCTGAATTTTTTTGCCGCTACAACCTACCTGATGTGCCGAAAAAGACAGTCGGCGAGATTGTCAAAGAGATCATTGAAGCCAAACGCCGCGACGGTGCCAGCCAAGAATACATCAAGGATTTGAGCAAACGACTGCCCTACGTCGCATCCGCGTTTCCAGAGCCAATCTCACAAGTGACGAAGCCGCAACTTGAGGAATGGCTGCGGTCCCTCGCTATGTCCCCTAGGTCACGTAACAATTATCGAAGTACCATGGTGATGCTGTGGCGGTACGCAAGGGAACGTGGGTATTTGCCACGTGATCGCTCAACCGAAGCAGATGGCCTACCGCGCGCGAAGATGATCGACTCCGAAATCGAGATTTTCCGCCCCAAAGACTTCGTGGAGCTTATCTCCGCGGCCGATACAGAGGTAGTGCCTTTCCTTGCCCTTGGCGCTTTCACGGGACTCCGTCATGCCGAAATTTTGCGGCTCGACTGGGAAGATATTCGGTTCGCTCAGGGCTTTGTTGAGGTCAAGGCAAAGAAGGCCAAAACCGCGCAACGTCGGCTTGTGCCGATTCAGGCGAACCTCGCGGCATGGCTTGCGCCATATCATGAGCGGGCTGGAAAGGTCTGTCCGTGGATTCGCATCGGCCGCACAGCCTCAGTGTTGGCCAAAGATCATGGCATCGATTGGCCGAATAATGGATTGCGACATTCCTATGCCAGCTACCGTCTCGCCCAATGCCAAGATGCCGCCAAGGTGGCGCTGGAGATGGGCAACAGCCCCGCAATAATTTTCCGCCATTATCGAGAAGTCGTAACGCCACAGGAGGCAGCGGCGTGGTGGAATATCTTCCCTGAACGGGCAGCAAACGTGGTGCCCATGAGTCGTCACCAAGGATCGGGTTGAACTGCCGCCGCGAAGATCGCGGGCCGCTGGCGGCCAACCAGTAGGCGGTTTGCATAATGACATTTCGTGAACTCACAGCAGGCCTGACGGTCAGAAGGATTATTTGTATTTATTCACCATCCACCGTATAAGGCCGTATACATGCAAATAATTTCCTATAGATCGGAGGGCAGAGATGGATAAGATCAAGAATCCGTTCTCTCCAGGTGCCGGTTCTCCACCGCCAGAATTGGCTGGTCGTGACGCAATCTTGGAGCAAGCACGCGTTCTTCTCGGTCGGGTACGCGAAAAGCGTCCCGAGAAGAGTCTTCTTATGACGGGACTACGCGGCGTGGGCAAGACCGTACTACTCAACGAAATTGAGAGGGTTGCCCGACGCGAGGAGTATCGCACCATCCTGATCGAAGCTCACGAGGATAAACGTCTTGCTTTGCTGCTCGTTCCCCACCTGCGCCGTTTGCTTTATGAACTCGACAGAATTGCCGGTGCTGGCGACAAGGTCCGACGCGGTATCGGGGTGCTTAAGAGCTTTATCGGGGCGGTCAAAGTTTCCCTTGGCGATGTCGAGTTGGGGATCGATATCGAACCTGAAAAGGGATCTGCCGACAGCGGAGATTTGGAGGTGGACTTGCCCAACCTCTTTGTCGCCGTCGCCGAAGCTGCGGAAGAACGGGGAACCGCCGTGGCCATTCTGATCGACGAAATCCAGTACTTTAATCAGTTCGAGTTGAGTGCCCTGATCATGGCCATGCACAAGATGCAGCAACGCCAACTCCCCTTGGTGTTGATCGGGGCCGGTTTGCCAATCCTCCCTGGACTGGCTGGCGAATCAAAATCCTATGCCGAACGGCTTTTCAGTTTTCCTGATCTCGGTCCGTTGTCGGAAGCGGATGCTGCCACGGCCCTGCAAGACCCGGTCCAAACGGTGGGAGTGAAATTTGAAGCCGCCGCTCTTCGTGAGATTTTTCGATTAACGAAGGGTTACCCGTATTTTATTCAAGAGTGGGGTTATCAAACATGGAATCACGCCCCCTCTTCGCCCATCACGCTCCAGATTACTCAAGAGGCCACCCCAATAGTGAGGAGCCGCCTCGACGAGAACTTCTTTCGTGTGCGCTTTGATCGCCTCACACCCCGAGAAAAACAATACTTGCGGGCGATGGCTCAACTTGGTTCTGGCCCATATCGAACCGGCGACATTGCCGATATACTTGGGGCGAAAATCACCACTCTCGGCCCGGTGCGCGCCAGTCTCATCAAAAAGGGGATGATTTACAGTCCCGCCCATGGTGACATGGCTTTCACGGTGCCACTCTTTAACGAATTCATGCGCCGCGCCATACCAGATTTTCAGTCGAAAGCAAAACAATAGGCTGGCCAATCGAAAACCTCATTGAGATCCATTGCTACTGAAGGAAATCAATGAGCAAAAGGCGGTGCCGAGAGCGTGTGATGAAAATAACTGACACCAAGGCCGACGCAGAGCGGTTTTGGGCGTTGCGACCGGCTAACATTGGCATAAAGATTTTGCATTGGAGTGTTAGATGTTCAGCGCACAACTGCATGTTTTAACCGGGGCACTTGCTGGCCAAGCCTTCAGACTAATTGACGCGCCTATCACAATCGGGCGTGCGTCTGATAATCTGATCTTTGTTGAGGAGGAACCGGTTTCCTGGCATCACGCAGTTCTGACGCCCGAGTCCGATGGCTACGTTTTGCATGATCTTAATTCCACAAATGGGTGCCGGGTCAATGGCCGGGCCGTAACGGATGCTGTTTTGCGCAATGGTGATGTCATTCGCGTGGGCACATTCGAGATGCGCTACGAGGCCGAACCTGCGCCGCTTGTTGCAGTAGAGAGCATGCCACCTGCTAAGTTTGAGGTTGGCGATGAAAGCCATGCCAGTCCTGTGCCGATTCCTCCAAGAATTAGACCTACGCCACTACCTCTACCGCCGCGGATAATTCCAACGCCACCGTCGCCAATAACGCCACTGCCCGAATCCCGTAGGCAGGTAGGACCACACGGTGGTATCCGATTTGAAATCACCTATTCGACGGGCGGAGACAGCTTTATTAAGGCGGCTCAAAAGCTAGTCAATCACGATGAGGCTAGCGCTACGTTTGTGCCGTTCATGTCCTATTGGCCGACCTACAATGCAATGACGACCGCTCAATCGAAGTGGTATTTTCATTGGCGAGGTCGAGTCCGAAATTGCGACTACCCGGACACCGACTTGTCGTATGTATTCGTCCACGTTTATGAGTTGATCAACAATGTTGGGGTCAGGACAGAGGCGGACGGCTACGAGCACCTTCGAAAACTCTGGTTGAATTACCGGGATCGCTTTCCGAAGCTCGACAACTATCTAATCGATTGGATTTCAGATTACGCGATTTTGAACAAATGCGCCATTGACCCGCTACAGATATACCACGAAGCTTTTGAGCGTAAGGCTTTCGTTTCAAACCCCGATATTCTGCTGTCCCGATATGAAACGGCCTCTTTTGCCGAGATTCCGATGTCTCTAATCCTGGCCCTTTCAGACTATCGAATTCAAAAGAGCAAATTTTATCTGCAAGGAAACCAAGACCTGTTAAGCGAGTCTCTATCCAAAGCCTTCTGGCAAGTGGACACCCACTTCAGAACGAAAACCGGCATAGGAATACTTGGGAACTTCAGACCCGCCGCGCCTCGTACAATTCACCGTTATCCATTCCGCAGCGCCGTATATGCCGGCACCGCAACCTTGCTCACTGTGGCAAAAGTATTCCCTTATTCAACGCATGCTCCGTTGAGGAAATTTCTAACGACGATCATCAAACATGCTGAGAATGTACTGCGCGAGCATAGACGGTACAGGGGAAAGCTTCGTGGGTATGAACTCGATGCCGAGATCGCGGCTGTTATTCGTAAATCTGTGCTGGAAATAGCAATTCCACCCACACCGCGCCAACGCATCGAGGTTGATATGGCGCGAATCGAGGAACTGACTCGCGCGTCTGATCAAGTACGAGAAATCCTGCTCGAAGGCGCGGGTGCAGAGACTAATCGACGCTGGGATGAAATGCCCGCACCGGTTTCAGATGAGACACCCATCGAACGACCAGAAGGGACGCCTGCTCACCTTCTGACTGACCTGAATGAAATCAATCGTCTTCTGGTCAGAATTACAGCGGACGAAAGACGGTTGCTTGAGGTAATGCAGGAACACCAATGGCAGTGTGAGAATTCAAGTCTCCCCGATATGCTCCCCGGCGTCTTGATCGAACATGCGGTTGACCACATCAATGAGATTGCGTTGAAATTCATAGGAGACATTTTGCTCGCATCTGAGGATGGGAAAAGACTTGTAACCGACGATTATCGCGACGAACTCGAATTCCTTCTGGCGAGGAAGGCGGGCTCACCGGCACAGCCGATACCTTCCGCGAAGACATTCGAAGGCCTACCTCCTGAATGGCGACAATTCATGTCGCGGTTGAAGGACAACCAAGTACGAACGCTGCGTGTCATCGCTACCAATGGTCAATCGCGGGAGGAAATCAGAAAGCTGGCAGCAGAGGTAGGCATTATGCCAGAAGCCTTGATCGACTCGATAAACGAACTGGCACATGAGACAATCGGCGATATTATTATAGACACAAATTCTGTACCTCCTGTTATCGAGGAAGAGGATTTTGAAATGGTGCAGAAGGCGCTCGCGCTGACAACATAGGAATGACACATGTCTAACCTGAAATTGCCCAAACGTGTTTCCACTGCCTTGCTGAATTCTCTGGGTGCAGGGGTCGTGCCCCGAATCGGCTTGGAATATGTCGCGGTCGGTAGGAAAGACGAGATTTCGACTCTTCTTCAAGACCTTGCAAATGTGGCCGAAGGAGGGGCTACGTTTCGCTTCATTGTCGGCCGGTACGGGTCGGGTAAAAGTTTCATGCTACAACTAATTCGCAATTATGCCATGGATCGTGATTTCGTGGTGGCGGACGCCGACCTTTCACCCGAACGAAGACTGGCCGGCACAGACGGACATGGCGTCGCGACGTATCGAGAGTTGCTGCGGAACATTTCCACCAAGACACGCTCGGATGGCGGCGCCCTTGCACCAATCCTCGAACGTTGGATTTCCAACATCCAAGCGCAAGTTATCAAGGAATCAAATCTCCAACCCGCCGACGGAAGATTTGCCGATGCCGTCCAGTCGAGGATTGTCACAGTGATTAACGACATGGAAGGAATGGTTCACGGGTTTGACTTCGCCGCCGTGATTTCAGCCTATTGGCGGGGTCATCGTCAAGACGATGACAAACTCAAGGACGCAGCTTTGCGATGGCTAAGGGGCGAGTTCACCACAAAGACGGAAGCGCGAGAGGCTCTAGGTGTCCGGGTCATTATCGACGACGACAGTTGGTACGAATACCTCAAACTGTTGGCACGGTTCGTTTCTGACATTGGCTACAAGGGACTTATCGTGTTCATCGATGAGGCGGTCTATCTCTTCAAGATCACTCACTCAGTTTCGCGCCAAAACAACTACGAAAAGCTCTTGGCGATGTTCAACGATACGATGCAAGGCAAGGTGGAGCGTCTTGGAATTTTTGTCGGCGGCACAGCGCAGTTCATTGAAGACCCGCACCGTGGATTATTCAGCTATGAGGCGCTCCGCTCGCGTTTGGTTGAAAGCCGCTTTGCCGGGAATGGTCTACGTGATTTGTCAGGCCCGCTTATTCGGCTTCAGACCCTCACTACCGATGACACTTTCGTGCTTTTGACACGCCTACTGGACGTGCATGCCGCCCATCACGGATATGTACCTAATCTGAAGTCCGAAGATCTCAGAGACTTCTTGCAGGTCGCAGCCGACCGGGTTGGCGCAGACACGCTCCAGACTCCGCGCGAAGTGATTCGTGATTTCATTTCCGTGCTAAACATTCTGCGGCAGAACCCACAGGCTTCATTCGCTCAATTGGTACATAGCAACGAATTCAAACCCAGCCTCCCGGCTAAAGACCCGGATGTGGATGAAGCCGGAAAATACTCGGAGTTCAAGGTGTGAGCGAAAACCCATTCTACAAGCTCGCGCCGTTCATCCAAGAGTATATCTACGCACACGAATGGGCAGAGTTGCGAGCGGTTCAGGTCGAAGCCTGCCGGGTGATCTTCGAGACTGACGAACATCTACTACTCGCGACCGGCACGGCTTCGGGAAAAACCGAAGCGGCGTTTCTTCCGGTGTTGACGCTGCTGCACAACGACCCGCCCGCGACGATTGGTGTTCTCTATATCGGTCCGACGAAGGCCCTGATCAATGACCAGTTCATCCGTCTAAACGATTTGCTTCAGGAGGCACACATCCCGGTGTGGCACTGGCACGGGGACGTTTCGCAGAGCGAGAAAAACCGGCTGATGAAAGATCCTAAAGGTGTTCTCCAAATCACGCCGGAATCCATGGAAAGCCTGCTGATTAACAAGAGCACACAACTAGTGCAAATGTTCGGCAATCTTCGGTTCATCGTCATTGATGAGGTTCACGTTTTCATGGGGTCGGATCGCGGGCGTCAGGTTCTCTGCCAGCTACAGCGGCTTGCCCACTTTCTACGCGCGCAGCCACGGAGAATCGGACTGTCTGCGACGCTCGGCGATTACTCACAAGCCGAGAACTGGTTGAAGGCCGGAACGGAGAGAAACGTCGTCACGCCACAGGTCCAAGCAAAGCAGCAGACGATGCGGCTCGCGGCTGAGCATTTTTACGTTCCCAACCCGATGAGAAAGAAAGCTGGGCAAGAAGAGCCCCTTGATTTTAATCATCCGTACTACACCTACGTCTTCGACAAAAGCCGTGAGCGCAAGAAGTGCCTCATCTTTGGCAACACGCGCGATGAAACTGAATGGATCATAGCCACCATGCGGCAAATTGCCGAGACACGCGGCTTCCCCGACATCTATCATGTTCATCATGGGAGCATAGCAACCCCGCTCAGGGAATCAGCCGAAGATTCCATGCGAGACCCCGACAAGCCCGCCGTGACCGCTGCCACAGTGACACTGGAACTGGGAATCGACATCGGGCAGTTAGATCGCGTGATCCAGTTGGGCACGCCCCACACAGTATCCAGTTTCTTACAAAGGCTTGGCCGGTCGGGTAGACGAGGGCAGCCGTCCGAAATGTGGTTTGTTCACCAAGAAGAGGAACAGACCGGCAAGGAATTACTTCCACAGCAAATCCCTTGGGGACTCTTGCACTGTATTGCGATCATTCAACTCTACCTCGAAGAACGCTGGATAGAGCCGATCCGTCCTGTCAAGTATCCCTTCAGTCTGTTGTATCACCAGACAATGAGCACGCTGGCCTCACTGGGGGAGTTGTCGCCGGCTGCGCTCGCGCAACGCGCATTGACCCTACCTCCGTTCGATCAAGTTAGTGAAGACGATTACAGGGCACTGCTCCAACACCTGATCAAGATTCAGCATGTCCAGCAGACAGACGAACGTGGCTTCATCGTTGGTCTGGCTGGTGAGCCGATCGTGAGAAACTTCCGCTTCTACGCAGTTTTCCCCGACAGTGATGAGTATTCGGTCAAGCACGAGTCGAGAGAAGTCGGCAGCATCAGTATGCCGCCACCCGTGGGCGAGCGATTCGCTTTGGCCGGGCGGACATGGGAAGTATTGGAAATTGATCAGAAACGAAGGATCGTTTACGCGAAGCGCATTCGAGGAAAGATACATATCTTCTGGTCGAACGACATTCCGCTAAACATCCACACCAAGATTCTTCAGCGCATGCGCAGAGCATTGTGCGAAGACGTGGAATACGCGTACCTGCAAGCGGGCGCTCGCGCCCGACTTCAAGAGGCGCGCTGGCTTGCCCGTCGCGCCGGCTTGGATAAGCAGAATGTTGTCGCACTGGGAGGCAATACTTTCTGCCTGTTTCCGTGGATGGGAACGCTACCATTCATCGCCCTGTTTCGCTGTCTTCGCTTTGTTTGCAGCGCCTCGCTGAGCATCACTGAGTTGGACGGCTTTCTGCCGTACTTCATCACGTTCAAGGCCAACAAAGGCGCTGTTGAGGAGATTCGACGCGAGGTGGTCTCCCTCCTCGCAAAGCCCATCCAGCCCGAGGAATTGGTGACTCCCACTGACCTACCGAAGATCATCCCGCTCGAAAAGTACAATCAGTTCATACCCGACAATCTTCTTCTGAAGGGCTTTGCTCACGACCATCTTGACGTGGCCGAAATGAAGCATCTGCTACTCGACTGGCGCTGACACCGCTGTCAGTAAGGAACGCGCGCGCCGTACTGTTTCCCGAAACGGTATCGGTATCTGGGAAGGGGACGAACAATTGCGCGACGATCTTTTGCGATCGCGAGGCGAAACGTTACCAGCACGTTGTTGCCAGGGTGGCGCGCTTCACGCGGCTTGAAATGAACTCCCAGTTAGAATGTTTTTTCCATTCGCTGCTACTCAACATGGACACCTACGCGCTGTGGGACCTCAGCCACGATGAATAGCACAGCGTAGGCGAATTGCCGTTCGATCCGTTCATGATCCGCCAGCGCGCGCCATTTTGGATGTACGGCCTTGCGTGCCTTCTGCGAAGCGACGTGGCTCGCGCAGAAAGGTTTCCTGTTCGCGCATTACGAGAGGTATTTGCGCACAAATGAGCCAGCGCCGCCAGAGGCCGGCATACCGGCCTCGCTTTGATACCTGGCATGTCAGGCTGGGCTTGTCGAAGCGGCGCTGGCTGATTACACTCCGTTGCGATGGCTGAAACTGAGAACGCAGGAAAGAAGATTTGGATAGAGGTTGCCGTGGCGTTATCCTCTTTATCTCCGCCACGTGAACCGTGGGCTCGGGACAATCTATGTTTTACTTGTGCGAAAGCTGTCGGGCAATGAGCGAGGCCAGTCAATGATCGAGCCAGAGACCGGCCGCGTAAAGAGACTGCTGGAACTGGCCAAACAAGAGTTCGGCAACATTTCTCCCGCGGAGGAAAAGCTGTTCCGAGGAATTGCTAAGGGACAAACGGTAGACTATAGCACCGGTTCTGATGTAGAAAATGATCCGTCAAACGCCCTGAAGTGGACCGCCGACCGCGTGCTCACAGCCGTCGGTATCGCTTGGCTGTGCACCGATCCTCAGGCATCTGCACTGGTGACGTATCGGGGCATTTCGGTCAAAGGAGCGCGTGTTGACGGGCCACTCGATCTTCAATTTGCCCACATGCCATTTCGCTTTCGTTTCGAGAACTGCTCGTTTCAAAACGAGGTAGTTCTTAGATCTGTTGGACTCCAAGGACTGTACCTCCTAAACACACATACTAAAGGGATAAACGCCACCGGAGCGAAAATCGAAAACGATGTTTTTTTCCGGAATGGCTTCAGGGCTGAAGGCGAGGTGAATCTAGTAGGTGCGACCATCGGGGGGAACGTTAGCTGCATAGGTGCGCAATTCATTAACGTAGGCGGGGTAGCTTTGAACGCCCACATGCTGAAGGTCGAGGGAACTTTCTTTCTGCGTGATGGTTTTAAGGCCCAAGGCGAGGTGAATTTGGTCGGGGCAACGATTGGTAAAACCGTGGAATGCGACGGCGGCCAGATGATCAATCCTGCCGCCAACGCTCTCAATGCCGACAGGCTGAAGGTTGAAGGCGGCGTTTTTCTGCGAAGTGGATTCAAGGCGGAAGGTGAGGTTCGCCTACTCGGAGCAAGGATTGGTGGAGACCTTGATTGCGAGGGCGGTCAGATGGTGAATCCCAATGGTAAAGCTCTCAATGCCGACGGATTGAAGGTCGAGGGCAGTGTCTTCCTGCGGAAGCGTTTCAATGCCACAGGCAAAGTGAGGTTCGTCAACGCCATAGTCGGTCGATATTTCGTTTGGAGAGAAATCCCTACAAATTCAGACGCCATTTTGGATCTTCGCTCCGCAAAAGTCGGGACACTCCTGGATGAGAAGAAAAGCTGGCCGGGCAGAGACAAACTCCTTCTTCATGGTTTTGTTTATGACGAGATCGGTCATGATGCCCCAACGGATGCTGACAGCCGTATTCAATGGCTTCACCTTCAGCCCGCCGGTCAATTCCTGCCACAACCTTACGAACAATTGGCATCAGTGTTGCGGAAAGCCGGGCATGATGAGGACGCGAGGGAGGTGCTCATCGAAAAAAATAGGGACCGGGCTCAGCGCACAAAGTGGTATGAACTCGTGCGCTGGTGGTACACCTTGCTGGACATAACCGTCGGCTACGGTTATCGACCTTGGCGCGCCTTTGGGTGGAGCTTGGGTATCATCTGTCTCGGGTGGATTTGTTTCTGCGCGGGATACAATGCCGACCTCATGATGCGAACCAAGGAAGGGCCTTCGGAGAACTTTCCCGAATTCAGTGCGGCGTTATATTCTTTTGAAACGTTCGTTCCGCTGACGAAATTGCAGATCGCGGAATATTGGCTACCCAATGCGAATCTCGGAACGCCAGTCAAAATCTTCGGAGCCAGAACCCCTAAGTGGGCTAGCCCGACGGAGGGTAGCCTACTACGCTTTTACTTGTGGTTTCATAGCACGGCGGGCTTGGTACTGACGACGCTCTGGGTTGGCGGGCTGACGGGCTTGATAAAGACCTGAGATGTGGAGGAGCAGCGGAATCAATAGGTGCTACCATCATGGACATCCACTTCCATTGCGGAAAGTGTCAGCAAAGTCTTGTAGTGGAAGAGTCAGGTGCCGGGTTGGAGATTGTCTGCCCCAAGTGCGAACAAATGGTTCTTGTACCGTCGTCAACCACAAACTTGGATGCGGTGTCGCAAGTAATTCAAACATCTCCGCAGGATGACAATCAATTCGAGAATGGGAAGGCGATACCTCGTTGGAATAATTCTTGGCGGACGTTGGCAGAGGCTTCCATCGAACAGCGGGAATTCTACAGCTATTGGCTGCGCGAGTACGAAAACGGAAACGTCATTCCGTTGGATAGCGGTAATCTTGGCTATCTGAAGGCGTATCTGTACGAGGCGATCAGGCAGTTTATTCAGGACAAGGACATTGGCAAATTGGAAACGTGTTTTGCGAAAAGTCGGCAGGCTTATCCTAGTGATTATGCACCGGGGCAAGACAGCCTCACGTGGTGGAGATCGGATGCGTACGTCTATCTAAAGGATTACGAGAAAGCATGGCAACTGCGTACCTCCGTAAGGCGGGGCATGTTAGAACACTGGGAGCAGCGCTTCATGGACATTCTCAAGATTAGGGCGAAGTGTGCCGACACGTCTATCGATGGGGCGTCTTTGCTTTCTTGGACACGCTTTGGGCTGACGAAATTTGGCATTGAGAATCGCAAAGAGGTCGGCGAGTTACTATCTGAGTATCTCAATGAATTTCAGGAGTCTCATGGAAAGAACTTTCTGGAGTATTCTTGTTCCCAATGTGACTTGTCCAACCCTGACGAAATTAATCCCGAATTACTCATCAAATTCGGAATCGTCGCGGACATGGAGGACTACAAGTCATTGAGTGCAGTATGTGAGCAACACGGTCAAGACGCGTGGAAACCTTGGCAGCTACAGTTGTTCGTAGGTCCATACACGTTCTACGAAGATGACGAACACCCGATTCCGTGTCACGTACCGTATGCGTTGAAGGAACAGGTTGGTGATCTGATTCGGCACTGTGAGAATCGCTTGCGTGAGATGAGAGACTTGCCAAGGGTCGGGGAGGGCTGGATTAGTGAAGCGGAACTCTTTCAGAAGCTCCGCGAATCCTTTCCTGAAGAGCAGATTATCCGTCACGCCAGACCAGACTGGCTTGCACCACAGCATCTCGACATTTACCTGCCGGTTCGGAAAGTCGGGATTGAGTATCAAGGTAAGCAACATTACGAACCCGTAGAGTATTTCGGTGGCGCAGCCGCACATGAGGAACTCAAGAAACGCGATGAGCGAAAGCGCAAGCTGTGCGAAGAGCATGGCTGTAAGTTAATCTACGTGTCCGAAGGCTACCAGCTTGAGAACGTCAAAGCTTCGCTCGAACATGTCATGGCTGGAGGCAGTATATCGGTTGTCGAAACTTTGGTCGTACCGAAGCCAAACAGGGGGGCTGAATAGGTATTCGACTAGCCCTGATACCGCTGTCAGTAAGGAGTGCGGCAAAATCTCCGTAAATACCCTACGAGGCACTTCTGCTGATCGGAGTGATGGTGATCGAAGCGACGAAGGGTCTGACGCGCTCGAGATCGGCATAGCGTTTGGGCAGGACGTGAACCGTGGCGAGGTCGTTTTCGCGGAGCAAATCGGCCAGCCGACTGAGCCGCCAGGTCAAGATCACTACGTCGGCTGCCGCTGACATGCTCTGTGCACTCGCCGTCAATAGTCCAACAAGCCTGCCCGAATCGCACGGTATGACGACTCGTCACCTGTTCCACATCGTTCACACCATGCGTAGCGCAACAAGCTGTCCGTTCATATTATGCATGTGATTAGAGAGTGGACGCCCAACTCCTAACGAGGTTAGGGTTCGGCGCACAATGCGCAGGGCCATCTCCCGCAAACTGTTGACAACTGGTGACATGCGTTGACAAAGTCAACACCGCTCAACACTTTTCTACCCGCACAGCCGCTCCAAAAAGTTGTTCCCATTTGGGAACAATTAGGAAGAGAACCTGTGGTATTCCTGTCGCCCATGATGAACGAAGGACCCAAACCGATTTCGCAGGTGACAACAATGATTCCCGTGAAATTGTTCGCGCTTGCGAACAACCCCCAAAGGAAGCCATGGCATCATCGCCCCCAGTCATGAATGAAGAACGGCAACAGATTCAGCCATCTACCGGCAACACGATCGCATCGACATCAGTCCAATTGACCGTCAGCGAGGCGGCCTACACAATTGGCGTGGACTCTTTCACAATCCTCGGCCTCATCCAGCGCGGCAAATTGAATCCCGCGCGGTCGTCCTCGGGTGAGATCCTGGTGCCGAAAGGCGAGTTGATCAGGCTGCTAGAGAAAGGCCGGTAATCCATGCTTAAACGCAAGGGTCAAGTTGTTGGGTCCATCGTGCCTGGCTCGACCGTGCGGTTGACCCCCGGTGGATTGAAGTCATACACGGCGGCATTCGAGGCCATCTCGCCCGAGTTCGACGAGTTGCGGCAGATGCAGCGGCAAGTGGACACACTCCCGCACACCATCCTGGAGCAACCGTCCAGTTCACCTGACACAGTTGCCACCATCGCTGCCGAGGGGGTTGAATGGCAGAGGCAGGCCCAATTGCTGACATTGCCAAAGAGCGCAGTCCTTCTGTGTCGCCACCCAACGGAGAACGAGTTCGCCATCATTCAGCGTTTCCCAGCGGAGTCCGCGTATGCCAAGGCGAACGGCCAGGGTGAAATTCTGCTCAAAGGCGCCGACGCAGGGCACTTGGTGGGCGAGTACGCGGGCTGGGCACAGCACACCCTGCGGTTCATGGCCAGCAATCTTGTATCCAAGGCACAATGTGTCGCATTTGAGCAATTCCCGGAACACAATCCGGGTAGGGTCATGCGGGCCATCTCTGAGCGCTGCCTGCTGGCGGTGGGCGAGTCACTGACGGTAATGGAGCCGGTGCGTCAAACGACCCGTCATACGCGGGGCATTGGGGTTTGAGACCATGGACCCGCAACGGGAACAATTCCTGAATCTGAAGGCGACTCCGGCACGGTTGACTGCCGAGGAAGCGGCTTGGTACTTGGGATTCGGCCACCATGAGATTCTCATTCTCATTGCCAACGGGTTGCTCAAGCCGCTTGGTCATCCACCAGTCAACGGAGGGAAATACTTCTCCACTGCGACACTGACGGAGCTGCACCAGGACGTGAAGTGGTTGACTCGCGCGTCCGATGTCATTGTCGAGCACTGGCGAGACAAGAACGCCCGGAAAACGAATGCCGACGGTGCATTCCCGATCACGACTTCGGCAGCTACAGAATCTGTTGACACGTGTGGACAACGTCAACGCCTGTCAACCCGGCGTGATTCGCTGGCCACTCACATCAACTCCGCCACCGCTCGGCGTAACTCGCCCACTGCTCGCTAATGCATGGATCACGATCTGCCGTACTCTCGATGCCGATGAATTCGGAAGCCACACCCAACCCGAACCAGGAGAAACGGGGAAGAACCGGCGGCGGTCCGGCGTTTCACAGCCGGCTCGATCCTCACGTTGAATTCATCCGCCAGCAACGGCGGCAACGCAAGACCTGGAGGCAAATCGCCGAGCAGCTTCGCAGTGAGAAAAGCTGCCCCATTACGTTCCAGGGCGTACACGGGTTCTATCGCCGATACTTGAGGCGTTGTGCCCGGCCCCATTGGGAAAGAGACGCGCCTTCTCCAAAGACGCAGGGTCCTGCGCGACCGGGAAGCACAACGCAACGGAAGCCCCTGCTCGCAGCCACTCCGGTGGCGCGTCCGTTTCGGCAACCGAATCCCGACAACATCAACCTCAACGATCCCTCGACTCTATGAACATCACGCAACGCATTCACTTGAATCCGCAATCCAAAGGCAACCTTGGCAAGAGTTTTGAGGCCGAATTCCGTACCGCCTGGCTTGATCGCCTCGGCATCGCGTGGAACGGCTCCGATCTTGATGATCGTCATCATACCTTCGCCAGCCGCCACCCGGAAGCCGTCCGGTCGTATCCACTGGGCAACCAGCAAGAGAGCAAGACGGAGTTGCTCAGCTTGTTCCGCCACGTGCTCAAGGACTCCGCCCCCGTCCACATCATCGACACCCGCGCGCAAGCCGATGGCCTCATCCTCGGTGCACTGGAGGAACTGCAAGTCATGGAAGCTTGTGCCGAACAAGGCGTGCGGCTGACGTTCTTTCTGTTTCCCACCGACGATACCGAGAGCATGACCAACGTCGGGCAGTTGTTCCTTCAGACTGGTGACCGTGCGGATTACATCGTCGTCCACAACCCCGCGAAAGCGCGGGGCGATTTGTTCCGTGGGTCACAATTGGAAAAGGAGATGATCGCCTTCGGGGCGCACTCCATCAGCCTCCCGCCCGTCACGCCCACCACGCTGCT